>Ga0070729_10000396_pt1 | contig 93947 bp, 76 predicted proteins | sample tdDd472_FD_66725 | JGI IMG/M metagenome (GOLD analysis project Ga0070729, IMG submission 66725) | Marine sediment microbial communities from the Atlantic coast under amendment with organic carbon and nitrate - tdDd47.2 | ecosystem: Environmental > Aquatic > Marine > Coastal > Sediment | place...
ATTTTCTTTCCATGGCAATAAACATTGAGTTTGAAAAGAACTTTTTTAACTATATTAATCAGCATAGAGTGGAATATGCCATGAAGCTATTAAGAGATCCCGATGAGAAGGATAATAATATTCTAACAATTGCCTACAAATCGGGATTTCAGTCAAAAACATCTTTTAACACTTATTTTAAAAAATTAACCGGATTAACTCCATCCAAATTCAGAAGCAGCAATATGCAATCCCGATAGATTACATATTGCTATTATACATTTATAAATATGGTGATGTTGTAATAGTCAAGATCATTAATTCGGCAGGAATAATATTAACGTTAGAGTTCTATAGTCAGCTGAGTGTAATCTAACTGGAAATAATCTATCTCGTAAATGAAATAATCATTAACAATATGAAACATGTATGAGTTGCAGTCGTTCTTCCTCGTAAAGCGGAACAAATTTAATTTTCAAGAAATACTTTTTAAGTTCTTCCTTCCAAGGTCAAACGACTAATTTAAATATGAACGGTAAATTGTTGTCAGATTTATAATATTAACTAGGAAGTAAATTATGGGAATAATAAAAAAAATCAGGAAGGCTAGGATCAAAACACTTTTACCGGCTGGCATTTTAGTTGCCGTTACACTTATATTCAGTTGCGAACAACCTCATAGCCCCGATACATCTCTATCCGATCCGGATGTAGATACATCTATTAATTTAATAACAGGTCAGGCTGCCAGCATTGTCATAGGGCAGCCGGATTTTAATACAGCAACCAGTCACGCGGCAGGAGCAAATACTTTCAGTAGTACCGGAATTAATGGAAGTCCCTGTTTAATAGAAGATCGGCTGTTTATATCTGATTTTAAATTCAACCGTATTTTGGTCTTTAATTCTATACCGTCAATAAATAACGCTTCTTCAGATTGGGTATTGGGTCAGCCCGATTTTACGACCGTGTCCACCAATACACCAACGGCAAGTAATTTTAACGGTCCGCAAACCATCTCATATAATGGCGAAAAAGTGGCCTTGACAGATTTTAATGGTAATAGAATCCTTATCTGGAATACACCTCCAGACTCCTTTGATCAACCGGCTGATGTGGTTGTGGGTCAAGCCGACTTCATTTCTGATAGTGCAGGAACCACTGCAAATACATTAGATAAGCCGGAATCAGCAATTTTGCTTGAAGATAAGCTTATAGTTTCTGACTGCTCAAATAATCGTGTATTAATTTACAATACCATACCAACTACTAATAATGCTTCTGCAGATATCGTATTGGGACAACCGGATTTCACTTCCAGCTCCACTAACACAACCAGCTCTGGCATGATTAATCCCATAGGGGTTTGGAGTGATGGAAATAAACTTATTGTTGTTGATTATGCAAATAATAGAATAATGATCTGGAATAGCTTTCCCACAGCGAACAATACTCCAGCGGATGTTGTTGTGGGACAATCGAACTTCACGACTCGTATCGGTGCTACATCACAAAATGGACTAAACGGTCCCTATGCAATAGCTGTAGACGGTAAAAAACTATTCGTATCTGACTACGCAAATAACAGAATTCTGATATGGAATACTATTCCCACTGTTAACGGTACAAATGCAGATGTTGTGATAGGGCATAGTGATTTTGCCTCAAATACTGCCGGAACAACTCAGAGCAGATTAAATACCCCTTACGGAATTTCTGTTTATGATAATAAGCTCTTTGTTACTGATTGTGACAATAACAGAGTGTTGATATTTGAAGGGCAATAAGGAATCGAAGGTAATGTTTAAGATGTCTGCCAGAGCCGCTATCTCTGCTTATCTTTTATTTCTTGTACGCCCTTAGAAGCAAGGACGACCATTTTCATATTTAACAGTAATCTTATAAAAAATATCCCAAGGAGGGACTATGAAACATTTATTATTAATATTAGGAATTTGTATTATAATAGCCGGATGTGATTTGTCTGGAAATTTACAAAGTGCAGACGAAGAGGTAATTCTATCAAACAATTATGTATTATTAGCAACAAATGAAGGAATTTCCAAATCTATCGGCGGGACTCCCTTTTATGAAACCATTGATAGTAATAATTCTCTAAACGGCGGAAACGTATATACACTATTCAATTTAGAAAACCGCTTATTTGCAGGTACAGCCAATGGACTTTATATTTCAGATGATGATGGTTCTAACTGGATTAGCAAAGGTGTTTTGGATGGAATTGACCAGGTTGCCTGTCAGGCAATTGGTTATGTAAATGGTAGCGCAGAAGAACTGGTTTTGATCGGGACAGAATCAAATGGTATGTATATTTCATCAAATGGTGGAGATAATTACGTGAATGTAACTGTAGCTGATAACGGGATTTCCAGTGATAATGTCACTGCTTTTGCTGTCGACCCACTTGCCGGAAGTATATTTGTCGGCTTTGATACAGGTTTATATGTTACTTATACAGGAGCAGATATACTAGATGGTAATATGGGGTATGATCCTATAGTGTTAAATCTTGGTGATGCAGCTAGTAACACAATTAACAGTATCCTTTATGCTGGCGGAGAAAATATGGATGTCTACGTTTCGACTGACAATGGATTATTCCTCGTCCAATGGGAGACAATTCAAGCGGGAAACTATCTTGAAAATGAGAGTGTTCAGGGCTTCGCTATCAATAGTCAGGGAGTCTGGTTTGCCGCTACAGGTTCAAGGATTCAGATTTCAGAAGATAATGGGGCCTCTTTTATTACAAAAAATTGGACTGATGGATTATCCAATGGCTTGATTAATGACATAACAATTGACAGCAATGATACCATTTTTATTTCCACTATTGATGGTGTTAGTATATCCTCTGATGATGGAGTTACATTCACAACCTACAAGTCGGCAGATGGTCTTGCCAACTCAAGTGTTTCTGAAGTTATAGTTGTGGAATAATATTTAATATTCTGTCATAGGCAAAATCCCTTGAGAGTTGCTTAAGGGATTCTGCAATGGCATTATCTTTCTATTCCAATTGTCTCAAGAACTACATCAACCAGTTTAATATCTGAAAGTTCAACAGCTTCTCTGAGCTTATTGATAATCTCAGGAGATAAGTTTTTAATTTTTTTTGCCCCGTGCCGTTGTTAAATTCCATCGGAGCCCGAAATGATGAAACTTTTCCACATTCCGATAATCAAATCATGTTCAACTTCCTGGTAAAGCTTCTGAGAGTACTATTTTCCACTTTTTTCAAGAAACGAAAGGATCTGGCATTCACGATTCTACTGCTCAAGAAAGAAAATGAGATTATGAAACGTCATTTTAACTTACAGAACAGGAAGATTCTGTCAAATCATTCTGACCGATTCTGCTTATCCCTAATTGGTTCATTATCTAAAAGAGCAATATTTCATCTTACTATTGTCAAACCGGAAACACTTCTTGAATGGCAACGTCGATTCATAAAAAAAAGATGGTCTTTTAAGCATAAAAAAAGAGGCAGAAAACCTGTCACTACTGAGCTCAAAAAGTTAATTCTGGAAATGAAAACAGACAATCCATTATGGGGATGCAGAAGAATCTCCGATGAGTTAAAGACATTGAATATTAATATTCATCACACAACCGTCAATAAAATTATTCAATCATTCAGGAAGGAGGGGAAGATTCAACCCACCGGGAGTTGGAAGAAGTTTCTGAAATCTCACTGGGATTCATTATTCGCTATGGATCTCATGACTATTGACACTTTACTTGGCAAGAGATTCTATCTGCTTATTATCCTTGAGTTGAAATCTCGGAGGATAATTCGGTACGATTTAACTGAAAATCCATGCAGAGAGTTTGTAAAGCAGCGGATTGAATTGTTTTCAGAGGACTATCAGGAAAAGAAGACAATAATCTATGACAACGCTCTACAGTTTACTTCCATTGATTACAGCTGGTATGGCATCAAAGGAGTCAATATTTGTACCTCAGCTCCAAATATGAATGCTTTTGTCGAAAGATTGAACGGTACAATTCGGCGTGAAGCTCTAGATCATTTTCTTCTATTTTCAGAAAAACAGGTACGAAAGATAATTTCGGAATATGTTAGTTACTATAACTATCAACGTCCTCATCAAGGAATTAATAGGATTCCTAATGGAGTTATCTGCTCAACAACCGGAATTATCAAAAGAGAAAGTGTATTAGGCGGTTTACACCATAATTACTATAGAAGTAGTGCTTGAAACCCGGCCCGATGGAATAAAGCTACGGCACGGGCTTTTCCACGGTCCTACCTAGGTAAAAGTAAGTTATTAGTTTGCTTAGAATCTCTTCTAAGCCCCTCCATAATTAATCAAAAAAATGGATTACTTTATGCAAGTAAACATAAAGTTGAAGGTAGAAACCGTTCAATACATTGTACCGTAATGCAATATTACCATTTATAATTAAATAGTTTCAATATATATATGTTTTTTTGTTGAGTTCAGTTTGTCACAGAATATATATATTAATAGAAGACTGTATAATGAAATTTAAATCCGAAAAGCCTCGAATGGGGTTTCTGTAGGAATGCTTTGAGAATAGGCCATGAATTCCTCGAAATTGTAGAAGCTAGATATACTAACAAAACTAGATCTGAATATAGAAATATTTCCGAATTCCTGTCAACTTAAAAATAAAATCACAAACATAACAGCGTCAATATCGGCGTCAGTACCACAAATGGCATATTCGCTCTAAGTGTTCTAAATCCCCTAATCTCTTACCTGGAAAGGGTTTAGAGCAAAAAAAAGACACTCAAAATGAGTGTCTTTCATGGGTCCACAAGGACTTGAACCTAATTCGTTATCCTGTAAGGATTTATTTGATTTTGCTTGATTCTGTTTAACTCTGCACCCAGCAATGAATTAACTGAAATTGCTATTGGTTTATTTTGTTAAGTTTCGTAAGCCATTGTTAAGTTTTTTTGGTCGAATTGGTCACATAAGTGGTCACAGTCCGATATTCATTCATTTCTCTTTTGAATAATTTGAGAATTGGATCTGGTTTTTACATATTTAATTTTTAGCAGTTTTTATATTTCATTGGAATATGAGATATGAGTAAAATATTATAGATGATTCATTTCTGTATTTGGAAATTTACTAAAATCAATTCAAAAGAATGAGATTATTTATAGTCATTACAGTTCAAGTCCGGCGATGGGAATCTGATTTTGGGTTATATAGGTTATATAACCTTTAATTACCCTAAAATGATGTTTTATAGGGAATTATCAGGTTCAAAAAGGTAAATAAGCCTATGGGGCTGTCTACAAGTTGTCTACAAGTTTTGTATTGTGGAAGTCGTCAGAAAGCAGATTATAGGAAGTTTAATGCGGAAGATTTTCTATATTATAGACGGGAATTTAATGATCCTGATTACCACCATTTACTCTATGGTTTTATTATGATTTTCCTAGTTTGAGCAGATTTTAGATGATGTTGAACATCAGAGCATTCAAAAAAGATAAGGCATGTGAAAAGTTTTCCATATTACCGAAAAATGACAGAGAAAGACTCACGGATGTATTAATATACACTACGGGCCTCGACTTTGAGTGAATGGAAGGTTCAATTTTGGGTGCTATTCAACATGCCATTATTCCATCTCAGAAGGATGAAACCAATATCGTGCATCTTCTGGAGTACTTTCAGGAAGAAAAGGATTTTCTAACCTGAACAATTTTCTTCCCTTCATATTCGCTCTCATGATAATGTCGTTATGATAGTTCCAAAAGATTTCATCAAAACTCCCATCCTCAAGGGCAGCCTGAAGCCCGGCTTCTACTCGTTGGGCTAATTGCGGATTATTCTTATTAACGATGAAATAGATTGGCAACTTATAATGCAGCATAATGGTCTTCTCAACTGCCATAGTAGGATAGCTGTCTCGCCTGGTTTCCCATTCGCTCCACGCTTCATTTACTCCACGCGGGAAATAATCAAAGCGTTCCCAAAGTAATTTTCTGAAAATTAATTCATATTTAGTAGCCACATCTGGCATGATTCCGTTGTGTTCCAAAACCCACCGATCTGGCCAATCATGACCATATCCGGCTTTCAATTTCCTAAGCCCATCCAACGTTGTAACGGCATCGAATTTGGGTTGATCAGCCTGACGAATAAGGAATACTCGATAGCCTAACAACCCTTTCAAGAGCGGAATGCGAATAGGAATAAATTTCTCGTCAAGCTCTCCATTTTCTGCAATCCAGATGATGTCGATATTCTCGCCATTTGCTAAATTATCCCAGTTCCGGATTTGATTCGACACTATTTCCGAATCATTAATCAGAAAGGAACCATGTGTTTCTATTGTTTTGGTTAAGGCTAATTCAAGCAGGAGTTTTGGGTATTCATAACGTTTATCCCCTGCGGATTCGGGAACTGGGTATCTGACAACCATATCTTCAGCGTATCCCACACTCACAAAGTTTCCTCCCAACATACCACATACCACTACAACAAAAGTAAGCATACATTTGAAATTTAATATTTTTTTCATATGTTTTTTCATTTTCATTCTCCAGTAAAATAACAAATTGTGTATTCAACCAATAGATTTGTAGAGCAAGATGATTTCTAAATAGCTAAAATCACATAGAAAGTCTTGCGGATGTATTAAAATACAATAAATAAGATGATGATCAGATTTCGGACTTTCATATTCCAAAGTCTAAATCAGGAATTATAGTAGTGCAAACCTAATGAAGATAAAGCACGCCTTTAAACCTTACATTCTCATCTTATTCACCACATAATTGAAGAATCTCCTCAAACTTAAAATCATCAATCAAATCCAACAAAGACTCTTTAACATTATTCGATATTACTTCTAAAGACTCTACCAAACTCTTAAGCTCATCATAGTCACCTCTATTCGCTGCAATTATTATTTGATTTATTATCTCTAAAGGAATTTCTTTCAGATGAGATTTCTTTAATATAAAGATTTCTTTTTTTTCTATATCTTCAATTTTTTCAGAATACACATACTTAATCCCGGTATGGTGTCTAATCTCCTCCAGAAGCTCTGTGTCTCTAAAAGGCTTTTTCACAAAAGCGTCTGTCCCATGCTGCATACTATCCTCTTTCTCATCATCAAAAGCACTGGCACTAAGGGCAATTATTACAGTGTCTTTTCCCCAGTCCATGGATCTGATTATTTCTGTAGCTTCCCGTCCACCCATAACAGGCATAATAATATCCATTAAAATGACTTTAGGATTCCATGCCTGACAAACATCAACTGCCTCTCTTCCATTGACCGCTTCTTTAATCTTAAATCCGATTGGTTCCAACAATAATCTGACAACATTTCGGTTCTCTTCATTGTCATCGGCCACAAGAATCCGCAATTCAGCCTGTCCATCAGCCAATGTCTTAACAATACGTCTATCTGATTTAATTTCAATTTCAGAACTAATTCCCTCTTCATAGGTGAATGAAAATCTAAAATTAGAACCTTTACCGACCGTACTCTTAACAGTAATATCTCCTCCCATTAATCTGGACATTTGCCTGCTGATTGCCAGTCCAAGACCGGTTCCTCCAGCTGTTTTCATGCCCATATCGGTTTGCTCAAAAGCTCCGAAAATTGACTCGGTTTTGTCTTCAGGAATACCGGAGCCACTATCTTCAACAGAGATACAGATATGGTTGTTTTTTATTTCAGCTGTTAAATTGACAAATCCCTCTTCTGTGAATTTGGATGCATTGCCCAGGAGGTTTATTAAAATCTGCCTGATCCTGTTTTCATCAGCTAATATGATGTCCGGTACTTCAGTGTTAATATTGATACGAAAAGAAAGATTCTTCTGTTCCATTTTAAACCGGAACATCTCTTTTAGGTCGGTGATCATATTGTGCAGATGAAAAGAGACTGGAAGTATTTTGATTTTACCGGCTTCAATTTTAGACATATCGAGTACATCATTAATAAGTGCTAAAAGATGCTCCCCACTTTTACTGATTGAAGATATACTTTTTTTCTGATTTCCAGCAAGAGTTTCATCTCGCATTAATATCTGAGCATATCCTAGAACAGCATTCATAGGAGTTCTTATCTCATGGGACATATTGGCAAGGAATGTTGATTTGGCATTATTGGCAGTTTCTGCTTGGTTTTTTGCTTCAACTAGTAATACATTAGATTTTTCAAGTTGCTTAGTTCTTTCAGCCACAAGCTCTTCAAGATTCTCATGGTAATTCTTTAATTCATTAATTTTATTTTTAATAGTATCTCTCATTATTTTGAAGCTCTGTGACAAATGTCCCAGTTCATCATTACGATTTAGTACTATGGGTACATCGATCTCTCCATCGGCAATTCTTGAAAAGATCTCTTTCAACTTGTTTATCGGCTTGGATATTAGCAAATATATAGTCAATCCTATTATTGTTGATAGAGTGATGATTAAAATTGTCAACCTGATAATTAATGTCACTAATTCTGAGAATAACTCTTCCCTAATAAATTTTGTTGTTACATGTAGCTCAATAACAGCAATCTCCTGGCCTTCTCTAATTATGGAAGAATGTTTCATGATTGAGTTTTCCATGCTATAAAATATTTGATCTGTATGTATGATTACCCAGTCAATATCTCGGCTGATACCGACTAGTAGGGATTCTTTCGAATGGTCAAAAACTAATACAGTATTAATGTTATCATTTTGCATTTCCGCAATAATGATATCCTCAATCGTATCAAAATCTACATCCCAAATGGGATTCTTCAAGCTATTCACAAGCTGATTTAGCATAATTTCATGGCTATGATTTAAGTCGCTGAGTTTGGTTTGATAAATATTAATAAAATCTAAAATACCGAAGAAAACGAATGCAATTATAATAGTCAGATTTATAAATAAATTAACTTTAACTCTTAGAGTCATAACGAAATCCTTAAAGCTCTTTTAAAACTTCTTCCAAGTAAAATTCATATTTAGTCAAATTTTCATTATGGTATTTTGTAAATTTCCTAAAGTCAATTTCCTTCAATGATCCATCCGGCAAAACCAAATTATTGATTTTTTTAAACAAGTGAATATTCTGAGCTGTAATAGCACTCATAGGCTGATTTCTACTAATAAATTCAGTAGCAAAATCAACATCATGGAGATAATCGTATAGAAGAACCATCACCCAGGCTCCGTCTATCGAATGTCCGCCAAGCGTCCACAAAATTTCTCCGTCCTCTATAGATTGAAGAACCTCAGCACTCATATCATAACCACTCACTAATAGATCTACTCCAGGTTTAATTCCCATTTGCTTAAGACTATCGATTACTCCTGAAGCCATATTTGCGTTTGCAGTCCAAATAATATTTACATAGGGATGTCTATTATATACAGTTGGAAATCTTTTGATAACTTCATCGCGACTCCAATTGGGAATATTTATAATTTGGTCGATAATGATGTCATCTCTGTCATCGATGGCTTGATCCAAAGCTGATCTCCGACTTATTGCGCCACCTGTTAATTTAGGTCCATTAAAGCCAAATAGATGTACCATCTGATCATTATGAATCAAATTTCTTCGTATTGCCTCTTCGGTAATCTTAGTATTCATTATTTTACCAATGCTTAATTCATCCGGGTATAACTCACCTATCCAGTATTTGTACTTCTCTCTCGGAGCACCCATTTCTTCTCTTTTTTCAGGGCTCATAATACTATTGAACTGAAAAGCATAAACGTGGTTTTCTTCTGCTAATTGAATTATTTCTGCAGCGGTATCTTTAAAGTTATTGAAAACTACAACATCAACCTTTTGATTTCCTGAAACGACCTCTTTCACTTGCTCCAGAAGTAAGTAATGATCACTTTCCGCATCAAAAACATACAATTCTATATTAAGACTTTTCGCTGCTGTCTTCATAAATGCTGCAGTTCTGTTCCAAAAATCACTGGCTCTAGGTGTAAACAAAGCTACTTTGTATTTAGATGAGTCATTTATATCATTAGAAGTCTCATCAGTATTAGTGATTACAGAAGTATCATCAAAATATTCTATTTCCTTTTTAACCTGTGTTTTTCTACAAGACGATAAGAAACTTAAAGATCCACCAATTAGTAAAATAATAAATACTAGATAGATTGTTTTTTTTATATAAAATATTTTCATTTGACACCTCTTAAAAAATTATAGTTGAATATATACAATTATTTTTTTATAATTAGTCTATTTTAATATTTCTTTGACTTTATCAAGCTCAAAAGCATAATTCTTTAAATAATTAGCAACAACTTTATTAACTTTGGCCATTGGCAAATATGATATGGGAAATCTTGCTTAAAAGTGGCATAGGCTGTATAGAGTCTTTCAAATATTAAATCTAAGCTATCATGAATTAATATTCAAATATTATTAATTAATCAATTTGCGTTATTTCTTGTTAAGTAAATTAGAATCTATTAACATTATAATCAAATAACAAACACCTGGTAGTACAATGATAACTAATAAAAATATAATTATGAATGACATCCAGACAATCCTTATAGTTGATGACAATCCTGAAAACATCCGAGTTCTCTCTGGTATTCTGAAAGAAGAAAAATATAATGTCAGGATGGCTATAAACGGCGAACAGGCGGTTAAAAGTGTAAATTTTGAAAAGCCGGATTTGATTCTTCTAGACATACAAATGCCTGTAATGGATGGTTATGAAGCATGCAGAATCATAAAATCATCAGAAGAAAATAAATCTCTTCCTATTATATTTATCAGTGCCTTATCAGATACTTTTAATAAAGTTGAAGCCTTTAATGCCGGAGGAGTAGATTACATCCCAAAACCTTTCCACATTGAAGAGGTCCTGGCAAGAGTCAGAACGCATCTTTTATTGAAACGATCTCTAGATCAACTTGAAGAGATCAATATAAATCTTTATCGTGAATTACAGGATACCTTTGATCAGACAGCTGTGGGATTCGTTCATACTGACCTGAATAACAAAATTACAAAAGTAAATAATAAATTCTGTGAATTACTTGGTTTTCCGGCCGAAGAATTATTAGGAACATCATTATCTGACTATATTCATCATGACTATCTGGAAATTGAGCAAAAAAATTCTGCAGGATTAATATCCGGAAAATCTGATTCATATATTGACGAGTATGTTCTAAATTGTAAAATCCGAAATATTTGGGGAAAAGTGACTGCTTCTCTGCAAAGGAATAAACAAAATAATCCATTATTTTTTATTAGAGTTTTCGAGGACATCAATTCACAGAAAGAAGCTGATAAAAAAATAAGACAAAGTGAGAATAAATTCAGGAATCTATTCAATTCGTCGGCTGATTCTTTGTTGATAGTTGATAATAAACACAAAATAATCCAGACCAATAAACAGTTACATTTGCTACTGGGATATGAAGAAGATGAACTTATTGGAAAAGAGGTAGAATTATTAGTTCCTCAGGCTATCAGAACTGAGCACATTACTCTTAGAGATGAATACAATAAATCTCCACACACCAGAATGATGGGAATGGGCCTAGAACTTTTTGCCCGACATAAAAACGGCCGTGAAATACCCGTTGAGATTTCACTTGGTCCTCACCAATCAGATCAGGGGCCTGTTATTCTTACATCGATTAGAGATATTTCAGGACGAAAAACATTAGAAAAAGAAAAAGAGAGACTTATGAACCGTCTCACCATTGCCACAGAAACAGCAAAAATCGGCATATGGGACTGGAATATAAAAGATGATATTGTTACATGGAATGAAAATCTATATAAAATTTATGATATAAAGAGGGGTACAGAGCTCAAGTCAGTCAAAAGATGGGAAAACAGAGTTCATCCCGACGACCATAAAAAAGCAAAAAACGATCTTGAAAAGGCTTTGGAAAGCAAATCTCATTATCATTCGGAATACCGGATATTATGGGAAGATCAATCAATACATTTTATTGAAGGTAATGCAACCATTTTCAGGGATGACAATGGTGATCCTGAGAGAATGGTTGGTGCGGATGTTGATGTTACTGAACAAAAAATTAAAGAAATTGAAATAATCAAACTCAATGAGGATCTGGAAAAAAGAGTCACAGAAAGAACAGCTGAATTACAAAAGGTTATATACAATCTCGGAGAAAGTGAAAAACAGGTTAAAAAAAGTGAAGCCCATCTTAATGGTATTCTTTCTGCTCTTCCTGATGCTATTTTTATATACGATGAAGACGCACGGTATGTAGATTTATATGTGAGGGAACTAAATGATGCCGATTCTGCTAGAATGCAGGATTACGAAGATGATATAAACAAAGCAATTGGACAAACAGTTGAAGAAGCTATGCCACCAGATGTAGCCGTGAAAATCAGGAATGCAATAAATGAAGTTATTGGAACAGAATCTACAGTAAGAATTGAGTACGAGCTCTCCACAACCGCAGGATTGAGATGGTATGATTCCCGTTATGTTTTAATGCCTGCCACAGGAAATGATAAAAAACAAATCGTTTCTCTGGCTAGAGACATCACAGAGCGTAAGGAGATGGAAAAAGCTCTCTTGTCAGCCAAGGACGTGGCCGAAAAAGCAACCAGAACTAAGGGAGATTTTCTGGCAAATATGAGTCATGAAATCAGAACCCCCATGAATGGGATTCTCGGTATGACACATTTATGTCTCCAAACAGATTTAAACAGCAAGCAAAGAAATTATCTCAACAAAGTTTACAATTCTGGTAATGCCCTATTGGAAATAATTAATGATATTCTGGATTTTTCCAAAATTGAAGCGGGAAAACTAAGCATAGAAAAGATACCATTTCAACTGAGTGCTGTATTGGAAAATCTATCCACCATGATATCTCTGAAAGCACAGGAAAAAGAATTGGAACTTTTATTTCACAGTCCACCTTCTATACCTGATGACCTCATTGGTGATCCATTGAGACTTGGGCAAATATTACTTAATTTAACCAGCAATGCAATAAAATTTACAGAAAAAGGCGAAGTCATTGTTGAAGTAGAGTTGCTGGAAAAGGACGAAGGCAAAATATTATTAAGATTTGCAGTAAGAGATTCAGGGATTGGTTTGAGTAGTGATCAGATGAGTAAACTCTTTCAGTCTTTTACTCAGGCCGACACATCGACAACCAGAAAATTTGGAGGAACAGGGCTCGGATTGGCAATCTCAAAAAACCTGGTTGAGCTGATGAATGGGCAAATCGGGGTTGAAAGTACATTGGGTGAGGGAAGTACATTTTTTTTTACAGCCAAATTCAAGATTGGTAAAACTAAAGTTGAAAAAAAACAAACATCATTTTCCACTTTAAAAAACCTGAATGTGCTGGTAGTCGATGATAATGAAAAGTCTCTTCAGATTCTGTCGGAAACCCTGCAGTCTTTTGACTTCCAGGTTACCTGTGTTAACTCGGGAATTGAAGCATTGAAAACAATTACTAAAGTTACAAATGGTAAGTTCGATCTAGTTTTAATGGATTGGCAAATGCCGGAGTTAGACGGAATCGAGACAGCCAGACGAATGCATAAAATGGAAAATATTGTTGAAAAACCCAAAATTATTTTGATCACCGCATTTAGCAGGGAAGAACTTATTGTTGAAACACATGATATCGAATTTGATGGGATTTTAATTAAACCCGTAAGTTCTTCAGACTTATTAGATGCGATAATGGTTGCATTTGGACAAGACATTCCGGAAATAGCATTTTCTGATAATAAAAACGATTTAAACATAATTAAATTGAAACCGATTATGGGAGCACATATACTTCTTGTTGAAGACAACTTGATTAATCAGGAAGTAGCCTGCGATTTGCTTAAAAATGCCGGTTTCTTTGTAGAAATAGCAGATAATGGAAAAATTGCCATTGATAAAATCACATCAAAAGATTTTGACATTGTTCTGATGGATATACAAATGCCAGTAATGGATGGATACACAGCAACTGAGAAGTTAAGACAAAATAAAAAGTTCAAGGAATTGCCTATAATTGCCATGACTGCTGATGCATTATTGACTGATAGAGATAAAGCATTGGAGATAGGGATGAACGCCCATATTTCAAAACCTATAATTCCGAATAAATTATATGAGATGTTGCTCAAATACATTAAACCTTTGTCCAGGAAAATACCTGATTATTATATTGAAAAAAAATCTAACTTGTTAGATGCAGATTCTGATGATTTTATTAGAGCCAGAAAATATTCTGGTTTGGATTTGAAACTTGGAATGCAACATACTAATAATAAAATAGATTTGTATTTATCAATTATAAATAAATTCAGGCGTGATTATTCTTCTGTACAGAAAGATATGGAAACATTACTTGAAAATAAAAATCATGAAGAAGCACAACGTTATGCCCATTCATTAAAAAGTGTCGCAGGGAATATCGGAGCTACAAAAATACAGGAATATGCTTCTAAAATTGAATCCTCTTTGAAATCGAATAATTTTTCAGAATTTAAGAGCACCTTAACAGATCTGGAGCATAGTCTGAATATTGTATTGAAATCTATTGATGATATTAATGATGAACCTTTAAAGAAATCTCAAAGAACCTCGAAAACAGAAGTAGGCTCTACTGATATATTACTTGGATTATTAAAAGAATTAAAACCATTTATAGAAAAAGGGAAAATCAAACCATCTAAAGATAAGGTCAATGAAATAGTGGAATATAAATGGCCAGATAAATATCAGAATTCCATTAATAAAATAGAAATATTGATTAAGAAATATAAACTTTCTGATGCAGATCCGCTTTTAGATAAACTTATTAAGGATTTAATGAAGTCATAAATGGAGAAAAGTTAAATGGAAGATAAATTATCAGTTATGGTCGTTGATGACACAGAAACAAATATAGATATCCTTTTAGATACACTTGGAGATGAATATGATGTCCGTGTTGCAACCGATGGAAAAGTAGCTCTGAATTATATATATGAAGATCATCCAGACCTTATTCTGCTGGATATCATGATGCCAGTTATGGATGGTTATGAAGTATGCCGGATATTGAAATCCGAAGAAAAAACCTCTCATATACCCATTATTTTTTTAACAGCCATGAGCGAAGACAACGATGAGCAAAAGGGTCTCTTATTGGGTGCCGTAGATTATATTACTAAACCATTTAATCCCTCACTCGTTAAAGTTAGAGTCAACAACCAGTTACAATTAAAATATCAGCAGGATCAGTTAAAAAAACAAAACGAAATTTTAATTGAAAATTCAAAATTAAAGGAAGATATCGAAAGGATTTCACAGCATGATCTAAAATCTCCACTAAACGGTATAATGAACTATCCATTACTCATTCAAAAAGAGGGGAATATTTCAGATACACAGAATTCATTCCTCAACAAAATTCTAGAGTCCGGTAGGAAGATGTTAAACATGATCAATTTATCTCTAGACCTCTATAAGATGGAACAGGGTACATATAATTTGAAAGTAACTGATATTAATGTACTTTCTGTTATCTATAATATTCTTGGTGAATATTCTTTATGGCTTAAAAGCAGAAAACTGGAAATTATAATTACATTGAACGACCAGGAATTAAAAGAAAATGATGAGTTCATAATTGCTGGAGAAGAGCTGCTTTTTTATTCCATGCTGGCAAATCTTTTTAAAAATGCAGCAGAAGCTACAGATCGAGGTGCTCAGGTTCTTCTCAAATTGAGTTCCAATTCTTCAAGAGAAATTGAGATTCATAATCCCGGAGTTATCCCTGAAGAGATAAGAGAAACTTTTTTTGAAAAGTATTCGACTTCCGGCAAAGACCACGGCACTGGATTGGGAACTTATTCTGCCCGTTTAATCGCAGAAACTCTGGGAGGATCTATTTCTTATACATCGTCTGAAGATGAGGGAACTTCAATTAAACTGCTTTTTCAGAAATAGATTCTGGAACAAATTTGAGGTAAATCAGATGGTTAGCCTTTCTTTTTCATTAAAGTACCGTTTGTATCTCTGATTTTCCTGCCCGTGAGTTATTCTTTTGTATAAAAGCATCAACAAGAGCTCTTGATAAACGTTTTTTTTCATGATCAAGTCATCTCGTTCATGCAAAATATTGATCAACAAGAGGTTTTGTTCCCTGCAATTATAATCATTTACTTGGTAGAAGTGCTGTCTACTGCTCCTATATAGATTTTAAGGGCGTGGGTTAGCTTTTTATATCCGCAACCGAATAAAGCTGTAATATGGTAAATTTACCACATTAAAAATCCTGGATATAATTACATCATGTTCAATTTCTTATGTTCTCTTCTTTACTCGATTTTTAAAATGCTCTTTACTAAAAAGAAGAATGTCATCTTCACAATCCTGCTTCTAAAAAAAGAAAATGAGATTTACAGACGTCATCTCAATTTTCAGAACAAGAAACTGCAGTTTAGGAAAAATGATAAGTTCACTCTTGCAATGATCAAAGCTCTGTCCATGAGAGCACTAAATCATCTAACAGTGGTCAAACCGGAAACTGTTTTAAGCTGGCAACGCAGATTCATAAAGAATTTCTGGAGTTATCAACATAAAACACCCGGTAGAAAACCAGTCAGTAGAGACATCAAAGAGCTGATTCTCAAGATGAAGCAGGAAAATCACCTTTGGGGCTGTAAAAAGATTGCCAACGAACTAAAGAAAATCAATATTGAGATTCATTACACAACTGTAAACAGAATAATCAGCACTTTCCGGAAGCAAGGTCTTATTCAACCAAATGGTTCCTGGAAAAGGTTCCTGAAAATACACTGGGATTCATTATTTGCTATGGATTTTATGACCGTTGATACTCTGTTTGGGAAGAGATTCTATTTGCTGATTATACTGGAATTGAAAACCCGAAAGATTGTCCAGTTCGATATGACGGAAAATCCCTGCCGTGAATTTGTGAAACAGAGAATTGAGCTCTTTTCAGAGAAATATGATGAGCAGAAGAAAACTTTGATCTATGACAATGCAGCTCAATTCACTTCCATTGATTATAGCTGGTATGACATAAACGGTGTAAATATCTGTACTTCGGCGCCTAACATGAATGCTTATGTTGAAAGACTGAATGGAACAATCAGGCGTGAAGCTCTAGATCATTTTCTACTGTTTTCTGAGAAACAAGTCAGAAAGATCACTACAGAATTTGTAGAATATTATAATAATCAGAGAATGCATCAAGGAATCAACAAGATACCCGATGCTGAAATTATGGAAAAATCGGGTAATATTATTAAAATGAAGATTTTATCCGGTCTCCATCATCATTATTATCGTTCAAGTGCTTAGAGATGTAAAAAAATAACGGACGGGCATATTTGCTCTAAATGCTCAAAACACCCTAATCTCTTACCCGGAAAGGGTTTAGAGCAAAAAAAAGACACTCAAAAAGAGTGTCTTTCATGGGTCCACAAGGACTTGAACCTTGGACCACCTGATTATGAGTCAGGTGCTCTAACCAACTGAGCTATAGACCCGAGCATGGATGGTCAGCAACAAACTATGTTTATGACCAGTCCCTAACGAGTTGATATAATATCTGAACTATATTTTTGTGTCAACATTAGTTCCAAAATTGTTTTTAATTTCTCAGCAGATTATAAAACGATCAGCTGGTCAATTAACGATGAAAATCCAGGGGATCCGGAATCTGGATTATTTTTATCAATTGGATTGGGGACTGATTTACAAAGGTGAAGAAACAGTTTCAGCCCAAATTGATCATTTCAACAGGAAAACAGTTGTCTCAGTAACCGGTTTTACCAGGAATCAGAATATGTGGTTTATTCAGCCTTTTCTGGGAATAATCGTCCTTGCCAGTGGCAACGGCGCTGAAATTTTCAGTCCTATGGAGAATCCATGATATTTAAGATCAGTTCTGCTTAACTAATGGATTTCTGATTCCTATCTGTGCCAGTTTATTGACAATCGGATAGGTCTGATCTTCGGGAATATTTTTGATCAGTATTCTGGTAATACCGCTGTTGGTCAGTTCTGCGACGGGAAAAAATCCTGCAGCTTCCAGTTTGCTTTTCATTTCTCTGGCATATTCTATTGTTTTGTAAGCACCGACCTGGATATTGAATGTGATTTTCAATTCCTCAAATTCATTTGTTTCTATCAGAACATTGGCAGTACCTTCGCGGACCATTCCCAGGGTTTTTGCCGCAGCATAAGACAAATCGATCACTCGGTCTCCGACATAAGGTCCTCTATCGTTAATCCGGACGGTAACGGTTTTTCCGTTAGCCATATTGGTTATATTGACTATTGTATTAAAAGGAAGCTCTTTGTGAGCTGCAGTCAGTTCATTCGTATCGAATATTTCACCGTTGGCAGTTTGGCGGCCGTGAAATTTCCCGCCATACCATGAAGCAACACCGATCTGCTCATAGGCAGATATTTCGAAATTTACTGATAGTATAAAAATTATGAGGAGATATCTTTTCATATTTCCTTTATCGGTATGATAGAAAATTTGTTGATTAAAAAGTAGGGGATGGTCGCGACCATCCCCTACTTTTGGGTCTTTTTGAAACACTTATAATGGCATGGGAAATTGATTTTTTACATATGTGTGTAATTATGACACACGGCAATGGGTGATTATGACTCTATTGGTTCATAGGGATCAGAAATGCTTCTGCGAAGTTTCAGATTCTCTACCGGCATGGCGCTGTCTCAAAGTTGAAATTGATAAATATATTTTAATTCCTTTTGTTGTAAGTCTTTATAGCTTTGGTACAAAAATTGGCACAGATAATGCTCTATTAGTAAGCGAAAAACAAAAAAAATCAAAATTAGGCAAATGGAGGCCAAAATATGAGATATATGACAACAACAAAAACAAGACCAGTTAGCGTAATGGATCAGTTAATGGATTCAATGTTCTATGATGCACCAGCTGTTAAATCCAACTGGAAAACATTTTCAGTGGATGTTATAGAAGATGGAGATCAATACCAGGTAAGCGCTGAACTTCCGGGATTCTCTGAATCAGAAGTTGATGTAACATTGAATGATAATCTGATGGTGATTTCTGCGACTAAAAAAGTTGAAGAAAAAGAAGAAAGCAATGTTGAGGATTCTTTCAAATACCTTCTGAGAGAGAGAGCCGAAGGGCAGTACAAAAGAAGCTTCGCACTACCAAAAGATGCTGACAGAGAGGAAATAAAAGCATCTCTCAAAGATGGTGTCTTGAATCTATCCATCGGGAAAAAACCTGAAGCTAAACCTCTATCCATCAAAATCAACTAAACCTTGAAATCTTTAAATAAAAAAGCTCCCAACTGTGGGAGCTTTTTATCATTCTAATATTTATCAATTCAATACTTTCCAAGAAGAGTGAGCAGCTTCTGTTTACCGATTATGTAGAGGAAACTGATTAGTCTCGGTCCTTTTTCTTTACCGATAAGAGCCTTGTAGACAACGGGAAAGAAATCTCCCGATTCAATTTCCAGCTCTCTGGCTACATCGTAAAGATGAGTACTGAACTCTTTTTCATCACATGAATCCATAAACTGGTCCACTTTTTTAGCGAGAAGCGTAAGAGCTTTTCCTTCAACTTCAGATACTTCTATTGGTGATGTTGATTCGTTTCCGAGGCTGAACTGAAAATCGTCGGGAGCAAAGTTCTTCACCCAGTTCCAGGCGCAAACCGCTTTGGCTTTCAGCTTATCAATCTGTTCAGGTTTCACATCTCCCAGATATTCGATAACTCTATCCACATCTCCTGAGAATGTCTGAAGCAATGTCGAGAGTAATCTGATCTGAATTTGATACGGCATCACTTCGGGAACACCGTCTATCTGAGACAACTCATAGATTCTCGCCTGTTTTTCCCATTTTTTCAGGGCTTTGGGAGAGTCCGGTTTATTATAATATGTTCGTTCGCATTTATCGTAATCTTCATAGATTTTCAGTACGTCGAGGTCAAATGAAATGGCGAACTCCGTATTCGGCCTTGTTCCGGCAAACATATATCGCGTTACTTCCGGAGTGTAGACTTCCAGGACATCAATAAGAGAAACGACTTCTCCCGTTGATGAACTGATTTTTCCACCTCTGCCTTTAATGCTGATAAAGTCATACTGGAATGTAACGGGAGAATCATGTCCATATACTTCAAGTGATGTTTTTTTAGCTGTATCGAAACTTCCACCTTCTGAGTGGTGGTCTTTCCCGGCCGGTTCAAAATCGACATCTTCAAAAGCCCATCTCATCGGCCAGTCGATTCTCCACGGCAGTTTAACAGCATGTGTTTCTTTCAGGTTGACAGTTTCATTATTTCCACAGGACTCGCATTCATACTCAACGCCGTAGTCTCCGTCCCAGCCCAGTACTGTAGTTGTGTCTTTGTCACATTTATTACAGAAAACCGATAGGGGGTACCATTCGTCAGGCAGGGGAGTTGTCCGGCTCTCATTGAGCTGTCCTCTGATAACATCTCTGTTTTCAAGAGCTTTTTTAATCCCCTCTGCATATTCAGAATTTCTGTATTTGCCAGCCTGATATATATATTCCGGTTTTACGCCGACTATCGGCAGCAAAACTTCTAGGTTTTTTTCATTTGCCTGAGCATAACTGTCACTATCGCCCAGTACATCGGGAACTAAAGTGATCGGTTTTCTCAGGTAGGTTTCAAGCAATTCCTGCTTGGGCATATTTTTAGGAACTTTTCTGAACACATCATAGTCATCCCAGGAATAGATGAATCTTACTTTTTCACCTTTATCTCTCAGTGCCCGCACAACAAGATCGACGGAGATTATCTCTCTGAAGTTCCCGATATGCACAGTTCCCGAAGGTGTAATTCCCGAAGCACAGGTGTAGTGTTCCTTCTTCCCTTTTTCTCTGATGATTTTATCGGCGTTAATATCCGCCCAGTGTGTTGACTTTGGTCTGTTTTCGTTACTCATAAGGAGAAATTATATATATAGGAAAAGATTTAAGCAAGATCGAGAGGGGGAGGAGGGAGACGGGAGACGGGAGACGGGAAGATTTTTACCTGGTTATTGCCTATTTATTGGATAGATGGTCAGGATCTGACAATTTTTAAAGAGTCTGTTGAGAAGAGATCTTATGAGACAGTCTGGATATTGCCGCCCATCAACCTGAAAGGCACTCCCTGATCTCAGACATCCCTTTTCCCGTCTCCTTACTCCCTTCTCCGGCCTCCCTATTTAATCATCCCTTTCAGCAGATAATCTTTCGTCCGCCACTTGGGATTAACCTTTACCCGTAAGTCGAGCTGTATCTTATAGGGGAAAATCTTATTCAGATCACTGATGGCCTCTCTTCGGATCTGTTTGATCTGGTCTCCGCCTTTTCCGATAACCATTCCTTTCTGCGATTCTCTTTCCACTGTCAAAAAGGCTCTGACCCACAATTTCTGTTTGTCACCTTCCCCTTTCATCTCCGTGTCTGAAATCTCCACATATATTGAGTGGGGAATCTCCTGGGACATTTTGCTGATCGCTTTTTCTCTGATTATTTCAGAGATTCTGAATTCCGGATCCTGATCTGTATAAAAATCATCGGGATACATCTTCGGGCCTTCGGGAGCTGCTTTGAAAATGGCTTCTTTCAGTTCATCTATCCCTTCGGATTTTAGCGCTGAGGTCTCAATGATCGACTCCGGTTTCATGTTTACCGTTAGAAATCCGCGAATGTCCTGCTTGTATCTTGAGTCGCTGTCGCATTTATTTAAGACAATAACGAGAGATTTTCCCTTTGCCAGGAGCATATCGATCAGTTCCTGTTCTTCTTTCCCCATGGGTCTGGTCGAATCTACTACATACACAACCATGTCGCATTCTTCCAGTGATGATGAGACGATACCCATCATATAGTTATTGTATTTTCTTTCAGAATTATGATATCCGGGAGTGTCGAGAAAGACCATCTGGCCTCTTTCTTCAGTCAGAATACCTCTGATTTTATTTCTTGTTGTCTGTGGTACCGATGCTGTAATGGAGACCTTTTCTCCGCACAGGGCATTTAAGAGAGTGGATTTTCCCGCTGAGGGACGTCCGATTATCGCTACGAAAGCAGATTTCATTATATTTTCACCTTCAAGTGTCTTGATTCTTTTTTAAAGCAGAGACATTCTGCATTAATTATAGATCACAGTCTATTTAAAATTTCATTTTTCTTGTAATTTATATTATCTTTACTGAGAAGATATTGTAAATTAGAGCTGTGTGACAGCACTGAATAATTGAGCAGGAGTTTTTATGACCGGAAGATTTGCAGATGACGATAAAAAAGAGGAAAAAGTTGAAGAGCCCGATATGCTTATGCAGAAAATGCTCAAAACAAGAACTATTCTTTTATCAGGAGAGATTAATAAAGCTCTGGCAGAAAAAGTTATTAAACAGCTTCTACTTCTTGAAGCAGACGGCGATGAGCCAATAAAAGTATTTATCGATTCACCCGGTGGTGATGCCAATGCGGGATACGCGATTTTTGATATGATCAGATTTGTAAAACCTATGGTTTATACAATAGGTATGGGACTGGTAGCCAGTGCCGGTGCTCTGGTGTTGCTGGCAGCGCCAAAAGATAGAAGACTGGCTTTCGCCAATTCCAGTTACATGATTCATCAGCCATTAAGCGGTATTCGCGGGGTGGCAACAGAGATAGAAATTCATGCCAAGGAACTGGAAAAACTGAGAGTGAAACTGAATAAGCTCATTTCCGAGGAAACAGGGAATGATATCAAACAGGTTGAACTCGATACGGATCGGGATTACTGGATGAATGCTGATGAAGCGCTTAATTACAAGCTTGTCAGCAAAATTGTTGTAAACCGAAGCGAAATGCCTATATAAACTTGTCATTTTTAATTACAAACCTCTCAATTGCGGGAGGTTTTTCCTTTTTTTAGAATCACCACAGGTAAAATCTCAGTATTTATTGATATGAGAAAAACGGCTTTCCTCTTTGTATTTATTCCTTTCCTTTTTTTTTCCTGTACGGCCTGTTCTCTCCCTTTTGGCGAAGAGAACTTACCGGAAGAGCTGGATATTGTTTCGTGGAATGTTCAGAATCTTTTTGATGATGTCTCCGACGGTGGAGAATATGATGAATTTAATCCCGATAAGGGTATATGGAATTCTGATCTCTTCTATAAAAGAATGTATCGTATGGAGGAAGTCTTCGATTCTCTTTTTGAATCCCGGCCTCATATAATCCTGCTCCAGGAGATAGAAAATCACAATACACTTGATATTCTGAATCATAAAATCTTAAAGAAGGAATATGCCTGGCAGGTTCTTATTGAAGATGACGACCAGTCTGTCAACACTGCTGTTTTATCGCGTATTCCCGTAAAAGCAGTGGCTACTTTAGAGACAGGTTTCCGTGGATTGCGGAAGCTTCGTCCAATCACAGAAATCCATTTCGATTTATCGGGGAGGGAACTGGTGGTATTCAATAATCATTGGAAATCAAAATCCGGTGGCAGTGCGGCTACGGAAGAGGGGAGAATCTCAAGCGCACTGATCCTGACAAAACGCATAAAAAAATTATTAGCAGTGAATGAGCAATTGATGATTATTGCTGCCGGTGATTTCAATGAAAATCACGATGAGTACAAAAGAACAGGTAGAAATTACCAGACTGCTTTGATTCCCGATATTGAAGTTGTTTCCGAAGAGTGGAGTGATTCATTATTCGTCACGTCCAGGCCTTCTCGATGCACAGTTCAAAATGATCGTCTGGTCCTTTATTCCCCCTGGTATGATGTGAGCAGCAGCGGAAGTTATGCCTATAAATCACAGTGGAATAAGATCGATCACTTCTTTCTATGGAAATCCCTTTTTGATGGTAGTGGATACGATTATGAATCATTCCGCGTTGTAAAGGATTCATTGTTGCTCAACGACTACAATTATCCTTCCAGATGGGACCATATAACTGAAGAGGGTTATTCTGATCACCTTCCTATTCATCTTAAATTAATTAATCGTGGTAATTGAATAGTCTGCCACTATAATGTGTTGTATGAAAGTCACCCTTACAATATTTCTGTTTTTAATGATCAGTCATCTCTATGCGTACATGGAACCGCAGACAATTTATACTGAAGACAGGTTTTTTGTCACTACGGGGGAACTTGATTTTCATCAGTCCCGGGAAGAGGTCATGATCACCCTGATGAAATATAATGATTATTCCAATTGGGCATTGAATGGCATGGACGGTGTCGATAAAGAATCGGAAGGGCTGCTCGCTTATTTTACCAGTATTGATTTCTCTATTGAAGAAAATATGTTTTTTGTTACTTTCGACCTGAATCTTTCGTGGCCCTTTGGCCGTAAAGATGTCCTGATAAAATTTAAACCTCATCAGACTTACTCCGATAAGGGAGATTTGCAATCAATTAAGCTCATTCCTATTATCGATACAAAGCATATTCTCGATGCTGAACTTGAATTCAGATTCCTGGAAAATAGTAACGCCGGGGTGAGTCTCGCATATTCCTCAAAAATCAGACTGTCTAAATTCCTCGATTTTTTCTTTTCATTGAGATCCTATAAGAGGAATTTTGAGTGGTATGTGTTCAAGGTGGCTGAAAACCTGACTGTATACCTCAATGATATTTTTTAAAATCAGTCTTCAGGCCGTTCCATTCTCTCGATAGCACTGTCCATTGAGGACAACCTGACAGTCGAGTCATCCCAGACCTTCTGGAGATTTTTCAAATGAGTTGTTCCCACTTCGTACTGCCTTTTCAAGAGGGTAAAATCCTCTCGCAGGCGGTGTAGTCTGTCGAGGATAAGTTTCTGTTTATTGCTGAATGAAAACCCTCTCAGTCCGTATGCAATAGTCTGGAGGTAGGTGAATATATTAGAAGGGCTTACCGGCAAAACTCCCTTCTGCAGGACCTCCCTCATAAAAGAACCATCATCTTCAATAAAAACCTTGTAGTAGATTTTCTCAGAAGGGATATACATCAGGGCAAACTGCATGGTTCCCTCATCGGGACGGATATATTTTCCGGCGATATCATCACAGTGTTTGTAGAAAACCCGTTTAATCTGATTTGTCAGTCCCTGCGATTCCTCCGTGATAATGGAACTTATGCTTTCCAGTGGGAATTTCGAATCTATGGGCACGAGGAATTTTCCCAGTTTGATAACCGCATCAGCCCTGGCTCCACTCGCGAATTTGTATTGCATTTTGAAGCTTCCCGGGGGAAGCCAGTTCTGCAGTAGGCTTTCGAGCATGGTTTCCCCGGCTGCTCCTCTAATGTGGGGGAGAGTGAAAATTTTCGATAAATCATCAACTTTCCCGGCCATGTCCTCTATTTTATCGAGCCTTCGAGAGATGGAATTGAAGGTTTCATAAAGGTTCTCCGGAAATGTATTTTTTTTCCTGGAAATAATGAGAAACAGTGTAACGATCACCAATAGAGCAATTATAGAACCTGTAATTATGAGAAGGGTCTCTTGAGTCATTATTTTACTATACGAACGATAAGCCTTTATGTCAAATAAGCTAATGTAATAGACCAATTTTTTAATTTTCGATATTATTGCGGTCTATGGAAGAGTTCAGTACTAAAGAGTCATACCTGAAAGAATTGAAGCAGAGGGCGTTATTGCCGGAAGGTTTCAGAACGGCTATTCAAAGCTTTGAATTTTATCCCGATGAGAGAGACGCTGAAGAGCCTATGAAAATGAATCTCACTCTTATCGAGCTCGACGATCCCACAGAACTTTTTGCCGGTGTTTTTACCAGAAATGCATTCCCCGGTTACCCAGTGGAAATCGGTAGAGATTTGCTTGGTGAAGATAAAGTTTCCGGGGTTCTCATCAATAACCGGATCTCAAATGTCAGATGTGAAGGCGGCCGGGAAACGGCCTTGAAAATTGTTGATGAACTGAAAAAACTTCGTCAGTCACAATTTCCCTATTTCCCGTCATCTACAGGTATCATCGGTTGGAAACTGCCTGAAGAGGATCTCTGTAATAATCTGAAACCTCTGATTGACGGCCTGGAGAGTTCGGACTTATCTCAGGCTGCGGAATCTATAATGACAACAGATGCTTTTCCAAAACTCCGATCAATAGAAATCGATGGTGGGCGAATCTGTGCCATTGGCAAAGGTGCCGGAATGATAGAGCCCGATATGGCAACCATGCTTGTTTTTGTTCTCACAGACATTGCAATCGAACGTGAAGAGTTGAGATCGGTTTTTTCCGATGTTATCAATGAGACTTTTAACCGGATTTCCATTGACAGTGATCAGAGTACAAGTGATACAGCTCTGATATTTTCTTCGGGGAAAAAAAGCTGTTCATCTGTAGATGAATTTAAAAAAGCTCTTTTTTCCGTATGTCATTCCCTATCTGAAGATATTGTCCGCAATGGTGAAGGTACATCTCATGTAATCCGTGTTAAAGTATCAGAAGCGGAGACGGTCGATGAAGCTGTGGCTCTTGGAAAAGCTCTGGTTAACTCTCCACTTACAAAAACAGCTATATTCGGAAATGATCCCAATGTTGGTAGATTTATCCAGGCAATGGGTGATTATTTAGGAAAAAATGATTTATATATAAATCCTGAAAAAATAAATATATCCATTGGAGACCAGGTTGTCTATGAAAATGGATTTTTCTCACTCGATGAGGATAAAGAAAAAAAATTAAGTAACTATATGAAGGATTGTTCATTTGTTAATAGTGGGGGGTATCCTCCTCATGAGAAGCCGGTAGATCTATTTATAAGTCTCCGGCGGGGAACTGCTGAAGCAGTAGTACTGGGATCGGATCTCACATATGAATACGTGCGTGAAAACGCAGATTATAGAACCTGAAGTGCACTTTTACTGCACTGAACAAAAGACACAAAGTGTCTAACATTATAAGAGGCATAAATGGAAAACAGGGAACTGGAAAGAAAAGTAAATGATGCAAAAAAACTGCTCAATGATGTGAAAGCAGAAGTTTCAAAAAAAATAGTAGGGCAGGTTCCAATGATCGATGGGCTCCTGATGGGAATCATTGCAGGTGGCCATGTTCTGGTTGAAGGTGTGCCCGGACTTGCAAAAACCCTTGCAGTCAGAACTCTTTCCGAAGCATTGACAATCGATTTTAAGAGAATACAGTTTACTCCTGATTTACTGCCCGCAGACCTTACGGGAACGATGATCTATCGTCAGCAGACCGGTGAATTTGTAGCCAGAAAAGGACCGGTATTTACCAATATCGTTCTTGCTGATGAGATCAATAGAGCCCCGGCTAAAGTTCAGGCGGCACTATTGGAATCCATGGCGGAGAAACAGGTCACTATCGGTGACAATACCTATAGTCTGCCAAGGCCGTTTTTTGTCCTTGCTACACAGAATCCCATTGAACAGGAAGGGACTTATCAACTTCCCGAAGCTCAGCTCGACCGTTTTGTTATGAAGCTGAAAATTGATTATCCTTCAGCTGCTGAAGAGCTGGAAATTCTGAAAAAAATGGGTAGTGAGAATGATATTGCCATCAATAGAGTCCTGAATACCATAACTCTGGATCAGCTTCGCAAAGCTGCAGAATCAATTACTGTTGATGAAAGAATTGAAAAGTATATTGTCTCTATAGTAACGGCTTCGAGAGCAACAGACCAGAAACATCTATCCTTTATCCGTTATATTGAGTACGGAGCTTCTCCGAGAGCTACCATTTATCTTTATCGCTGTGCCAAAGTCAAAGCTCTTTTTGAAGGAAGAACCTTTGTTCTTCCCGAAGATGTGAAAGCTGTTGCTTATGATGTTCTCCGCCACCGAATCGTTCTGTCCTATGAAGCCCAGGCTGAGGAGCTCTCAACAGATGATGTGATAAAAGATATACTGGCTGCGGTTTCAGTTCCGTGACAGAAAATCGGGACCTGTCAAAACGGGTCAAGAAGTTACATCTAATATCGGGAAAATTGGTAGAAAGCTTTTTTGCGGGAAACTACCGCTCTGTTTTCAAAGGTCCGGGACTGGAGTTTGATGAAGTTCGGGAATACATCTCCGGCGATGATACGAGATTTATCGACTGGAACGTCTCTTCCCGAATGAGCCAGCCTTATACCAAAACCTTTCGTGAGGAAAGGGAAGTCGTTCTTCAGGTTCTGATTGATATTTCAGCATCATTGTCAACTGGAGCCGGTTCTGTCAGCAAACAGGATACAGCCGGTATGATTTTTGCACTCCTCGCTTTTGCTGCGGTCGCCAATAACGATCGGGTAGGCTCGCTTCTTTTTTCAGACCGTATTGAGAAATCAGTACAGCCCATGAAGGGAAAGAAACATGTATTAAAGCAGATTTCTTCTGTTTTATCGGCAAAAGCAGAAGGCCGTGGATCTGATTTATCTCTTGCTTTCCGCTCTACTGCAGAATCTATGAAACGAAGAGGGATCTGTGTGATTCTTTCCGATTTCAGATCCTCATCTTATTGGAGTGAATTGACGGTTTTATCGAGTAAACACGATGTTATCGCCATTCGTATCACAGACCCTGTAGACAGGCAATATCCAGTGAGTGGATTGGTCGAACTTCAGGATCCGGAAACAGGTGAATCTATTATCGGATTCGGAAGATCTAAAAAATTCAGAGAAGAGTATGCTGAATTCTGGGAAATCGAGCGTTTGAACTGGTTGAACGGCTGTCGACGCATAGGTGTGGATACTCTTGAAATAAATACGGAAGATGATGTGGCAATTAAACTTATGGAATATTTTAAGAGGAGAAATAAAAGGCGATGAGAAAATACTGCTTTTTATCTTTTCTTTTGCTTGTACCCCTGTTTTCTCTCTTTTCCCAGGTGGAAGTTAAAAGAACTATTTTTGTTCCTCCTGAATATTATATGGGCGATTCTGTCGAACTGCGTCTGCTTATTGAACTCGATGAATATGGAGAACTCATTGTTCCCGAAAACGTGTCAGATCACGAATGGGTGGAAATAAAAGATATACAGGTCATACAAAATGATCTCAATGCCGAGATAATTGTCTGGTTTACGAGTTTCAGCCCCGGTACAAGAGCTCTGCCTGAAATAGATTTCGGTCCATTTATACTCAACGATTTTAAAATATACACCAAATCACTTGTTGAAGAAGGTGAAAATGAACTGAGAGGGCTTCGTCCTCAGGTCATGATTCCCGGGTCGAGATTGTATTTCTTCCTACTTGCCGCTGGTGTATTTGTATTGCCTTATCTTTTCTATTTCGCTATGAAATATCTGATCAGGTCTCTGATTTTTCTGGCAAAGAAATATCATACTACAAGACCTTACCGCACATTGAATAGAATACTGAAACGCCTCGACGCAAACCTGGACAGAACATCAGTGAGGAATTTCTTTATTACCTTATCTGATGCAATGAGAATTTATCTCACTGCCAGAACGGGATTTGACTGCAAATCAGCAACAACCAGTGAAATTTCCATGCTTCACGGATTTGGATTGGATCAAAATCTGTGGAGCCGTTTTGTGGCGATTTTGAAAACAGGTGATCTTGTAAAATTCGGTGGTGAAGTCCTCTCCCATAATGAGATGAAAGAAAGCCTTGATTTTGTGATATCACTCTGTCAGGAAATAGAGAAAAGGGAGGATTTCCATGCTGACATTTGAAACTCCTCAATATCTTTTACTTCTTTTACTGTTGCCTCCGGCAATTTATTTCCGGCATTTCAGAAAAAATAAAGGGGGGATTCTTTCTTTTCCCTTTAAAGTGTGGAAAGGAAAGGGCTTTTATCCCAATCAGCTGATGCTGAAAAGCGTTTTATTTTTTCTCGCTTTTCTTTTCTGGCTTGGAATGGCTACATTTATATTTGTTCTGGGCGGTCCTGCTTTGAGCCGTCATGAAAAACTCTTTCTCTCCCGGGGGATTGATATCATGATTGTATTCGACCAGTCTCCCAGTATGGCCGGAAAAGATTTTCCTCCTGTTAACCGTTTTGAAACGGCGAAGGTAATGACCAATCACTTTATTGCAGGTAGGGAAAATGATCCAATCGGTATTGTCAGTTTCGGTACAGACGCCGTATTGAGAGTTCCTCCGACGCTGGATTACAACCTGCTCACTGAAAGGCTTGAACAGCTTCAGATTATGGAACTTGGAGATGGTACTGCAATCGGGATGGGTTTGGCTGTAGCCGCTCTTCATCTTTCAAATAGTAATGCTGATGAAAAGATAATCATTCTTTTAACAGATGGAGAGAATAACTCAGGTGAAATTCAACCTGAAACATCTTCTTCCATTGCCAGAAAACTGGGGATCAGGATCTACAGTATCGGAATTGGTCAGAGTGGCGAGATCTCCGCTGAGTTTATTGATCCCGATACAGGATCTGAATTTTCGGCAACTTTGAAGAGTGATTTCGATGAGAAGCTATTGAAGAAGATTGCAGAAGAAACGGGAGGCCGATATTTTCATGCCGTCAGTCCCGGTACTTTGGAAGCGGTATTTCAAACTATTGATTCATTGGAATCAGTAGAGAGGCTTGTGAAGATGCAGGTCGTTTTCGAACCGTTGCACCACTTATTTATTCTTATTGGATTTTTACTGATTATGTTTGAATTTATTATTAGAAAAGTTGTTTTCAGGGAGATCTTATGAAAATAAATAATCCCGAAGCCATTTATTTGTTATTAATTCTCATACCTCTGATAATCTCGGCAGCTATACGCTACCGTTCGGGCAGCAGGCAGTTGCTGTTGCTTGGTGGTAAATGGAGAAAGAAAAAGATTCTGGATTTATATCTGGTGAAATTCTTCTTTTCGACGGCTATGCTCATACTCTTTGTTATTGCAGTCACATTTTCCCTGATGGGCATTGTCTGGGGACAGAAACCTGTTCATGAAGAAAAGAAAGGGATTGATGTAGCTTTTGTTCTTGATATTTCGCGCAGTATGCTCGCTGAAGACCTATACCCTTCCCGACTCGATCAGGCGGTTGATTTAGTTCGAACTGTTATGAAAGATCTGAAAGGGAGCCGTTTCAGTATCACCATATTCAAAGGAACAGCTGTTGTCGCTGTTCCATTGACTGAAGACATTGTCTCCATAGAATCTTTTTTAAATAATATCAGCCCGGCTATGCTGTCCAGTAAGGGCACAAATCCTGAAATGGGACTTACCCGGGCGGTAAACTCTTTTCCTGCAGGAATAGGACATAACGGGGCAATTGTTCTCGTAACTGATGGAGGTGAACTGGAAGGCAATATTATGCGTAGCGCAGATCTGGCAGCATCTGAGAACATCCCCTTATTTGCTATCGGTGCCGGAAGTGCAGAAGGTGTTCCTATTGTGCTTTCCGATGGTACCGTAATAAAAGACGAGTCCGGAAATACAGTTATTTCCTCTCTTGATGAAGCTTCTCTTTTGAGAGCCGCAGAGAGAACCGGTGGAGAATATTTTAATCTTTCCGATCCGACAGCCGCAGTTAACCTGCTCGATTCAGTAAGAGCCATTAATGAATTTTCTGATAGAAAAGGGATCAGATTCAGGAATATCGAACATTTCCGTTTCTTTATCATATTGTCACTTATCTTTATAATGCTGAGTATTATTATCAGGGGGGTAAAATGGAAAAGAGATTTCTAAAAATCTTACTTATAGCAATTTTGCCACTGGTTTTTTCTTCATGTAATGCCATGGAACCTGGAATGTCTGTACTTGTGGGGAATTACTCCTATCAGATTGGGGAGTTTCAACAGGCTACAATAAATTACCTCAAAGGGCTTGAAAGCCAGAGATATAAAGAATGGATTTATTACAATATGGGAAATGTTTACTTTTCTCTCGGTGAGGGTAGTGCTGCTGTTGACGTATGGTCAAATGCAGAGTCTGCAGAAGATGCCGATTTGAGGTACAGATTGAATTTCAATAAAGGCGTTTTGTATTATCAGCTCGGTAGATACAATGAAGCATATCTCCTGTTCAAGGAAGCACTCAAAGCAAGTCCGTCCAGCATCGATGCCAAAATTAATCTGGAACTCACTCTGGGAAAACTGGCAGCACCAGCTGTTGAAAATAACGATGTTTCCCGAGAATCGTCCAGTTCAATCAATCCCGCAGAGACTGAAAGAATGCTTGAGTATATCAAAAGAAAGGAGGGCGACCTGTGGTTTTCAACAGAAAAAGAAACCGATTACAACCAGAGAGACTGGTAACGCTCTTACTTTTATTATTTGTTCTGACACCCCTTTTTTCCCAGGAGGACGATGTTGATACAGATGAAAGTGCTCTTATAGTCGTTGAGGTTTCACCGGAGAAAATAATTGTAGGCCAGCGTTTTGATCTGACCATCTTTGCTGATTTTTCCGCTTACCGAAATGTAATTGTTGATGAGCCGGAACTGCCTGAAGGTATCGTCCTTGTCAGCGGACCCTACAAGAGTGCCCAGACTATACGTGTTGGAGATATTGATAATCCAAGATATATAAAAAAGACAAGGGTCTTTTATAAGTACAAAGTCACGAAACCCGGCCTTTATACTATAGGCAGTTATTCTTTGAGTGATGGTCTGAAATCCTTCAGCACAGAGTCAATTATGTTTCCCGTATTGGACTATGATGAAAGAGATTTGAAATATCCGGTTTTCGCGCGATGGAATAAGATTCCCGACCAGATTTTTGTCGGTGAAACTATCCCAATAATACTGGAGATGGAAAATCTCGAAGAACTGTCATTTCCCGAACGGATATCTATGGATTCTCCGGTGGGAGGTATGTTTGAAAAAGTAAATTCTGTCGGAGAAATCTCTGTTACGACAATAGCGGACGATGAAGTTTATATAGCTCCAATTGAATCCTGGCTGTATACACCTACTGTTGCGGGGAAAATCACTATTCCATCGGCATCTGTACAATATGGTGATATAAACCGCTCTACAGGAAGCAAGACCATCGAAGTTCTGAAAAGCCCTGACCAGATAGAATCCACTGGAGCCATCGGGAATTTTACAGTCTCTACATATGTCGATAATCTCCCTATGAAGAGGGGAAATATATCCACTCTGCATATTAAAGTTGAGGGAGAGGGTAACCTCAATTATCTACAGATGCCTCAGCCTGAGTTTTCCGGTGTGACCATTATTGAAAAAGACGAGAGTTTCCACTTCGAACCTTCTCTGGCTGGATATACAGGTTACAGGGAAGATCTTTACAGAATCAATATAGGTGACGAGGAAAACATATCTATAACCTTTGATGACTGGAACTGGTATAATCGAGATCAGCAGAAAATTGAAATTGAAGAATTAAATGACTATAACTATCGGAATGCCGATTCCGGTGATCAAAATACAAATCTGTTGCTGAGAGATAAGTACACATTACTGAGCATAGAAAAAATTCTGAAATATAAATCTCCGGTCTACAATGTTAAATGGTATTATCTGCTCTTATTGCCCGGTTTGGTTTCCGTCCTGGCTGCTTTAATTAAGAAAAGAATTGATATGAGATTTTTAGGAGCTTCACTGCTTCTTATTCTGATTTCCTCTTCTGCAGTTTTGCCCGACTCCGATTTAATAGACCGGTTGAAAGATTCTCAATTTGAAGTTGAGAAAGGTGAACTGGGAGAAGCGTTATTTCTCTATGACTCACTGATCGAAGATTACAATATGAATCCCGGACTTTATTATAATCGGTCCCTTCTGAATTACGATCTTGAAAATAGAGATAAAGCAGTATTCAATCTGAGAAAATCTCTTATTCTGAAACCTGGTGATCGTTTATTTTACAACACACTCAATTCTGTTGAAGAAGAGTATGGCCTTGATCATCAGGCGGCTGCCTCAACAGGACTGTCTCCTGACCTGTTTTTTGTTATTTTCGTGCTGCTCTTCAATACTGGTGCAGCCGTAATTGTTCTGAATATCAGGAAGAGGAAAATAGAGCTGACTATCCTGATCATAATGATATTCTTTCTGTCGCTTCTTTCGGGAATCACAATTTATTACACAGACTTTGTGTCAAAGAGAAATACTGCAGTCGTCCGCATAGAAGGTGGAGAACTTAAAAAAGTTCCAGGCTCAAGTGGAGGGGAATGGTTGACTCTTCAGGCTGGAACAGCTATATACATAACTTCTGAATCAGATGATTCTTTTCTGATAAAAACAGGTTACGGCCTGGAAGGATGGCTGGACAGAAAATTTCTTATTGATGTTCACGGTGGAGAATAATGGATTTTGGAGATATCCTGAATAACTGGGAAAATGAAAAACAGAGTATCGGAAAAAAGAAAGTTGAAAAAAAGAAAGAGACAAAGAAAGACCTTTCAATGGAATCCCTGTTAACTAACTATGCTCCCGATTCAGATGTTGTAGGATCTAAAGAAGAGGATATTCCCTATGTTCCCAATGTCTCCAGAGAAAAAATGAGAAGGAAAAAAGCGGATCTGGTTCTTGATCTACACGGTCAAAATGCAGAGGATGCAAAAATTGAGCTGAATAACTTCATTCAGAAAAGTTACCGGACCGGCGCAAATAAAATATTAATCATCCATGGAAAGGGAAATCATACCAATGGCAGGGCTGTATTAAAACCACTGGTTAAATCTATTCTTGAAATGTCTCCATACATCGGAGATATTGGAACTCCTGAAAGGAGAGATGGCGGGAGCGGAGCAACCTGGGCGGTTGTTCGTCAACGCTCTCTGTAGATTATTCTACCTCTTGTAAGGTCATAAGGAGAGAGTGCTACTCTGACTTTATCTCCCGGTACAATTCTTATGTAGTGCTTTCTCATTTTTCCGGAAAGATGTGCCAGAATAAGATGACCGTTTTTTAACTCAACTTTAAATAATGTATTAGGTAGAGACTCTTTTACGACACCTTCTACTTCAATTGCTTCTTCTTTTGCCAAAAAATTAACTCCTGCGGGATTTTGATTCAGGGAACTATAACATATTAATGCCTATTCTGAGAACCTTTTATCACAGGCAAATAGTATGTTATCTTTTGTCTATTTGTCAACAGCTTGACATTAGCTTGACTTTTTATGCAAATGATATATATTTTATCGGTAATTAACTGAAGTTTACATATAAGGGGTCCAATAATGGATGTAGATTTTATTTCCAAGATGCGAGAAGTTCTGCTTGAGACTAGAGCGGGTATACTGAAAACTCTATTGCACGAAAATGAAGACTTTAAAGCAGCAGTTGAAGATATGGGAGTAAAAGATCTCGGAGATGTTGCTTCAACTGATATTGACTGCCGGACTCTCGAAGTTCTCGGTCACCAGGACAAGCTCAGATTGAATAAAGTGGAATCTGCATTAGTGAGACTGGAGAATGATAAATACGGTATCTGTGCCAAATGCAACAAGAAAATATCACTTGCCAGACTGGAAGCCATACCATACGCAGTGTTCTGTATTGCCTGCAAAAGTGAATCAGAAAGTAGAAGACACTAAAAAATAGTTAAAAGATCATCTCTGTTACCGATAATATAATTGGAGGAACAGAGATGAGACTTTCTGGTAGCGGATTAAATCTGGGATATAATCAAATAGCTGTAACATCTAAGAACAGCAGCATAGGCCTGCCTGTTGCCAATAAATCAGTTATATATTCCTATTATAAACATGTTCATGGTTATTCTGCAAAAGCCAGTTCTCAAACAGTTCCCATATCAAAAATCAGAATTCTGAATAATCTCATCGAAAACCTTTCGAATTTGAAAAGTGATAGTTCAATTAAAAATTCACTTACCAGTACTGAAAAAATGTCCTCTGAAGCACTTGGCAAACTCATTGATACATATGCAAAAGAGCTGCACCGAACGGTAACCGCAATGAATACGGGATTCAGTACAGGTGAAACAGGTATGGTTGTTTCCCTTACTGCCTGAGACTGATTATGCCGGCAATATTTGTTCTGATCATTATCCCTCTTTTGTTTTATATTCTCATTCCTGCTGCCGGTGCATTCCGTGTCAGAAAGATATGGAGACTTTTTCGGACCAAGATGATAGATTCATCTTTTTTTCCTATTTGTGACTATAAGGATATAATCGCTTCTCAAAGTGAAGGATACTACCGTTTTTTCGGTGAAATTGAAGCTGTCCAGTCCGATGGTTATATATGGGTGAAAAACTCTTCAATTACAATGTCAGTGAAAATGAAACACTGTCATATATATATGATTCCATCTGAAAAGAAGAGAAATTCACAAATGCCGATAAAACTACCGTGGAACAGGGTCTTTTCTATTGCAGAAGGTACAGCGATCTATATCAGCGGCGAAGTCATCGTTGAAAACGGAAGGGTGGCGTTTTCCGGAACGAGAAAGGATCCTCTAACTGTTATCTTATATGATGGAGAAATCAAAACGCTGCTCGAGCGGTCAATCAGTTGTGGAAGGCAGAAAAACGAATACTGGAACTTCCTAACGCCATGGTCCATTGCCTCCGGTGGTATAATTTCACTTCTTTTACTGGATATGATGATAAAAGCTTCAGTCAGTTCCAGTATTCTAATCTTCGGAATAATTGTATCATCCCTTCCTATTATTCCTTTCATTCCACCGGGACTTTTATTTTTCTATCTTTACTCAAATATGTGGAAAAAAGGGAGATTATGCCGTTCAGACCGAGATCTTGTCAGCCTGCCTCTGAGATTTGAAGAAAGAAATATAATTGATTCCTCTTATGTACATATTAAATTCAATGATGAAAATCCAGTTTTTCCAGTGATAGGTGAATATACTGTTCGAAAGGTACAATTTGATAAGAAAGTAATTTCCGATGATACATTATGGAATAATTCTGTTTTCGGAAAGCTGGTTTCCCTTAAAGACGGGAGATGGCTTTGTGCTCCTAATGACCCGATGAAAGAATTTTTGATGATAAAAGATGATCCCTACGTTTTGATACAAAAGTCCAATAAAAAAGCATTTCGTTTTGAAGTCTTATCGCTGATTTCTTTTTTTCTTGCCATGTCTATGAATATTGTCATTTTTGTTCAGGTGATTAAAGTATTTATGTGATAAAAAAAGGGGAGGAAAAATCCCCCCCTCAATTAGACAGAATGGTATTGAAAGTTATTTCTTTTTTGCAAAATTTACAACAAGACTTCTTCCCCGGTAGTTAATCCCATCGAGATTGTCTATAGCTGTAGCTGCGCTTGATTCTTTGACAGTGATAAAAGAATAACTGTCCAGAACTTTGATCTCACCGATCTCTTCTCTTTTAATTTTCCCGGCTCCTATGAATAATTGAATCAGATCTCTTGGATAAACTCTTCTGTTTTTTCCAACACTGATAAAAAGAGTGGTGCCGTTTGTGATTTTTCGTCGTGATTTAGGTTCAATAGCTGTTTTGAGAAGATAAGCTGTTGCCCATGGACGTAAATGTAAAGGTACTGTTTTCTTAAATATCTTCTTATAGATTTTCAGGTCATCGGGATCAGCATCTTCCTTGACCTTAACTAACAAAGCATCTATAGCAGATATCATTGAATCAGTTAAAACATCGTCAACTTTGCTCATTGCGATTTTCTCCTTAAAAAAATTCAGTTAACTAAAGATAGAAAATATTCTATTCAGTTAACTGTGGAGTAATAAAAACGTCTTATAATAATTAAAAAATATCAAACAATAAAAAAGTTAATATTTTCATAGCATACCACTCTGTATAATAAAATTCAGTGAAATAACTATTAACTGATATACACATATTGTTACGATATAATATATAAGACAATAATTAAGTTATTAACAGAGACGTGATTTGTCAAGAAGTTGCTCTCTATTGTTAACTTTTTTAGCGTATTGGAGATGATTTATGCATTCTTTCAGTAGATTGGTGATTTTTTCTTTCATTTTAACGGTTCTTCATCCCCTATGGGCAGTCGATTTTAAGTTCAAATACAATGACGGTGATAATTACAGGATTGTTTCTGAAGTTTTTGAGAATGTTAAAGAAAATGGTGAGGTAATATTCTCAACGGAGATTTTAAACAGAATTGCCGTTTCCATTACAGATCCCGATGATATCAGTGGAGAAATTGAAGCTGTGTATCAGATCTCAGAAAGAGAAATCGGCAGCAGTGAATACCATTGGATTTCTGAAAACAGCGCTGTCTTCAGACGTGACATCAGGGGTGTTTACTCTGCCTTTGATGACGATGTGAGCCTGCCCTCAGTCAGGAATATTCCAAGATTTCCCGATTATGACCTGAAGCCCGGTGACTCGTGGAATTTTTTTGCCGAAGAGGTTCATGACCTTTTTCCGTTTTTCTTTATTGATTACAGGCTTCATATCCCTTTCCGGGTTTTTTATACATATGATGGTTCTTTTGAGGAAGATGGTATTCTTTATGATCGGATATTGATTAACTATAATATTTATTACGAAGAAGATCCGGTTTTGACATCTTATAAACATCCCGAATGGGGGAATGTGTTTCCTGAAAAAATAGTTGGATCATTCTATCAGGAATATATTTGGGAGCGGGAGTTGGGACGGCCGAAAAATGTTGAGGACCGTTTTGAATATACATATTATCTCTCTACTGGAGACTCGTATACCTTTTCTGGTATCTCTTATGGAAAAGTCCTCAGTGCTGAACATATGGACCGGGAACAAATGGTTCAGGAAATTAACGATGTCCTTGAAGAAGAAGGTATTGAGGATATCCATGTAACAAATGAAAAAGACGGCGTGAAGATCTCAATCGAAAATATCCGCTTTCTTCCGGACTCTCCAGTTCTTGAGGAAAGTGAGATAATAAAACTGGAAAGGATTTCTGAAATATTGTTAAGGCATAGAGATCGCGATGTATTGATCAATGGACATACAGCCAGGTTCGGAACCGAGGAGAGCAGTCAGATTCTCTCTGAAGAAAGAGCTGCTGCTGTAGCTTCATATCTGATTGAAAATCAAATACGTGAAGAATCGGAAATCGTCACCAGAGGATATGGCTCTCTTAGTCCTATCGGAGATAATGCAACGATAGAAGGTCAGAGGATGAATAGGAGAGTGGAAATAACTATCCTTGAAAATTAAAAAATTTTAATGATTTTGAAGAATTCTAAGACTATGGGAAGTTCGTCATTCATTTCGATTTTATCTTCTGCCAGTTCTTCTTCCCAGTAGAAGCGATGGGCATCTCTGAAATCCTGTAAATCACAATCGAGGACAGCTCTGGAGATGGTATCATCAGCATCGCCGAAATTGAGCTGTTTAATATCTGTTATTTCTATCAGCACCCGGTCTCTTCCTGAAGGATCTTTTAAAATCATCTGATCACCCGATGCTGTCCGGGGTTCATCTTCTACTGTGCCATACCAGCTTAATGGTGAGCAGAAAGCTGTTTTAATCCCTTTGATTATTTCATTGATGTGAGAGTTTTCATCACCTTCCTCTCCCCAGATAGTTAAACTTTTCATATAAAAAAAGAATAGACTATTGTCGTGGTTTGTTCCATCCCATTTAAACTATTAAATATTGGATAAAGAGTCGTAAATGTAGTAGATTTAAATTTGACGGAGGTTCTATGGATAACAGTCAAACCCGCATAGATGAGCTTAAAAATGAAATTGATGATAACAATATTGACTTGAAACAGATCTTTCAGTCAGCCGGTGAAAAAATGATTACACCCGGTGTTTTCTCCGGCGAAAATGAGAGAATCAGTGGTTTTTTAACAAAACTGACAAGTCTTGATACCAGAATTTCTGAAATCGATGCTCAGATTGATGATCTGAGACATTCTTTTAACAGAATTGCTGAAATAACCGACAGAGAAAAAGACATAGGCGAGCAGTACTCTCTTCTTGAAAAAGAGAATAGAAAACTGTTTCTCCCTATCGGCAAAGCGGCTTTTATAGAATGGAAAGAGAGACCTTCTGAAGACCAGAGAAAATTGATGTCCGGTTTGGAGGAACTCGAAAGCATAATTGACGGATTTGAAAATGAAATTTTTAATCTGGAAAATAATGAGGTAAAGAAATCAATCGTCAATAAGATTAAAGAGAAGGGCCGTGTGGCCATAGTCAAATCGAAAAAGAAAAGTCGCGAATTATCATTAAATAATCTCTATAAAAAGACAGGGGAGAAATTATATAAAAAAGATCTCTCCTTTTTTGAAAAGATGAATAACGATTCTGTTAGCTCTTTTATTGCCAATAAGAAAGAACAGGAGAAACTCGACAGTGAAGTACAGGAGCTGAAGCAGGAAAATTCCAGACTGGAGAAACATTTGAAAAATGCCTTCAGCAGCAGCAAAATGCAAAAAGCAGAAGAAAAACTTCTATCTGAAAGAGACTTTATATTGTCTGAAAAAATGGCGAAACTCAATGATCTCGGTAGTTATCTCTATGATGAGAAACTGGATTTTGATGATGAAGAAATCAAATCATTATTTTCTTCAGCAGATGATGTGAACGGCAGAATTTCATTATTGAACAATGAAATCGAGAAATGCAAAGCTGAGCTTGAAATAGTACAACTCGATGAAGAAGTTGCCGATATGAAAGAAAATATAAAAGAATTACAGTTAACTATTGAAAAATGTACAGGTGATATAGGAGAATTCAATAAAGAGATTAAAAGGGCGAAAGCCCAAATTAGGAAATTAAAGAAATTAACAGAAACAGATCCCCGGGAATCAGAGGATCAAGGAGCCTGATATGAGTTCAATTGGAGAAACAAGTGAATATTTGACCTTTTCTCTTAGCGGTGAAGAATATGCAATCGAAGTGTCTAAGATAGAGAGCGTATTGGAGTATACTAAAATCACTCCTCTTCCAGGAACAGATGGAACGATTAAAGGAGTCATTAATCTGCGGGGAAGAGCTCTTCCTGTAGTTGATCTTCGAATGGTATTGGCTTTGGAAGAATCTGATATTTCACTCGATACATCCATAATCGTTATGTTCATAGAATCGGAAGGTGATATCCTGACTTTGGGAGGCCTGGTCGATTCGGTCAAAGAAGTTGTGGAATTTCTTCCTGAAGATATACAGGATGCACCGAAAGTCGGTATCCGCATTAAGAGTACATTTATCGTGGGAATTGCTAAAAAAGAGGATAGCTTTACTATCATTCTAGATATAGACAGAATTCTGAATACAGAACAGATGGCTCTTGCAGCAGATGCTGAAAATCTACTGGAGGATAATAGTGAAGCCGAGGCAATTGAAGCTCCTGTCGAAGCTAAAGATTAGATGTGAAAATACTCTTTTACTTTAAAGGGTTTTTTCGTTTTATAGAATATATAATACAATAGTCCGGCTGCCGGTACTGCAGCCGAAAGGACTATTATTGACCAGCCCAGACTTATCGTTCCCGCAAGAAACAGTGATACTGTGAATTCTATACCTATGCATTCAATCCCAAGGGCAAAAACACAATAGGAAAGGATATTTATACCTTTTAGTTTTGAGTGTCGTGTCAAAAACAGAATAATGACTGTCAAAACGGCAGTGATGGTTATAATGGGGAAAGCCAATCCCTGAAACCAGTAAATACCCCCACTGAATGAATCTATTGAATAGAGAAAGAACAAAGTTGATAAATAATATGCCAGAAGAGTCAGGACCGGTTTCTTGTAATAGAGGAGAGGCAGCAGGATCAGCACCCAGATATAAATAAGAGAGCTGATAGTGTAGGTTCCCCATGTAACATCTCCATTTATTACAATATCTGCAGCTATTGCAATTGAAGCGGGTATTAATAAACCGAATGTGACATAAATGGCCGCCATTCGTCTTCTCTCTTTTTTATTCCTTTTAGGAGCAATCGAGTGAGGAGCTATTTTTGAAGGATATCGCTGAAACTGATCTTCTTCAGGTTCCAGAATTTGTATATCTGTTGAGCATAGTGGACATTTTTCCACATCAGTATCTACTTCAACTCCGCATCGTGAACAATAGGGCATTTAATATCCTCAATTACTTTCAATTTTAACATGAATTCCCATTTTTCTCATTTTTCTGAAAAATAGTTTTTCTACATGTGCATCTTTAATCAGTCTTCCAAATGAAATATACATATTGTCTCCATAAGAGACAACCGTAGCTTTGGTTTTAACTCCTGTAGATGGAGCCGGGATAAATTCCATCCTTTCTATTTTTTGGGCAATTTCTTCGGGCATCACTACTCTTCCGAGGTTAGACAAACCGCTGGAATAATTATTTTCACCGAGTAGATCATATAGTGCAGTCAGCATCATATTTTTTACGACTAGGGGTAGCACCCTTATTATCGCATTCATTTCCCCCTTAACATTTCGTGTGATCTGTTGATTGAGAATTTTTATATCCACTTCATGGCGCATATAATGGTGAACTTTTGTAATAATTTCTTCAAAAGCATAATGGCCCAATCTCGGATCGATTGAAGGTTCTATGGGAACGAAAAAATTCTTCATTGTTTTTGATTTAAAAATTGGTCGTAAGTTTACCGGAATATTAATCACTATGGGTTTAAAAAACCGACTGTTAATATTCTTTTCACAGTATTCCTGTATGGAGTAAATTAAAAGGGCAGTGAGAAATTCAGTGAGTGAAACAGAGTATTTTTTACTCAGTTCCAGGAGTTCTTTCGTCGGTATAACGGCTGTTAAAACTTTGTAGTGACCTTTCCATATGAGTCTCTGAGGTAAATGGAAAGCGCGTTTCTGTTTTCTGTTAAAAGGCAGTCGTTTGTTAAAAACTTTCTTGAATGAATCTTCGTATTCCATCGGATCCGGCTCTTCTTTGATATTGAAGACATCGGGATCTTTAGAAATATCAATTTCAATTCCCAACTCCAGAAAATATTCGCAGACTAGAGTTTTTAGAAAAATAAGAGCACCTGTGCCATCTGTGAGAATGTGTGAGAATTCAACGGCGATTTTGTTGTTATATGCTCTCACCCGGAAGAGATACATTCTCTCTTTTTTTACATTCATTGCCATACAGGGGTAAAGAGAATCCTGTTCGACAAGAGGCGTGTGTTCATTTGTTTCAAAATAATACCAGAATAAACCGGCTTTCATCTGGACATTGAAGTAGGGAAAGCGTTTTATCACTTTATCGAGAACCAGTTGAAGCTTACTTACATTGACTCTTTCCGAGAGAGATACGCTTATTCTGAACAGCGATGTCCTTCTCGGAGAAATGATTGCAGGGTATACTTTTCCTGCATTGTCCAGGCGAAACCAGTTTTTGTCGCGGTGGTGAATATTTCGCCAGTGTGTTCTTGTCGCTGCCTGTTTTTTCATTACCTCTTTATCAACTTCAGATTAGTCAGTATGCCCAGTATTGCCGGTAGTATAAGCAGTGTTCCGATCATCGTGAAAGTGAGAGTAAAGGAAACCAGAGCTCCGAAATAAACAATTCCCTTAAAAGAGGCAAAGGTCAGAACCATAAGTCCTCCGACAATAGAAGCGGTTGTCAGTGCAATGGGTCGCCCCGAGATCCTTCCGCAGCTGTGGATTACGTCTTTTATAGAGCCGCCCAGCTGCAGCTGTCTTTTATATTGAAGCAGGTAGTGAATAGCATCATCGACACCGACTCCGATAGCTACACTTGACACCATCATGGTTGTGATATCCAGAGGAATTTTAAGTATCACCATAAAGATAAAGTTCAGCATTAAACCTGAAAGGAGCGGGATCAGTGTCGCCAGTCCATAGATAAACGATTTAAAGAATATTGTTGAAATGATTAAGACAAGGGCAATTGATATGGATGTTGATAATAGCTGGTCTCTGCTGACAGTTTGAGCCAGGTCGAGATATTCCATATCGAAACCCCATATATCCCAGGTCAGTCCTTCTTCTATGTGGAGTTCTGCCTTAGTTGTAACTTCTTCCAAAAGATTTCTCAGAGCTTTTTCTGCAATAAAACCATTTGAATCGCTATTGTACATCATGATGGTCAGATTTATCCGGGAGAAATCCTCATTGACCATGATATTGCTCAATCCGGTTTCCACAGTACCTGAGAGTGCTTTGAAATATCTTGCCATTAACAGCATCAGTCCTCTTGAGTTGGGGACTTCGCTTTCTCCGGACATTATAAAATTCAGGTCTCTGATGATACTGGGAAATGATGAAATTTTTCTGATATCTTTATTTTTAATCAGTTCTTTTTCCAGTGTGGCAATTTTGACAAGATTATCAGGCTCAAGAAAATAGTTCTTTGAACCTTCCGGTGCTGTGATTGTCAGGTTCAGTCTCTGAATACCTGCAAAATTCTCCATGATAAAATTGAGGCTCTGCTTTACAGGATCTTCTTTTGGGAAGTAGCTGATATAATCTGACTGATGAGTAATTTTCGGGTAGGTAATGAAAAAAGATCCGGTAATAACCAGAAAGAGAATAGCGAAGGGAATCCTCTTTTTGTAAACGATGTCGCTGATGCTTCCCATAAATGTTGTAAATTTTCCCTGACGCACTCTTTTTCTCTGTTTGTGGTCGGGATTATTCATCCTCGATAGAGCGGCGGGCAGAAAGATCAATGAGAATATGGCACATGTAATAATCCCGAAGCTCGTTGCCAGTCCGAATTCCCGGGAAGCTTGCATTGAGGTAAACATGAGGCTCATAAAGCCTATTACAGTTGTTAGTGCCGCCATTATAATCGTTTTATTTACATGTAGTGATGCCTCGACAATCCACTTGTTATCTTTGTGGTCAGTTTGAGCATCGTGGTAATATTGGTTCAGGAAATGAATGGCATAAGATGTTCCTATAGTCAGAACCAGGGGGGGGATGACAATACTGACCATTGTAATTTCAAAACCCAGGATACCCATCAATCCAAGAGCCCACACTGATCCGAAAACGACGATTGTCATAGGGAGGAACAGAGCCCTTTTGGAACGGAAACCGACATAGTACAAAATCAGTATGGCTATGAGAGATAAGGTCAGCAGCGTGAAAAGGTCCTTTGATAAATAAATGCCCGAATTGTGGGTCAGAAAAACAGTACCAGATGAATAGGTTTTAAAATAAGGATCGAGTTTTTTAATGATTTCGTAATAGGGAAGCACAATTTCCGATTCACTCATAGGTGGATGGAAGAAGAGAGTATTGTAAGTATTTCCGTTATCTGTGAAGAAAATTTCATTAGAGAAGAGATCGCTTTTCAAATTCTCTTTATATATATCGAATTCCTCTTCATTCTGAGGTGCCCGTTTTGAAGGAAATAATGGGATCGGAGCGAGTCTTCCCCCTTTTTTCCGGAAAGTTACAGCTGTGAATACGCTGCTGCTGAATCCTCCGGTCAGCTCATTGATTTCTCCGATGACCTCTTCGTATATCTGAAGTGCTTCGATGGAAAGCTCACCTTTTACTTCAAGAGCCATGAGAAAGAGATTTTTCTCCTTGTTGTCGGGATCGTACTTTTCAATTAGGGCATTCAGTTTCTCGTTTTCAGGCATAAGAGCCTCAATATTTGGATTCAACTGAATTTTTGATGCCGCATAACCCATTATCGCCGTAAAAACAAAGGTCACAATTATTATAAGCAATGAGTGTCTGATAGAAAACTCAAGTATTTTTCGCATTTAAGATAAACTCCCGAACATATGCAATTAGTAAAAACAATTGCTTTAACTATATTCCTTTTAATATATAATTTTCAATAGGAAGCTTGTTGTTGATGCTTTTCATATATGGCATAGTCCTAATGATGTTAAGAGGAACAGTAATTTGAAATTATACAAATCAGTAAATGAAATAATAATTAAAGTTGCAGCTGAAACAGGGAAAGAAGTAAAATTGACTCCTGTTAAAGGGATGGCAACTATGGCGGAAGTTAAAATTGCCAGAAAAAAGAATGATTCCCATAAAGTTTTCTATAATGCCGATAGCCCTGTAGAAATAAACCATCTTATCGGGTGTAAATGCGTCCAGATAATAAGAACTTTCGAAACTCCCGAAGATAACAGGTTGATGGCTGTTTCCTATCAGGAAAACATCAATAATGCCAAAATGCAGATAGAAGCTGAATCGGGAGTGAAACCGGAGCTTCGCGAAGTACTGAATAACAATGAACTGGTTTCATCGTGGATACTGGGTGTTATCAACCAGGTGATCAGTCAGCCAGCGGACCTCGTTGTTGAAAAAATTATATTTGACGAATATCCCGAATTGAGGACTTTGCAGAAGACTGTGCTCGAAAAACAGTTTAAGGATTATATTACAACTCTTAATCCCAAAGTGAGAGATCTTAGCCCTTCAGTTGTTTTTGATGCATCTGCTATTATGAACTATGTCTATCTGAGAGTTCTCGACGATTATCTGGGAACAGATTTTACTGGCAGAACTGAACATGTCTATAAGAGAAAGAGAGCAGAAGCTCTCTATGAGTTTACCAAAGCCAATACCGGTGGAAATACAGAGCAGGACCGGCTGGTGATTGACCACTGGGCGGAGAAGCTGAAGGTCAGGAGCTGGTATGAATGGGCTGATTTTGAGGATGTGCCTACTGATTAACCGGAAAACAGGGTGAATTATTTCTGCTAATTTCTCAGTTTGAAAAAATCGAGTAAGTTTATCAGATTATCCGACTGTGCAGAAAATTCTTCTGATGTTGAGGCCAATTCTTCTGATGATGCAGCATTTTTCTGAATAACCATATCCAGTTGGTTAATAGCCTGATTGATTTGACTGACACTTGAGTTCTGTTCTCTTGAAGCCGCAGAAATCTCCTGTACCAGTTCTGCTGTATCTCTTATGCCTGTCATGACCTGTTCGATTGATTCTGCTGCAATCTCACTTGAGCTTACAGTAGTTCGGGATATATCCATAATCTCTCCGGCAGAGCTTTGCGTTTTTTCGGCTAACTTCCTTATTTCCGAGGCTACAACGGCAAATCCTTTTCCATGTTCTCCGGCTCTGGCAGCTTCAATCGCAGCATTAAGAGCCAGCAGGTTTGTTTGTCTGGCTATTTCTTCAATAATATTAATTTTTCCAGCTATCTCTTTCATTGCTGTAGCAGCTCCCTTGACTGCTGCTCCACTATTTTGAGCCTCATCTGAGGCCTTTCTGGAAATTTTTTCTGTATTGGTAGAATTTTCCGAGTTATTTTGAATAGCCGCCTGCATTTCTTCCATGGTTGCCGATACTTCTTCTGCTGAGGCAGCCTGTTCTGTTGCTCCCTGAGATAAGACCTGACTGGCATCGGCAATTTGATTTGATCCCGAATTCACTTCAGTTGAGGTTATTCTCACTTTTTCCAGAATACTGTTCAGAGAATTCAGCATATCCTCAAAAGCATGAGCCAGTAATCCAATCTCATCTTTGTTTCTTAACAATTTTTTATTAAGATTAATATCCAGCTTCCCATCGGCAATATTTCGGGCGTAATCCGCCACAATAGTCATAGGATTAGCAATGATTCTACTGATTAGTATTGAAATGAGTATTGATAGTACCACTCCTATGATAATAACGACAATTATAACTGCTGTAATCTGGTTCAGGCCTCTGAACACTTCCTGTACATCCGGCACTCCCAGCAGAACCCATCCATTGCTCAGTTTACTTGCCAGGTAGAGATTATTTTTTTCATGTTTTACTGTCGGAATTTCTGTAAGAGAGGAGATATCCATTGCTGAAAAACGGCCATTCTCCAGTTCGTTTATACTCAAGCCGAGAAATTCATCATTGTTATGTACTATGATCTGTCCTGAATTATTGAGTAGTATCATATACCCCGAATCGTATATTTTTAGAGCGGCCAGGTAGTTCATCAGGTCATCAAAAAATAGTTCTGAACCGGCAACTCCGACAAATTCCCCATCGATTTCCACTTTGAGGCCATAAGAGACGATTGTCGCGTCCCATGGATCCCAGCGGTAGGGGTCTGTCCAGTACGATCCAACTCTAATCGGCTCTGTCCACCAGGGATTCTCCTCAAGGTCGAGGGAGTATATATCGTACTCTTCGGCTCTTTCCATTGTTCCATCACCTGGGCCGTATATAGATATTCCATTTCCTCCTGGTATGACGATGGAGTCGAAAATAATCCATGCGGAGCGGCTCTCAGCTGCTACGCTCAGCCCGATCATTATTGAAGTCATATACTTTTCATAGCTATCCATATAGGCACTGTCTTTTTTTGCTTTTTCCAAGTCAATTGTTTCACTGATAACACTTACGAAAATATCTGAAAATTTTTCAACTTCCTGAATCTTTTTCTCTATATTGCTGCTTTCATATTGCACCAGTTTTTCCAGTCGCCCGATGGCTTCTGTTTCAATAATTTTTCTGCTTTGAGTTATTGACAGTAAACCGATTATTAAAAGAAAGGGAATTGAACTCAGAATCATCGCCAGAGAAATTTTATAGACCAGTTTTTTCATAGAAAGTACCTCGAAAATTTAATCAATTATATTCAACTTGTGTTTTTTTTTAACAATTTCATAAGTACCGTCATTTCTGATCTCCTGTAATCCATTGTTAAATGCGGTAATCAGCTTCTGGTATTCAGGATTGGCTCTGGAAAAAGCAATATATATTTCTTTTGTTTCTAAAATTGGGGTGATTGCTTCGATATCATTTTTGTTCTCTTTGAAATGAGTTTCGAGTAAATAGAATATGGTTTCCCTGCTATCTACAATTATATCAACTCTTCCGGCAAGTAATTTTTTCAAATTTAGATAAGAACTCATAACTTCTTCTTTGTTCAGGAATTCAGCCTGGTCAAAATCGGGATTGACAGAATATCCCCGTGGATTCCCAATTGTGAAATCTTCTAATTCATGCAGAGAGCTGTAATGCCCGGGGGCATCATTATCATTCAGTTTAAAAAAAACTACATCAGTTTTACCCAGAGAGTCAGTAAATGCCGCAGATATTAATCGTTCCGTTGTATAATAGGTACCCATCAAACCGTCAATTTCTCCAGTTTGAATCATAAGCAGTGCTCTCGACCATGGAAGAAATTCTATCTGAATATTATACCCGGACCGGCTCATTGCTTCTTTGGTTATTTCGCTTAAGAAACCTCCGGATTCTAATTTTTCTCCTGTAAAAGGTTCCCAGTTTGTAGCTCCCATTATAATCGTGTCCGATGTGTAGGAGAGAATATGAGAGAAAAGAAAAAATATACAAACTAAAAGAAATATCTTATTATAGTATTTTTTTATTTTCATTCATAATAAATTATAGGTTACAAAAGTATGAAAAAGCTAGGGAAAAGCTCAGAAACCATATATAGAAAATACTGTTCATGTGATAATGGGAATTCCGCTTTTATAACTGTACTTTCATCATTAATGAAAATCCGAGAAGTCTGATCTTTCAGTTTGCAGTCAGATGGCTTTCTGGAAAGTTTTTGTCTCCCCGATTCTTTTGAAACCCATTTTTTTCAGGTATCGGTCGTGTTTGGGAACTGCAGAGTGAACTTTGAAGAATTTCTTTTTTGATAGATCGATATCCAGGTGATGTACTGCATATTCAAAAAAATAACTTGAACTTTTGTGATCTCTGAATTGGGGTGTAGCATAATCCATCAGAATTTCGATATCCTCTCCTTCAGAATTTTTGTATAACATCAGAAGTACCGGTACCATGTCCCGGAGGATATATGCGCTGTTCATTTCTCTTAAGGTCTCTTCCTGAAAATTCGGAAAAAACTTCAATATGTCTTTCTTGTAATGTTTGATAAAAAGTTCACTGTAATATTTTGTTTCGCTGCTATTGGCAATGAATTCAAATTTTTCACGATTTAAAATGAGAGGCAAGTAGAAGTATATGTCTACAACTGCAATGAAGAGATTTACTATTACAATAGGTAGTGATCCAATTAAATAACCGTAACCGGCAAAAAGCATTGCACCCATAAAATTGAGATATCTGAACAGTTTGACTCTTTTAATTGTCAGTGATATGGCCACAATTACTGATGCAAAAGTTCCAAAAGTGGTAATAAAATCCATAAATATACTCCTCGGTTGAACACCCTATCCTATTAATTATTATTATAGAATCCCATAAATGTCTGAAAATAAAACAATTTCTTTTTTACTATAGACAAAATGCTAAATGGATTGGATAATATTTGTTGCAGTGCCATTACAATTGTATGACAAACATACAATCAAACAACTACCGAAAGCACTGCCGGTATGAATCTGAGCTTCGGTGAAGAAACAGGTTTGGACTGAATCCACAATATCGGGATAAGAATACGAAATCCACGAGTTTTTTATTACAGAAAATTACTTATAGTTATAGAGAGTGCAGAAAGTGCATTCTCATTCTGATGAATTTACAAGGAGTCTTGAATGGGTGATATTATGAGGCCGGTTCCCTTTGATGAACTGGTGAAAAGAGTTTTTGATGAATATAGACATCAGAAATCAATATTTGGTATTTCCAGTGAATACTTTTATAAAAAAAATACTGATAGAACATTCAATATTTTTGGAGAGAATTGTGATGTCCCTCTCGGGCCGGCTGCAGGACCACACTCCCAGCTGACTCAGAACATAATCACTTCCTTTCTTACTGGAAGCCGTTTTGTCGAACTGAAAACCGTCCAGATTATGGATACTCTGGAAATAGAAAAACCCTGCATCGATGCTGATGATGAGGGTTTCAATACAGAATGGTCAACAGAGTTTACTCTTGAGAAAGCTTATGATGAATATGCCAAAGCATGGATTCTTCTTCATCTTATTGAAAAGGTTTTCGGTTTTGCTGCTTCCGACAAAAGATCATTTATTTTTAATATGAGCGTCGGATATGATCTGAAAGGGATCAAAACAGAAAGAATGCAGACTTTTATCAATTCTCTTATGGAGTCAGCTGGGCACAAAGTTTTTGATGCACATATTAAAAGTCTTGAAGATATTATCGAAAAAGGTGACTTCCTGAAGGGGACGGGACTTGAAAGTGCTCTGGAATCTTTAAAATCGCTTCCTTCATCAATCCCTACGAAAATATGTAACTCAGTTACTCTTTCCACAATGCACGGTTGTCCTCCCGATGAGATCGAGGCGATCTGTATGTACATGATAAAGGAGAAAGGACTTGAAACTTTTGTAAAACTCAATCCGACACTTTTATCATTCCCCGTTGTCAGGAAAATATTGGATGATGCCGGTTTTTCCTATGTGGGGCTCAAACAGGAATCATTTGATCACGATATCCAATACGATGCGGCTGTATCTATGCTACACCGATTAAGAGCAGAAGCCAAAGCCTGTGGTAGAAACTTTGGTGTAAAACTGACGAACACTCTTGGTTCAGTGAATAATCTCGGACGTCTTCCCGGAGATGAGATGTATATGTCCGGTCGGGCTCTGTTTCCCTTATCGATCAACCTGGCAGCAAAACTTTCTGAGGAATTTGATGGGGATCTTCCTGTATCATTTTCCGGAGGAGCTGCCGCCCATAATATTAAGGATATTCTCGAGACGGGAATCAGACCGGTAACCATTGCAACGGAAATGCTGAAACCCGGCGGATATAACCGAATGGTTCAGTGTGCGGCAATTTCCGAGGATTGTTCTTATCCGGAAAAAATCAATGTGAGAAAGCTGAGAGCGTTGGCAGATAAAGCTGTCACTGCTGATTACACTCTGAAAGCCAGTAGGGGAGATGATAGAGTACAGGTTGAAAAACCGCTACCTTTAAATGATTGTTATGTGGCTCCCTGCAAAGTAGCCTGTGCTATCAGCCAGGATATTCCCGAATATGTGCGTCTGACTGGTGAAGGCCGATATGCCGAAGCTCTCGACGTTATATATGAAAAGAATGCACTTCCTTCAATAACCGGACACATTTGTGATCATCAATGCCAGTACAATTGTACGAGAATGGATTACGAAGGTGCAGTTCAAATCAGAGAGATGAAAAAACAGGCCGTTCTCAACGGTTTTGACGACTATATGAAACGATGGGAGAAACCCACTAAAAACAAGAATTCCAAAGTCGTTGTAATCGGCGGAGGACCTGCTGGTTTGTCAGCTTCATTTTTCCTGGCCCGAGAAGGTTTTGATGTTACTGTTCATGAAAAACACCATAGTGCCGGAGGGGTCATTGAACATGTCATCCCCAAATTCAGAATCTCAGCTGAAGCAATCCTCCACGATATCAATTTTGTGAAAGCTCATGGTGTGAAATTCAAATACAGTATGCCTGTTGAGTTTAATATTGGAGATCTCAAAGAGCAAGGCTACAAATATGTAATCGTTGCCACGGGAGCTGAAAAAGTAAAAGCCTATGATATAGAAGGGGCCAGTAGTCATGTCATTCCTTCTTTAGAATTCCTTAAGCTCTACAATACAGATATGAAATCACTGCCCGAAGCAAAGAACGTTATCGTTGTCGGTGCCGGAAATACAGCCATGGACGCGGCCAGAGCAGCTAAAAAGCTCTCTGGAGTAGAATCTGTAGCTGTAGTTTATCGGCGTTCGGTTAAAGAGATGCCTGCGGCAAGAGTGGAATACGATGAAGCTCTGGAAGATGGTATTGATTTTCACTTTCTAACAGATCCCGAATCGTTCAATGCTGATGGTACAGTCCTGTGCCGAATAATGGAACTTGGGGAACCCGATGCCAGTGGCAGAAGAAGACCTGTTCCGACAGCTAAAACTATCACAATCAAAGCTGACCTTGTCATTCCTTCAATCGGTGAGTCTACTGATTCAGAGACTCTTATCAAAAGTGGTCTCCCTGCTGAAAACGGCTGGGTTACTACAGATGAGAATCTCGAAACATCAGTGGAGAATGTATTTCTTATCGGTGATGGAAGAACCGGACCGTCAACTATTGTTCGCTGTATTCAGGAAGGTCGGACTGCGGCAGATACCATTACCAGGAGAGAAGATGAGGGATTCGACAGAATCGAAACATTTCCATTTGTCGATCCCGATACAAGAGTCGGCGAAATCAAAGAGAAAAAAGGTCTCCTGGTTGCATCAGATGGTTCTGATAAGAGAGAGCGGGAAAGATGCATTGAGTGTAATTTCCTTTGTAACCGATGTGTTGAAGTTTGTCCGAATAGAGCTAATGCTACAGTAGCAGTCTCTGAAGATGATGGTTATTTCGATCCATATCAGATCTACCATATTGATGCATTCTGTAATGAGTGTGGTAATTGTGCGCGATTCTGTCCTTACGATGAGGGAAGACCATACAAGGATAAATTCACTGTTTTCAGTTTGAAAGAAGATTTTGAAAACAGCACTAATCCAGGTTTCCTTCTTGATGGAAATGATCTATTGCTGAGAACGGCAGATGTTGTTGAAAAACTGAAAATGGAAAATGGTAAAGTTACTGTTGTTCCCGATCATATGACTCAGTCTGTTGCTATGGTTGAATTGTTAGTTAAAAAACAGCCGTGGATTTTGGGAGAGGTAGAAAAATGATCACATTGATTAAAAATGCTACAGCTGTTGAGTTCGAACCTTCCTCAGTGAAAGAAGGTGTCGACATTGTCATCGAAGACACGCTGATCAAAGAGGTCGGAACCGGTCTGGAAGGGAAGTATTCTGCAGACAAAGTAATAGACGGGACAGGAAAACTGGTTTATCCCGGTATTGTTTGTTCCCATAATCACTTTTATTCCGGATTGGCAAGGGGAATTACAGCCAATATCAATCCGTCGCCGGATTTTGTCTCTATTTTGAGAAATCTATGGTGGCGTCTGGACAGGGCTATTGATAGAGATATTCTCTATTACAGCGGTCTGGTATGTGCTCTCGATGCGATCAAAGCGGGGACTACTTCTGTAATTGACCATCATGCTTCACCTTCGTTTATCAAAGGATCATTGAAAACTCTGAAAGATGCTTTTGAAAAAGCCGGTTTGAGAGGGATGACCTGTTACGAAATAACTGACAGAAACGGTCGGGATCAGATGATTGAAGGAGTGGAGGAGAGTATTGAATTCGCTCAGCTAATCGACTCTGAAAAAGAAAATGGCCCTAATCTGATGGAAACTCATATCGGTGGCCATGCTCCTTTTACTCTTCCCGATGAAGCATTGAAGCTTATGGGTGATGCCGTGAAAAAGACCGGACGCGGGGTACATGTTCACGTTGCCGAAGGGACTTATGATGTTTCCCATTCCCATGCTGTTTACGGCAAAGATCTGATTGCCAGAATGGATGAATTCGGACTGCTCAATAAACGATCAATTATTGTTCATGGAGTTTATCTCTCAGATGAAGATATAAAAACCATGAATGAAAAAGATGTTTATCTCGTGCACAATGCCCGGTCCAATATGAATAATGGAATCGGATACAACGAGAAGCTGGGACAGTATAAAAACCTGGCTCTCGGTACGGACGGAATCGGCAGCAATATGTTTGAAGAGTTCAAGTTCGCTTATTTTAAACACAAAGATGACAATGGTGACATGTGGCCCGACAGTTATCTGAAGTTTCTCCACAATGGAAATGACATTCTCGAGCGGAACTTTGGAGAATCTTTCGGTAAACTGGAAGCGGGGTATAAGGCGGATATTGTTATAGCCGACTACAATTGCCCGACACCTATTTCCGGAGATAATCTGGCAGGACATATTGCATTCGGAATGGGATCAGATACTGTGAAAACAGTTCTGGTCAATGGAAATATTGTTCTTGAAGATGGTGAGTTTCCTTTTGATGTTTCAGAAATATATGCTGAGGCCAGAAAGCAGGCTCAACGCCTTTGGGATGAAATGGACGCATTAGATTAATTATGTACGGGACGGTCGCGACCGTTCCGTACCGGACACAATAGAAAAGCAAGGAGCAGTCGCGACTGTTCTATACAAAATATACAGGAGAAATAGAAATGGATAAAAAACAGATTTTGGAATTGGCAGATAAATACAGAGATTACACAGCGGAAAACCTCTCTAAAATGATTCAAATTCCTTCATACAGTGCACAGGAAAAAGATGTTTGTGCGGCAATAGTAAAAATGTGTGAAGAAGCGGGATTTGACGAAGTGAGACTGGATGGTCTTGGGAGTGTTGTCGGTCGTGTGGGAAATGGTCCTAAAATGATAGCATTTGATGCTCATATAGATACGGTTGAAGTGGGAGATCCTGCTCAGTGGAAACTTGATCCCTTTTCAGGTTTGATTAAAGACGGCCTTGTACACGGACGTGGTGCTTCTGACCAGGAAGGTGGAGCCGCATCTATGATCACTGCCGGTAGAATCTTGAAAGAACTCGGATATGATGGTGAGTATACTTGCCTTTTCACATTTACTGTAATGGAAGAAGACTGTGATGGTATGTGCTGGAAATATCTGATTGAAGAGGAAAAAGTTGTTCCCGATTTTGTAGTTTCTACAGAACCGACTTCCTGTCAGCTTTATAGAGGGCACAGAGGTAGAATGGAAATGGAAGTTATTATCAAAGGTGTTTCCAGTCACGGTTCTGCCCCGGATAGAGGTGTTAGCGCTGCTTACAAAGCTGCAAGAGCTGCTCTGGCAATGGAAAAACTCAATGCCGACCTTCAGCCTGATGAAGAAAAATTCCTTGGAAAAGGAACAATTGTTGTTTCTCAGATTGAAGTAAAAGGTCCCAGTCAATGTGCAGTTCCTGACCAGGCTAGATTGTACCTCGATAGAAGACTTACATGGGGTGAAGATGCTGAATTGGCAATCAGCCAGGTTAAAGCATACATCAAAGAAGCTTTAGGCGAAGAGCCGGAATCTGTAACTATGCCTGATTATGGAAGAAGAGGATACAGAGATTTTGATTACACCCAGGAACTCTACTTCCCCACATGGAAAATCGATGAAGATCATGAACTTGTTCAGGCTGGCCAGGATGCATTTAAAGAACTTTACGGAACAACTGTAAAGACTGACAAATGGACTTTTTCTACTAACGGAGTAGCTACATGTGGTAGACACAAGATTCCAACAGTTGGATTCGGTCCCGGAGATGAGGCTCAGGCTCATGCTCCAAATGAAATTACCAGAGTAAAAGATCTGGAAATATGCAGTGCTGTTTATGCAATGTTTCCCCTTATGCTTGAAAAATAATTGAATTTACTGTTCAGGTTTATTTAAAAATAAGGAGCAGCTTTCACTTTCAGGGAAGCCGCTCCTCTTTCTAGTGGGAGGTTTGACAGTTTTATGAACACAATCAGTACTCCGGTCAGAAGGTTAGATGCAGTTGAAAAGACTGCCGGTTTTACAAAATACATTGCTGATATGGATTTCGGGGATTTCCTTTATGGAAAGCTTTTCAGATCCACAAGAGCTCGTGCCAGAATTTGCACCGTAAAAAAACCATCTCTCCCTGACGGCTATTACATTATAGATAAAAACGATGTCCCCGGTGAAAATGCCATTCACATGATCAACTCTGACTGGCCGGTTTTTGCTGATGAATTTGTACGCTTTATCGGAGACTCCATCGCTCTGGTAGTTGGTCCCGACAAAAAAATAATCAGTAAAATTTTATCAGAAATTGAAGTGGAATATGAAGATATTCCCGCGGTTTATACCATCGATGATTCTCTTGCATTGAAAGGGGGAGTTCTCCATGGTAAAGACAATTGTTATGGCGACTACACGACTGTAAAGGGTGATCCTGAATCAGCATTTTCTGAAGCTGCCCAGATCTATGAAAATACATATGAGACAGGACTTCAGGAACATATCTATATGGAGACTCAGGGAGTAGTCGGTTTATGGCAAGATGGCAAAGTGAATATTCACGGTTCACTGCAGTGCCCCTTTTATGTCCGTCATTCCGTTACTCCTGTTTTGGGAGTGGAAGAGGATGGGGTCAGGATTATCCAGGCTCCCACCGGTGGTGCATTTGGCGGCAAGGAACACTATCCAGATATTTTGACAACGGCTCTGGCTGTTGCTGTTAACAAGCTGAAGAAAAATATCAAAATCTTCTATGAAAGAGAAGAAGATATTGTAAATACAGTAAAAAGACATCCTTCAAGAATCAAAATCAGAACAGCTCTTGATATAGATGGCAATATCACTGCCATGGATGTGGATTCCATCATCGATGGCGGAGCATATGAAAGCTGTTCCTGTATAGTCCTTCAGAGAGTTGTATTTCATGCAACGGGAGTTTATGACATCCCCAATGTGAAATGCCGGGGTAGAGCAGTAGTTACCAATAATGTTCCCAGTGATGCATTTCGTGGTTTCGGCGCTCCTCAGGCCAGCTTTGCAATCGAGTCCCACATGAATCATCTGGCTGAAAAAACAGGAGTCGGATCCCTTGATTTTAAAGCCCGGTATTTTCAGAAAAAAGGTAGTGTAACCAATACTAATGGAGAAATCCATGAAGAGGTGAAACTAAAGGAGATGGTGGCCAAAGCCAAAGCCATGTCCGATTATGACCGCAAGGTTAAGGAATATGGAAAGAGCTCTTCAAAAGGGATTGGTTTTTCCTTATTCAACCACGGTGGCGCATTTACCGGTAATGGTGAAAAAGAGATTATCAATGCCAGGATCAAGGTGAGAAAACTCAAAGATAATCGTGTTGAAATTTATGTTTCCAATGTTGAAATGGGACAGGGACTACTGACAACTTTTTCAAAAATAGCAGCCCATACTCTGGAAATACCCATTGAAAATATCATTTTTATGCAGCAGGATACGGAACTTGTTCCAGATTCGGGTCCTACCGTTGCTTCCCGATCTATTTTGATTGTCGGAACTCTGGTCGGTAAAGCTTCGGCCAAACTTAAAAAGCAGTGGGTAGATGGTGAAGAGATCACTGTATGGCAGGAATATGAAGCTCCCAAAGATGTCATTCCATGGAATCAGGAAACTCTCCAGGGTGATGCCTATCCGGCTTACAGCTGGGGTGTTAATGTTGTTGAGGTGGAATTCGATAAAATCACCTGTGAAATCAAAATTATCGGTGCCTGGAACGTCTATGATGTCGGTGTTCCGATCGACAGACTCGTTGTAGAGGGGCAGATCGAAGGGGGACTGGTTCAGGGGCTTGGTTGGGCCTACCTCGAGAAGATGGAAATCAGAGAGGGACGGATTCAGCAGAGAACTATGGCTGATTATGTCATTCCTACATCTCTCGATGTACCGGTAATGGAAAATGATTTTGTATTAAACCCTTATGAAGAGAGTGCTTTCGGTGCAAAAGGTGCCGGAGAGATTGTTCATAATGGTGGTGCTCCGGCCTTTCTCGAAGCGGTTCAGATGTCAACAGGTACTCAGTTCAATTCCATACCGCTGACACCGGAAAAGATTATGGAGAGTTTGAAATGAAACAGAAAATTAATTTTACCCTCAACGGCAAAAGTGTTTCTGTTGAAACAGATCCATTGAAAAGATTAATAGATCTTCTACGGGACGATTTATCTATGATCTCTGTAAAAGAGGGATGTGGTGAAGGGGAATGCGGCGCCTGTTCTGTACTGCTCAATAATGAAATAGTGAACAGTTGTCTTATTCCCGTTGGCACTATCATTGGTGCTTCCATTGAAACCGTAGAGGGAATAAGGGAAAGTGAAAGCGGAAAGAGGATCATAGATGCTTTTGCTGTTGAAGGTGCCGTTCAATGCGGTTACTGTACTCCCGGAATGATGGTGGGAGCCGAATGGATTCTGCGGAAATATGATAAACCCACACCAGATGAAATCAGAGTTGCCCTATCGGGGAATCTCTGCCGATGTACCGGTTATGACATGATTATCAATGCTGTGGAAACCGCTGCAAAAAGGGGATTGAAATGAGTGTGAGTTATAGACCGGAATCTCTCGATGAGCTTCTTTCCCTTATGTCGGAAAAAGATTTGATCCCTTTTGCAGGAGGAACAGATCTGATGGTGCAGAATGCCGGTGTAGATGGCCCCGATTTTTCAAAAGATGTTGTTTTTTTAGCACATTTAAAAGAACTGAAAGAGATTAAACGGGAAGGAAATAATCTGATCATTGGATCGGCAGCCACTTTGTCGGATATAGAAAATCACGACGATGTTCCGGAACTTCTTAAGAAAGCTGTATCAGAAATCGCAGCTCCCGCGTTGAGAAACCGTGGGACGATGGGAGGGAATATCTGTAATGCTTCCCCCGCTGGAGATTCCATACCTCCTCTGTATGTACTCGATGCCTCTTTCAGGCTTCTTTCCTGCAAAGGAGAGAGGGTATTAAAAGCGGAAGGTTTTTTCAAAGGTCCCGGGAAAACGGATCGCCAAAAAGATGAGATTCTAAAAGATGTCATTGTTCCTCTCAAAGAGTGGAATATCCGCAAATATAGAAAAGTGGGAACACGGGCGGCCAATGCTTTGACCAAGTGTTCCATTACAGCAGCTGCGAAAACTAAAAATGGAATAATTGATGACCTGTCTATTGCTTTCGGAGCAGTGGGACCTGTTATCATAAGAGATAAGAATATTGAAAATAAGCTAATCGGTCTTTCAGTCCATGATGTAAAAGGGAAAATCGATTCTATCATTAGTGATTATTCAACAGTGATTGTACCTATCGATGATCAGCGGTCTACAGCTGTTTATCGAAAAAAAGTTTGCCTCAATCTTCTAAGGGAATTCCTTAAAGAACATTTTAGCAGGGAGATGTAAAATGAGTACTTTATTACTCAAGAATTGTTTTTGTATTTATTTATCCTCGGAAAAAGAGGAATTGCGAGGTTATGACATTCTGGTGAAAGACAATGTTATAGATCAGATTGCCAGAAATATTGGTGTAAAATCCGATAGAACTATTGATGCCAGCCATAATGTCGTTATTCCGGGACTGGTGAACACACATCATCATTTTTATCAGACTTTGACAAGAAATCTTCCGGCAGTACAGAATGCGGAACTCTTTGACTGGCTAGTGTATCTCTACGAGATCTGGAAAAATATCGATGAAGAGGCAGTGTATTACTCGTCCATGCTGGCCATGGGAGAACTTTTGAAAACCGGTTGTACCACTTCTACTGACCATCATTATTTATATCCCAACACCATTACAGGCGATATTATGGGGACCCAGTTCAAAGCGGCTGAAAACCTTGGAATGAGGTTTTCTCCCACCAGAGGCTCCATGTCTCTGAGTAAAAAAGATGGTGGTTTACCCCCGGATTCTGTTGTTCAGACAGAAGATCAGATACTTATTGACAGTGAAAGGGTTATCAATCAATTTCATGACAGCAGCGACTTTTCCATGAAAAAAGTCGTACTCGCTCCCTGCAGTCCCTTTTCTGTGACAGAAGAGTTGATGAAACAGTCTGTCAATCTGGCGAGAAAACATGGAGTCAGGCTGCACACTCATCTGGCGGAAACAAGAGATGAAAATGATTTCTGTATTAAAATGTACGGAAGAAGACCTCTGAAGCTCATGGAAGACTGTGGATTCATCGGTGACGATGTTTTTTATGCTCATGGTATTCACTTCAATGATGAGGAGATGAAAACCCTGTCAGATACAAAAACTCACATCGCCCATTGTCCAAGTTCAAATATGAGACTGGGATCGGGGATCTGTCGAGTTACAGAGATGATCCCTACAGATATCAATGTGGGACTGGCTGTAGACGGTTCAGCCTCCAATGACTCTTCGGATATGCTCGGTGAGATGAGAAATGCCCTGCTGCTTCAGAGAGTCCAGTATGGAGCCGCTGCTGTAACAGCGAAAGATATTATGAAACTTGGAACAGAAAATGGAGCAAAATTGCTCAATTTTGATAAAATTGGAAAAATTGAAACTGGTTATGCAGCTGATATGGCTCTCTTCAATATAAATAAGATGGAATATGCCGGATCTTTATCAGATCCACTGGCGGCACTTATGTTTTCAGGATACAACCACGGGACAGAGTATACCATCGTAAACGGGAAAGTTGTCGTGGACAAAGGTCGATTGATCGGATTTGATGAAGAGGACATTACTAAAAGATGTAATGAGATCTCTGCGAGAATAAGCAGTTAGAAAGATAAAGCGGGCGACGCGGGAGCATCTGGATCCCGCTGTTAGTCGATAACAGGAGAGATATAGATATGATTAAGGATTTTTTAAAACCTTCTAATACAGAAGAAGCTCTGCAGCTGAAAAAGGATAATAAAAACGCCTTTTACCTGGGCGGGGGAACAAAACTGAATCACGGTGGAGAAAACTATGGAGCCGAGGTATTTATTTCTCTTGAGGCTCTGGATCTGAAAAGGATAGAAAAAGCAGATTATAAATTGAAAATAGGAGCTATGGTGACTCTTCAGCAGTTGATTGATTCAACTGAAGTTCCCGAGTTTCTGAAACAGAGTGCTCTTGGCGAAACGAACAGAAATATTCGAAATGCTTCAACAATAGGTGGTGTAATCGCGGCGGGAAAAAGCTGGTCTATCCCTTTGACTGGATTAATGGCTATGGAAGCGGATGTGGAAACAGCTGAAGATGGAGTGATGCCTGTTGATTATTATGTGAAGAATAACAAAGAGAATCTCATATTAAATATCTATATTCCTGATGTAAAATCCGCACTGTGTCAGAACAGTCAGCGAACAACAGTTAATAGCAGACCGGAAGTCTGTGCTGCCGTATCAGTAAATAAATCGGGAAATGCCATTTCAAAAGCCGTATTTGTCATTGGAGGATTGGCTGATTCACCAATCAGGCTGTCAGCTGTTGAAGACAAATTTCTCAATGGTTCTCTGGAAAATGCAGATGCCGTACAGGATGCTGTCATGGATGTAATCGTAGAATATACAGAAAAAAGAGAAAACGGAGCATATCTAAATTATATAAGTGGAGTAATGGTGGCGGACTGCGTCGGCCGTTGCATGAGGTCATAAGAAAATGGAAATACAATTTAAACTCAATAATAAATCAGTAAAAATTGCTGCTGAAGCTGGTCTGTCTGCACAGAAACTTTTGCAGAAACTAGGTATCAACTCGGTTCGAAACAGTGATGACAATAGAGGAAATACAGGATCGGACACGATCATTTTAGATGGTTATCCCATAAATGCCGGGCTTCTTATTGCAGCTCAGCTCGATGGTAAAACTGTAAAAACAGTAGAGTCACTGACAAAAGGGAGAACAATGTCAGCAGTGCAATCGGCTCTGGTCGATATGGGTCTTGTTCAGTCTGCCTACAACTCTCCCGCTGCTGCTCTTCTTATAACAGATCTTCTTGAAAGAGTCGAGAAACCTTCAAAAGAGGAGATTAATGACGCTCTTTCCGGTCTTCTGAACCGTGATAACGGATATCAGCCATACTACAAAGCAGTGGAACTTGCCATTGAGAGAAGTAAAGACCCGTCCTATGAAACCGAAATCGCTCCTGAATTCAGAGATGATCTGAAAGATGTGGGAACTGCGAGACGAAAAATTGACGGTCCTATGCTCGTTCGAGGGGAAAAGCTTTATGTTGAAGATAAAATTAAAGCTGATGCTTATGTCATAAAAATGCTCAGATCTCCTCATGCTCACGCCTGGATAAAAGAGATCGATACGTCGGAAGCGGAAAAGCTCGATGGTGTTGAACTGGTCATGACTTATAAAAACACTCCTCAGATTCCCTATACTACTGCCGGTCAGGGATTCCCCGAGCCCTCTCCCTATGACAAATGCATGTTCAATAAAAAAGTGAGACATGTCGGTGACAGAGTGGCAGCTGTAATGGCTGTAGATGATGAAACAGCACTGAAGGCTATCGATGCAATCACAGTTAAATACGATGTTCTAAAACCTGTTTTTACAGTTAAAGATGCTGCTGCTGACGGCGCTCCTCTGGTACAGGGCGGTCCTCAGAAATATATGGTAGCGGCCCCTGAAGATCTTGATTCAGTTAATAAAAAAGCCGATCCCGAAGAGGGTACGATAATCTACCAGTTCCCCATAGGAAGTGATCCCCGAAAAAATATTGCAGCTTCAGTTACAGGCGGTATCGGTGATATCGATAAAGGGCTGGAAGAGGCTGAAGTCATTATTGAACGGGAATACGATACATCTCAGATCCAGTGTACTCCGCTCGAAATGCACACAGTCCACACCTATATGGAAGGGGACAGACTGATAATGGATGCGTCAACGCAGGTTCCATGGCATGTGAGAAGAATCGTCTCCACTTTACTCAGCGTTAGAGAGAACAAAGTTCAGGTTAAAAAAGCGCGTGTCGGTGGAGGATACGGGTCAAAGCAGGATATCCTCATTGAAGATGTGGCGGCTTATGCCACATGGACTACAGGAAAACCTGTATTCAGCCAGTACACCCGACAGGAGGAATTCGAGTCGTGCAGTACCCGTTTCCCTATGACTATCGGTGTTAAACTGGGCTGTAAAAAAGACGGGACTCTTACAGCGGTATATATGAATGTAAAAGCCAATAACGGACCATTTGGTAATCACTGTCTGACAGTTCCCATGAATGCCTGTTCGAAATCAATGCCGCTGTTCCTCTGTGATAATTTCAAATTTGATGTAACTACGTATTATACAAATATTCCGCCTACCGGTGCTTATCAGGGATACGGTGCTCCAAAGGGATCCTATGCTCTTCAGACAGCCATCGCTGAACTTGCGGAAGAACTGAAAATGGATCATCTGGAACTGATCGAGAAAAACAGGATTTCCGAAGGTGTTATGCTTGAAATCCTCAAGTGTCTCGGTGAAGGTCGTGAGGGAACACCGGCCCGTGTCGAAAGCTGTGGTCTCGACGGTGCATTAAGTAAAGGATCTGAAATGATCGAGTGGGGCAAAACTGTGGAAAGTGACGATCCCGATGTTAAAATCGGAAAAGGTGTTACTATTATTCAGCAGGGCTCAGGGCTTCCGGGACTGGATCAGGCCAATGCCGATATACAGATGTTTTCAGATGGAACCTTTATGATACATTCCGGTGGAGCCGATCTGGGTACAGGCCTCGATACTGTCTGTGTGAAAATGGCCAGTGAAATTCTTAAAGTGGATATGGATCTTGTTTCAATCCTCTCTGGAGACACTGATAATACGCCTTTCGATACTGGCGCCTATGCTTCAAGCGGAACCTATTTCTCAGGAAATGCAGCAAAAAAAGCAGCTGAAGATCTAGCTGACAGGATTCTTACAAATGCGGCTGTAATGCTGGGAGAGAGCAAAGAGGATCTGAAGCTGGAATACCCCGGGATTGTAAAAGGGAAAAAAGGATCTGTTTCTTACAGAGAAGTTGCCCATAATGCCGAGGGGGGCGAAGGTCCGGGACAGATTATCGGCCGGGCTTCCTATACAACAGATGATGCGGCATTCCCCTACGGAGCTCATTTCTGTCAGGTTGCAGTAAATACTAAAACTGGTAAAGTGAAACTGCAGAAATACTACGCACTCCAGGATATTGGGACACCTATCAATCCGGAAATAGCTCTCAGTCAGATCTATGGCGGAGTCCTCAAATCAATAGGACACACTATGTGGGAAGAGATGGTCTTGGATGAAAACGGAAAATGTGTGACAACAAATTTCGATGATTACCTTGTTCCTATGATCAAAGACCTGCCTGAAGATTTCAGGGCGGAATGCATATTCACTGAAGATCCTTTCGGCCCCTACGGTGGAAAATCTGTTTCGGAGATCAGTACGAACGGAGCTGCTCCTGTAATCGCCGCTGCTATTCATGACGCTGTCGGTGTCTGGATTCGAAGCTGGCCTTTCAGTGCTGAGAAAATACTGAAAGAGTTGGGACGGATTTAAGCTCTTGAAATTTATAATTTTACAACTGCTTCCTTCGGGAGGCAGGATATAATAAGCCGCCATCAAAACATCGGGCGGCTTATCAGAACTGTCTAGTGACGGGTTCTTTCGAGAGCCCTCTCAAAAATCCCCAGACCTTCATCAATTTCCTCTTCTGTAACAATCAGAGGAGGGATCCACCGGACAATATTGCCGAAGGTTCCGCAACTGAGAAGCAGAAGACCCTCTTCCCTGGCTGCTGCAATTACGGCTTTCGTTCTGCTGACATCAGGCTTTCCCCTTTCCCCGAATTCAGAGGCAACCATAAGCCCCCGACCCCGGACATCACCGATAACCGGGTATTTTTTCTGAAGATCCCTCAGGCTTTTCATGAGCTGATTTCCCCGAATTTTTGTATTTACAACGAGTTTTTCCTCTTTCAAAACTTGAATTGTGGCTGCTCCGGCGGCACAGGCTATCGGATTTCCACCATAAGTTCCTCCGTGGCTTCCCGGTGGCCATCGATCATCCAATTCTCTTCGATAGGCAATTCCCGATAGTGGGATTCCCGAAGCGATTCCTTTGGCCATGGTCATGATATCCGGTGAAATATTTTCATATTCAACAGCAAAGAAACGACCGCTTCTTCCGAATCCGGACTGGACTTCATCAGCAATCATCAGTATTCCGAACTCATCACAAATACTTCGGACTGCTTTTAAAAAACCAGCAGGAGGGACAACATATCCCCCTTCTCCAAGAATCGGTTCTACAATGATACAGGCAGTTTCAGAAGGAGCTGTCTGACTCATCAGAAGTTTACGGAGTTCGCGGATGGAAAAATCCAGAGCGGTCTGTTCATCCCAACCATAATAGAAGGCATAGGGATAGGGGGTACAGTAAATTCCCGGTACCAGGGGATTATGACCGGCCCTGTAAATCGTTTTACTGGTGGTCATGCTCATTGTCAGATGGGTCCGCCCATGAAAACTTCCCTGAAAAACCACCACATTGGATCTTCCTGTGGCCTGTTTGGCCAATTTAATTGCTCCCTCTACAGCTTCGGCGCCGCTGTTGGAGAAAAAGAAGGTATCAAGTCCTTCTGGCATAATAGGTTTCAGCTGCTCGACAAGATCGAACACAGGTTGATGTGATACAATGTTCATCTGTCCGAAAAGGAGCTTCTCACTTTGAGTTTTGACTGCTTCGACAATTTTCGGGTGACAGTGTCCCGTGCTGGTGACTCCGATCCCGCTTGTGAAATCCAGATATTCTTTTCCCGAGTGGTCCAGTAGTTTGCATCCTCGGCCCGATTCTATTAATAAGTCTGTTGCATGTGTCCAGACGGATGAAAGATTTTTATTTGTCGTAGGATTCATTTTTTTATTCCTTATCTGTTATATGCTTCTGTATAAATGGCGAAAGCATCTTCCTGAGTCACTTCTCGGGGATTATTCACCAGTAGCCGGGTTTGATCCATCACTGAGATCGACATCTTTTTTATGGCGCTTTCCGGAATATCAATGGCTTTAAGATTCGCGGGCAGTTTCAGATCAGAACTCAATGATTCCATCTCATCGATGCATTCTTTCCAGTCTGCACCGGATTTGCCTGTGAGCAGCTCAGCCACCCTGCCGAAGCGGTCTTTTTTAGCTGAAGCATTGAATTTTATTATTGTGGGTAACATCAGGCTGTTCGCCATTCCATGAGGAACATGGAACAGGCCTCCCAGAGGGTAGGCGAAAGCATGAACTGCTGTCACTCCCGCATTGGCAAAAGCAAGACCGGCCATCAGGCTGCCTAAGAGCATGTTTTCTCTGGCTTTCAGATTGGCTCCATTATTGTAGGATTCCCTGATATTGGCACCGATTAATTCGATAGCCTTCTGTGCCAGGGGGTCGGAATAGGCATTGGCGTTGACAGAAGTGAAGGCTTCAACACAGTGGCATAGAGCATCCATTCCTGTAGGTGCTGTTATGTGAGGAGGAAGTCCCACAGTCAGCTCCGGATCAAGAAAAGCCACTTCGGGCATGATGTAAGGTGTCCCGAATCCTTTTTTTGTCTCATTTTCAAGATCTGAAAGGATAGACAGATAGGTAACCTCGCTGCCGGTACCGGCAGTTGTGGGTATGGCAAAGATTGGCAAACCCGGTTTGGGAAGTATTCCCACTCCGAGATAATTCCTGATAGATCCTTCATTGCCGGTCAGTGCTGCTGCAACTTTGGCGGAATCGATAGAGCTTCCACCACCAAGGCCTATCACCCCCTGGACTCGTGTATCTCGTGCTCTGGCAGCTATGGAATCAACCAGTTGTAAACTGGGATCAGGTTTTACTCCATCTTCTAGTACAATGGAAATTCCACCAGCTTCAAGGATTTTTTTTACTTTGTCGTAGATTCCCGCTTTGATTATACCCTGGTCGGTAACAACCAGAACCCTGGAAATTCCCAGAGGTAGAAGAGTTTTCGGCAATTCATTTATTACTCCGGGGCCGATTTTAACCTGTGGTACGGGCCAGATATTATTCATGGTTCAATTCTCCTTATTCTGAGTAGTCAAAAAATCCCAGGCCTGATTTTCGGCCCAGATAACCTGCCGCCACCATCCTTTTTAACAAGGGGTAGGGGCGGTACTTTGAATCTCCGAAATCCTGATAGAGGACCTCCATTATCTTCAGGCAGACATCGAGGCCAATCAGATCTGCAAGAGCCAGGGGACCAATAGGCTGGTTGGAACCGAGTTTCATAATGTTGTCGATTGACTCAGCATCACCAACATCATCGGAAAGGCAGGCAATTGCTTCGTTTATCATAGGGATTAAAATTCTATTGAGGACAAATCCCGGAGAATCCTTTACCTGTATGGGCGTTTTCCCGATCTTATTCGATACATTCATCACTTTTTCTATCACTTGCTGATCTGTCTGCAGAGCGGAAATAACTTCGATTAGCTCCATCACCGGAACAGGATTCATAAAGTGCATACCGATAAATCGTTCGGGCTGTTTCATTGACCCGGCTAATTCTGTAACAGAGATAGTGGATGTATTTGATGCAATAATGCATTCATCGGAGACAATAGCCTCGAGAGATGTAAAAATCTCTTTTTTAAGAATCCGGTTTTCCAGAACCGCTTCCACTACAAGATCACAATCTGCGAGACAGTTTCTGTCGAGGGAAGGGTGAATATTGCCTATGGCTGCTGCGGCATCCTCTACAGTTATCCGTTCTTTTTCCACCGATCGTTTGAGAATCTTATCAATGGACTTCATTGCAGAGTCAAGTTCTTCCTGAAACAGTGAAAAAAGATGTACCTTTAATCCCCCCTGGGCAAAAACCTGAGCGATTCCCCGCCCCATAGTTCCACCACCGAAAACTCCTACAGTTTTTATTTTCTGCATAATTACCTCCTAATCCCTTTCTACGCAAAGGGCAATACCCATTCCGCCGCCGATACAGAGCGTTGCCAATCCCTTTTTCAAATTTCGTTTTTTCATCTCATAGAGAAGTGTAACCAGAATCCGTGTTCCACTGGCACCGATTGGATGTCCCAGAGCAATGGCCCCGCCATTGACATTAACAAGAGAAGTATCCCAACCCAATTCTCTGTTAACTGATATAGCCTGAGCGGCAAAGGCTTCATTGGCTTCTATTAGTTCCAGATCATTTACACTCCATCCCGCTTTATCAAGAGCGATTCTGACAGCCTGTACCGGGCCGATTCCCATAATCGCAGGATCAACTCCGGCATAGCCGTAAGAGGCAATTCGAGCCATAGGGGTGAGACCCATTTGCCTGACGGCTTTTTCCCCCGCGACCAGACAGGCCGCTGCCCCGTCATTGAGCCCCGATGCATTTCCGGCAGTTACAGTACCATCCTTTTTAAAAGCGGGACGGAGTTTCTCCAGTCCTTCAACGGTAGCTCCCAAACGAATGTACTCATCATCTTTAAAAATCAAAGGATCAGCCTTGCGTCGGGCAATAGAGACGGGGATGATCTCTTCAGCAAAACGTCCAGCACTGCGAGCCTGCTCCGCTTTGTTCTGTGAAGCTGTTGCAAAAAGGTCCTGATCCTTACGGCTCAGACTGTACTTTTCTGCCAGATTTTCAGCGGTAATACCCATATGATAATCATTGAAGACATCCCAGAGGCCGTCTTTAATCATCATATCCACAATCTCACCATTACCCATGGGGTAACCTGTTCTTGCTTTTTGAAGCAGGTAGGGAGAAAGAGACATATTTTCAGTGCCTCCGGCAATGACAACATTAGCATCTCCGCATTGAATTTCCTGAGCAGCCATGGTCAGGGTCCGGAGACCTGAGCCGCAGACCATATTCACGGTCATAGCTGTTTTGTCCACGGGAATGCCGCTGTTCACAAGTATCTGACGGGCTATATTCTGACCTAAACCCGCCTGGAGAACATTTCCCATTAAAACCCGATCAACAACCTGGGGAGCCAGATTGTTCCGTTCCAGCAAAGGCCTTGTCACTACCTCTCCCAGCATTGCAGCAGGAGTCGTACCAAGGGTTCCCCCGAAGCTTCCGATAGCGGTTCTTGCGGCATCAACGATATAAATATTTTCCATTATTTTGTGCTCCATATTGGTTTTTCTCTGGCCAGAAAGGCACGCATTCCCTCTTTCTGGTTCGGATGATCAAAAAGACGACTGAATTGGTTCTGTTCTAATTGGTCTATAGTTCCGGGGGAATCGATCCCGTACCTCTTCAGTAGTTTTTTTGCCCTTATAATGCTGTTGGGACTGGATTTGTTTATATCTTGTACCAGTTTCAAAGTCTCTTCCATCAGGGTCTCTGCAGGACAAATCTTATTGGCCAGACCCAGTCTTAAAGCCTCTTCTGAATCGATGATTCGCCCAGAGAAGATCATCTCTTTTGCTGAAGATACACCAATCCTTTCAGAAAGGCGGCGGCTTCCGGCGAAACCGGGGATAACCCCTAGAGTTGTTTCAGGTAGCCCCATTTTGGCCTTTTCAGAAGCATAGATAATATCGCATGCCAAGGCGGTCTCCAATCCGCCACCAAGAGCGAAACCATTAACAGCTGCGATGACCGGGATGGGGAATCCTGCAATTCGGCTCATTACTTTATGTCCTTTTCCGGAGAAGACAGCAGCTTCTGCCGGGGATAAAGTTTCCATCTCTGCAATATCAGCTCCGGCGATAAAAGCCTTACCTTCACCTGTCAGAATAAGGGCGCGAATCGTCCCCAGTTCTTTGGCTTCCAGCCGTATCAGCTCAGCTTCCAGTTCATTCAGGGCACTGATATTCAAGGCGTTCAGACGTTGCGGGGCTGTAAATGTTACAATCCCGGCAGCCCCATTGCGTTCAAATTTTAAATAACTATCTATCATCTCCTACTCCTTCAGACCTGATGTCAATTCTTCCCGGAATTCCGGATGGGCAATAGCAATCAGAGCCCGGGCTCTCTGGATATTACTTTTTCCCTTCAGCGCCGCCACGCCGTATTCAGTTACGATGAAATCGGCATCGTATCGGCTGGTAGTAACGCACGCACCTTCCTTCAAATGAGAAACAATCCGGGAAATTGTTCCTCTTTTGCCTGTCGATGGAAAGGCGATAATTGACTTTCCTCCCTTTGAGATGGATGAAGCCCTGACAAAATCTACCTGGCCACCAACGGCTGAATACTGTCTGGATCCGATCATATCTGCGCAAACCTGTCCGAATAGATCTACTTCAAGGGCGGAATTTATGGAGATCAGATTATCCAGATGGCCTGCTACAAGAATATTGTTTGTATAATCTACAGGTTTCATAATGACAGCCGGATTATTGTGAACAAAGTCATAGAGTTTTTTGGTTCCCATCAGAAACGTGGCTACCAATTTACCGGGATTGAGATTATTGTATTTATTGGTTACCACTCCTTTTTCAAAAAGATCCACTACCCCGTCAGAGAACATCTCTGAATGGATTCCAAGGTCTTTTTTTTCTGTCAGGAATTGAAGAACAGCATCGGGAATAGCTCCGATACCGAGTTGGAGATTGGCTCTGTCCGGTATGAGAGAAGCCACATTTGCCCCTATTTTTTTTTCCACTTCGGTGATTTCCGGCATCGGAATTTCTATAGGCTGGTAATCGGTTTCTACGAGAAAATCCACTTCTGAAATATGAATGCGGGAACCTTGGGTTCTCGGCATTAGGGGATTCACTTCGGCAATGACAGTGCCCGCTGAAGCGGCAGCCTGAAGGGTGTAATCCACAGACAGACCGAAACTCATATAACCTCGATTATCAGGAGGTGAGACCATAATAAGAGCAGTATCTACGGGCAGGTACTTTTCCCTGAAAAGCTTCGGCAGTTCTGAAAAGAAACAGGGGATATAATCGGCTCTGCCCTCGTTTACAGCTTGCCGGGTCGGACCTCCTGTGAATGTAGTGGAATGTCGAAATATCCCTTCAAAGGAGGAATCACAATAAGTACAGCTGTGAAGAGGAACCATGTGGAACACTGTCACATTGTTCAGCCTATGAGCCTGAAGAACCATCTCATTTGTGAGTTCGACAGGAACACCGGCACAATGTCCAAGTACAACATGATTCCCCGGAAGAATACCCTTCTCAATTGCTGTTTTTTTATCAGTGAGTTTCTCCCGGTAAAGAGATTTCCAGGGATCCATCATCTACTCCTCTATTCCCGCCAGGGTTTTGGCATAATTTTTTTTCTTATCCACATTGCCCTGCCGGCTGATCATGATCCGCTGAGCCTGTGGAGACCCGGCTCCATGCATCGATTCGGTGAGATAACCCACTGCCGCTCTTCCAAGGGTAAGGTTTTCTATCAGCCTGAGAAGTTTCATTCTATCGAGAGTCGGAACAGAAGCTACACCTTTGAGGTATTTATCCAGAAGAGGTTGCGTTTCGGGATTTTTCCAGTCTTTTGCCGATGGCATGGTGACCATAAGCCCTCCGGCAATATCCTGAAGAAGCCGTGAAATTTCATAGGGAAAGCGGGTTACATTCTGCTTGCATACATTCGCCAGAAGAAGATCTATAAGGTAGTTTCCCGCTTTTGTCTCTGTACCCAACCAGGAACAGGCAACTGAACTGCTCCACATAGTTTCGTTGAGATGAGTCATTTCCACAATTTTATCCTTGATATGCGATGCCCCGGCACAACCGTTGTATTCAGCAATAAGGGCCGCCGCACCGATTGCGACATCACCAACACCGGTTTTGCAGGCATAACTCTGACGGTGATACCCGGAAAATCGTTCGACAAGCATTCCTGAGAAATCATATTCTCCGTCCATAAAAATCCACTTGTTGGGAATAAACACATCGTCAAAGATCACCATACATTCCTGGCCGCCGTAAGTCGGGCTTCCTGTGTCCATATTGTCTCCGTCAGGATCTTCCATTAGACGGGAATCATTGGCCTGTCTGCCGTAGATATATGTGATTTTGGGATCATCGGCCTCAACAGCACAACAAAGAGCATAATCTATTTCGGTCTCTCCCATAGCGACAGTAGGCATAACAAGGGCATGATGAGAGTTTATCGCACCGGTCTGATGCAGTTTTGCCCCGCGTATTACAATGCCGTCCTTCCGCCGTTCAACTACATGAACATAACCATCGGGATCGGGCAGTTGAGAAGGTTTTAATCCCCGGTCTGTCTTGGCGTCGGTCATGCAGCCATCTACCACATAATCATTTTCTTCAACCAGTTTAAGGTATTCAATAAATCGTTCATGATAATCTGTACCGTGCTTTATATCCAATTCAAATGTTGTAGAGAAGACAGCATTGAAAGCATCCATACCAACACAGCGCTGGAAGCATGTTCCGCATTTTTGTCCAAGCAGTCGTTGCATTCCGATCTTTTTGTAGAGATCTTCAGGACTCTGATGAAGATGACAGAACCGGTTGATTGTTTTTCCGGTCAGCGCCGATTCGGCGGTCATATGTGCTCTGTATTCAGGATCTTCTGCCAGTTCATATGTGAGTGCAATAGAGTTTATCGATGCCCGGACAATCGGATGATCGTAGGGATTTTCAAGTTTCTCTCCTCCCAGAAAGACATTTAAAGGGCGTCTGTTATGTAGACTTTCACGATATTCTTTTCCTGTCATTAAAGCCATAATATTTTCCTCCTAATAATCAATAACTACGGTTTTGAGCTGCCCGGGTTCTATGTCATAGAAGTAACCCAGATGTTTGTAAATGATCTCTAATGATCCTGAAACATTTCGTTTTCTCAATTCTTTCAGCAGATCGAAATGAAGTTCGATCATCTGAAGACTGATCTCATTTTTCCTATATGTGACAAATTGCAGTAGCCGGATTTTCTGATATAAATCCTCCATAATGCGGATCAGGTTCTGACTTTTTCCGATTCTGGCAAGGCCCAGGTGAAACTCGCACTCCAGACGGATCCAGTTAAAAATATCCCCTTCTCCGGCTAACCTTGAGCACTCTTCAGCCATCATCATCAGGTGGTCGAAATCAGAATTGCTCCCGTTCTGAATAGCCAATTGAATTGCCAGGCTATCGACGGTAATCCGGGTCAGCCCAAGGTCGTGAATATCATCGGAAGTAAAAGTCACAACTTCGGCAAAACGCCGGGGATAGATTATTACAATCCCTTCTGATTCGAGCCGGACAAGAGCGGCGGTAATGGGAGTGCGACTGACTCCCAGTTCTTCAGCCAGCCGGTCAATTGGGATTTTGCTTCCACAGACTATCTCCTGGCGCAAAATCTTTTCCCTTACAGCCAAATAAACATCTTTGGAAAGATTCGTTTTTTTCAAAAAATGACCTCGATAAAATTCAAAAATTAATAATCTGATTAGATTACCTCAAATTGTATTTTATCCATCCTAGTGCTTTTCTTGTCCCAGTCAAGAGAAACAGACAGCCTAAAAAGCGCCAAAACCGCCCTGGAAACGAGTAGAGAAAAATATCAGAAATGTATCAGATTTACGACATAGGTAAATTATTGTTAGTTTTTAATAAGAGTGTTTTTGTCAGGTCATATCAAGTTTGATCTTTCTGATTATTATTGGAGCGATGGTTTCAAAAGCTTTGTCCATCTCAGAAGCGTCCAGAGCAGTAAAACCAAATAGAAGTCCCCCTCTTTTAGGGGGATTTATAAAATAGCCTGAAAGTGCCGGTACATCATAACCGGCACTCTTCAGTAATTCTGAGACTTCCCGGTCATCTACTCCTTCAGGAAGCCAGGTGACAATATGAAGTCCCGCTTCTCCCGAAGAGGGTTTCAATAATCCTTTCAGATGTTTGTCCATTGCCTCAATCATGGCGTTTCTTCTATCGAGATAGATTTTTTTCATTCTCCGTATATGGCGGGCAAAATGTCCCTGCTCTATAAAATCATGAAGCACAATTTGTTCAAATATTGGAGAACCTCTATCTGCATGAGCCCGCAAAGTATGAACCGGTTCAACCAGTCTTTCGGGAACGACCATGTATCCCAGCCTCAGAGCGGGGAAAAGCACTTTACTGAAAGTCCCGATATAGATGACTCTTTCCGACCGGTCTATCCCCTGGAGGGACATTACCGGAGATCCGCTGTATCTGAATTCACTGTCATAGTCATCTTCTACAATCCAGGAGCTGTTCTCCTCAGCCCATTGTATTAATTCCAGTCGTCTTTTCAGGCTCATAGTCACTCCCAGGGGGAATTGATTGGAAGGAGAGATGTAAACCAGTCTTGCTGTAGTCGAAGAGTTCAGTTCCTTCTTGATTACGATTCCAGACTTATCGACAGGCAGAGGGATAACTTTTGCAGAAACACCACTGAAAGCCGCTTTAGCTCCGTTATAACAGGGATCTTCGATCCAGACTCTGTCTCCTTTATTGAGCAGGAGTTGGGCCGTTAGGTTCAGTGCCTGCTGAGCACCACTGGTTATGATTATCTGGCTGCATTCACATTTCACACCTCTTGCAGCTCTGAGATATGAGGCAATCACTTCTCTTAGAGCCGGGTATCCCAGAGCTGAGCGATAACCGAATTGGCTTCTCGACATTCTGCGCCAGGTTTTGATCATAATTTTTTCCCATGTTTTTATAAAAAACTCCTCAATCGATGGAAGAGCCGGGGTAAAGGGTTTGAGTTTTGTTCCTTCCAGAAATGGAACTTTAAGCAGATCTTCTACATTATCGGAGATTTGCAGGTCTCTTTTCTCAGTGGGGATAGAATTCGTATTTTTCTTATATTGCTGGGCAAAATTTGTAATTATATCTTTTGGAAGGGACGAGGTCACTCTCGTACCCGATCCTACAATGCTGTCTACATATCCTTCGGCAATAAGCTGGTTAAAGGCATCAATTACGGTATTGCGGCCCAGGCTCATCTCCTGGGCCAGAACCCTTGTCGAAGGTAATCTCGTGCCCGGTTTGAGTTCATGAGACAGAATCTTATCCCTGAGTTCCTGAAAGAGCTGTCTATGGAGGGCTGTCTGTGAACTCCTATCGAGAGTTATTGTTCCAAGAGAAATAAAAGATGCTATTTTAGGCATAAATGGTTCCCTATAAAATGTGATAAATGGATCTTGTTCAGACCCAATTATAGCATTAAATATTATATTAACAAATGCAAAAGGATGGATTTTTTATGATTGATACAGGAAGTATGAAACAAGTTCAGGAATTAGACCGCGAACATATTATATATAGTTGGAAAGCACAGAAGTCAGTTAATCCTATAATTATGGAAAGTGCAGAAGGCATATATCAGTGGGATGTTGATGGAAAAAAATATATAGATTTTGCATCGGGGCTTCTCTGTGTGAATATCGGACATGGAAACAAACACGTACTCGATTCGATGAAAAAACAGATGGAAAAACTCTGTTATGTAGGAACCATGTTCGGTACAGAGGTAAAAGCCAAACTGGCGGAAATGATTTCAGAAGTTACGCCCGGTGACCTCGATTATGTATTCTTTACAAATGGCGGTGCTGAAGCAAATGAAAATGCCATAAAAGCGGCAAGGGCTTATACAGGGCGTCAAAAAATCTATTCCCGCTGGAGAGGATATCATGGCGCTACAGCCGGAGCTATCACTCTGACTGGTGATCCAAGGCGATGGGCTGCTGAACCGGGTATGCCCGGAGTGGTACACTATTTCGGACCCTATCCCTACAATGATCCTTTTGGAACCATTGATGATCCTGAAGAATGTGGAAGAAGAACCCTCGAAGTATTGAAAACTCAGATTATGCTCGATGGACCTCACACCATTGCGGCGATTTTTCTCGAGCCTATAGTGGGAACTAACGGAATCATAATTCCTCCGAAAAGTTATGTTCAGGGATTGAGAAAGTTATGTGATGACTATGGGATTCTTATGGTTTGCGACGAAGTTATGTCAGGCTGGGGACGCAGTGGGAAGTGGTTCGGAATCGAACATTTTGATGTTGTTCCCGACATCATAACAACGGCAAAAGGGTTGACTAGCGGGTATGTTCCTCTGGGAGCCATGATATGGAATAAGAAGCTGTGGGATCACTTTCAGGATCATCCTTTTGTCGGTGGATTAACCTATGGCGGACACGCCCTTGCCTGTTCAGCGGCGATTGCCAATATTGAAGTATACAGGAATGAAGGGCTTATCGATAGATCCCGGATAATGGGTGAGTATTTTTCAGAAAAGCTGAAAGATTTAAAAGAAAAACATCCCTCTGTAGGTGATGTTCGGAATATCGGTCTCTGGGGAGCTATTGAGTTGACATCGGATAAAGAGAAGAGAACACCCCTGGCAGGGTTTGCCGATTCCAGAAGAAATGTGTCAGCTGAGCTGACCAGAAGGATGGCAGACATGGGCCTGACTCTTTTTGCCAAGTGGGATTTCATTTTTATGGCACCGCCACTGATTATCAACAGGGAACAACTCGATGAGGCTATGGCTATTATCGACAAAGCACTGGAATTCACAGATTCGCTGTTGTAGATAGTTCGCTGATTAAAAAAGGATCGGTAGCGGAGATATTGAAGCTTTTCTGCTTCCGGTTCTAAAAAATATTCTCAATTCATATCTTCATGAAAATTGCTCTCTTGCTTCATATGGAGGAAACGTGACAAATAAAGGTGCGCTCGAAAAGTTTAAAGAAATCAGAGCTCAAATGTTGAAAGGCGGTGGTGATGACAGGCTGAAAGCTCAGCACGATAAAGGCAAACTCACCGCTAGAGAAAGAATAAAACTACTCGTAGATAATGACTCATTTATTGAGCATCCGTCTTATATGACAGGACGTTCGACGGCTTTCGGAATGGACAGAAAAAAATTTATTGGAGACGGTGTCGTTACAGGCAGTGCAAAGATTAGAGAAAAACAAGTCTTTCTGACATCTCAGGATTTTTCCGTTCTCGGAGGATCTCTCGGAGAAATGCATGCAAAACGAATCTCCGAAGCTCAGAGTTTAGCTTTGAAAAACGGAGTTCCTTTCATTCAGATAAATGACTCGGGAGGAGCCAGAATTCAGGAAGGGATTTTATCGCTCAATGGTTATGGAGAAATTTTTCGAAATAATACATTGGCTTCAGGAGTAATACCCCAACTTTCAGTCATATTGGGTCCTTGTGCGGGAGGTGCCGTTTATTCTCCCGGGATTACAGATTTCATTTTTGTGGTAGATGGAGTCAGTAATATGTATATTACCGGTCCCGATGTACTTAAAACTGTAACGAACGAAGTGATAAGTCATGAGGATCTCGGAGGAGCACAGGCTCATTCCGAAAAAAGCGGAGTAGCTCATTTCCGTTTTGATACAGAAGCGGAATGTTTGGCCTTTATTCAAAAGCTGTTAAGTTATCTGCCATCCAATAATATGGAGAATCCTCCGGTTTCAGAATCCTTTGATGAAGCAGATAAACAACTCACCAACCTATTGAGGATTCTTCCCGATGACGATAGAAAAGCCTACGACATCAGGGACCTTATTTCTGAGGTTTTTGATAAGGATAGTTTTCTTGAAGTTCATAAAGATTTCGCGAAAAATATTGTTGTTGGTTTTGCAAAGCTGCAGGGAAGAACAGTTGGGCTTTTTGCCAATCAACCTAATTTCTATGCTGCTGCCCTGGATATAGATTCTTCGGATAAAGCGGCAAGATTCCTCCGGTTTTGCGATTCATTCAATATCCCGATTATCTCTCTTGTCGATGTTCCCGGTTTTCTTCCAGGAGTAGATCAGGAGCATAAGGGAATTATCAGACATGGGGCGAAAATACTCTATGCCATAGCTGAAGCTACGGTTCCGAAAATATCCCTGATTCTCAGGAAGGCCTATGGTGGAGCTTATATCGCTATGTGTTCAAAAGCTCTCGGGTACGACAGGGTTCTGGCCTGGCCTACTTCCCGTATAGCGGTTATGGGTGCAGAAGGGGCCGCTAATATCATTTTCCGCAAGGAAATAAATGATGATGAGGATCCAGTGGAAAAGAGGAAGGAAAAGATTGTTGAATTTGAGGAAACAATGATGAATCCATTTGTCGCCGCAGGGTTCGGTTATGTAGACGATATTATTGATCCCAAAAATACCAGAATTGAACTCATCCGGTCCCTTGAGATGAATCTTCGGAAAAAAGAGGATAGGCCTGCTAAGAAGCATGGAAATATCCCTCTATAGGAGTTAATGAAATGATTGATATTGAAGTCTTTAGTTATACCATTCAGACCTCTATTCTCGGGATGCTAATTGTATTCGGTTTCCTGTGGTTCTTGAGTCTTTTAATGGGTTTGCTGGTAAAGATTTTTGAAGATAAAAAAGTACTAAGTGAAGTGTCTGATGAAATAGAATCCCCTGCTGAAATGGAAAACTGGTTGTTCGCAGCAGCTGCTGCTTTTCTTTCAGAAGAGGAGCTGGAGTGTTCTGTCAGCGCTGTATCGTGGAGACCTGCCATTGATGAAAAGAACAATCCATGGCTGCAGAGTCCCAAATTACCAGGAAAATGGTCAGGAGTTTAATGATGCTGAAAAAAATAAAAATGGAATTTAATGGTGAAATTTTTAATGTGGAAGCTGAACGAAAAGGTGAAACAATCTCTATATCCAGAGATGGAAAAAACTACTCAGTTCGTATTATCCCGGAAGAGGTTATTGCAACCAAACCCGCGGCAAAAGCAAAGACTGTACATGTATCTCCTGTTAAAGATTCAGTCGCTCCCAAACATGTGGCAGGTAGCATTACGGCGCCTATGACGGGACTGGTTAAAGATATTCTTGTCCAGACTGGAGCTAAAGTTAAAGCCAGACAGATTGTAATGATTATGGAAGCCATGAAGATGGACATCGAAATAAAAGCTCTGTCCGAAGGGACTGTAAAAGAGATATACGCAGCAGCAAACAGCAATGTTTCCCAGTCGCAACTTCTTATGAGTATCGGTTAGAGGGAAAAGATGACAGACTTATTATTAAAATTCCTTTCCAGTACAGGTCTTACGGCCCTCTCCTGGCAGAATCTTGTCATGATTTTTATTGGAGTTCTGCTGCTTTATCTCGGGGTTGTTAAAAAATATGAACCTCTTCTTCTCCTCCCCATCGGCTTTGGAGCTATACTTGTAAATCTCCCGCTTACTGGATTACTCGATGAGAGCGGTCTCCTTCACTATTTTTATTTTGGTATAAAATTGGGAATATTTCCCCCTCTTATTTTTATGGGTATAGGAGCTATGACGGATTTCGGTCCGCTTCTGGCAAAACCGAAAACATTTTTACTCGGAGCGGCAGCACAGTTCGGAATATTCGGAACTCTGCTGGGAGCAAAAGCCCTTGGGTTTGAGTTCGCCGAAGCCGCTTCTATCGCAATCATCGGAGGAGCCGATGGACCCACAGCAATCTATCTTACAAGTAGGCTTGCCGATCATCTTCTCGGGCCGATCGCAGTGGCTGCTTACAGTTATATGGCTCTTGTTCCCATAATACAACCTCCTATTATCAGGCTTTTGACCACAAAAAAAGAAAGACTGATAAGAATGGCTGAAGTCAAGCCCGTTTCTAAAAAAGTCAAAATCATATTCCCAGTTGTGACAACCATAGTTTCAGCCCTGGTGATTCCTGCGTCGACTCCATTGATAGGCATGCTGATGCTTGGGAATTTCTTTAAAGAAGCAGGAGTCGTTGATCGCCTTTCCAATACGGCAAAGGGAGAATTAATCAATATCATCACGATTTTTCTTGGTATTGCTGTCGGTTCGAAGATGTCTGCCGAGGAGTTCTTGACGGTCAAAACTTTGATGATAATCGGACTGGGATTAACAGCATTTTCAGTTGGGACGGCATCGGGATTATTACTTGGAAAACTGATGAGTTTTTTCTCCAAAGATAAAATAAATCCGATGATAGGCGCTGCCGGAGTATCGGCGGTACCAATGGCCGCAAGAGTTGTTCAGAAAATAGGCCAGGACGAGGATCCCGGTAATTTTCTACTGATGAATGCAATGGGGCCAAATGTGGCGGGAGTAATAGGTTCTGCTGTGGCCGCAGGCGTTCTGCTCTCCCTGGCCATGTAGAACCCGTTGATTCCTATAAATCCTAGCTAGTTATTTCTTTCAGGTAGAAATCAATCTGCCTGATTAATTTGTTTTTTAAATCCTAAGGAGGATCCATAAATGGCTGACAGAAAAGAAGCAGCAAATTATATTGCAGGTTTATTAAAAAGAGCGAGAAAGGCTCAGGCTCAGATCGAATTTGCCTCACAAGATGAGGTAGATGAGCTTTGTACGAGAATCGGTTTTGCAGGAACAGTGCCCGAGTGGACTGAAAATTTATGCGAATTCTGTGTCGAAGAAAGCAGAATGGGAATTGTTCAGGATAAAATCGGTAAAATGAATGTAAAAATAAAAGGCGCTTTGAGGGATATTAAAGGTGTTAAAACAGTTGGACTTGTCGAACATGATAAAAAACTCGGCTTAATGAAGTTCGCAAAACCTATGGGTGTTATAGGAGCGGTTATTCCCTGCACAAACCCCGAAGCTACTCCCTTTGGTAAAGCAATAAATGCAATCAAAACGAGAAATGCCATTGTTATGGCGCCTCATCCCAGAACAAAAGTTACAAATAAAAAATGTGTAGATAGGATGAGGGCTGTTCTGAAAAAATCCGGATTTCCCGAAGACCTTATAATTACAGTAGATCCGGATAAAGTTTCTATTGAAGCAACTAATGAACTTATGAAGCAGGCGGATTTTGTCATTGCCACCGGTGGTGCAGGTCTTGTAAAAGCAGCCTATTCGAGTGAGACTCCTTCACAGGGGGTAGGTGCCGGAAATGCAGTAGTTATTGTAGATGAGACATGTGATATGAAAGACGTTGCCAATAAAATTATGAGATCAAAAACTTTTGATAATGCAACTAGCTGTTCTACTGAAAACTCTCTTGTAATTCAGGAAAATGTTTATGATGAACTCCTGGCTGCTCTCAAAGATGAAGGGGCTTATCTCTGTAATTCAGAAGAGAAAGCCAAACTTCAGAAAGCTATGTGGCCCAATTATCCCGATGATCATATTCTGAATGCAAAGATAGTTGCCCAGTCATTTGCAACTATTGCCGGCATTGCCGGAATCTCAGCTCCTGCCGATAGGAAATTTTTTCTTGTTGAAGAAACGGGAGTAGGTGATGATTTTATTTTTTCCAGAGAGAAACTTTCTGTGACAACAACCGTTTACAAGTATAGAGATTTTGAATCGGCAGTTGAAAAAGTAAATGAAATCACAAACTACTGCGGTGCAGGACACAGCTGTGGTATCCATACCACTGATGAGGCAAAAATCAAAGAACTTGGTGAACAAATCAAAGTATCGAGGATAATGGTCAGACAACCTCAGTGCCTTGCCAATTCCGGTGCATGGACAAATGGTATGCCGATGACTCTTACTCTTGGCTGCGGAACCTGGGGAGGGAATGCCACTTCAGAAAATATTTCATATAAACATATGCTTAATTACACTTGGGTTTCCTCACCAATCAAGGCAAATCAACCGAGTGATGAGGAACTTTTCGGATCTCTTACTGAAGCAGATGTCGTGTAGTTGTATCCTCTGGATTAAAGCCGTCTTTTTTGAAGGCGGCTATTTTTTTATCAATTTCAAACAAGTCAATTATTACTTGTTTCGTAGATTAATGAAGTTTAAAATTAATGTCGTGGTAAAAATAATATAATGTGATCATCGGGATGGATAATATGGTTTTGGAAAATGATTTTTTGAATTTTCAGGCAGAGCTTCATACGCCTGAAATTGCCCATAAGCTGAAATCTGTAACTGTCGGTATTGCCGGTCTGGGAGGACTTGGTTCAAATGCCGCCATTGCACTGGCAAGAGCCGGTGTAGGTACTTTGATACTTGTCGATTTTGATGAGGTGGAATTATCAAATCTGAACAGACAGGCCTATTTCATCGAACACGTGGGTATGGCAAAGACCGATGCCCTATCAGACCTGATTTCCAGGATAAATCCTTTTATCACCCTTGAAGTAAAATGTATCAGGATTACTCAAGAAAATTGTATGGAAATATTCGGGAAAGCATCGGTGGTTATTGAAGCGGTAGATGAAGCCGACATAAAGGCAATGATTATTGAGACTATTCTTTCTGAGTCAACAAGTATCTCTGTCGTGGCCGGTTCGGGAATGGCGGGATATGGTAAAAATAATACAATCAGGGAAAATAGTTTTCCCCGGCTTCGTATTTTGGGAGACGGAGAAACAGAAGCTCTTCCCGGAGTTCCCTTAATGGCTCCCCGTGTCGGAGTCGTGTCGTGCATGCAGGCTAATGCCGCTCTTGAAATTTTGCTGGGAGAATTATAGTGATAAAAGTTAATGACAAAACTATGGAATGGTCCAAAGAACTCTCTGTTTTTGATCTATTAAAAAAAATGGGATATAAACTGAACATTCCGCCTGTTCTTTTCAGGGTAAATAATGAAATTATTCGTCGGGAATCGTGGAATGAGTATTGCATCCCCGATAAGGCTGAGATCTCTATTGTGAATCTACTCCGGGGAGGGTGATAGGCGGCGCTCCATTCACCGATAAAAAAATGATAATTACGACGTGAAAACATCAAAATAGTTGAATTATATATAAAATTATATATTTCCATTACATGCTTCTGACAGGGCTCTGATATTTCATATATACCTTGAATAGTTGATTGTGCCCATAAGTTTCTGCTTTTACAATGAAGCTAGAAATAAAGGGAGGTGGTATTATGCCCCTTAAATTCAAGCTTTCAAACTGTACAGGATGTAAACTTTGCCAGCTTGCCTGTTCCGCTGTTCATGACCAGGTGTTTAATCCGGAAAAGGCAAGGCTGAAGATGATCCACGAGTATAATAGCAAGGGAATAAAAATACGTTCCAGCTACTGTACCCACTGTGGTCAATGCGAAGAAGTCTGTCCTGAAGAAGCAATTAAAAGTAACGGTAGATGGATGGAGGTCGACCACGATCTTTGTGTCGGATGTGAGTTGTGCGTATCAGCATGTCCCAAAAAAATCATCTATATGGATAGTAATGAAAAATCAATAATCTGTGATTTATGTAATGGCGATCCGGAATGTATCAAATGGTGTCCAAAAGATGTCATTACACTACGTGGAAAAGGGGCGTCCAAATGAGTAGTTTTTTTGGTAAAATGTTAGTTGTAGATCTTACGAGAGGTATAATTGAGGACAAAATTCTTCCGAGAGAATGGGTTGATCTTTATACTGGCCAAAAGGGTCTGGGCTCAAGAATCCTTATGGAGGATTTCGATGTCGATATTGATCCTCTTTCTCCTGAAAACAAAATCGTTCTCACTCCGGGTATCATGACGGGAACTATAGTTTCCTGTTCTGCAAAATTATCCATGACGACGAAATCTCCGCAAACTGGTACAATTTCTGATGGATCAGTTGGAGGACATATTGGAGCGGAACTCAAATATGCCGGATATGATGCTGTAATGATTTCAGGAAAAGCAGCAGAGCTTTCTTATCTTCATATAGATCCTGATAATAAGGAAATTATCGCCATCCCAGAATTTAAAGGTCTTGGAACTTTTGATACAGAAGACGATCTGAAGAAACTTCGGGGAGACGATAAACTGAAAGTTCTCGCTATCGGGCCGGCCGGAGAAAACCTTATTCCCTTTTCCTGTGTTTCATCAGAGCGTTACAGGCAGTTAGGCCGCGGCGGGATGGGCGCTGTGATGGGGAGTAAAAACCTCAAAGCTATCAGTATAAGAGGCTGGCTAGATGTTGCGGTCGCAGATATCCGAAAGTGTATGGATATTTCCATGGCGGCTCATATTAAAGATGCCGTTATAGATCCTGAAAACGAGATATTTACCCACGGAACAAGTATTCTTGTCGACTATTCTCAGGAATCGGGATTATTACCAACTGAGAACTTTTCAAAAGGTAGATTTCCCGAATATAAGAATATTAATGGGGAATCCTTCAAGGCTGTAAGATTAAATAAAAAAGCCTGCTTTTCCTGCGGCATAGCCTGTGGGAATTATGTGAAAGACGGCAAAGCTGTCGTGGAAGGACCGGAATATGAAACCATAGCTCTTTGCGGTTCATCCATAGGAGTCGGAAACAGAGCCGATATCATCAGGATGAATGCAGTCTGTGATGATCTGGGTATCGATACAATCTCAGCCGGTGGTACAATCGCTTTTATGATGGAAGCCACTGAAAAAGGGATTCATGACTTTGGGATTCGATTTGGAGACGCTGACAAAGCTCTTCAGTATATGGATGATTTATCACATCTGAGGGGAATCGGGAAAGAAGCGTCCAGGGGATCAAAAGGGCTTGCTGAGATATACGGTGGAGATCACTTTGCCATTAATGTAAAAGGAATGGAGCTGCCCGGATATGATCCGAGAGGATCCTGGGGTATGGGTATTGCCTATGCCAGCGCACCGAGAGGTGGATGTCATATGAGTGCCTATCCGATAGCGGAAGAGGCATGGGGCACTGTTGATCCTTTTACATTTGATGGAAAAGGGAAACTGGTTGCGGATATGCAGAATAGCCAGTTTGCCAAGTTTTCCATGGGTGTGTGTGACTTTTGGCCGATTGAAGATAAAACTATTGGAGAGCTTTATGAAGTGACTGTTGGTGGAGAATGGTCAGCGGAAAAAGTATATTTAACCGGAGAGCGAATTTTCAACTTACAGAGAATGTTCAATGTAATGGTGGGGTTTGAAAGAAGGGAGGACACTCTTCCCGGAAGATTTCATAAGGAAATACTCAAAGAAGGTCCGCCGAAAGACCATCTGATGACTAAAACGGCATTCGATAAAGCCATGACTGAATATTATACTTATAGAGGATGGGACGAAAAAGGACGGCCTACAATTGAGAAACTCAGGTCTTTGGGAATCGAAGAGAAGTTGATTGAAGCCTATGCGGAGAAAGTGAAATTAAATGGAATCCCAACTATGAACAAAACCTACGCAGAGATTATTAAATGAAACACGATCCCCTCAGCAGATATGATACTCTGGAAGATGGAACATATGTAGTCAACATAAGAGCCAAAAGCCCCGGATCACTGTTCAATGAATTCGACTTTGACTCTTCTTTATGGAATATAGATCTCAGAAAAGATTTTGTTGATTATCTTGTAGACTGTGTAGATGAAATTGGAGACAAAAACAATTTTGTTCTCCAGGTATGTCTGCCTGAAGATAAAATAGAAAAAGGCTTTGCTGGAAAATTCGGGAAAGCCATCAATAGTTATTTCTTTTATTTGATTCATATTTCTAAAAAATCAATATTGAGATTAACCAACAAGATAATCTTTAATTTCATTCTCTCACTTAGTCTCCTTGTTCTGATTTTACTAATCGGAAAAAATATAAATGATACAGAATCTATGATCTATATGATTTTTAACGAAGGGCTCTACATTGCCATCTGGGTTTTGATGTGGCCGGTGTTTTCAGACTTCCTCATAGAAATGAAGGGAGAATGGGATAAGCTGAAGATCTATAAGAGATTTTTAGATATAGAACTTCTGTTTGATAGTTACAAAGACTTATAGATATTGGAAATTAGTACCAGATAACAGCTTCATATCACTACTCGGTTAGAGCTGTATTGCCATGAAATTGTATTTTGAAATTGAAATAAAAATTATGAGGTAGATATTATGAAAAGCGGACCAAAAAGTAAAGCTATGTTTGACAGAGCTTCCAAGTCCATTCCCAAAGGTGTTTCGTCAAATTTCCGATATTGGGGCGATGATTCGACATTAATTGTGAAAAAAGCTAAAGGTGCCTACTTATGGGATCAGGATGATAATCGTTATGTCGATTACAGGCTGGGTTTTGGACCGGTTGTTCTCGGACATGCCCGCGATGAAATAAATGAGTATGTGTCGGAAGCTATTAAAATAGGTACGACTTTTGCGATGACCAATGAATATGAGATCAGAGTTGCGGAAAAGATAAAAAAATTGACCGGTGTTGATCTTGTTCGACTTACTAATACCGGTACAGAAGCAACAATGAGTGCTATAAGAATTGCCAGAGCTTATACAGGACGAGATAAAGTTCTGAAATTTGATGGTGCTTATCATGGTTTTCATGATTATTCTCTATGGAATACATATCCGCCTGTTTCTGGAGTGGGGTATAAAAATGCACCCTTTTTAGTTCCCCAGGGATCGGGAATGCCCAGGTCTGTTGGTGATTTAATGTACTCTCTTCCTTTTAATAATAAAGAGCTGCTTGAAAAGAAACTAAAAGAGAGATGGCAGGATATCGCCTGTATAATTGTTGAACCTCTTCTTGGGAATCAGGCATCAATTATGCCTCAAGATGGTTTTCTGGATTTTATCAGAGAGCAATGTACAAAATACGGTATTGTTATGATTATGGATGAAGTCAAGACTGGTTTCAGAATTGCAAAAGGTGGAGCCCAGGAGTACTTCAATGTTAAAGCCGATCTGGTTACTTATGCAAAATGTCTTGGAAATGGCTTCCCTGCTGCAGCCATTGCCGGACAGAAGTTTATTATGGGAGAAGTCGGTCCCGGACAAATCCCTCATGGCGGAACTTTTGGAGCTAATGTTGTCGCAATGGCCGCTGCTGAAAAATCTCTTGATCTTATTGAGGCGGGAGAACTGGATAAAGCTAATGCTCACGGGAAGCTGCTCAGAGCAGGTTGGAAAAAGATCCTCGATGCCTCTGGAGTTCCCTATGTTATTCAGGGGCCCGACGCAATGCCCGGTATTGTCTTTACTGAAGAACCGATCTGCAGGGAATACAAGCATTGGGCTAAGGGAGATCACGATACCTATGATGCCATAATCGATAAATGTATTCAGAAAGGAGTGATGCCCGATTATGATTCGAGAGAACCGTGGTTTATTTCCTCCTGTCATACTGATGAAGATGCCGAGTTTGTATTAGGCGTGTTTGAAGAATCAGTAAAAGAAGTATTAAAAAAGAGATAATTTGTTTTATATGGATGCAGGAACGTATATGTGTGTTCCTGCATCACCAAGTCATTCTTTTAATTTGTTCTGAAAGGAATATTCTCATATTATGAAATCACTCAAAAAAAAATTAGTTTTCTCAGCTCTCTTTATGATCCTCTCCAGTGCTGTTCTTTCAGGGTTTATTGTTTACTACAATTATAGCAAGTCTCTTGATAAATCGATAGAGAATCACCTCTATCATGCCGTAATTGCTGCAGAATCAGCATACGATTTTTCTAAAGTCAACTCTCTGTTCAATACAGGAGGAGAGGAAAGTTCCTATCATTTAAATGGGGTTGATAAGCTGATAGAAATTCGCGATAAGCTCGGTGTTGAGTATCTCTATGGCCTGATACGAAATCCCGAGGGGAGCTGGGTGTATATCTTTGATGATTCATACTACGATTTCGAAGAAGATGAGGATCCCTTTCTTTACCCTCTCGATGGAGAATGGGATACTCTGGATCTGGCTGAAGAAACAAAAGAGTTCCAAGTCGATCAGGAGTATCTGACTGATGAATGGGGAACCTTTATCAGCGGTGTTCTGCCAGTTCTCGACAGCTCGGGAAATGTATACATGTTCATCGGTTCTGACATTGAAGCCTCTGAAATTGAATCTCAAAAAACAAAGATTTTAACTATCCTTATCAGTGCCATTCTTTTATCTACAATAATAACCGGACTAATCGCTTTTTATCTGACAGGTGGTGTGATTAAACCTGTGAAATTTATGATTACAGCTCTTAGAAGTATTTCTGAAGGAAATGGAGATTTGACCATACGTCTGGAATCCAGGAGTAATGATGAACTGGGTGTCATGGCTGATCATTACAACTCATTTCTTATCACTATGAATAATATGATTTCACAAATTAAAAAATCTTCTGCTGAAAATCTGAGTATTAAAGAGAAATCACTCATCAATATAGAAAATGCTGCATCAGTACTGGATGATCTCAGCTTGGGTCTAAGCGATACAAACCGGAATATGGACGGAATGGGAAAAAGCATCATTGAATCTTCTGATGCCATTAATAATATTACATCAAGTCTCGATCTTCTTGACTCGGTAATTCAGGACCAGGCCGGTGCAACAGAAGAATCTACCGCATCGGTAACGGAAATGGTTGCGTCTTTGAAAAATGTGGCTTCCATAGTCGTTAAAAAAGGAGATTCCACCAAGCTTCTTGTTGAGAAATCTCGTGAGGGGCGGGATAAGCTCGATCGTGCCGGAGATGAATTTGACAAAACGGTTGTTGCAAGAATTAACAGTATTTCCGATATGACATCTATCATTACAAATATCGCAAATCAGACTAACCTGTTATCCATGAATGCTGCAATTGAAGCTGCTCATGCCGGTTCGTCGGGAAAGGGATTTGCTGTTGTGGCAGATGAAATACGCAAACTTGCAGAGGAATCAAGTAAAAACTCAAAAGAGATCAGGAAATCAATAAAAGAGATTATTAAAGCAATAGAAAATACCGGTAGCAATTTTAAACATACCTCCCATGCATTCGTAGAGATTGAAGAAGAAGTTCTGGGAGTTGATTATGCTCTGAAAGAGATCAATAACGCTACGCAGGAACTCTCCGCAGGGGGGGAACAGGTTCTTAAAGCTATGTCTGTATTGAATGATAGTGCTTCAGATGTAAAATCCAGGTCAGATGAGATGAAATCTTTTACATATAGAGTTCTTGAATCTGACGGAAAGAATAAAATAATATCAAAGGAAGTTAATAATTCTTTAACTATTGCATCTTCTAAAACCATTGAGATGAAAGAAATTATGGAATTTTACCTAAAGCTGATATCCCGTCTCGATAAGACAGCTGTTGAAGTCAATGATCTTATCAGCCAATTCAAAACATCATAAAAGCGGCAGGGACGCACATGTGCGTCCCTGTCTTTTTTAAATTTCCTCTACTGTTGTGTCCAGAGTGATATCCAGCTTTGCAGCTTCAGCCAGGAAATAGTCCACCTGGTCGTATTCCATCATATCTGAAGAGATGAGCCCTTTTTGTGTAATCTTGTCATTGACAAAAAGTTTTGTAAAAAGAGAGCCGCCCTGCCCTGTGAAGTAAGTCTCTCCTGAGAGACCGGATTTTTCAAAGGCATCGGCACAACCGAGAGAGTTTACATAGGTTTCAACTTTAACCTTTTTCCCGTCCTTCATTCCTATTGCTTCAACTAACATCGCTCCCGAGTCGTCTAATAGACCTTCATCGAGAATCTCTTTGATCTCATTGTGGTATTTCGGAGCTGGCGGGGTTAGTTTTAAGGCTAATTTCCGTGGGATCACCTGCTGCCCGTCGATTTCTACAGGCTCTTCAGACAACATCCCCATGTTGTAGAGATTTTCGGCAAAATCAATACCGTATCCGCCATATTTGAAATAAACGTTTTTTACCCCTTTGAAGAACTTCTGTGAATTGAGTCCCATGATCACTGTTTCATCATGAGCGTGTTCTACATGTTTGATCACCCGGTCGTCGTGTTTAAATTGTTTGTAAACCGGTAGTTCGAAGGGTTTGGATGCAACTATCTCTCCATTGATAAAGGGAAAGGCGTCATCGGACATATCGGCATAGGCTACTTCCGGTGACCACCAGAAAGGAAGGAACCGTTTGGCTTTTACCCCTTCCCATACGTACATGTTAATGGTTTCGCACGAGTCCAGTTTGCGCATGGCGTCGCGTGCGGCGACACAGATAATTCCGGGAGCAGAGCCTGTACTGATCAGGGCTGTTTTACCGATGGCCTTGAACTTTTCGCTGGTCTCGGTGAGCATCTGCTTAATCCCCTCAACCCAGTCAATATCGGGAGTGTCTGCGGCTGCAAAGTCCTGATAATTGGTCTTGGCCTGGAGGGCTGCTTCTAAAACAATGCGGCCGAAAGCCATAGGAAGAGCATTTATGATAAGATCCACCCCCTGGGCAGCTTTTACTATATTTTCAACCTTGGTCGCATCTATCTGAAGGGGTGTTCCCTTTTTCATTATTTTACAGAGTTCGTTAACTGCCTTCTTATCATAATCAGCACAGATTATTTCGGAAACATTGGGTTCTTCGTCCATTCGTTTTGCAACGGTGCTTCCCTGAGCTCCGACTCCGAGTATTAAAAGTTTTTTCATAATTTTCTCCTGTTCAATTGACGCTGTGTTCAACTGTTTTATCAAAAGTGATGTCAAGTTTAGCTGCTTCATCGAAGAAGAATTTTCTTGCCTCTCTATCGAGAACTTCAGGGGCAATACATCCTTTCTGAGTTACCATATCTTCAACCATCATCTTCGTAAAAATAAAAGCACTCTGTCCGGTGAGGTAAGCTTCATGACTGATTCCCGCTTTCCTGTAGGCATCTATGAGTCCAGGTGTGTTTACATAGCTTGTAACGGTCATTGGCTTGCCATCTTTTTCCCCTTTTACAAGGACCTGAAAAGCACCCTCTTCCGATATCAATCCCTGTTCAATAACCTTTTTAATCTCTTCCTTATATTTGGGGGCGGTCGGCGCATGTTCTATAACCAGATCAAAAGGAGTGTATTTGATTCCTTTGAATTCCCTTTCCTCTTTAGAGAGGAAACCCATATTGTATAATGACTGTGAAAGTTCGATGTGAGGTCCTCCGTATCTGAAAACGATATTTTTGACCCCTTTTAGATAGGTTGCTGAGTTAATTCCCATTGTGATCGGTTCCTCGTGATTGTGATCGACCATTCGGATCTCTTTATCTATTCCGGGAAATTTCATCATAATGGGATTGGCAAATGGTTCGGTACTTACGTGCTTACCATTTTGGAAACGGATGGGATCAAGGCTCATATCTTCAAAGGCAACATCCGGTGACCACCAGAAAGGGATGAATTTTTTTGACCAAACCCCCTCGTAGACATTCATTTCAATGGAATCGATAGAATCGAACGTTTCTGTGATCTCCCGAACCAATACATTGACAAGACCCGGGGCGGAGCCTGTATTGGTAATTGCAAGTGTTCCTGCATCTTTGAAATTTCGGTCCATCTCATTAAACATATAACGGGTAGCTTCTACTTCATCCATTCCATCAATCTCAGTCATGCAGAGATCCTGATAATTGGCTTTTAACTGCAGTGCGGCCTCCATAACGTTCATATTAAAACTGATTGGAAGTCCATTCACTATAATATCCGCTCCACGGCCTATTTTTACAATATTTGCGACATCCTTTGCATTGACCTGAATGGCCACCGCTTTAGATAGGTCAGCCGCCAGAACTTTTGCCGCTTTTTCATCATAATCTGCACAAATAATTTTCCCGACTTTCGGTTCTTTTTCCAGTAGTCTTGCAACAGCGCTTCCCTGAGCACCTGTGCCTAAAACCAGTACTGTTTTCATTATATTATCCTCTATTCATTGTATATTTTAAATATCAGCCCGGCAGTTAGATGCCGGACTTGAGAAAAGGAATGCTTTCAATTTGCTGTATCTAAATCAATAAGCACTAAACATTATTATCTGTAGTAATACTCTGATCTACAGTTATATCCAGTTTAGCAGCTTCTTTCAGATAATAGGATCTTTCTTCTGTTTCAAGCGCTTCAGGAGGATAGGCACCCTTTGTTTCAATTTTGTTATTTATGAACATTTTAGTAAACAGAAATGCTCCCTGCCCTGTAAAATATGACTCATGAGTAATTTGAGCCTTTTCAAATGCCTCTGTTAATCCCGGTGCATTGGCAAAACAGTCAATTCTTGTTTTTACACCATCCTTAAGTCCGTCGACTCGGATTCGAAAGGCTCCTTCTTCGCTTACCATCCCTTCGTCTAAAACAGCCTGAATTTCATTGGGGTATTTCGGTGCGGGAGGTGTCAGTTTGGAGATTATATCCATAGGAACAATCTTAGTTCCTTTTATATCTATTTCAACTTCAGATAATAGGCCCATTTTATAGAAATACTCTGCAAGATCGAGGCCAGGCCCACCATACCGGAAATTAACTGTCTTAACACCTTTCAGTATTTTATCAGCCAGCAGTCCCATTGTTACCGGTTCTTCATGTTCATGATCTGTAGTTCTTCTTAAGCCCATTCCTGGAAAATCTTCAATTCTCGGTTCATTAAACGGTTTTACACGAATGAACTCTCCATTCACATAACGAATAGGCTCAGCTGCCATATCTCCGAATGCTGTTTCCGGAGACCACCAGAAAGGAATAAACTTTTTAGACCAGATTCCATCATATACAGTTATTTCAATGCTCTCACAACTGTCCAGTTGTTCTACCGCTTCTCTTGTAATGACATTGGCGACACCGGGAGCAGATCCAGTATTAAAGAGAGCTGTAAGCCCTTTTTCTTTAAATTTATCATCATAACTGAAAGATCTTTTTACAGCTTCAACAAACCCTACATCTGAGACAGGACCGGAAGCCATATCCTGATAACAGGCTCCAACAGCCAGAGCGGCTTCCATGACATTGACATTAAAATCCGGAGCAAGCCCGTTTACGATGAGTTCTACACCTTTTGCAGCTTTGATTATTTCATCTTTATTTCGTGCATTTATTTTTATACCCTTAGCTTTTGAAAGGGTTTTTATCATCTCTGTAACTGCTTTGTCATCATAATCTGCACAAATGATTTCTTCAATCAGAGGTTCTTCATTTAGTCTCTTTGCTATTGTGCTTCCCTGGGCACCGAGTCCTATTACCATAACTTTTTTCATTTCTTTCTCCTGTGGATTCAATTCTGTATTAAGAATAAATGGTCAGCAGCCGCCATGGCGGCTGCTGAAAAACAATGTAAAATTTTTCAAGAATAAAATGCTTTTAATGAGTAGTATGTATATTTTTTCGATCTCACCTCAGGAGGTAACTAACGGCATAATTGTAAGCAAAGGCCGTCCTGACCCGTTTGATACTGGATTAAACCAGTATAATCTATAAGTAGACTTATATAAATTCATCTACAACCCTTTCTTCAGTCTGATATTACGATGATATAAAACTGATATTGCACTAATTAATGAATTAACTACGATTGACCTCTGAAAAAAAAGGGCATATGTTGAATATATGTCAGATACAAATCATGTTAATAACTTTATTTATCAGGATTTCTCAATCCCTCAGAATCACAATGCTCTTGTCAGAAACAGGCTTGAAGATAGTCTTCTTGAGAACTCCAGGCGAAAGCTGATAGTCATCAGTGCCAAAGCCGGGCAGGGGAAAACGACCCTTATGGCAAGTTTCCTGAGAAAAGAAAAATCCCAATGTGCCTGGATAGATTTGTCCATGAATGATTCAGATTCCCTATTGCTTATAAATAAAATAAAAACGGCATTGTATTCTATTCTTGTCGATAAACCTATAAGTAATGTTTCTTTGGAAACTCTGTTTAAAAAAGTCAGTAGAACACTTGAGGAACCTTTATATATAGTTATAGATAACTTTTATTTTATCAATCACGGGAAAAAGGCCTGCGCGGTAATAGATCAGATAATAGGAATGACGGCAGATGGAATTCACATTGTCCTTTTATCAAGGGAGCGCCCTTCGATTTCATATAATACTATTCGTGCCCAGAGGGAAATCTTTGAGCTTGCAGATAAAGATCTCAGCTTTACCGACGATGAGGTCGAAGACCTTCTCTTGAAAAATTACAAATTAGAACTGGAGAAAAAGTCAATTGATAAAATCAATAGCATAATTCTCGGGTGGCCAATCGGGTATGTTTTTCTATTTGAAAAACTGAGTAATGCTGAGAGTTCCAGTGAAAGGGACCGTATTATTGATGATCTGTACAATATGGGTGGACTGCCTGAATTTTTTGACTTTTTTGAACGGGAGATACTCATTGAAATCAGTGAAGAAAACAGGATTCAATTAACCAAGTTGAGTTTTTTCAATATCATTACCCCATCTCTCATTGAAAAAATTATAGATGTTGAAG
>Ga0070729_10000400_pt1 | contig 93003 bp, 114 predicted proteins | sample tdDd472_FD_66725 | JGI IMG/M metagenome (GOLD analysis project Ga0070729, IMG submission 66725) | Marine sediment microbial communities from the Atlantic coast under amendment with organic carbon and nitrate - tdDd47.2 | ecosystem: Environmental > Aquatic > Marine > Coastal > Sediment | place...
TGTTGCGATCGATCGCGAGGCTGAGTGCGCGGCGCACGCGCAGGTCGTCGAAGGGCGGCTTGCGCGTGTTGACGTCGATCAGCGACGTGCTGGTGGACGGCGTGACCTGGAAGGTCAGCTCGTCGCCGCGGGCACCTTGCATCTGGTCCTTGGCGGGTACGGAGATGAAGCGGATATTGCCATGCAACTCGCCTCCGGCTATCGCATTGGTCGCCGCCGGCCCGCTCACGAGCTGATTGCGGAACGAGTCGAGATACGGCTTGCCTTCCTTGAAATAGTCGTCGAAGCGCTTACCGCTCCAGTGATCGCCGGAGACATATTCGGTGAAGGTGAATGGTCCGGTGCCCATGACGACCTTGTCCGGATAGTCCGGATTTTCCTTGAGGAGATCCGCCGAGTAGAGGCAGAACCATGGATTGGCGAGTACCGCCAGGAAGCTCGACGAGGGCGACGTGAGCGTGAATTTCACGGTACGGGGATCGATCACCTCGATGCTATCCAGGTCTGACAAGGCGGTCTGGCGCGCCGACACGACCCCTTCGGGCGGATTGGCGATGCGTTCGAACGTCGCCTTGACGTCCTCGGCGTCGAGCGTCGACCCGTCGTGGAACTGGATGCCTTCCTTCAGCGTGACGGTGTAGGTCTTGAGGTCGTCGCCGATATCCCAGCTTTCCGCAGCGTCCGCGACGATCTCCGGATAGTTTTCCTGATCGAAACGCAGCAGCGTCGAATAGTGGGGCGCCAGATATTGCAGCGTGTTGAAAGAGTTCGCTGTTTGGCAGTCGAAGCTGGTGGGATCTCCACGCACCGCGAGCTTGAGTTCCCCGCCGCTTTTAGGCGTGTCTTGCGCGCTGCCCGGCGAAGCTGTTGCCAGCAGGCAGGCGCCAATCGCCAGAGCCCGCCAGGTATGATTGATAATCGTCATGTCTGTTCCTCCCGTTTCACCCGTCCTCTCCGGACATCTCCTCCCAGAAACGGCGACGAAGACGAGATAATTTACAAGTTAAGTTTTACACATGGCCGCAGTATCGTCAAATCTTGCGTAGGCGATTTTTCCCCGAACCTGTTGACGCTTGAGCGACGCCGCCACGGGTGAGAAGTGCGAAAAGCTGAGATATCGAGACGATACCGAGCTTGCGGTAGGCGCGGGCCCGAAGCGTCTTGGCTGTGTTCTCGCTGACATCGAGTTCGAGCGCTACGCCTCGCAGACTGAGCCCGGTCGAGAGGCGGTCGCAGACTTGCGCTTCGCGCACCGACAGATCGCGGAAAAGCGGGGCTCCGCCCTGCCTCAGCGAAATGACCTGCTCAAATCGCGGGAGACGCTGGAACGCGTCCGCGCCGAAGATCTTGTGCCTGGCCACGATCAGCGCGTTTACGATCGGCAGAAGCTGACGAAGGCGCCGTTCTTCCGCTTCCGTAATCGCGCCGTCCTTTGCGCTGCGGTAGTAGTTTATAACGTAGGCAATGCCACCCTCGCGGTGAACGGACGCTATCCGCTCGGACAGTTTCGAGCGTTCGTAGATCGTTCGGCGCGGATCGTCGCTTGCGGGTACTGATCTTTCGAAACCTGCCGCAGACGTCTCGTTGCCGGCTATCAGTGCGGCGATCCTTGCCGGATAGCTTTCCTGCCTTGTCGCCTCGGACGCGTTGCGCCGCAACTGGTAGCTGCCGAGATTGCCGTGAAACAGGGTGAGGATGGGAACCGGCCGGCGCGCATCCGGTATCAAGAAGACTGCGAAATTGCGCAGCCGACAGGCAAGAGTCACTGTCTCCAGAACCCGGGCGGCAAAATCCGGCCTGTCCAGCGAGGCGGCCAGATGTGCCAGCGCCTCCATGAGAGGCGGCGCGATCAGATCATGGTTTGTCGTACTTTCGGGTGACATACGTCAAGGCTTAACCGGCGATAGCGTCGCCAACAAGACAGGACATATCGTCCGGGGAGGAGACTATCGATGACGACGCAGAACTCGCAGAATTCGCTTGAAGACAAGATTGCTGAGCACGCTTCCGCCCTTTCGATGCTCAAGAACGCACCGACCGGCACCTATCAGCATCCGGTGCCCCAGGCGCACAGCAACTGGTTCGAGGAGCAGGAGGCGTGGCGGAAATCCGCGATCCTCTTCGACCAGTCCTTCCACATGACGGACCTTCATATCTCGGGTCCGGATACGCGGCGGCTTCTCGCGGAAACATCCATCAACAACTATACGGACTGGCGGCCGATGAAGGCTTTCCAGTATGTGGCGACCGGGCATGACGGCAATCTCATCGCTGACTCGATCGGCTTCTGTCTTGCCGACGGAACGGCCAACATCGTTGGCAAGCCGACAGCCGCAAACTGGCTGCGGTATATGGCGCAAACCGGCGGTTACGATGTGGACCTGACGGAGGATATGCGGATCGTCGAGGGCAATCCAACGCGTCGCAGCTTCAGACTGCAACTCCAAGGTCCGGCAGCGCCCGGAATTCTCGAAGAAGCGCATGGCGGCCCGTTGCCGGAAACCCGGCCCTTCGGCATGTGCAATTTCACGATCGGGGGCTGCGAGGTCACCGGATTGCGGCACGGCATGGCCGGCGCGCCGGGGATGGAGTTCTGGGGCGATTTTGCCGACCGGCAAAAGGTGCGCGATACGCTTGAGGCGATTGGCGAAGGTTACGGCCTGCTTATGGGCGGGCGCGGATCCTACCTGACCGCGAGCAAGGAATCCGGTTGGGTCGGAGCGATCCTGCCCGCGATCTTCTCCACCGAGGCGATGAAGGGATATCGCCAATGGTTGCCGGTTTCCGCCTACGAAGCCAGCATGTCGATTGGCGGCAGTCTCGATGCGGATTCTATAGAGGACTACTATTTCACGCCTTGGACGCTTGGCTATCATCGACTGATCCATTGGGATCACGATTTCATCGGGCGCGATGCGCTGATGGAGCGGCGTGGGGAAAAGCACCGGCGCAAGGTTTGGTTGCGCTGGGACGATACCGACGTTCTGGGCATCGTGCAGTCGATGCTGGCGCCGGGAACGCCGCTAAAATTCCCGGAATGGCCTTACGCCGAATATGGATCGTGTCCCTATGATTGTGCGTTGATCGAAGGCGCGCCGGCAGGTCTGTCGCTCTACGCGTTCTATTCCGCGAACGCCCGGGCATGGCACTCGATCGGTTTGCTCGACGAAGACCTCGTGGAGGAAGGACGTGAGGTGACGATCGTTTGGGGCGAGCCGGATAGCGGCCGGAGTAAGCCAATGGTGGCTTATCATCGCCAGACCGAGATCAGGGCGACGCAGCAACTGGCGTTTCGTCCAATCACAGGACTTGATAATTAACATGTTATTCTTCTAGATGAGGGCTGCGCCTGCTTGCATCTCGGGACAGGCGGCTCGAAGCGGGAGGAGACCATGGCGGTGACGCGGGAATACGATTATGTCATCGTGGGAGCGGGGTCTGCCGGATGCGTGCTGGCGAACCGGCTGTCCAAGAACAGCGACGTAACCGTATTGGTCATCGAAGCGGGTGGTTCCGACCGCGACCCCTATATCAGGATACCGCTCGCTTGGGGGAGGCTTTTCGCGCGCCGCGCCCACGACTGGGGATACGACACGCAGCCGGAACCTGCGCTGAACGGCCGCGTGCTCGACTGTGCGCGAGGAAAGGTGATCGGAGGGTCGTCCTCGATCAATGCAATGGCGTATGCGCGCGGCCACCCTTCAGACTACGACAAATGGGCCGATGCCGGGCTGGAAGGCTGGTCGTTCTCGGAGTGCTTGCCCTATTTCCGAAAGATGGAGACCTGGGAAGGCGGGCCCGATCAGTATCGTGGCGCAACCGGCCCGGTGAATGTGGTGCGCGCCGGCCTCGATGATCCGCTGGTCGATGCGTGGTTTCATGCCGGCGAGCGGCTGGGATACCCGATCCTCGACGACAGCTGCGCAGCGGAGCAGGAAGGTTTCGCTGTCCCTCAATGGACAATTCGAAACGGGCGGCGTTGCAGCTCGGCGGTCGCCTATCTCCGCCCGGCGCTGAAACGCGCCAATGTCCATCTTCTTTCCGAGACGATGACCAAGCGCATACTGTTCGACGGAAAACGCGCGGTGGGCGTCGAGATCGACGGTCGCTCGGGGCGTCAGGTGATCCGTGCGCGGCGAGAGGTAATCTGCTCGGCCGGCGCCATCAACTCCCCGCAATTGCTGATCGCCTCGGGCGTAGGAGCGCGCGACGAACTGAGGGAGATCGGCGTCGAGCCTGTCGCCGATGTTCCCGGGGTCGGCAAAAACATGCACGATCACATGTCGGTGCCGATGGAGTATCTTCGCAAGGATCGGGGCACGTTCCAGAAGCAGCTCCGATACGACCGGTTCTTCGCGATGGTGGCGCAGGGGCTGATTTTCGGAACCGGAGGTACGGCGGGATTGCCCATGGGGATTGTAGGCTTCCTGCGATCCAGCCTGGCGGGACAGGCCGCCGACCTTGCGCTGCTGTTTCGCGCCAGCGCTCCCGCGCCCCAGCAATATCTGCCGTTCCAGGATCCCGGACAGGACGGGATCGGCTATCGCGTGGCGCTTATGCAGCCGGAAAGCCGCGGCTGGATAAGGGTCGTTTCCGCGGATACAGCGGTCGCGCCGCATATCCACCAGAACTTCCTGGATTCAGAGCGAGACCTGGCCATTGTGCGGGAGGGGCTGAAATTGTTCCGCGCGCTCAGCGCCGACCCCGAGGTGGCGCCCCATATCGATCGGGAAATCCTGCCCGGGCCGGCGGCCGATAGCGACGATGCTCTCGACGAGCATATCCGCGCGAACGCGACGACCGTCCACCACCCGGTCGGCAGTTGCAGGATGGGCGTGGACGGGGACGAAATGGCCGTGGTCGACGCGCAATTGCGCGTCCGGGGCACCGAGGGGCTGCGTGTGATCGATGCGTCGATCATGCCTAACATCGTCAGCGGGGCAACCAACGGGCCGACCTTGATGATTGCTGAAAAGGCCGCCGATATCGTGAAACAGAGCGCATCCGCCTGAGCTTGGGAGGCGCTCCGGCGGATGCTCATCGCGGACACTCCTCTTGGAGAAGCGTCCCGATAGCCGGTAACGCGTCAACCGGCGTTGACCCAAGGGCAGTCGGTGTCTTGCCAGTAATGGACCCGGCGTTCGCTGAAAAGCAGTCCTTCGTCAGTCCGGCGGAAATGGTCTTCCGACCAGCCGACAACCTCTATGATCTTTTTGTTTTCTCCGGTGTGCCATTTCGTGACGGTCCAGTAGCTCTTGCAGAAAAGGCCGTCATCGGTCGGCTCGATCAGGAGCTTGTCAATGTGATGCTGGCGACCGCGGAACTCCGGGCGCTTGGTGAGGCCCCTGGCATAGTCGAGGAATTTCTCGCGGCTGTCATAGACGTTGCCGGCGGTGTCCTCAAACACGGCATCTTCGGTAAAAATGGCCTTCAGCGTTTCGAGGTCCGCGGTGTCCAGCGCCCAGACATAACGGGCAAACGCGGCCTGTACGGCGATGTAGTCCTCCACCGAGTTGTGCTGCGGCATGAGTGTCTCCTCCTGGTTCCAACAGCCCGCATCGCGTTGTCTCGCCCTGCGGTCAATAATTAAGATGTTAAGTAAATGAGGGCCGATTGTCCACGGCACAAATTTACGCGCGCGGGCGCCGTCAGCCCAAACGTTCTGTTGACACCCGACGGGCCGAGGCATATACTTAACATGATAATTTAATTGCGCGAAATCGGCATTTCGCGCAGAGGCCACGCGTGGGAGGAGACGGGATGGCGTCCGACGAAATCGCGGAGCTGCGAGAGGAGATTCGCGCCCTGCGCGAGCAGGTCGAAGACTTGTCCTATCTACGTGATCACAACGAAATCTGGCGGCTGACATCCCGTTACACGCATCTCTACTACATGCTGCGCAACGAAGAGTGCACGGACCTGTTTGCGCAGAAGCGGGACGACGTGTTCATCGAAATTTTCGATAGCGGAGTCTTTGTCGGCCTCGAGCAAGTGAAGACCGTCTATCGCGCGATGACCCAGAACACCACGCGACCGGGCTGGTTGCAGCAGCATCTGGCGGTCAATCCAATGATCGAAATTTCGAAGGACCGTCAGCGGGCGAGGGGTTTGTGGCACTCGCCGGGCATCGTCTCGCGTTTCCGCAAGGACAAGCTCACGGCCTATTGGAACTGGGCGAAATACGACATGCAGTATGTGAAGGAAGACGGGGAGTGGAAGTTCCTGTCCATTACCGCGAGGCTGCAGTTCCAGTCGCCTTATCACAAGGGCTGGGTGAAGGAGCCGGTGGCCTCGAGCTCCACCTATGCCGGCATGAAGCCCGATCTGCCGACGACCTATCACATGCCGTACAATCCGTACCGCGTTAACCGGTTCGAACCGGGTCCGCCGGAGCCGTTCGAGGATTAGGCCGGGCGATCGAAATATCAATGGACCGCGCCGGCACGATTTCGGCCGGCCGGAAATGGGAGGAAGCAAATGAAGAAACTCACCAGCATGCTGCTGGCAGGCGTTGCCGTGATGGCGGCGCAGGTCGCGGGACAAGCCAAGGAAATGCAGATTTCGACCTGGGTGCCGCCATCGCACTCCATCAACAAGCAGCTCGAGGTCTGGGCCGACGAGATCGAGGCGGAAACGGGTGGCTCGCTCGAAGTCAATATCTATCCCTCGTCGCAGCTCGGCGCTGCGCCCGACCATTACGACATGGCGCGCGACGGTATCGCCGAAATGACCATGGTTGGGCCGTCCTACAGTCCCGGCCGTTTTCCGCTATGGGCCCTGAACGAGATCCCGTTCCAGTTCGCCAATACCACGACAGGCGCGCGCGCCTTTCACGAGTGGTACGCCGAATATATTCCGACCGAGATGCCGGACGTGCATGTCTGCTTCGTGACCATTCACCATCCGGGCGCGCTCAATTTCAGCAAGTCCGGCGTGAAGGTTCCCGCCGACATGAAGGGGCTGCGCATGCGTCCAGGCGGTCCGACGATGGCAGAATGGATGACGTCTCTCGGCGCGAACACCGTCTCGGCCGCGCTTCCGGAGGTCAAGGAACTCGCGGACCGCGGCGTCATCGACGGCGTCATGCTTCCTTGGGACATGGTCCTGTTCGGCATTCATGAGGCGATGCCGTATCACATCGATGAGCCGTTCTATGTCGGCGCGCAAGCCTATCTGATCAACCAGAACTTCTATGACGGGCTGAGCGACAGCGAACGCGCAGTGATCGACAAGCATTGCGGGCCGGATGTATCGGAAAAGTTCTCGACCAAATGGTACGAAGAGCAGCGCGTCTTCCGCCAGCAGCTTATCGACGATCCTAAACAGGAGGTCTACGAACTCACGCCGGAAGAGCGCACGTTGTGGATGGCGACAGCCGGTCCCGTGGCCGAGAAAGCCTATCAGGACGTCACCGACAAATGGGACATCGACGGCACCGAGGCGGGCGAGAAGCTCAAGGCGAAGCTGAAGGAATACGGCGCCCTTGTCGAATAAGGCGAAACGCCCGGGGTCGCGCTCTTAAGAGTGCGGCCCCGATTGCCGATCGCAGAAAAGGGACCCGGGAAGCACAGTGGACAAGGTCGTCAACACTATCGAGCGGGTAGCCGGCTATTCGCTGGGAATCGTCGCTTTACTCGTCTTTTCAGAGGCCCTGCTGAGGTATCTGTTCAGAGTCCAGATTCCCGATGCCTATACGATCGCCAGCCAACTGCAGGGTATGGCGATTTTCTGGGGTTTTGCCACCGCGACTTTCGCGGGCCGGCACATCACTGTCGACATCCTCTGGGAAATGTGTCCGCCGCGGGTATCCCTCGCGATCGATACGTTCGCCGACCTGGTCGCGACCGGCTTCTTCGGCGCCCTGGCGGTGATGCTCTACTGGAAGGTGAATTCCCTTTATCGCGCGGGCGATGTGACCAACACGCTGGAACTGTTGCTTTGGCCTTTCGTGGCCATTGCCGCCCTGGGCATCCTGTGCAGCGTCATACTCGCGGTGATCCGCATCATCTGGCGCTTTCAGGGGCGCCTGCCGGAAGAAACGGAACTGCAAATAGATGGATAGGGAACTTGCTGCCATCATAGGCTTCGTATGCCTGTTTGGCCTGATGCTGCTGCGCGTGCCGGTCGGGATCGCGATGGGCGTTGTCGGTGTGGGGGGCTTCGCGGCGCTCAAGGGATGGGGGCCGGGCCTCAACCTGCTGATCAACTCGCCGCTGCGAACGGTAACCGACTATTCCCTGAGCGTCGTGCCGCTGTTCGTCCTGATGGGCGTGTTCGCCTCGGCGTCGGGCATGAGCCGGGAGTTGTTTCGGGTGACGCGGGCGTGGTTCGGGCACAGGCAGGGCGGGCTGGCGGTCGCCTCGATCCTGGCCTGCGGCGGTTTCGCGGCAATCAATGGATCCTCCATCGCGACTGCGGCGACAATGACGAAGGTGGCGCTGCCCGAAATGCGCAAGGCCGGCTACGAACCGGCCACAGCGGCCGGGGCCATTGCCGCCGGCGGGACGCTCGGCATCATCATTCCGCCTTCGGTCGCCATGCTCATCTACGCCATCCTGACCGAGCAGGACGTGGCACGATTGTTCATAGCCGGCATCCTGCCGGGGATCCTGGCGATTGGGCTTTATATCGGTACGATCCAGATCCTGGCCCGCCGCAACAAGGCCCTGTTCCCGACGAGCGAACGGCAAGGGTACGGAGTTCGGTTAAGCGCGCTGAAGGATGTCTGGGCGACGCTTCTACTGTTCCTCATCGTGATCGGCGCCATGTATGGAGGCCTCGTCACGGTGACCGAGGCCGCAGGCCTCGGCGCTGTCGGGGCGCTGCTGATCGGCCTTGCCAGGAGACGGCTGACATGGCCTGTCATCCAGGCATGCCTGGTGGACGCGCTGCGGACATCGGCCTCGATCTTCATCGTGGCCGTGGGGGCGTTTCTCTTCAGCTATTTCCTGGCAATCACGCGCACGACACAGAACCTGACCGCGTTTCTCGTCGATCTGCCCATCGGGCCTTACGGGGTGCTCACACTGTTGTTGATCATCTATCTGCTGCTCGGCGCGATCATGGACGAGCTGGCTATCATCATCCTGACCATCCCGATCGTCTTTCCGGCGATGATGGCGCTGGGTTTCGACCCGACATGGTTCGGCGTGATCATGGTCATGACCGTGACCATAGGATTGATCTCGCCGCCCGTCGGCATGAATGTATTCGTGATCAACTCGATGGCGCGGGACATAGGGCTATTCAAGATTTTCCGCGGCGTATTGCCGTTCATGTTCGCGGATATCCTGCGGCTGATCCTGCTCGCGGCATTCCCCGCGATCTCGCTGTTCCTGCCGAATTCCATGCCCTGAGCATGGTTTGGGAAAGGGACGGCCAAAGGCCGTCCCTTAATTACTTTGCGTTCTTCCACTCGACCTTTTTGCCGGTCACGGGATGCACGTAGTGGAACGGCATGACCCAGGCGTCCGGCGCGGTCTTTCCGTCATGAGACTGCGGACGATCCGGCGGCATCTCGGCGCTCGGTTGGCTAGGCGGCAGCAGGCTGTTGTTCCAGCCCTCCGCATATGGCGCGGTGAAGGTGGGGAACCAGACGAGACTTGAGATCTTCCAGATGCCGTCTTCCTTGCGGTAGTCGATTTCGTAGGGCCCTTCGAGCCAATTGGCCACACCGCCGAGATCGCCGAACTGAACCCATGCACGCCAGCGCGCCTGTGCGGTGAGGCCGTCAGCAGCGAGCGTCACGATCGCCTGCAGCTGGAAATGATTGCCGATGTGGCCGCGGACCGGACCGTCATGACCGTCACCGAGGAGTTTGCAGAGAAATTCGTAAATCCGCTCGCGTCCCTTGTAGACGCCGCGCGCGGCTATCTCGATTTCCCCGTCCTGCGTGAACAGGTCGGCCACGGCCCGGTAGAGGTTCTTGTCCAGATAATAGCCGTAGGCCCGCTGCAGTTTCTTGATGGCCTCTATGTCCTCCTGACGCTGAAGGCGGTCCTCCGCGTCTGCGAGCCGCTGCTCCAGCGCTGCGATGCGCCGCTCTGTTTCGCTGTCCATTCCGTTCTCCTCTCAGGTCGTTTCCTGACCGGCAGGCGGTTGCCATGCCTCAAGCTTTCGGCCGCGGATCAGATCCGCGCATTTCTCACCGATCATGACGGTCGGGGCATGCGTGTTGCCGCTCGTTATCGTCGGCATGATCGACGCATCGGCGACCCGCAGACCGTTTATGCCGCGCACCTTCAATTCGCCGGAGACCACGCCGCCGGGTTTCATCGCGCAGGTGCCCACCGGGTGAAAGGCCGTATTGACGGAGTTGCGGATATGCTCGGCCAGCGCCTGCCGACCCTGAACATGCGCGCCCGGCGCGATTTCCGCGCGCCCTTTGCCTTCGAATGCCGGTGCCGAAAGAACGCGTCGACCAGCGTTTACGCCCTGGATCAGGACTTCGAGGTCGTTGTCGTCCGAGAGAAGATTGGGGTCGATGATCGGCTGGTCGGCAATCGAGGGGCCGGAGAGGGTGATGCTTCCCCTGCTTCGCGGCTGCAAGCCGACAATACCAAGCGCATAGCCATGCCCGACGCCCAGCGTTCCACCCGGTTTGCGGAATGCCGCGCAAAAAACCAGTTGCGTGTCCGGTTCGGCGAGATCGGGCCGGCTGCGAATGTATCCGGCGGCCTCGAACACATTGCTGCCCGGCACGCCCTTGCCGGTCAGGAAGTAACGCAGGGTCGACAGGGCGAGGCTGGGAAGTCCACGCGCCGAGATACCATAGGATTCGCTGGTGGCGCCGCGCCAGATAAGCTGAACCGAAGGATGATCGTGCAGGTTTCGTCCGATCTCCGGCAGGTCGGCCACAACTTCGATACCGTGGCTGCGCAGATGTTCCGCAGGGCCAAGTCCGGAGCGCATCAAAAGGACAGGCGAGCCGATCACCCCGGCGCTCAAAACGACTTCGCCGCGGGCCTCAAGGCGCCGCCCGTCCGAAAGGACGACAGCGCTCGCTCGCTTGTCCGTGATCTCTATCTTGAGGGCTTCTGCCCCGGTGACGACCCGCAGGTTCCCGCGGGAGCGCGCGGGGCGCAGAAACGCGCTCTCAGAGGAGACCCTGCGTCCATCGCGGATATTGACCTGCCGAAACCCGAAGCCTTCCTGGCGCGCGCCGTTCGGATCCGGGTTGAGAGGATATTGTAATTCCTGCGCGGCCTGGAGAAACCGCAAGGCGAGGGGATTGGGTTCGCGCGCGGTCGCGACCGTCATCGGCCCGGACTGGGCATGCCATGCATCGTGGAAATCGAGATTGTCCTCGGATTTCATGAAATAGGGCAAGACCTCCCGGTAGCTCCAGCCGGGATTGCCGAGCGCCGCCCAGCCGTCGAAATCGGCGGCCTGCCCGCGGGTGTAGACCATGCCGTTCAGAGCGCTTGTGCCGCCCAGCATCTTCCCGCGCGGGATCGGGTAGCGCCGCCCGCCGGCCGCCTGTTGCGGCGCAGACATGTAGCGCCAATTGAGCCGGGGATGGTCGATCAGACCGACCATGCCCAGCGGTATCGACACGAAAGGATGTCGGGTTTGCGGTCCCGCTTCCACGAGGCAGACACGGGTGCCCGGATCCTCGCTCAACCGGTTGGCGATGACGCAGCCGGCGGATCCTGCTCCGACGATGACATAGTCGAACGCCTCTCCGCCTTGTCCAACGGTCATAGCGTAGCGATCACCGATTTCTTCTCGGTGTAGATTTCAACCCCGTCACGGCCGTATTCGCGACCCCAGCCGGATTGCTTGAAACCGCCGGCTGGCACTCCCTGGTCGAGCCCGCCGCCGTTGATCTTGACCGTGCCGGCGCGAATGCGGCGTGCCAGCTTGTGCGCGGCCGAGAGGTTGGAGGTATAGATATTTGCGGCGAGACCGTAGGTCGTATCATTGGCCTGCGCGGCGAGGGCGTCCAGTTCCTCGTCGCTGAAGGATTGCGCGCACAGGACGGGGCCGAAGATCTCCTCGCGCCGCACTGCCATGTCGGGCCTTGTCTCCGTGAGAATGGTCGGTTCGACGAAGTAGCCGGACCTGTCGACCGGGTTGCCGCCCACCGCGACTTTCGCGCCGTCCGCCTGCCCGGATCGTATGTAGCCGGTCACGCGCTCGAGCTGCTTGCCATTGACGAGCGGCCCGAGCGTGGTCTCCGGGTCGATGCCCGGTCCGATCTTCATTGACCGGGCGATATCGGCCACCCCGGCGACAACGTCGTCGAACACTTTGCCATGAGCGAACAGCCGCGAGCCGGCTGTGCAGACCTGGCCGGTGCAAAAGAAGATGCCGTTGGCGATAGCCGGTATTGCCTTTTCGAGATCGGCATCCGGAAGCACGATGACCGGAGACTTGCCGCCCAGTTCGAGCGTCAGTCGCTTGAGATTGCCGGCCGCGGCCCGCACGAGCATCTTGCCGACTTCGGTCGAACCCGTGAAGGAAATCTTGTCGACATCGGGATGCGCCGCGAGCGCGGCGCCGGCCACCTCGCCGGTGCCGGTGACGATGTTGACGACGCCGGCGGGAAAGCCGGCCTGCTCGATCAGTTCGCCGAGGCGCAAGGCGGTCAACGGCGTGTCCTCGGCCGGCTTGAGCACCATCGTGCACCCGGCGGCCAGGCTCGGAGCCAGTTTGGCGACCGCCGAGGCAAGTGGCGCATTCCAGGCGATGATATGTCCGACGACGCCAACCGGTTCATAGGTCGTGTAGGCGACGGCTTCGAACGGCAGGGAGAGGGGCACGGTCTCGCCGGTCAGCTTGGTCGCCCATCCCGCATTGTAGCGCATGCGTTCCGCGGCGAAGGGTATGTCCAGGTTCCGCGAGACCCCGATCGGCTTGCCATTGTCGAGCGTCTCGAGCACGGCGAGTTCATCTGCGTTTGCGTCGATCAGATCGCCCAGCTTCCAGATCAGCCGGGCGCGCGCCGCAGGCGTCATGTCCCGCCAGGGGCCGCGCTCGAATGCTTCGCGGGCCGTTTTCACCGCCCGGTCGATATCTTCGACGCCTCCATTCGGAAACGTGGTCAGGACGGACTCGTCGGCCGGATCTCTTGTTTCCAGCCGGCTGCCATCGGCGGCCTCGACCCATTGCTCGCCGATAAGCATTCGACGGGGTGTTTGCAGCCCTGCGCGCACCTTCGCGATTGTGTTGGCGTCGATCATGCTTTCTCTCCGTTGTCGCGCTCCCAGAGCGTGTCGAAATATTTGTAGCTGTAAGTCAGGTCCTCGTTACCCATGGCCTTCAGGGCGTCTTCGAGGAGGGTGGCAAAATGATCGGGCGTGTCTGCCCCGAACCCCACGGCGCGCGCTGTCTCGGCGGCGATGCGGGCGTCTTTCGCCGCGAGCGCGAGCGAAAAATTATGATGGAACGCACCCGAAAGGATCTGCTGGCGCAGGACGATTTCCGTCGACAGGTTCTTCGCATAGGACCGGTCGAGGATTTCGACCATCGTCTCGGGTTTCAAGCCGAACCGTTCGCCGATCAGCAATGCCTGGAAATCGAGCATCATCTGGCTGGTGCCGATGAAATTCACCAGCGTTTTCATGGCGTGGCCGGAGCCGACCGGGCCGGTGTGATGGATGACGCTGCCCATCGATTCGAGGAGCGGGCGGACGCGCTCCACATGCGCAGCCTCACCGCCGGCCATCAGCGTGAGCGTGCCTGCCTTCGTTCCGGCGACGCCGCCGGACACGGGGCAGTCGACCAGCCCGTATCCCTTTGCCGCCAGGTCGGGGGCGAGCGCCTGCGTGTCCGTCGGCGCGCAGGACGAACAGTCGACAACGACGCCGCCCGGATTGAGCGCGTCGACAGCGGGTGCCGCCCCGCCGAGCAGCGCCTCGCGGACAAACTTGCCATCGGGGAGCATGCAGACAACGGCGTCGGCGTCTTGCATCGCCTGCTCGGCCGAAGATGCGGCCGTCTTGCCGGTTTCGGCGCGGAAAGCCTCTCTCGCGGCCTCGGAAGGGTCATATCCCTTCACGTCAAAACCGCTGCGCACGAGCGTGGCGGCCATGCCGAGCCCCATCGTGCCCAGGCCGAGAAAGGCGATCGATGCGCCTGCCGCAATCGGTTCGTTAGCTGACATGTCTCTCCCTTTGCTGATCCTCACCACACGCAGATGCCTGGGCATCTCCGTCGACCCCATTGATGAACTTAATATGTTAATTAAAATCGGTGCGGTGCGTCAAGCGGGTCGCTGCGGCGACCTTTTGAAATGAGCCTGCGAGCGTTTTCGTGACCGGAGTTGATCAGGCGATTAATATGTTAAATAAATGCGAATCGTTTTGGAGGAGGTTTCGATGTCCGAGGTTTCGGTTGCAGGCAAGAACGTATTCGTCACGGGCGGATCGTCCGGGATCGGGCGCGCATGCGCGGTGGCATTCGCGGGCCAAGGGGCCAATGTCACGATCGCCGCGCTGCCGGGAGACGATCTGGCGGAGATGGAAGCGCGGGACGTGGCCGGAAACAGGTTTCGGTGCCTCGGCGGCGACCTCACCGACGATCGCTTTCTGGACGAAATCAGCGGCGATGTCCGGAACGCGGATATCCTGCTGAATTCGGCAGGTATGGCGATCGCGGCTCCGTTTCTCGACAATGACCCTGACGACTGGGACCGGATGTTCGCGATCAATGTGCGCGCGACCATGCGAACTACGCTGACGGCCGCCAAGGGGATGGTCGAACGCGGCAAGGGGCACATCATCACGATCAGTTCCGCGTTGGCGCATGCCGTCAGCCCGAATACGCTTTGCTACGCCGCGACCAAGCATGCCCTGGCTGCAATGCACCAGGGCATCCGTCTCGAACTGCTTGGCAAGGGCGTCCGGTCCACCGAAATCCGGCCCGGGCTGGTCTGGCATACCAAGCTGGGCAGCCAGTCGACGCATCCGGCCGTCCGGGATCATACAACCGGGCGCGCCTATGAAGGCATGGATCCCGACGACGTGGCGCGCGCGGTTCTTTTCGCGGCCACGGCGCCCGACCCCATCGAACTGGACGTGATCGAGATCAAGCCGCTCGGACAGCTGTAGGCAAAGACCGGCCATGCACTGACAACAACATTGGGCCCGTCAAATGGGGCCGCTCGGCGTGACTGCAGCGGTCTCAACTTTCGCAAGACAATAAACGCAGTGGGATATGTGGTTTTTTGGCAGCGGAGGAGCGTTGCCGCCAATCCACACACCAATCTTCAATTAGCCACCTGCTCAGCTTAGCCGCTTGGACATTCAATTGCGAATGCGGATGTCTTTTTGCCTCGTGACCAAGAGGTTATTTTTGCCGAGAGCGGCAGCCTCTTTAGATGTCAGCACCGGAGAAACACAAGCGTCCCGGGCGCAGGGATCGTCACACCATGCCACATGGGCAGCGTCCGAATTCGGCTGGCAAACTTTGCCCGGAGATATGCGGCCAGTCATCCCGGTTCATCTGGGCCTCTGCCAGATCCAGGTCGAAACCGACAAGCTCCAGGGAACGGCGATAGAAACGGACGGTCTACAAGGTTCGTGGCGCGAAAACGCTGAACACGCTCGTGCGTTCGCCGGCGGTCAAGGCGCGGATGGCGATGCAATATGCGTCGTCGCGGAGCGGCCCGCTCTCGATGGCGCCCAGCCAGTTCCGCATGTTCACCAAATCCGATCCATCGAAGGAAACGCCTGACATCGAATATCATGTCCTGCCACTATCGACCGATGAAGTCGGCGATCCGTCGCACAGATTTCCGGCGATAACGGTTTCAGCCTGCAACCTTCGGCCGGACAATGTCGGCTCGATGCACTTGGCGAGCCGGGACATGTCCGAACAGCCCGAGATCCGGCTCAATTATCTGTCCGCGGAACGCGATCGGCCGGTGGCGATCGCCTCGATCCGTCAGGCGCGGGGCATCATGACGGCGCAGGCGCTGAAGAAATATCACCCGGAGGAGATGCTGCCCGGCCCGGCCATCGAGAGCGACGAAGACCTGCTATCCAAGTGCCGCCACTCCAGCACGAGCCTATGGCTCGGTCTTTCCCGCTGCCTGACTACTCGGAGCTTCGCGCCTGGCGGATACGATCGAAGGCAACCGCGATCACGATGAAGGAGCCGACGAACGTGCCCTGCCAGAACGTGCTGATGCCGAGCAGGATCAGGCTGTTGCGGATCACCTCGATCAGCAGCGCGCCGATCACCGCGCCGAAGGCCGTGCCGGTGCCGCCGGCAAGGTTCGCACCGCCGATGACGGCTGCGGCGATTACGGTCAGTTCCATGGCCTGGCCGAGATTGGTGGTCACGCCGCCAAGCCAGCCGACCTCGAGGATCCCGGTGATGCCGGCCATCAGGGCCGAGAACATGTAGACGCTGACCTTGAGCCTGTTGACCGGGATACCGGTCAGCACCGCCGCCTGCTCGTTGCCGCCGATGGCGAAGAGGTGCTGGCCCCAGCGTAGCCACCTGAATGCGAAAGCGGTAATCGCAGCGAGGATCAGGAGAATGATCAACGGGTGCGGCAGGCCGAAAGTGGAACCGCCGCCCAGCCAGAGCAGGAGGTCGTGGTCCGGCCCGAACTGGTAGATCATCTTGTTGTTGGACAGGACCATGGCTAGGCTGCGGGCGACCGATAGCATCCCTAACGTCACCACGAATGGCGGCATCTTCGCATAGGCTATGAGGATGCCGTTCACGGCGCCCACGAGCAGCGACACGCTGATCGCCGCCAGCGCCCCAATCCAGAATGGCCACCCCGCAGCCATCACCACGCCGACCGTCATGGCCGATATGACCACGGTCGAACCGACGGAGAGGTCTATCCCTCCCGAAGCGATCACGGCGGTCATGCCCAGCGCGATGATACCGACAAAGGCGAAGTTGCGGGTCACGTTGAAGAGGTTGCGCTCAGTGGCGAATGTGTCGGTCATGACCGTCAATGCAAGACAGGCCAGTACGGCCGCGACGAACACCCAGAAGGTCTGCTGGCCGGTGATGCGCGAGAGCATGCCGCGGTGCTCGGAGCGGTTGATGACATCGGAAATGGTCACATTGGTCATGTCATGGGTCCTTGCGCGTCACGCGGTTTCGATCGCGCCGGTGATCAGGCCTGTGATCTCTTCGGGCGAGGATTTCGATGCCGGCTTGCTGGCCACGAGTTCGCCGCGGCGCAGCACGGCCACCTTGTCAGCAACCTCGAAGACGTCCGGCATGCGGTGGCTGATCAGCACGACCGCGATGCCGTGCTCGCTGAGCTGGCGGATCAGGTTCAGGACTTCGGCCACCTGCCGCACCGAGATGGCGGCGGTGGGTTCGTCCATCAGGATGATGCGGGCGTCGGTGAGCAGCGACCGGGCGATCGCCACGGCCTGGCGTTGTCCGCCGGACATCCTTCGCACCACGTCGCGCGGCCGCGTCTCCGATTTCAGGCGGGCGAACAATTCGCCCGCACGGCTCCGCATCTTGCCGTAGTCGACGATCTGGATGGGCCCGAAGCGGCGCACCGGCTCGCGGCCGAGGAAGACGTTGGAGGCCGCAGACAGGTTGTTGCAGATCGCGAGGTCCTGATAGACGACTTCGATCCCGGCCTTCTGGGCATCGAGCGGTTTGTGAAAGTGGACTTTCGATCCGTTGATGAAGATGTCTCCCGATGACGGGGCGAAGTTGCCTGCGATCACCTTGACCATTGTCGATTTGCCGGCGCCGTTGTCTCCCATGAGCCCCACGACCTCTCCTGGCTCGATCGTCAGGGAAACGTTGTTGAGCGCGCGAATCGCGCCGAAATGTTTGGAAATGTTCCTGAGTTCGAGCGCGCTCATCAGCGGTTCCTCCAAATGTCCTTCCCGGTCCGCCCGAGGCCTCTGCCGGCGGCGCTGATTGACCGTGCGATTTCCCTCGGTGCCATCAGTGCCCCGCCTTTTCTGACTGCAGCCGTTCGAAGGCCTGTGCCGCCCGCTTTTTCGCGCGGTAGGCCGCAAGTTGCTGGTCGGCGAGCACACCAAGGAGAATGACCGTTCCCATCACGGCAAAGTTAAGCGACGACGGAATGCCAAGCAGGTTCACGAGGTTTTGCAGTTCCTGGAGCAGGACCACACCCAGGACCACGCCGACGATCGAACCTTCGCCGCCTCGCAGCGAAAACCCGCCGAGCACGGCGGCTGCAATCGCGTAGAGCTCGTAGAAATTGCCATGTGACGACGGCTGGACCGACTTGGTGAACATCGCGAAATAGATTGCTGCGACCGCCGCAAGGGCAGAACAGATCACATAGGCCGAGGTAATCACGAAGCCCGAGCGGATGCCGGAAAACCGCGCCGCCTCGTCATTCTTGCCGACGGCATAGAGGTGCCGGCCGAAGACCGACTGGTGCAACACGAACCACATGACGGTCGCGATAATGATCATCGCGACGAAGGAATGCGGGACGCCGTAGCTGCGCCCGATGGTAAGCCATTCCAGCTGCGGATAGGACGCGCCGAAGGGAAATCCCGCCGTGGCTTCGGCGGTGTAGCCGCGCGCGACGCCGCGATAAATCAGCAATCCGCACAGTGTCACGACGAAGGGCTGCATCTTGAACCGTGTTATGAGGATTCCGTGCGCCAGCCCTATCAGGGCTCCGAGCGTGATCGTGATCGCGACGGCCGCCGGCCACGGCACCCCGTATCCTCCGACCATTTCCACGAAGAGGACGCCCAGAAGCGCGATGACCGAACCGACCGAGAGGTCGATCCCTCCGGTCATAATGACGAAACCCTGTCCGATCGCGAATATGCCGAACAATCCGACGAGGTTCGCGGTGTTTCCCAAGTTGATCGGCGACAGGAAGAGCGGATTGCGAAGATAGACCACCGCGCCGACGACAATGATCAGGATTGCAAGGCCGAGATCCTTTTTCTGCATGCTTCAGGCCTCCTCCAACGCCTTGCCCACGGCGAGCGTCAGGATATTGTGCTCCGAAAAGTCGGAGCGCTGCAATTCGCCGCTGATCCCGCCGTCCCGCATCACCACGATCCGGTCGGACACACCGATAACCTCCTCCATGTCGCTCGAAATCATCACGACGCCGACACCCCGGTCGGCGAGCGCCCGCATCAGTTTGTAGATTTCCGACTTGGATCCGACATCGATTCCACGAGTCGGCTCGTCGAAGATGATCACTTTCGGGTCCATCGAAAGCCATTTCGCGAGAACGACTTTTTGCTGGTTGCCGCCGGACATCGCCTGGGCGGCATTCCTCACGTCGGGTGTCTTGATCGACAAGCTTTTTCGCTGTTCCTCGGAGACTTCGATCTGCTTCGACCGGGACACAACGCCATTGCGCAGACAGGCGCGCAGGTTGGCCATCGTGACATTTTCACAGATCGGAAATTCCAGGATCAGCCCGGTGCGCTTGCGGTCCTCTGGGACGAGATACAGCCCCGCCCTGATCGCTTCAGCCGGGCTGCCGGCGTCGAGCGGGGCGCCATTCACGCGGACCTCGCCCGACAGCTTTCCGCCAGCGCCGAAAATCGCTTCCGCAAGCTCCGTGCGGCCCGCGCCGATCAGCCCCGCGACGCCGAGGATCTCGCCGCGGCGCAGCTCGAAATTCGCGGCGTTTGCCGGTTTGGCCTGCGTTCTGACGTTCCTCACCGACAAGAGCGGACCGCCCGGCGGAGCCTTCGGCGGTGTGTATAGCGACTTGAGATCGCGGCCGATCATCAACCTTATCATCGCATCATTGCTGATCTCGCCGCGTGCGAGATGACCGGCGACCCGTCCGTCTCGCAGCACGACGATCCGGTCCACGCATTCCTCCACCTCGCCAAGACGGTGTGAGATGAACACGACAGCGATACCCTGCGCCCTGAGGTCGGCGATCACATTCAGGAGACTGTTGGTCTCGGAAAGGGTCAGGCTCGATGTCGGCTCGTCCATGATGACGAGTCGCGCATCCATGGAAAGCGCCTTGGCGATCTCGAGCAGTTGCCGTTCGGCCAGCGACAGCGCAGCGACCGGCATATCGGGGCCGAATTGTGCGCCGACACGGTCGAGCAGCGGCTGCACGGCGCCGCGCATTGCCTTGCGGTCGATCAGGCGCAGCCGACCCCGCGTCTTCTCGCGGCCGAGAAAGACGTTCGCGGCCACATCGAGATTGTCCAGAGTGTTCAGTTCCTGGTGAACGAAAGCGATGCCCGCAGCCTGGGATTCGGCAACCGTGAGACCCTGGCAAACCTTGCCATCAATCGAAATCGACCCGTCGGTGGGCGTGATGACGCCGCCGAGGACCTTCATCAAAGTCGATTTACCGGCGCCGTTCTCGCCGATGAGGCCAACAACTTCCCCCGCCGAAATGTTCAGCGAAACATCTTTCAGTGCCACAACGCCGGGATAAACCTGCGTGATGCCCTGCAGGCGAAGGCCGAGTTCCTGAGGCCCGCTCATGTTCAGAATATTCCCAGTACAGTCGGAAAAAATGCGAGCGGGCAATCAGGGATCACCCACTCGCCAGCCCGGGAGGGCTTAGCCGTTGATGCGCGCTTTCAGCTCGGCTTCGAAGGCATCGACATTGCTCTGGTCGATGACCTTCGTCGGAACGATGATCAGGCCATCGGCCGGGACACCCGATTTGTCGCCCTCCAGGTAGTCAGCCATCAGGTGCATGCCCTGGTAACCCCACTGGTAGGGATCCTGCACGACGGTGCCGGCAAAGCTGCCCTCGCGAACGGCGCCAAGCGTGATCGGATCCTCGTCGAATGCGATGACCGTGACCTCTCCCAGCTTGCCGTTTGCCTGAAGCGACTCGTAGATTTTCGGCGGGTTGTAGGAATAGAAGCCGACCATGCAGTCGATGTCCGGATTTGCGGCCAGCACATCGTCCACATTGGCGCGGGCGCGGGCGAAATCGACATCGTCACCGCGGACGTCAACGAGTTCGATGCCCTTGCCCTCGACGGCCTGCCGGAAGCCGGCAATCCGCTCGATCGCGTTATCCGCGCCGAGGAATCCGACGAAGCCCATGCATTTGCCGCCGTCCGGCATCGCCTTGATGGCGATTTCTCCCGCCTGGACGCCGGCCGCCGTGTTCGAGGAGCCGAGATAGGCTATGCGGTCACTCTGTGGGGCGTCGCTGTCGGTGGTGAACAGCGGAACCTGCGCGGCGATGCGGTTGAACGCGTCGATAGAGTTCTTCGGATCGGCGGACGAGATCATGATCGCGTCGGTGCCGGCGGCCACGAGGTCGTCCATCAGCGCGTTCTGCAACGCGGCCGTGCCTTGGGCGGGATAGCGGAATTGCAGCTCGTAATCCGGCAGTTCCGCCTTAGCCGCATTGACGCCTGCCTCGGCCAGTTTCCAGAAATCCGATGCGGCGTTGACGACAAATGCGAGCTGCTTCTTTTCCTGCGCGGCGGCGCCGCTTGCGAGAAGTGCGCCTACGCTCGCTGCGATCAGTGTTTTCGTGAAATTCATATCATCCTCCCTTTTGATGGAGCCGCTCGATTAAAGCAGCCGCACAATTTATAATTGATAATATAAATAATGATATTAATCAAGCCATCCTGTCGTTTGCCGCGGGCAGTGCTGTCCCGCTGGCGACCGCGGTCACAGGCTGATCCACCCTCCGGTTCGCTCGCTTTCGAACATGGCGTCGAGTATCCGCATCGACGCGATGGCATCGTCGATACCGTAGGGGGCGGGGGAGCCGGTCAATACCGACTGTGCGAAGGCTTCTGCCTGCTCGGCATACTGGTCGCATGGGGGCAGGGTTTCGCGGCGGACCAAACTCGCGTCGAGACTGCGCCCGTCATCGATGATGATGGCCGTTTCCTCGCCTTGCGGCGCATTGAAGGGGATGAGTATTTCCGCGCGCGCCCTGGTGCCGAAGACCTGGAATGTCTGAAAGGGGACCAGTTGCGTGGAGGCCTGGAAAGTCAGCAGCCGCCCGTCTCCGAAGTCGCAGATGGCGCCGACCAGGCGATCCGTGCGGAACTGCGGATCGCGATCGATCAGCGAAACGACGCGACGCGGCTCCGCGCCAAAAACAAAGCGGGCGCCCGTGACCGGATAGCATCCGATATCCAGAATGGCGCCGCCGCCATTTTCCGGCCTGTTGCGTATATCCGCGGGGTCGTCGTTGAAGTAGCTGAACGCGGCCTGCACGGCGCGCACATCTCCGAGTTCTCCGGACCGCGCCATCTCGCGCAGGCGCAGCCATTGCGGGTGATGGCGGATCATGAACGCTTCCGCAATCAGCACGCCGTCCGGCGCGTCGCGAAGCCTGAGCGCGTCGTCGGCATTCAGGCCGACGGGCTTCTCGCAAAGCACGTGCTTGCCAGCCTGGGCGGCCTTCAGCGTCCATTCAACATGCAGATCGTTGGGAAGCGGATTGTAGATCGCGTCGATGTCCGGATCCGCCAACATGTCTTCATAGGAGCCATAGCTCCTCGGAATGCCCAGCTTTTCCGCCTCCCCGGCGGCGCGTTCGGGGCTGCGCGAGGCGATCCCCAGCACATTGGACAACGCCGATTTCCGCATGGCGGGAATAACCTTCCCGGTGCCGATGCTGGCCGTCGATAGTATGCCCCAATTGATCTTTCGCGCGGTCATCTTCGTCTGCGGCCCTCTGCAAGCAGGAACATGCCGGGCCCCTTTCCGGGCCCGGCAGTGGCGTGAAGGCTATCGCCTAGTTGTCGGCGCAGAAGCCCGCGTCTTCCAGGTTGCAGACATCGAGGCCCGTGTAGAGCGGATCGTCGACCTGCTCGCCATTGATCAACTGGATCATCACGTCAGGCGCGCGGAGGCCCATTTCGAAAGGACGCTGACCGACCTGCGAATGGCTGCGTCCGTCGCGGAATGCCTGCGTCTGCGGCGGCAGCGTGTCGCCGGCAATGATGATCAGGTCCTTTGACTTCAGCTTGTCCATGACCTGGTCCGTCACCTGGGCATAGGCCTGCGGAGCGAACTGCGCCCAGCCGCCGATCAGGATGAAGGCGTCGAGATCAGGGTTGGCGGTGAAGGTGTCGGCCATCTGCTGGTTCGCCAGATCGGCCTGGTCATTGGTGAAGACCGGGCAGCCGTCGATTTCGGTCCAGCCGTTCTGGCCGGTCAGCCGGTCGATACCTTTCTCGCCGCCGGCGGTGTCACGGAAGCCCTGCGCGCGGGCATTGATGTTGTCGGCCGCGACATTGCCGAGCTGCAGGCAGACAGAGCCACCTTCCGGCTTGAGCATGGCGGCCTGCTCGGCCATCTTGACGCCCATCAAGTAGTTGTCGGTGCCGAGATAAGTCTTGCGCAAGTCGCGGTCCTGCTCAAGGAAGTCCGCGTCGATGGTCATGACCGGCACATCCGGCGCGATCTGACGGATGCGGTTGGCCATCGCCGGCGCATTGGACGGCGAGATGGCGATCGCCGCGACGCCGCGGGTCAAAAGGTCGTCGACGATCTGCACTTCGCCGGCTTCGTCGGCGCTCGATGCCGGACCGGTATAAAGGCACTCATATTCGGAATCCGGATTGTTTTTCATCCATTCCTGGCAGCCGAGATTGATCTGCTCGAAGAAGGGATTGTCGAGGCCCTTCACGACGATCGCGAGGGTCTTCTTGTCCTGGGCATGGGACGCGCCCGTGACCAGTATCATGGCCGAGGCCAGTGCATAGAGAAGTTTGTGTTTCATGGTCTTCCTCCCACAATTGACTGGTCCGGCGCACCTCACCCCGGGTACCAGATCTTCCGAGGATCGTCGGGCGCGCGCTCATAGGCCCACGCACGCTCGATGAGTTCCTCGAAATTCACTTTCGGGCGCCATCCGAGCAGGTGGCGCGCCTTGGAATTGTCCAGCCAGTTGCTGTGAAACGGTGTCGGAACGCGTATCGCTTCCATGCTTCGCGTTTTCGCGAGGTAGGCGGCGACCGCGCCGTAGTCGACGGGTTCGTCCATCGCGATGTTGAACAGCGACTGCCGGGCGGACGGATTGCCGATCGCGGCCATGATCGCTGAGACGAGGTCGTCCACATGTACGAAATTACGCTTCAGCGGCGCGCCCGATGCGGACAGCATCAGCGGAACAGCCCGCTTGCGGAAGCCGTCAGCCGCGCGCGCTTCGCCGATCAGTCCAGCCCATGGCGGACCGCCAAACTGGTCGTCGCCAAGCGACAGCGCGAAGCGAAAATCATCCTTCTCCATGATCCATGGCGCGCGCAGCACGCAGCCATTGAGGCCGTATTGCACCTGGTACTGCTCGACCATCACCTCTTCGAGGACCTTGGTCAGCGCATAGCAGCCCTCATAGGCTCTTCGCGGAGAGGTCTCGGTAATCGGCGCATCGTATTCGTGGAAGATGTGCCCGACGGCGCAGTCGCCGCTGATCAGGACGAATTGCTCCAGCGTCGGCGAGACACGGGCGCTCTCGAGCAGAAGAAACATGCCCTTGATTGCGACGTCGATGGCGAGATCGGGGGATTCCTTCACTGCCGCCATGTGGAGCACATGCGTCACGCCCTGCATGGACCTTTCGACCGTGTCCGGATCCGCGAAGGAGCCCTGGACGATCTCGATGCGCTCCGAGGGCTCGATCGAGCGGTTGTGGCATATCGCGCGCAAGCCCCAGCCGGCGAACATCTGGTCCGAAAGAACGCGATCCAGGAAATTCCGCCCCACCTTGCCGGTGGCGCCGGTGATCAGCAGCCGCATTAATTCTCCTCCCACGATAATCAATAATATTTACTAATAATAATTAGTCAAGTATGAATGCCGGGGCCGGGGCGGGCACGATCCGGCACGGCGCCGTCCGCGTCAGGGCTGGCGGCGCCGGGAGCGAGACCGGTCGAATGCGCGAAAATGACGCGTCAAAAACAAGAACCAGATGGAGGTCCGGGAGTGCTGCGAATTTGCTTTTTTTCGAACCGGTTGCTAGCGACCGGCGCAATGCGTTTCACCATTGCCGCTGCAGAGGCAGTTCAAATTGAAAACTGAAGATAATCGTCAGGGTGCGTCAGGTCGGCCCACGATGATGGACGTCGCCGCGATGGCCGGCGTCTCGCAGGCGACCGTATCACTTGTCCTCAACGGGAGCCCCGGTGCCAAACTGACGGAAGCCACGCGACGCCGCGTTCGCGAAGCCGCCCAGAATCTAGGCTACAAGTTCGTCCGCAGGGGCACGGTTGCCGCGCCCGGCGGCCATTCCACGATCGTCTTCATCGCGGACGAGGTTTCGACCGATCCCTGGATGACATTGGCCTTCGAGGGCGCGCGCGACAAGGCGCTCGAATACGGGATCAATGTCTACCTGACGGTCAGCCACGGCGATGTCGACGCCGAAACCGCGATCGTCAACCAGATGAGCCAGATCCCCGCGATGGGCATCATCTACGGCACGATCCTCACGCGCCTCGTGGAACTGCCGCCGGCGATCGAAAAAAGCCGTGCCGTGCTGCTGAACTGCTACGATTCCAAACGCAGCCTTCCTTCGGTTCTGCCCGGAGACCTGCTCGGCGGCCGCGTTGCGACCGAGAGGCTTCTGGCGGCGGGTCGCAAGCGCATCGGTCTCATAAACGGCCAGCAGGGCATCGACGCGTCACGCGATCGCCTCAAGGGCTATAAGCAGGCCCTGGCCAGCAATGACATTCCCTTCGATGCTTCGTTGGTTCGCTGGGGTAACTGGGAGCCGTCCACCGGCTATGACTACACCCTCGAGCTCATGGAACTGGATAACCCGCCGGACGCGATTTTCTGCGCCAATGACATGATGGCGCTTGGCTGCATAGAGGCCCTTAAAGAAAGAGGGCACAAGGTACCCGATGACATTGCCGTCATCGGATTCGACGACCGGCCGATTGCGCAATTCACGCATCCGCCGCTCACCACTCTTGTGCTGCCGCATTACGAGATGGGCGAAATCGCCGTCGAGATGCTCGTCGATCTGGCGGGGGGGCTAGATGCCGGACCCAACCAGATCAAGGTCGAGTGTGAACTGGTCGAGCGCCAGTCGGTGACAAAAGCCGACTGAGACGATTGGCGCCAAAGCGAGCAAGGCAGCCAATTTACGAGCGAACAGTTCCAGCGCCTGATGACCGATCACGGCATCACCTGTTCCCGTCTTGCCAGCATGCCCGGCATGCGCCTGCCGGCAATGGATGGGCTGGCCGGGCAATGTCCGGGACAATGGTGCGACGGAGTGCTTCTTCTCGTCATTGAAAACAGAGCGCATAGCCCTCAAGGTCTACAAGCGAGGGATGACGCCATGGCGCACATGTTCGACTGCATCGAGCGCTTCTGCGAGCCTGGGGATTCGACGCCGGGCTATTTGAGTCCTGTCGGGTTCGAGGAGCAAGCTGAACCTGGAGTCTGAAGAAAACTGGCAGCACGCCAGGTCGAAGTTCGAGATGAACTCAACGCCTTTCTCTTCTGTAGTTTGACACCGTGTTCTGGTTTTTCCGGGAATATCCGGGATCAGGCGGGAACTGGCGGTTTTCGTTGAGATTGCAAGGGGATAGCTGCGGCACGGCGGGAGCGGTCGGGCGGTTCGGTTTGCCAGCGGGTTCTGGACATTCGGCGCTTTTCGGGCGGCGGTCGAGGCGGAGACGAGAGGCTTTCAAAGAGGCTTCGAAAGCGGCTTCGCCCCGCGCGCCTGGCCGCTTGCAAATCATTGTAAATCAAAGGCAATCGGATTTGAAAGGTGGCCCTCGAAAGGATCGGCGCGGCTTCGATGTCGGCGCGCAAAAAGCAAAATCAAGTCGGACGATGCATCCGACTTGGCAAACGGTCCGTCCGAAAACGCCAAAAACGCATATATATCAATGACATATGAAATACTGCCGCTTACAGGCGCATTCAAATTAACTTGGACGCGTGGAATCTGGCGCCGGCGGTGTTTCGGCGGGGCATTCGAACGTGAATTCGTATTGCGGTTGAGCCAAGAGATAGCCACTCGTGATCTTGCAATCAGCCCTACCGGTGTCGGCGAGATATTGTTCAGCAGCCGCCTGATGACGCTGTTCTGCGGGCGCCACTTGCGCCAGGCCGAGAGTGGCGCCCTGGGCGACGCCGGCACCAAACGCCGTGCCCAGGCTCGGCGTGGTCATGATGGATTTCTCGGACGGATGTTCGAAGATCCGATAGGTATCATCCGGCATTGCGACCTTGATCGCTGTCACCCTGTACTCCATCGCACGGCTCATCGCGCCCGACGTGGCGCATCCCGCCAACCCGACACAAAGCACAATTGACAAAATCCTACGCAAGGCAGCCTCCCCTGGTTTCCAACATCATCTCAATGGTCCTCCGGCCCAGACGACGCGGGCGTGGACCTGCATCTTCTCGTCGGCGTATTCCCTGTCGACGCGCTCCGGCTCGTAGCGCTCATTGTCCGACCGGATCATGATCGAACCATCGAGCATGATCTGCAGTCTCTTCACGAACAGGTTGCCATCGATCGTGATGACGAAGACGCCCCCATTGGCGATGTCCTGATTGCCGATATCGAAGTTGAGCAGAAGGATGTCGCCGTCACGGATGGTCGGCTCCATCGAGTCGCCCCTCGCCTCGATGATTCCTGTTCTCGTGCCTCGCGGTAAGTATCGCTCCAACCAGTTCCGTCCTACTGTGAAATAATCATCGACGTCCTGCGCCAGGACTATCGCGCCGCCGCCTGCGGACGCCTGAACCGCATATCGCGGAATAGCCACCATCCCAGTTGAAATCGACGGCACACTTCCCTGGGATTGGTATTGAGTGCGCTCTTCATCCAAACCGCGCAGCCAATCGACCGAGACTCCAAATGCGTCGGCGATTTTCCCTGCATTGTCGAGGCCCGGCACCTTCCCTTCGAGATAGCCCCTGAGCGTCGTGTATTTGATCCCACAACGGCGTGCAAAGGCGGCGTCAGACATGCCGTCCCTCAGCTGCTGAAGTCGTCCAGCAAAGTCGCTCATTCATAACCGAAAAACCCTAAAGGGTAATTTTCGAACCCTTTAGGGTTGACGAAAATACTCTATTGGGTAATTCTCCCATTCCGATGGGCTATAGCCCGTTGAAAAAAGGAGGCTCTGCAAAGCCTCCCGGTTCGTGACCAGGAGCCACTATGGACTCGAAGAAGCCGAGCGCCAAGAGCGGAGCGAAGCCCGCCATCGACAAGCGCATCGAACAGGCCGCCCGCATCAAGGCGCGCCTCTATGAAGCCGGTTATCTGCTCGCCGATGTCGAGCGCGAATACCGGCTCCCCAGGGGAACGGTGAGCGACACGTTGCGCGCGCCGAACCTCAAGGGGGAGCGGGCGATCGCCGCAGCTCTCGGAACCAGACCGCATCTGCTGTGGCGTGACCGCTATCACGCTTCCGGTCTGCGGAAATCGCCCCAGGATCATTCCCGTCCGCCGACGATGGCGCAACGTCGAAAAGAAGCGGAGGCGCGGACATGACGCGCCTCCATTCGACCGATCATTTCAGAGTGCGCCAGGACAGCCCGCGCCCGGAGCCGATGGTCTATGCGATCGTTGCGATCTGCGTCGTCGCCTGTGTGGCAGCCTCTGTATCGTTCTGGCAGCAGGGCAAGTCTTCGAGACTGCCGGCATCGGGCAACAGCTCGATCATCATGCTCTCCGACAACGGGAGCGTTTCGCAATGACCGAGCCGTTTCCGCTGCTCTTCCAGGCGCTCGCCCAATCGACCGCGAAACCGGAGCCGGAACGGCCGTTCGATTTCACGCTCGTCGGTCGTGGCGCGGTCATGCCGCTGTTCGAAGCGAGCGTGAGAGGCGTTCAAAGCCGTTTTCCGCATCTTTCGGAGGCGGACATCGTCGCGCCGCCGCACCATTGGTTCGATGCGGCACTGGCGCGACAGATCGCACTGCACCTGCTGATCGAACATTTCGACATCCCCAAGCGCGCCGTAGCCGAAGAGCTGGAGCGGTCGCGGGACGCGGTCAATCGGGCGCTCCGGACGATCGACGAGCGCCTGCAATACCCAGAATTCCAGGACGCCTACGAGGCGATGGCCGAATGCGCCCATGCGGCGCTGGAGAATGGAGGCGACGCCGGTGAGCAAGATTGAGACCATCGCGATCTCCGACATCCATGTGCCGGAGCGGCTGCGCGAGATCGACGATGATCATGCGCTGGCCATCCAGACCTCCATCGTCGAGCACGGGCTGCTCAACCCGGTCACCGTGCGGCGGACGCCGAACGCCAAGGGCGGCAAGTTCACTCTTGTCGCGGGCGCGCACCGGCTGCGGGCGATCGAGCTGAACGAAGAGAGCGAGATCGAGGCGATCATCGTCGAGGCGGACAAGCTGACCGCCGTGCTGATGGAGATCGAGGAAAACCTGTTCCGTAACGATCTTTCGGCACTGGACCGCGCCGTCTTCGTGCAGACCTATCGCGAGGTCTGGGAGCAGAAACACGGCAAGATCACGCGCGGAGGCGACCAAAGTGTCAACTTGACACTTTGCCCCGTGGATATCCTCGAAGAGAACGCCGAGCGGGGATTTTCCGTGCATTGCGCAGACCGGCTCGGCGTCTCCAAAGCTGCCGTGATGCGAGCCAACCGGATCGCTCAAAACATCCCGGCCGAATTGAAGCGTCGGCTTCGAGGCACCGCCGTCGCCGACAATCAATCCGCCCTGCTGAAGCTCGCCAAACTCCCCGCCGAAAAGCTCGTGAACGCGGCCAAGGTCTACGACAAGGTCGAGGGCGATTTCGACAAGATGATGGACGCGCTGGGCGATGCCCCGGCGAAACAGAGCGACGCTGACAAGCTGCGGTCGCGCCTGATCGACACATGGGGCCGGATCAAGCCGAAGGATCGGATCGAGTTTGTGCGTGAGCACCGCGCCGAGATCGAGGAGGCGCTGGCGGCGCTGGATGCCGCCGAAAATCGCGGGGCAGGGGGGGGGGCGTCGTGAGCATTGATCCACGCCAAACCGACCTCGTCGACTTCCTTGCGGGAGGCCCGCGATGAGCTGGAAGGCCACCCAGGAGTTCGCCGAACGGCTGCGGACGCTCAAGTCCAGTCACGGCTGGACGATCGAGGACATGGCCGCGATGTGCGACCTGCCGAAGGGATCCATCGAGAGATATCTGGCGAGCCGCAACACCGCCGAGCCGAAGCTTGGCGCGCTTGTGAAGCTGTCCGACGGCCTCAGTGTTTCGCTCAACTGGCTAGCGCTCGGCAAGGGGCCGATCACGCTGCCGGAGAAGCGGTCATGACGGCCTGCCGCTTTCCCGCATGTGAAGCCGAGACGAGCGGGCGCGATGCCGTGTTCTGCACCGACCACCATTTCGCCTGCACGCGCGCCGAGGCGGGCTTCCTTCTTCGCATAAGCATTTCGGCACGGCGCGCAGAAACGCCGGCCGACCGCGAACACCTGCGCGAGCAGCTCAATGGCTACGTCGCCCAGACCGTTCGCAACATTCAGGAACGACAGGTCAAAGGGGCTTCAAGTGTTGCGTAATCCTCCTCACGCCGGCCAGGGCGATCTTTTCGCCAAGGCCGTTTTCGAAAGCCGCGAGCCGGCAGCGGTTTTCGATGCCGACCGGTTCCGGCTGCGCATCAAGAGCGCGATGTCAGCTGCGATCACGGGCCGGAACCTCGATCGTCACGCGATCGCCTCCGAAATGGCACGGACGCTGAACGCGCCCGGCCTCTCCAAGGCGATGGTCGACGCCTACACGTCGCCGGCCAAGGACCAGGACATCACCCTCGTTCGTTTCAAAGCGCTGGTGCGCGCGATCGACGCGCCCGAGCTCTGGGACATCGCCGTCTCGGACGACGGTCTGCTGGTGCTGCGTGGCGACGAGGCACGCCTCGCCGAGATCGCACGGCTGCAGCAGGAGCAGCGGGCGATCGGAGACCGGTTGCGCAAGCTGCGCTCGGTGCCGGTGAACATCACGCGAGAGGAGCGCTGATCGATGGCGCGACAAGCCAATCACAAGAAACGGACGCGCGACCTCTGCATGTCCTGCCGGCTGCCGGACTGCGACATCTTCAATAGAGGTTGCCTTCTGCATAAAGCCGCCAATGACCTGTCGCGGCTCAGGCGCCAGAAGAAGACCATCACGCCGCTCACGCGGAGTGCCGCGATGGAATGGCACCGGCTGTGGAAGATCGAGCGTCGCGCCGATCTGAGCGAGGCGCGCGCATGAAGGAGTGGCTGACACCACGCGAGATCGCTGCGCTGTCCCGAGGCGAAGTTCCGGGTACCGAGCGGAACGTGAACCAACTCGCCAAACGCGAAGGCTGGCGAAGCCGTTCCGGGATGGCGCGCAAGGTGGCGGGTCGCGGCGGCGGATGGGAGTATCACGTCTCGCTGCTGCCGGGCGCGATGCAGGCGCGGCTGATGACGATCCACGGCGCCCCGGCGAACCAGAACACCGACACTGTCAATGAGGCCAGGAACGCCCTCTGGGAGCGCTTCGACAGCCTTTCGGGCGAACACAAGGCGACGGCGCGGAGCCGGCTCGACATCGTCGAGCATCACGAGAAGCTGCTGCGTGGCGGCATGGGCAAGACGGCCGCCATCCGGCTGACGGCAAAACGGCACGGGATCGCCGTGGCGACGCTGCAGAACTGGCTGGCGAAAATCGGCAACACCGACCGGGCCGACCGGCTCGCCGCGCTGGCGCCCGACTACAAGGGCGCCAGCGACCGGGCGGAATGCGACCCGCGCGCCTATGCGGCGCTCAAATCCGACTATCTGCGGCCCGAACGCCCGAGCTTCTCGTCCTGCTACCGCCGCATGAAGGCAGGGGCGGCAAAGCAAGGCTGGTCGCCGATCCCTTCCGAGCGGGCGCTTCGCCGCCACCTGGAAATGGACGTGCCGAAAGCGACGATCGCGCTGGCGCGCAACGGCCGCGACAAGGCTAAAGCCCTCTATCCTGCGCAGCGGCGCACGCGTGGCCATTTCCACGCCATGCAGGCGGTCAATATCGACGGCCACAAGCTCGACCTGTTCGTGCGCTGGCCCGGCCGGACCAAGCCGGTGCGCGTCTACATGATCGCGCTGCAGGATCTCTATTCCGGCAAGTTCATCGCCTGGCGGCTGTCGGAAAGCGAGAACAAGGAAACGACCCGGCTGGTGATCGGCGACATGGTCGAGCGCTACGGCATCCCCGATATGCTCTATGCCGACAACGGCCGATCGTTCGCTTCGAAGTGGATCACCGGCGGCATGCCGAACCGGTACCGGTTCAAGGTGCGGGAAGAGGAGCCGCAGGGGCTGCTGACGACGCTGGGCGTCGAGGTTCACTGGACCACACCCTATTCCGGCCAGTCGAAACCGATCGAGCGCCCGTTCCGCGACTTCGCCGACGACATCTGCAAGCATCCAATCTGCTCGGGCTGCTATACCGGCAACACGCCGGACGCCAAGCCGGAGAATTACGGCAACAGCGCGATCGACCTCGAAACGCTGCGCGCCCATGTCGACGCCTGCATCGCGGAACACAACGCGCGGCCCGGCCGCCGGGCGGAACATCTCGCCAAGCGCAGTTTCGACCAGGCATTCACCGACAGCCTCGCGGATCCATCCACCATCGTGCGCTGGCCGACCGCCGCTCAGCGGTCGCTTTGGCTGCTCGCCGCCGAGCGCATCCGCGCCTCGAAGGGCAATGGCGAGATCAGGCTGTTCGGCAACCGCTACTGGAACGAGGCGCTGACGGCCTTTGCCGGACGCGAGGTGACGGTGCGCTTCGACCCGGACGATCTGATGAAGGACCTGCGGATATACGACAGCCGCGATCGGGTGATCTGCGAAGCGCAGCTCGTCGGCGATGTCGAGTTCGACGATGTCGAAGCAGCCCGGTCACATGCCGCCAAGCGCAACCGGTTCATCCGCGCCAACCGCGAACAGCAGCGGCTGCATACCGAGCTGAGCGCCGAGGATCTGGCGCGGATCTACGCGCATGACGACCCTTCGGCGGGCTCAGGACGGCCGAGGCAGCAGAAGCCGAAGGTGACGCGCCTCGCGGTTGCTTCGACGCGCTCAGGAGGCGGTGCGGCCGCCGCCGAGGCGCATTGGGATGAAGAAGCTGAAAGGAGTTTCTCGCGGAGCCTGCGCCTGGTCGCCGGCAGCCGCGAGGATGTGTGATCGCCGGAAGGCGGTGAGCGCTTTGTGTTCAGGGTAGGCGCAAAAAAAGACGGGCCAGAAGGCCCGCTGAAGAAACGAGCCGCCGAAGCGGCCGTCAAACCAAGAAGGAGACTACATGACACCCGAACAGAGCACAAGCTGGCCGCTGCCCGACATGTCGAAAGCCCTGAATAGCGGTCCGGGACGCTCGGAAGACGACCAGGCGACGTGGAAGACCCTCGTGGTCAAGGTTCACGCGATCGCCATGCGCAATGGCTGGTCGAAGGCCGAGACCGCACGCCAGATCGGCATTCCCGATGGATCGTTTCACGGCTGGTATAATGGCAACGACAAGGGTCGCCTCGACACCCGCAACGAGAAGATTTCCGCCTGGCTGGAAGTGTATGGCGAGCGCGCGGCTCTCGCCAAGACGATCCCCACGTCGCCGCCGTTCATCAATACGGCAGTCGCTGTCGAGATCATCGACATGCTGCGCGCCGCGCAGGTCATGCCCGCCCTGGTAATGGCGACGGCCGGCGCCGGCATGGGCAAGACCACTGCCGCGAAAAACGTCCGCGACTCGGATCCGCATCGCGTCCACCTGGTGACGATCAGTCCCCACACCAAGACCGTGCATGCGATGCTGCAGGAGATCGCCGAAGAGATCGGCGTGAAGCAGCACAATCCCGGCCGGCTTGTCCGCTCGATCGGCGAGAAGCTGCGCCGGACCGGCGGCGGCACGCTGCTGATCGTCGACGAGGCGCAGAACCTGGTCGACGACGCGGTCAACCAGCTGCGCCATTTCGTCGACGTCTATGAATGCGGTGTCGGCATCCTCGGCAATACGGAGACCTATTCGCGCTTTTCGGCCGGGATTGCCGGCGGCGTCAAATATGGCCAGTTGCGTCGCCGCTTTTTCAAGCGGATGCGCCGGGACACGCCGAGCAAGGAAGATCTCGCACGCTTCATCGAGGTTTGCGGGATCTCGGAGCAAGAACAGGTGCGATTCCTGACGGGCGTCGGCATGAAGCCGGGCGCCTTCGGCCAGATCGACATGACGGTGCGGCTCGCCAAGATGCTGGCGCTCGACAAGGGCCGCGAGATCCAGCTCTCCGACCTGAAGGCCGCCTGGGAAAACCGCGACGTGGAGGGGCTGACATGAGTGCCGACACCCCGACACCCATGCCGAGCGTCGTCGCGGAAATCGAGTGGATGACCGAGGCTCTCAAGGCGGGCTTCGTTGCCGGCCAGCCGGTCGACGGCGAGCTCCTGGACACCCTCGTCGAGCACCTGCGCAACGTCCGGCAGCTGGCCGAACTCATCGAGGACGAACTCGCCGTCTCCCGGACCATCCTGTCGGAATTGCGGACGCGGGCGCGCGCCTCGGCAGCGACCCTGCATCCCGGAAAGGATACGATGCAATGAGCACCGCACAGAAACGCGCTCACCCGAGCGAGCTGACGAACAAGATCAAGGCCTTCCGCGCCCGGTTCGAGAAATACCGCGCGACCGGCATCCAGGCGAGCCCGGACGGCGTCGCCATGCTGATCGGCGAGCTGGACGATATCCTCGCCCAGGCATGGGAATTCAAGGAGGAGCTCTCCGCGCTGCGCTGGAACCGCATGGGGCGATCGGCGACGGAGCAGGACCTGATCGAAATGACGCTGGCAAACCTGGCGGACCCGGCTTCCAACGTCGTGCCGCTGTCGCGGGACAGCCTTCCGATCACCGACGGCGGCCAGTCGCTATGATCCGCTCCGCCGATATCATCCAGATCGTGTCGCTGGCGACCGGCGTCGATGTTCTTGACATCGTCTCCGAGCGCCGGACGGCCGGCCCGACACGGGCGCGGTATATCGCGATCCATCTCTGCAAGTCTTTCCTGCCCGACACGCTGCAGGAAATCGGCAACGTGTTCGGCGGGCGGGATCACTCGTCGATCAAGTCCGCCCTGGCGCGGCTGGAGAAGGAGATGGAGACCGATGAGACGCTTGCCGCGCTGGTCAGGAGCCTTTCCCAGACGATCGAGTATCGCGTCACGCTGGAGGCGCTCGGCAAGGTCGACGTGCTTGGCGTGGCGCGGGCGATCGCGCTCAATCCGGGGCGCGGCTCGATCGCCGCGTCGACGACCGAACTGGCCGCGCTCGCGGTGTTCACGCTCGACCTCTGGGAGGTCGCCAGCTGCGCCGAGGCGATGGCGCAGTCGCTGCTTTCGGATCCCGACGAAGAGGATCCGCAGCTGCCGATCTTCGCCGCCGCCATCATCGACGAAATGAACCACATCGCCGGCCCGGCGCCGGCACTCCTCACCAGTGAAAGGACTGAACAATGACCGAAGCCGTCATCCTCGAAGAACGCGCAGCCGAGGGCATCACCGTCGTCAACGGCAAGCCCTACATGGCCGACGCCAAGGGCGCGCTCGTGCCCGTCGAAACCATCAAGCCGGCCGACAAGCTGGAAGACGAACAGGTGCGCAAGATCATGGGCTACGCCCGCGATCTCTCAGCGCAGATTGCCCGGTTCCGCGGCCACACGATGACCGACCTCGGCGAACTGGACGCGCTGCTCGACCAGGAATACGGCGCGAAGAAGGGGGGCAAGAAGGGCAACCGGACCTACCAGACCTTCGACGGGCTGATGAAGGTGCAGGTGCAGGTCTCCGATTTCGTCGATTTCGGGCCGCAGCTGCAGGTCGCCAAAACGCTGATCGACGAGTGCCTGAACGAATGGTCCGAGGACAGCCGGCCGGAGATCCGCGCCATCGTCACGCGGGCCTTCAACACCGACAAGGAGGGCCAGATCAACCGCTCCGAGATCTTCATGCTGATGCGGCTCGATATCGCGGACGAGCGCTGGAAGCGCGCGATCGACGCGATCCGCGACGCGATGCGGGTGACCGGATCGAAGGAGTATGTCCGCTTCTACGAGCGCAAGTCGGTCACGGATGGCTGGAAGGCCGTGACGATCGACCTGGCGAAGGCGGGTGCGTGATGAACGTCTTGGCCAGAATTCAGGACCAGGCTTCCCTGGCAATGGTCTTCGTCGAAGACGGGGGGCTTCACAGCGCGGCTCGCGTCCTGCGGGAACTCGCTGACGAGGTCGAGGAGCAGGCCGCTCTCGCCGACAAGTTTCTCAACCAGATGATCGCCGAGGGCAAGGCGGAACCTGATGCCGGAAAGGCAGGTGCGTGATGGGCGGCCCCATTCCCTGCCTCGGATATCCGAGCCGCACCGCAGCTGTCGTGGCGCTGCGGGCGGAGCGGCTTTCGACCTGTGAGATAGCCGAGCGCGTCGGTATCAGCGCAAAAAACGTTCTCGCGCTGGAAGCGTCCAAAGCAGGCTCTGCCGAGCAAAGTGGCAATCGCCAACTGAAGCGTGGCGCCGCCCTGTGCGTCGAGATCCCGGAAGATCTGAAGAGGCTGCTGCGACCGCATGCTGCGCGACGCGATACGACCGTCGACGCATTGGCGCAGTCGATCCTTGAGACGGTCGCGGAGAGCGACCTGGTCGACGCCGTCCTTGATGACGGCAAGGCAGGTGCGCAATGACCGCGCGCGAAAAGCTCGAACGCCGCGCCATGGCCGCGTTGCGAAAGATCCCGTCCGATCTCTGCGACGCGATCCTGGCCTATATCCGGTTCCTGGAAGAGAGGGCGGCGAAATGACCTCCATCGCCCTCCTCCATGTCGCCAAGCGCGACCTCGGCCTGGACGACGACACCTATCGCGCCGTCCTGGAACGCGTGACCGGCAAGCTCTCGGCGAAGGACCTGACCGAGGAGGAACGCCGCGCGGTGGCCGACGAGTTCCGTCGACAGGGTTTCAAGCCCTCCTCGAACACCCGCCGAAAGGCGCTCGAAGGGCGCTTTGCCAAGAAGCTGCAGGCGCTGTGGATCGCCGGCTGGAACCTCGGCATCGTGCGCAACCGCGACGACAAGGCGATGCTCGCCTTCGTCAAGCGCCAGACCGGCGTGGAACACACCCGCTTCCTGCACCATGCCGAGGACGCCGCCAAGGCGATCGAGGCGCTGAAGGCCTGGCTGGCGCGCGAGGGCGGCGTTGACTGGACGCAGTATAAGTTCGATCCGCTGTTCAAGCAGATGAACGGCTTCCGCATAGCACTGGCGCAGTTCGTCCGGATGCATCCGGAAATGCAGATGGGGGCGGTCTATACGGCATTCACGGGCGAGGCCCGTGCGATATCCGGCAAGGCCCCGCACTTCATGGCGACGGAAGCGGACTGGCAGCCGGTGATGAACGCGTTCGGGCAGCGAATTCGTGAGGCCGGCGTCAAATGACCTCCACCGAGCGCGTCACCGATCACGCCGTGCTGCGCTATCTGGAGCGGGTCCACGGCCTCGATGTCGAGGGGATCCGCAACGCCATGGCGGAAGCCTGCGCGCGCGGCATCACGCAGGGCGCGCCATCCATCCGCATCGACAATACGCGGTTCATCAATCGCGAGGGCCGCATCGTGACGGTCCTGTCGACCGACATGGTGCTTCATTTCGAGTTCCTGGCGAGGGCGCATCGCCCGTGACCGACGCGCCGCCCACGTCTCCGAAAACGGCAGGCAGCTATCCGGGCTGGCTTCCCGCGCTGCTTGCCGAGATCGCCCAGGTGGCCGGCCTCGATGCGGCACTGAAACTGGCGGAGGCGCGCGGCGGCACGGAGATCTACGTCCCGGCCGAGGCGCCGGACGGCCACTGGCTGGTGGAAACCGTCGGCCGGCCGGCGGCGGATGCGATCTGCGGCCATTTCATGGGCGGCGGGAGAGGCACGCGTCTTGAGCTGCCGCTCGGGCCTGCCGGCACGGCCGCGCAGATCCGCCGCCGGGTCGACCGGATGATTTCGGAAGGAAAGTCGGAGCGCGAGATTGCCCTTGCGACCGGCTATACGGGCCGTGGCGTGAGGCTGCGCAGGGCCAAGGCCAGAAGCGGATCCGAGCAGGACGACCTGTTCGCCCCTATACCGGAACGCCTTCCGGGGCGAAGCCAATCCCGCAAATAGACGAATGTGCCTCCGAACGCCGGTGACCACCGGACGTTAGTCGGGCCAGCCGAAAAAGACAAACCCTCTTGTCCTTTCGACGGCCGCCAGCTCGCCGGAGGCCGCGTCGATGAACATCGCAGACCGCTACGATCCGCGCCTGGTGCCGTTCACCGGCGGCCACGAGGGCAAGGTGCTCAGATGGTACCGCGACCCGACCGGCACGCCGACGATCGGCTTCGGCTTCACCTGGGGATCGAAGATATTCCGCGAGTGGTTCCTGACAACGCGCGGCCGCAAGATGCAGGCCGGCGACACGATCACCGAGGCCGAGGCGTTGATGCTGCTGAAGCTGGTGATCGAGACGGAATATCTGCCGGCCGTGCTGAAGCAGACGCTCACCGCCCGCACCATGGTTTCGAAACACGCCGTCGCCGCCTCCACCGACATGACCTACAATTGCGGCACCGGCGCGCTCAAGTGGTCCTGGTTCGCCAAGCTGCTGGACGGCAGGATCGCCGAAGCAGCGGCCCGCTACCGGGTCACCGCGACGACCTCGAAGGGACGCAAGCTGCCGGGGCTCGTACGCCGCCGCAAGGAAGGCGCGCATATCCTCGAACACAATGTCTGGCCGAGCTGGCTGAAAATGCCGAGGCCCGTCGGGACGGTCGAGGAGATAAAGGCGGCGATGCCCGACTGGCGTCTGCTGCCCGAGGATTTCGAGCAGGGCCTGACCTGGCTGAAGCAGCTTGGCTATTTCGACCAGCTGATCCCGACCGGCGACACCGAAGCCGTCAAGGCGGCCGTGCTCGCCTTCCAGAAAGAGCATCCGCAACTCGCCAATGACGGGATCCTTGGCCGGGCCACGCTCGACCAGCTGCAGCGCGTCGTCGACCTGAAGAAGAAGGCGGCGGCGACCGGCGCGACCGGCGCGGCCTCGGCCGGCACGGGTGCAGCCGAAACGGCTACGAACACCGACCTGACCGGCATTCCCGACGTCCTGTTCTGGGGCGGCGCGGCGGTCCTGGTGATCGGGGCTGGCTGGCTCGCCTGGCATTACCGCGACGAGCTTTCGATCGCCGCACGAAGCCTCTTCAAACGACAGGGGAAACGCTGATGAGCGCGATAGGAGCCGTCATCGCCGCAGCCGCCGCCAAGGTCGGCGCGGGCATGGTCAAGTCGGTCGTCGAGCGGAGCCTCGGCGCGGGCGCCGGACAGGTGGCGGGCGACCTCGCCGGTACCGTGATCGACACGGTGGCGCGCAAGGCCGGCGTCGAGCCGATCGACCTGCCGGGTCTTGCCGAACGTGAACCGGGTGAGGTCGAGGACGCCGTGTTGGCGACCGAAGCCGACATGCCGGAAATGATCGCGCTCTGGCAGACGGGTGTCGAGGGCCAGTTCGCGCTGCTGCAGGCGGAGACAAAGGAAGGCGGGCTCAAATCCTTCTGGCGCTATGGCTGGATGTATCTGCTCGCCATCTTCTGGATCTGGCGGATCATGGTCCTGCCGATCGTCAATTCGCGGCTCGCCGTACCCGTCGAGGCCGTCGACTTCGCGGTGCTGCTGACGCTGACCTCCTGGTTCATGGCGCTCTACATGGGCGGCCACACCGTCAAGGAACTCGGCAAGAGCGCCATCGAGGCCGTGCGCGGCTGGAAGAAGGGAGCCTGAGCATGGCGGACATTCTTCTCGCGACGCTTCTCACCCTCGCCGGCATCGTCGTCCTTTTCGTGACGTTCATGGCGGGGTCCAGCACACCCATTCCCGGCCAGGGGCCGAGCATGCGCGGGCCGCTGATCGTCGGCACCGTGATGACACTGCTCGGCGTCCTGTGGTGGACGCACATTCTCGGCTGAAGGAGGAGACGATGACCGAGCTTCAAACGGGCGACCGCGTCGCGATCGCGTCCAGGCCTTACCTCGGCGAGCAGCGCATCCGAGGCGGCGATGTGTTTTCGGTCGAGGGCGATCGCGTCCTCGCGGAAGTCCGCGCACCGGGCGTACCCGACTGGCCTTGCACGATCGAGGTCGCCGACGAGCGAGATGGTTGCCTGATGCGCGGCGACCGGGGCGACGAGGTGACGGAGCTGCAGGCGGATCTCTACGCGCTCGGCTTCACGATCGAAACGACCGGACATTTCGACGAACAGACGCGAACCGCCGTTCGCGGGCTTCACCAGGCGCTGGGCCTGCCGCAGACGGGCGTCGTGACGTTGCGGATTCGAGAGCGCATCCGCGAGCTGGTCCGCTGCAACCGGGCGGAGCATTGAAATGGCGCGGCTTTCGGCACTTCTCGCCCTGGGGGGGGCAATCCTTCTGGCGACACCCGCCGCGCCGCAGGAGGCGAAGCGCGAGTGCTACACGGTCGAGTCGCTTCAGGCGGTGCTGGCCGGCCGCTTCGGCGAAGGCGTCGCCTTCAGCGGGGCCGCGAAGAGCGGCCTGAGCGTCACCCTGTTCGCCAGCAAGGCGGGCACCTGGACGATCGCGACGATCGACCCGGACGGGATAGCCTGCCTGGTCGCGGGCGGCACCAATGGCCGGCTGCCGAAGGGGCCGGTTTTCGTTCCACTGATACCGGAGGATCCGGCTTGACCCTCACCCCGTCCAGGCGCGCATTGTTCTGCGCGCTGTTTATCTCCGCCATCGGAATTGCCGCGCTCGCCTCGGCCGCCATGGCGCAGCCGACCGGAGCGCCAAACACGAGCCTGCCGGAGCTGCTGAGCCCGTGGTTCGGACTTATCGCGCTCGCGGTCTCGCTCGGCGGCACAATCTACGCATGGATGACGTCGCGCTCGAAAGTGAACGCCGAGCACCTGAAGACGGTCGACACCGCGCTTTCCGAACACGGCAAGGCCATCCAGGCAATCGAGGGCGAACTGAAGCATATGCCCGCCAAGGACGACGTCACCGAACTGAAGATTTCGATGGCGGAGATCAAGGGCTCGGTGGCCGTCTTCAGCGAGGGCATGGGATCGCTGTCCCGCACGGTACGTCGGATTGAAGAGTACCTGATGAAGGAGGGCAAGTCGTGAGCTTCGAGCAGCATCTCTCCGAGGACGCCCGCCTGGTCATTCTGCGTGGTCTTGTCGATGAAACGGACGGCCGCCTCAACGAAATAGCCCTGACCCGGCTTCTCGACACATTCGGGCATCGCCGCTCGCGCGAATGGGTGCGTACCCAGATCGGCAAGCTGAAGGAGCTGGGCGCGGTCACGGTGGACGAAGCAGGCACCGTGCTGATCGCCTCGATCACGCGGGCGGGGATCGACCATGTCGAGCGCCGGTCGGTTATCGCCGGCGTCGCCCGCCCGTCGCCGGAGGCTTGACGTGGACACGCCGCGCGGCCGTGGCCGGCTGTCATCCATCGAGCAGCTTCCGACCGAAGCCGATGGCGATATCCAGTGGGCAGTGGAGCAGCTGGCCGAGCGGAAGCGCACGCAGGCCGATATCCTGTTCGAACTGAACGACCGCCTCGCGGTGATCGGATGCGATCCTGTCTCATCTTCCGCGTTCAACCGTTTCTCGATCCGCAAGGCGGCGGCGCTCAGGCGTCTCAGGGAAACCCGCGAGGTCTCGAAGGCCATCGTCGAAGTGCTCGGAGACAATCGCGGCGACGACGTCACCATCGCAATCGCCGAGCTGATGAAGGAGGCGATCCAGTCGCATCTGGAAGGCAGCAAGATCGAGCCCAAGGCGATGATGGAGATGGGACGCGCACTGCAGTCGGTCGTCTCGGCCCAGCGCATGTCGGGTGAAGTGCGCCAGAAGGCAGAGGCCGAAACGCGGCTGCAACTGGACAAGGCGACCGAGGCCGCCGCCGACGGCATCGCCAAGGTTCGCCCCGGCATCGATCGCGCCGAGGTGCTGCGCCAGATCCGCGAGGAGGTCTACGGGATCTTCGACAGGAAGCCCGACGCATGACTTCGCCCGCCGTCCCTCTCTTCGCATATCAGCGCGACTGGTTCCTCGACCGGTCGCGATTCAAGATCGGCATGTTCGCGCGCCAGACCGGCAAGACCTTCACCACGACGCTGGAAGTCGTCGACGACTGCGTCACCGCGGCATTGGCCGGCCGGCGCGAGCGCTGGGTGATCCTGTCGCGCGGCGAGCGGCAGGCGCGCGAGGCGATGGACGAGGGCGTGAAGCGCCACGCCAAGGCCTATGACATGGCGCTCGAAGCCAGCGAGTTCGACTGGCAGGGGCAGGAAGGCTCCTATCGGGCGCTTGAGGTCGAGCTGCCGGGCGGATCGAAGATCACCGCGCTTCCCGCCAATCCGGACACCGCGCGCGGCTTCTCCGCGAATGTGTTCCTAGACGAGTTCGCCTTCCACAAGGATTCGGGCGCGATCTGGAAGGCACTGTTCCCGGTCATCTCCGCCGGATGGAAACTGCGCGTCACGTCCACCCCGAACGGCAAGGGCAACAAGTTCTACGAGCTGATGACCTCCGGGGGCGATACCTGGTCGCGGCACATCGTCGACATCTACCGCGCGGTGCGCGACGGCCTGCCGCGCGACATCGACGAGCTGCGCGAGGGATTGGCCGACGAGGACGCCTGGGCGCAGGAATATGAGCTGCAATGGCTCGACGAGGCGTCGGCCTGGCTGTCCTACGACCTGATCTCGTCATGCGAGGAAGAACGGGCCGGCGACCGCGACGGCTACCAGGGCGGCCCCTGCTATGTCGGCCGCGACATCGGCCGCCGCAACGACCTGCATGTCATCACCGTGCTCGAAGAGATCGGCGACGTGCTCTGGGAGCGCGAGCGCATCGAGCAGAAGCGCGCCACCTTCAAGGAAATGGACGACGCCTTCGACGACATCATGGTCCGCTACAACGTCGCGCGCGCCTGCATCGACCAGACCGGCATGGGCGAGAAGGTTGTCGAGGACGCGCAGCGCCGCTGGCGCGGCAAGGTCGAGGGCGTGCTGTTCACGTCGTCCTCGAAGCTGATCATGGCGACAGCCGGCAAGGAAGCCTTCGAGGACCGGCGCGTGCGCATCCCCCAGGGCGACGCGAAATACCGCTCCGATCTGCACAAGCTGCGAAAGGTCTCGTCCGCGACCGGCACGCCGCGCTTCGTGGCCGAGCGCGACGACGATCACGCCGACCGGACCTGGGCGCTGTTCCTCGGCATCCACGCCGCAGGATCCGGCGAGCGGCAGCCCTGGCGGCCGATCGATGTTCGCGACGAGACGAAGGCACCCAATCCCGACGAGAACTGGATCCCGGCATGACCCTTCGACAGGCTCAGGACAGGCCCAGGCAGGGCCACGCGAATAATCGCCTCAGGAGCGCGTTGACGGGGTTCGGACGGGCGGATGCCCGCACCCGGCCCGAAAAACGCGTGTACGGGCCTCGAAAGCCGTTCGAAAACGATTTGAAGATTGAGCCGCCGACCGCATTTCGCGCCTCGCGGCCCGGAAAGGGGCCGTGATGGCGAACTGGCTGCAAAAAGCGCTCTCCGGCATGCGCCACTCCGGCGGCGCCATGCCCTTCATGCTCGGCTTCCTGAAGCGCACCCGCTTCGACTATGCGAAAGAGGTCGGAGACGGTCTCGACTCCTCCGTCGTCATGGCGCCGGTGCAATGGGTGCAGCGCGCCTTTCCCGAGGCGAGGCTGCGCGTCGTGCGCTCCAAGGCGGACGGTTCGGTCGAGGAAATCGCCGGCCACAAGATGACGGCGCTGATCCGGCGGCCGAACGAGGCCTATGGCGATATCCATCTGTGGTGGGCGACCCTGCTCTCCTACCTGATCGACGGCAACGCCTACTGGCTGAAGGTGCGGAACGGCATCGGCGCGCCCGCCGAACTGTGGTGGGTGCCGCACTGGGCGATCGAACCGAAATGGCCGGATGACGGCTCGGTCTTCATCTCGCATTACGAATACAGCCCCGGCGGCGGCGCGAAGTTCCGGCTCGATGTCGACGACGTCGTGCATTTCCGGCACGGGGTCAATCCGCGCAACCAGCGCAAGGGCCTGTCGCCGCTGCATGGCGTGATCCGCGAGATCTTCATGGATCTCGAAGCCTCGAACTTCACCGCCTCGCTGCTGAAGAACATGGGCGTGCCGGGCGTGGTGATCTCGCCGGACGGCAGCGCCCAGCCCGGTCCCGAGGACGTCGAGTCGGTCAAGGCATGGTTCAAGACGGCCTTCGGCGGCGACAATCGCGGCGCGCCGCTGGTGATGGGCGGCGCGACCAAGGTCGAGCAATACGGTTTCAACCCGCAGCAGATGGACATGTCGTCGGCGCGCGACGTCGCCGAGGAGCGCGTCTGCGCCGCGCTCGGCATCCCGGCCGCGGTGGTTGGTTTCGGCGCCGGGCTGCAGACGGCCAAGGTCGGCGCGACCATGACCGAGATGCGCAAGCTCGCCTGGACGAATGGCGTGCTGCCGATCACCACGGCCTTCGCCGACGAGATCAACCGCTCGCTGCTGCCGGATTTCACGAATCGACGGGCGGCCGAGGAAGTCGAGTTCGACGTCTCGGACGTGCAGGCTTTGCAGGACGATCTCGACAAGCTGTTCAGCCGCATGGACACGGCCGTGCGCGGCGGCTGGGCCATGGTCTCCGAAGCGCGCGAGGCGGTCGGCTTCGACGTCGACGACAGCCACCGGATCTATCTGCGGCCGTTCTCGGCGATCGAGGTTCCGGCCGGCGCGCCGCCGCGCGTGGAAGCAGGCGATACAGGCAAGTCCGGCACGAAGGCGCGCCGGCCGAGCGTCGCGCAGCGCGGCTATGTGCAGGCGCTGTCGCGGATGGAGGGCGGGCTGCAGAGTGCCGCCGAGAAGCGTCTGAAGTCCTTCTTCAGGGATCTCGGCAAGTCGGCGGCCAAGGTCGCACGGCCGATGCTCGACGCGGAGTTCCTAGGCCAGGCATCGGCGGAGACCGGTGAGCGCAAGGAAATCGAAAAGAAGGAAGACGAGCTGCTCGTCTACCGGATCCTGGAGGCGCTCGACACGAATGCGCGCCAGGCGGCGATGCGGCAGCTCTACGAGGCGCACTACCTGCAGGTGGCGGAGGAAGTCGCCAAGGCCGGCGAACTGGTCGGCATTACGACGGGCCTGCCGGATCCGGTCGGTCGCGCGGTTGCCCAGGCGGGCGGCCGCCGCGCCGGACTGGTCGATCTGGAGAAACAGTCGCGACAGGCCCTGTTCGACGCGATCGCCGAGGGCCGGGCCGAGGGCGAAGGCGTGGCGCAGCTCGCGGCGCGTATCGCCGAGCATGTGGAGGCCGGCCCCTGGACGACGGTCGAGCAGCGCTCGCTGACGATCGCGCGCACCGAGACCAAGTTCGCCCAGAACGTCTCGACGATCGAGATGGCGAGGAATGCCGGCGCCGACCGGCTGACGGTCTTCGACGGCCGCTTCGGCCTGCCCCGGTCGGATCCCGACCACGTCGCCCGCGACGGCATCACCGTGACGGCCGACGAGGCCGCCGCGATGGCCGCCGACGAACATCCCAACGGCACGCTGTCTTTCGCGCCGTATTTCGATCTCGAAGACGATGAAGAGTGAGGACGCAAAATGAAGTGCAGGAAAACCGGCATCGCGCTGAAGGCGATGGATGACGCAGGCCACGGCATGGCGCGGATCGCCACGCTGTCGGCGATCGACCATGACGGCGACACCTATGCGAAGGGCGCCTTCGGCGGCGAGGACGGCGAGCAGTACGCGCAGATCCTTGCGGCGCACAATTGGGGTCATGTCCCGCTGGGCAAGGCACGCGTCTTCGAGAGCGGCGACGAGGCGCTGGCGGAGCTGCACCTGAACCTGAACACCGAGGCCGGCAAGGAGTGGCACGCCGCGCTGAAGTTCGACCTGGAAGGGTGCGACGGAACGGGCAGCAAGCGTCCAGTGCAGGAATGGTCCTACGGGTTCCGGGTGCTCGATGCGGCGCATGAGGAGCGCGACGGCGAGCGCGTTCGCGTGCTGAAGCGGCTGAAGGTGTTCGAGGTCTCGCCTGTCGTGCAGGGCGCCGGCATCGGCACCGGGACGCTGGTGATGAAAGGCGCGACGCTGAAGGGCGAGCGCTTCGAGCGGCTGACCGAGGATCTCGCCGATGTGCTGTCGTCCATCAAGGCCGACCCTACCGCCCTGTCCGCCGCCGGCCTCAAGCAGATCGCGGATCTCCATGGCGGTCTCGGCGACATCATCGAGGCGGCCGAGGCGGAGGAAGCGTCGGCGCGCCGGCTGATGGCCGGCCAGGCGTTCCGCGCCTCCAGGCGGCACCTGGGCCAGTCATGACGGTCAGCCGGATCTCGACACCGCACGCCTATGTCGGCGTGTCGGGCGACACCAAGCCGACGGACGGCGTGCCGCCCGGTTCGAGCTTCATCGAGCGGGATTCCGGCCACGAGTTCATCTTCGACGGTTCGGACTGGGCGCAGAAGTTCTACCCCCACACCTCAGGCGAGGGCGGTGGGGTGTCCTACGACGCCGACACGCTCGCCTATTTTGCCGCGATGAGCACGGAGCCATCGGCGGAGCAGAAGGCGATATACGATTATTTCTTCACCGAAATGAAGCGGCTCGGCCTCAAGGACAAGGTGACCGATTGCGGTTTTCTGTGCGCCCATGACGCCCAATCGGCAAAGCTCGGCTGCTACGGCACCATCAACCTGTCGAACATCGGCACCGGCCCAACCCACTATCCCGGATACGGGATGAAGGGCAACGGCACCAGTCAGGCCCTCGATACCGGATACAAGATTCCGCTCGCCAATCAGAACGACACGTCGATGGCGTTCTATGTCCTTTCGCCGGAAGTGGAAAACTCCGGCGCGATGGGCAATTCCAACTGCGTCATCATCCCTCGCTACAGCGCCGGCATCGCAAACACGGCCTATCTCAAGATCAACACCGCCACGGCCGTTCCCGCTACCGCCGATACGGTGACCAACTCGGTCGGGCTGATCTTCGGCAACCGGACGGGATCGACGACAAACGACAGCCAGCTTTACCAGCGGGACACGGAAATCGTGGCGACCGGCAATGTGTCGGAAACCCCGGACGCGACCTATGACATCTGGATGTGCGGGCGCAATCAGGCGAGCCCGACCTATTCCACCAAACTGCTTTCCTTCTGGCATATCGGGACAGGTTTCACCGCACAGGAGATTGCGGACTATTCCGATCTGGTCGAGCGTGTGATTGCCGCGCTTTCGGCAAGCTATCGCGCCATCGACAACGTGACCGATGAAACAATTGCGCTCTACCGCTACATGATCCTGATGGGCCGCCGCCCGGAATACCTGCTCGGCGTCTTCAACAATTCGTGGTGGGCACCCGGAGAGACACCGAACGCCTTCGACGACATCGTGTCTATCACGGGCAAGTATCCCGCCTTCACGACTGAGAACTTCGCGCATCCGAATTCGTCGGGTGGCGCGGCGGCGCAGGCGGCGATGGTGTCGCGCCTCAACACGCATTATGCGGCGGGCGGCATCTGCATTCTGCACCAAGCCCCCGGCAACCCCGGTACGGGCGTCGGCGATCTCTCCGACCGAAACACGGGCGGCACAGGCTCCTATCGCGACGTGTCGCAGGGTGATCTGACCGTCACGAGATGTCTTGAAGGCGGAATTTATCACGCCGCATTCAACGCCTATCTCGACGAGCTGATCGACTTCTTCGCCCTTCTCGACGGGCCGATCATCTACAAGCCAATGCACGAGCGTAACGCCAATTCCACGTGGATGAACCGGGGCACCACGGCGGACAAGGCCGCGCTCCACCAGCATATCGTCGAATACATGACGGCAGCGGGCGTCAACAATGTCCTGTTCGATTTCGATCAGGCGGGGGCGAGCGCGCTGATCGGAGGTCTCGACGGGGCCTATTACGATTTCTGTTCCCTGACGTTGTATGACAACGACGCAGGCACGTCCGCCGGGCTCAACGAAAACGAGTTCACGATTGCCTTTGCCAATCTTCTTGCGGCGCAACCGGCAAAGCCCCTGTTCATCTCCGAGATCGGCTTCCTTACCGTTGGCGACACGCAGGCCAATTTGTGGAATGTTGCCGTGGGCGACAGGCATGCGAGCGATTATCACAGGTCGGCGGGCTTCACGTCATGGCGCTCCACATGGGGTCCGACAGACGGCGCGGCCACGAATGCCGATGTCGATGCGCTCTATGACCGGTCAAAGGCCATCTCCCGCGATGAAGTGAGCGGGGCCTATACAAAGGCGTTCTAGGGGAGGAAAGATACAGCAGTTGGCTCGTGTGCGAAAATTCTCCTGAAAAGCTCCGTGAGTGAATGCAGAAACCCTTTTATGGTTTCGTTCTCCACCCACTGCCGGTCAGGGCAAAGCAGTTTCCCCTGCCCAACTTCTGATGCGAAATACTGCAAGCGCCAATACAGGACGCCATTGGCATAGCCGGCATACATGGCAAAGCCGTCGTCGTCTGAATTGAACAAGGTTAGTTCGTCTGGCATGCCGAAAAGTCTAGCATAATTCTCCCCCCGCCCCAACCAAGATTGGTGGGTGCCACTCCAGAAAATCTGATTCATCCACGCTGTGCCGGCGCCGGTGAACCCGGCCGGTTCATGGAACTCATCGCTGTTGTGGTGGGGGGCTTTGCATGGCCTGCCCCGGAAGACGTTCCGGGGCGATTGGCGGCATCGCCCGAGGCAATGTGACCACAACCGAAAGGCGGACGCAACCGCTGCAATGAGAGGACGATTTTCGATGAGCCAACTGAAGGAATTGCGCGAGAAACTGTCGGCGCGGCAGGAATCGCTCGGCAAGGTGTTCGCCGAGGCGAAGACCGATGCCGGCGAATATGACTTCCGCACCGTGAAGGCCGAGACGCTCAAGGAATGCCTGGGCGACGGCCTGAAGACCACCGCGCAGATCGTCGAGAAGATCAACGAAAAGAACGCCGAGCTCGATGACCTGGCGAAGGAAGCCGAAGGGCTCGAAGCGGCCGAGATGGCCGCGAAGTCGCTCGCCGATCGCGAGAAATCGGTAAGCCGCCCGCCCTTCGCCGGCGGTAAGGGGAACTATCCGAGCGCCGAAGAGCGCATGAAGTCGCTCGGCGAGATGGTCGCCGACGAGAAGAGCTACCAGGATTGGGTGAAGAGCGGCGCCAACCAGGGCATCACGCTTCATTTCGAGGGCATGTGGCCCTCCGACGCGCTCGCCAAGGGCGGCATGTTCGAAACCCTGCAGTCGAAGACGCTGTTCGAGACCGGCGCAGGCTGGGGGCCGGAATCGATCCGCCTGCCCGGTTTCGTCGAGGCGGCAACCCGTCCCATCCAGCTGCTCGACATCATCCCGATGGCGCGGACCGGTCAGGCGGCCGTGAAGTACATGGAAGAGACGACGCGCACCCATGGCGCCGCCGAAAAGGCGGAAGGCGCGACGTTTGCCGAGTCCACCTTCGCCCTGACCGAGAAGACGTCGACGGTCGAGAAGATCACCGACTCGCTGCCGGTCACCGACGAGCAGCTGGAGGACGTCGCCCAGGCGCAGTCCTACATCAACTCGCGCCTGACTTTCGGTATTCGCCAGCGCCTCGACAGCCAGTGCCTGATCGGTAACGGCACGACGCCGAACCTGCGCGGCCTGAAGAATGTCGTCGGCATCCAGACACAGGCCAAGGGCGCCGATCCTGTGCCGGACGCCTTCTTCAAGGCCATGACCAAGATCCGCGTCACCGGCCGTGCAATGCCGACGCACCATGTCATCCACCCGACCGACTGGCAGGGCGTGCGGCTGCTGCGCACCGCCGATGGCGTCTATATCTGGGGCAATCCGTCCGAGGCCGGCCCGGAGCGCATGTGGGGCCTTCCGGTCATCCAGTGCGACGCCGACTCGGCCGGCGCCGGCTATGTCGGCTCCTTCCTGCCGGCCTGGGTCAGCCTGTTCGAGCGCAAGGGCGTCGATATCCAGATCGGCTACACCGGCTCGCAGTTCACCGAGGGCAAGCGCACGGTGCGCGGCGACATGCGCGCCGCCCTGGTGTTCTTCCGTCCGGCCGCCTTCTGCTCGGTCACCGGCCTCTGAGCCTGATCCGAAACTCGGCCGGCCCGGTTCGATACTGAATTCGGGGCCGGCCCTCACAGGAGCGAGAGATGACGAAGATTGCAGGATCCTGGCCGCGCGTGGCCTCCTATCTGTTTGCGGCCGTGGCGCTCGGCGCCAATGACGACGTGCTGGCGGACACCGCGATGGATGTCAGCGAAGACACCGTCGTCACCGTCTTCGCCGGCCAGCCGGACGTGGCGCGCAATGTCACGGTCAAGGGCAATGACGCCAATGTCAGCGGCGACGTCGTCGTGGAGGGAACCAGGGCCGGCGAGACGATCACCGAGACCATTACCCTCAATGGCTCGACACTTGTTGCCGGCAACAAGGCCTTCGACACCATAACGCAGATCACCCTTCCGCCCTACGACACGGCCGCCACCGAGCGCGTGCGTGTCGGTCTCGGCGCGAAGATCGGCCTGCCGGCGAAGCTCACCCGCAACACCGTGCTCGCCGCCTATCTGGACAATGTCCGCGAGGGCACCGCGCCGACGATCGCGTTTTCGGGATCCGCGCTGGAAAGCAATACGGCGACGCTGAACAGCGCGCTCGACGGCTCCGACGTGATCATCGACCTCTACGAGACGCTCTGATGACTGTGAGCCGGATCGCAACGCCGCATGCCTATGTCGGCGTGTCCGGCGACACCAAGCCGACGGGATCCGACGTGCCGCCCGGCTCGACATTCATCGAGCGCGACACCGGCCACGAGTTCATCTGGGACGGAACCGCCTGGGGGCAGCGCTACTACCCGACGGCCGCGGCCTGACCGGGAAACCAAGGAGACAACCATGCAAGCCAGGGAACGCCTGTTCATCACCGCCGACAAGAAACGCCTGGTCAAGGAAGGCGACCCGAAGGGCGCGTTTCTCTATGCCGCGCCCGGCGACGAGATCCCGGAGAGCGCCGCAACCATGTTCGGCCTGGTCGATGGCGCGCTCGCCGAGGAGAAGCGCCGCGACAAGGGCGACGACAAGAGCCGCAAGGACGGCAACGACAAGGACCGCACTGACGGCGGCGACAAGGATAAACCGCAGAGCGACGCGGGCGGTGGGGGCGCATCGGACGCCTCCACCGCACGGCCGACCGATCTGACGGAGATCAAGGGCATCGGCGCGGCGTCCGCCAAGGCGCTTGCCGCCGCCGGCATCGCCAGCTTCGAGGCACTCGCTGCAGTCGATCCGGAAAGCCCGCCGGCCGTCGAGGGCCTCGGTGCCCGCGTTGCCTGGGCCGATTGGGTGAAGGCGGCAGCGGAAAAGCTTCCGCCTGCGGAGCCGACCGGCGGCGGGCTGACCATCACAGAGCTACCGAGCGAAGAGTGAGCGCATGAAGCCGAGCATCGGACGCATCGTCCATTTCTACACCGATGATCGCCATGAACCGGCGATCATCACGCGCGTCTGGAGCGACACCTGCGTGAACCTGAAGGTTCTGCCGGATTGCGCCGCGCCTTTCGACCAAACCAGCGTTTGCCTGAACGACGCGTCGTCGTCGTCCTGGTGGAGCTGGCCGCCGAGGGAGGGCTGACATGGCGCGCGCAGCCCTGACCGTCCAAGCCGTCACCCGCCTCGGCATCCAGCCGGCCTATGTCGCAGCCGAAGCCGACGGCAACAGCTTCAACAACACCGGCCGCGAGTTCCTGCATGTCAAGAACGGCGCGACCGACTGCGTCGTCACCGTCCAGGTACCGCGTACGGTCGACGGCCAGGCGGTGAGCGCGCGCGAAGTTACCGTGACGGCGACCGAGGAGCGGATGATCGGCCCGTTCCCGCCTGCCATCTTCAACCAGGGCGGCGCGCTCGGCGACGTCGTCCATGTCGACTATGACGACGAGAGCAACGTCACGGTCGGCGTCTTCCGGATCTAGGGGACGGGCGAGTGGCGCTGATCGACCGGGTCAAGGAACGCACGGGCAGCGACCTGTCCGACGCTGAGCTTCAGGCGATGATCGACGCGATCGCTGCCGAAATCGCTGCGCGCTTCGGCCCGGCCGGTGAAATCACCGTCGAGCTCGGCGACCTGGAAGACCCGCTGTCGCGCAAGAGCCGGACGCTGCGCCTGGCCCGCCCGATCGATACCGGCGAGACAGTGACGATCACCGAATATGATCCGCACAATTCGGGCCTCGCTCCGGCGGAGGTCATCCTGACAGCCGGCGACTATCGCGTGCTGCATGGCGGCCGCACTCTCGAACGCCTGACCGGCGGCACGAATGGCCGCAGCTACTGGGCGCCACTGACGAAGATCGTCTACACGCCGGCCGATATCACCAGCGCGGCGCGCGACGAGGCGGTGATCCGCATCATGGCGCTGGACCTGTCGTCTCGCGGCCTGCTGAAGAGCGAGCGGGCCGGAGACTATTCCTACACGCTGGGCGATGCCGAAGCGGAACGCGAGAAGATCCTCGCCTCGCTGTCGGCTCGGTCCGGGATGGTGCTGGCATGAACCCGGTCAATTCCAGGCTGACCATGCGCGCCACGGTGGAGCGCAACACGGCGACCGGGACCGACCCGCATGGCAACCCGGTCGCACCGGTCTTCGCCGAGATCGCCGCCTCGCCGCTTTCCTGTTTCGTCTGGTCGAGATCCAGCCGCGAGCTGGTCGGCGACAGCCGCACGGCGATGATCGAGGACATGCGCGCGATGTTCGCGCTCGGCGCGGATATCACCGAGGACGACGAGATCTCCGCGATCGCCGATCGCCAGGGCAATGCGATCATCGCCGGCCGGTTGCGCGTGGAAGGCCCGGTGCAGCGCAAGCACACCCATCTCGAAGCCGCCTTGAAGAGGGTCGGCTGATGGCGCTCAAGTGGTATGGCAAGCAGGTTTCCGAGAAGGTGCGCGCCGCCCAGGTCAGGGGCGTCAACGCGACGATGGCCGCCTGCGTCACGGGCGCGAAGCGCAACCACACATGGAACAACCGGACGGGCGTGCTGGAGGGCTCGATCGATATCGCCGAGCCGGCCGCACTGCAGGTCGGCGGCGGCGTCAAAGGCGTCTGGGGCTCGAAGGACGTGCGCTATGCGCTGATCCACGAGCTTGGCGGCGTCATCCGGCCGGTGCGCGCGCTGGCGCTGAAGTTCCGCGCCGATGACGGCAGTTTCGTCGTCACCAAGCAGGTGAAGATCCCGCCCCGTCCTTATCTGCGGCCGGCCGCCGACAAGGAATATCCGAAGCTCGCGAAGCGTATTCGAAAGGCCTTCGAAAGCTCCACGGTGACGTCTGGAGGGGCGCGATGACAACGTTTCGTCCGGGCCAGAAGGTTGTCTGCGTCAGCGATTTTCAGTTGACCGAGGACGCAGAGCTCCAGATCGAAGCTGGCGTCGTTCTCCCAAAGTGCGGTCACATCTACACGGTCCGCGAGGTGCGCTCTGTCATAACCTATACCGGGTCCGTGACTGGCCTGCGTCTGCGCGAGATACGCAACCCCGAGATCGCATATCTGGGCGGCGCTGATCCTGCAGAAATCGCATTTGCGGCCGTCGGCTTTCGGCCAATCGTCAGCGGGCAAACCGACATATCCGTATTCAAGGACATGCTCGCGCCGGCCGACGCGAAGGAGGTCGCATGAGCGAGCCAGACGTGATCGGCGCCCTGGTCGCGCTGCTGAAGGCCGATGCCGGCGTCGCGGCCGAGGTGGGCGCACGCGTGTTCGGCGACGAGCTGCCGCGCGACCAGGTGGGCGACATGCCGCGCAAGGGCGCGATCGTCCGGCTTTCGGGCGGCGTGTCGCCGATCGGCGGCTATGTCGAGGCGACCGCCGAGCGGATCGACGCGATCAGCTGGGGCGCGACGCCCTACGAGGCGACCACGGTTTCGCTGGCCGTGCGGGGCGCGCTGAAGCGGCTCCGCCGGCAGGTGGTCGATGTCGACGGTACAGGTGTGCTGCTCCACTCGGCCGAGGAAGCCGGCGGGCGGCTTTCGATCCGCGATCAGGAAACGAACTGGCCGGCGGTCACGCAGGCCTTCCAGGTTCTCTACGCGCTTCAGGCGGCGGCGTAGGGCAATAGAGGAGAGACGAGATGACACCCTATGAAATCATCGCCGCGCCTTTCACCGTCTGGTTCGCACCGGTCGGCGAGGCCTTTCCGGCGATCGACGCGGTTCCGGCCGGCAACTGGGCCAAGATCGGCACATCCGGCGACCTGAACGAGAGCGAGGACGGCGTGACCGTCGCGCATTCGCAGACCACGGAAACCGCCCGCGTCGCCGGCACGACCGGCCCGCGCAAGGCGTTCCGCACTGCCGAGGATCTGATGATCCGCTTCACCATGCTCGACATGTCGCTGGAGCACTACAAGCACGCGATGAATGGCAATGCCGTCACGACGACGGCGGCCGGATCCGGCACGGCTGGCTTCAAGAAGATCGGCCTTCGCCAGGGGCTGGCCGTCTCGACGATGGCGCTCCTCGTGCGTGGCGACGCGTCGGCCTATGGCGACGGCTACAAGGGTCAGTACGAAATCCCGATCTGCTTCCAGTCCGGCTCGCCGGAGCCGGTCTTCCGCAAGGGACAGCCGGCCGGCCTCGCCCTGGAATTCACCGCACTCGAGGATGCCGGCGCGGCGTCCGAGGCCGAACGGTTCGGGCGGCTGATCTTCCAGCACCAGGCGGCGCTCTGATGAACGAGACGGCGCTCCTCGAGGAGCACCGGCGCCTCGGCCGCGAGGTCAGGGGCCACAAGCGCAGCGCGCGCCGGCACCGCCAGCTGGCGAAGGCGGCGCGCGAGAGACAGGCGGCGATCGAGGACCGGTGCAAGGCCCTCGGCATTGCCGTCACCATCCAGCACGAAACCCATGAATCTGGCGAAGGAGACATCCATGGCCGAGACGAAGAAACCTCTCCTCGATCTTGATACGCTGATCCAGCGGCCGACAATCACCATTAACGGCAACAGCTACGAGATCCCGTCCCCCGACGAACTGTCGATCGCCGAGTGCCAGAAATTCACCATCTGGGGCCGCGAGATCGAAACCCTGTCGAAGGATGAGGATGCCGGCGACAAGCTCGACGAGTTGATCGGCAAGGTTGCGGCATTCGTGCTGCGCGAGATCCCCGCCGAGATCCAGGCGAAGCTCAAGCCCATCCACAAGATGCAGGTCGTTTCGGTTTTTACGCGGCTCCTGTCCGGCCAGATGATGGCGACGGCGGGAGCGGAAGCGGCGAACCGGTCGACTGGGGCGAAATCCTCCCCCGCCTCCAGCGCTTCTTCGGCGGATCGCCCGGCTGGTGGCTCCACGAAGCCCCGGCGGCGCTCGTAAGGGCCTATTCGACCATGCTCCCGCGTCTTCAGGCAGAAGAACAGCTCGCCGCAGTCGAAGCCGCCGCGCTCGGCTCCGGCGCCCTGCGCAAGCGAGACCAGCTTGCGGCGCTCGGCCGCCTTCAGCGCGCTGCCGATCCCGATCGGAAGGTGGTCAAGGCTTCGCCGATGATGCTGCAGCAAATGGGCATCGCCATCGTCGAGGCGCCGCCGGGCCGGGCGGCGGACAATGGCTGAGCGTCTCGGCGAAGCGCTCCTCGAACTGAGGACCGACGATCAGGGATACAATGCCGGCATTGCCCAGGCCGAGAAGGGTGCCATCGGGCTTGGCAAGACGCTCGACGGAACCGCCGCCAAGGCCGATCATCTCGGCGACCAGATGGCCGAGGCCGGCGCGAAGGCGAAAATCATGGCCGCAAGCAGCGGCCACGCCATGATGATGTCACGGCAATTGAGCTTCCAGCTGATCGACATCGGCCAGGCGCTCGCCACGGCTCCGACCATGGGCATCTACGCCCTGCAGAATCTCGGCTTCCAGATCGCGCAGATCGGCCAGCTCTATATGGGTCAGGGAGGCTTCAACCAGGCGATCAAGGACAGCGCCCGCCAGATCGGCGTGTTCGCCACGCGCTTCGCGCCGCTGGCGGCCATGGCCGGGACGATAGGCGCCGGATTTGCCGGCCTCACCCACGAGATCAACCGGACCGGCAGCGAGTCGGTCTCGATGGCGGATGTGATGCTGGCGTCCTTCCAGCTGATCAAGGAGGGGATCTACAACACGATCCGGCCGGCGATCGCCGCGATCCTGCCCTGGTGGAACCGCTACTGGAACCAGCTCGTCGCCAATACAGGCGAGTATATCAACGGCATCGTCGGCTCCTTCGTCGGCGCCTATGCCGAGATAAAGGCGGCCTGGAACGGCCTGCCGGCCTATTTCGGAAGCCTCGGCTACGAGATGGCGGACAATGTGCTGCGGTGGATGCGCAGCATGGCGCGCGACGCGGTAATCGAGGTCAATAATCTTATCGGCAAGATCAACTCCGCGCTGAACACCGACATCGGAATGCTGACGCCGCCGAAGCTCGGCGGGCTCGATTTCGAGAACCCCTATGCCGGCAGCCAGTACGAGCCGGGCAAGGCCTTCATGGAGGCGTTCAACCAGGACTATGCGGGAGCGGCCTTCGGCGCGATCGCAGAGCGGGCGCGGGAGATCGCCTCGGCGACCGACGAGATCACCAACACGGCCGGCAAGGCGAAGGACGCCTGGGAGGGGCTTCGCAAGGTCACGGGAGACACGGCCGCCCAGCTGCAGGAGCGCATGCAGACGCTCGGCAGCTCGGTAGGCGGCGTCCTGAAGGGGCTGCTCGACCGGACGATGTCATGGGGCGACGCATTGGTGCAGGTCGGGCAGGCCTGGCTCCGATACATGAACCAGGCGAATATCGCCAAGGGCGGCCAGGGCCTGTTCGGCGGCGGCTTCCTGCAGGGGCTCGCTGGATCCTTCCTCGGCTTCTTCGCAGATGGCGGTCTCATTCCCGAGGGCAGCTTCGGCATCGTCGGAGAGGCCGGGCCGGAGCCCGTGTTCGGCACGTCGAAGGGCGCCGCGGTGCTGCCGAATTCGGCGCTCACCGGCCTTGCAGGCGGTGGCGGCCGGTCGGTCCTGCAGGTCGATCTGGGCGAGGGCCTGGTGGCGTCCATTCTCAGGGAGGCCGGCAACCAGAGCGTCGAGATCGCCAGGGCAGCAGGCCAGGCCTCGGTTCAGCAGTCGGTCGCCGAGGTCGGCAGGAAGATGCGCAATTCGCCGGGTTATGGCCGTGGCTGACACTTTGCGCACGATCGACCTGCCGACCCACCTGATGCTGCCGCAGGAGAATTCCTTCTTCCTGAAATCGGTCGGCGAGAGCTTTACCGGCGCGTTCAATCCGCGTCCGCGTTCCGGCGGCGCCCGGTACCGGCGCTGGATCTGCTCGCTGACGCTCAACACGCTCGGCCTCGACGAGGACCGCGACCTCCGGTTCGAGTGGGAAGCTTTCATCCATTCGCTGGACGGGACAGCGACCTGCCTGCGGATCTTCGACGTGACCCGCCGCCTGCCGCGCGGCGTGGCCGCCGGGTTTTACGCCGGTCAGCAGGACCGGACCGAATATTTCAGGACCAGCGGATCGAGCGCCTGGTCGCAGACGACCGGAAGCGCCCGTGTCGGCGGCGCCGGCTTCTGCCTTCTCCAGGCGGACGCCGCGCGCAACGCCGACGCCATCGTCCTTTCCGGCCTGACCGCGAACGCCACCGTGTTCAAGCCGGGCGACCTGCTGGAGATCGGCGGCAATCTGCACGAGGTCCGCGTCGAGGCTGTCTCGGACGCCAGCGGCCACAGCGCGGTGCAGCTCAACAACCGGCTCTGGAAGCCGGCGCTGGCCGGCGACATGGTCAACCTCGTCGACCCGAAGGGCCGCTTCGTGCTGATGGACGCCGAGCAGGGCAAGGCGCGGCGATCGGGCGTGCTGTCGTCGACGTCGATCGAAGCGATCGAGGTGCCCTATGTCGAATGAGCGCTGGAGCCTCGAAGCCTATCTGCGCACCGGGCAGCGGCCGGATGTGTTCCTGGTCGATGTCAACCATCCGCAGGGTTCGCATTATTTCCACTCCGGCCTCGGCATCATCGAGGACGGCGGCAACACCTATTACGGGACCGGCGTGCTCGGATCCTTCACGATCGGCGGCTCCGGCGGAACAGTCGAGGTCACCGACGTCACGCTGACCCTTTCGGGTGTCGACGAGGAGATCCTCGACATGCTCGACACGTCGGTGAAGGGCGGCACGGTGCGGATCCGCCACTGTTTCCTGCGGCCCGACATGACAATCGACCAGTCGGTGGAGGTCGAGAACGCCGACATGGATTTCCTGACCCACAAGGTTTCCGACGGGACCGGGTCGATCGTGCTGACCGCCAAGGGCGGCATGCGGGAGCTGCGGCGGCGCTCGACCGCCCATTGGGATCCCGAGGAGCAGCGCAACTACCTGAACTCGCTCGGCCTCGATCCCGACAGCGATACCGGCTTCGACCTGATGTCGGAAATGAAGAACACGCTGATCGTGAGCATTGCCGAATGATGGAGGTGTTTCTTGCCCATACGGCCGGCCCCTGGATACGCGGCGTCAATGACTGTTTCGTCGCGGCGGCCGACCAGCTGCGCGAGTGGTTCGGCGTCGATCCGATGGAGCGCTACCGGGGCCGCTACCGCACGCTGACCGGCTATCTGCGCATTATCCGGCAGGACGGCTACCGGGACGCTGTCGAGGCCTTCTGCGGCGAGATGGAGCGGCACGGCTTCAGGGAGGCCGAAGGCGGCCCGCAGGAACGCGACGTGGCGCTGATCGCCTATCGCGATGGCGGCCGGCCGCAAATCGCGCCGGCACTGTTTGTCGAGGACTGGTGGCATATCCGGTCGAAGGCGGGCTGGCTGGTGCTCGACGGCGCCGGCGGCATTCAGAAGGTGTATCGCCATGGGCATTGATCCCGTCTCCATCGGAATTTCGATCGGCTTCGCCGCGTTCAATGCCGGAGCCGGTGTCGCGGTCACGAATGCGATCATCGGCGGCGTTTCCCTTCTCGGCACCTATGGAGGCATCGCTCTCACGGCGGCGTCGATCGGCGTTCAGAGCTATCTCCAGTCGCGCGCGGCGCAGGGGCTCGGGGCGCTCAACAACGAGAACACCGGCCTGCAGCAACAGATCCGCCAGGCCATCCCGCCGCAGCGGCTGATCCTCGGCCGCGCGACGACGTCCGGCGCGCTGTTCTTCGCCAAATACAAGGCGCCCTATACCTGGTACGGGCTGCTGCTCGCCGGCCACAAGGTCGGCGGCTTCGATTCCATGTTCATCAACAACACGGAGCTGTTTCTCGACGGCAGCGGCTACGCGACCTCGACGCCGTTCCGGGACGGCTCGAACATCTATATCGAGGCGAGCTTCCGCGACGGCGACATCGACCAGGCAATCGATCCGATCATCGCTCGCGACTTCCCGGACATGCCGTCGAGTTTCCGGCAGCGCGGCCACGCGACGCTGGTGATCAAGCGGACGCATGGCTTCGGCGGGTCGATCGAGGCGAAGAACGAGGACCACCGCCGCGTGTTCGGCGACAGCGGCCAGTTCAACCCGCTGGTCCGCTTCCGCGGCGCGCTGGTGCACGATCCGCGCCGCGCAGGCAGCGTGCTGGAGGATCCGACGACGCATGAATGGAGCGACAATGCCGCGCTCTGCCTCGCCCGCTTCCTGACGCATCGCTGGCCGGACATGACGCTGTTCAACACGGCGCGGCTGGACTGGGACCAGATCGCTTCCGCCGCCGACGAATGCGACAAGTGGGAGGTCGACCGCAACGGGCTGACCTTCCGGCGCTTCACGGCCAATGGCGTGGTCCAGTCGACCGACAATCCCTTCGACGTGATCGAGGCGCTGAAGCTGGCGATGAATGGAGATCTCGTGCTCGACCGGGGCAAGATCTACCCGGTGCCTGGCGCGAAGCGCGAGCCGGAGGCGACCTTCCATATCGGGATGATGATCGGCGGCTTCGAATACCAGGCCGAGCCGGCGACCGAGCACAAGGTCAATATCGTCAAGCCGCAGTTCGTGGCGCCCGATCGCGAGCACCAGACCGTGCAGGGACCGGTGCTGCGCGACGCGGCGGCGATCGCGGCGGACGGGGCGCCCTACGAGCAGACGATCCGGCTTCCCTATGTCGAGCACGACCCGCGCGCGCAGCGGCTCGCCTATTACACCAAGGCGCAGGCGAGGAAGGGCCGGACACTCAACACGGGCGCGACGCTGGAAGCCTCGAAATGGGCGATCGGCAAGCCCTACCGGATCGCCCTGCCGGGCGTCTATTCCAGGGCCAACGGCGTCTACAAGCTGATCGGCCGGCCATGGAACCCGGACCTGCGCGGCTACCAGCTGTCCTTCATCGAGGACGTGCCGGAACGCTTCGCCGACGCGCCGGCCTACGAGACCGATTTCACCCTCGACGAAGACACGATCACGGCGGAGGCCGCATAGATGACGACAGCCCTGCAACAGGCCCTGCCCGGGGCGAGCGTCGACAACGCGACGATGGTGGCGAAATTCGCCGAACAGGCGATCATCGTGGTCGACGATCTCGACGCGGTGCAGGCCGAGGATTTCTCGATCCAGCCATGGGCGGGGATCTGCTCGCTCGCCGACGGTTCGCTGTTCATGTATGACGCCAGCGACACGACCTCGACGCATGACGGCATGACCGTGATCGTCGTCTCCGGCCGGCGCTACATTTTGCGCACGACGCAGACCTTCGACGGCATGGCCGCCTCGCAGGGCGACACCGCGCCGCCCGGCTCGCCGTCGCTCGGCGATACCTACATCATCGGCGCCGCGCCCTCCGGCGACTGGGCGGCCTACGGCAAATATATCGCCAAATGGACGGCGCGGGGCTGGGTCTACCGGGCGCCGGTGCAGGGCATGGTGTTCTGGGTCGCCGACGTGCAGACCTTCTATCACTACGACGCCTCGGACGTCTGGACGCAGGGCCTGCCGGTTTCCGGCATCGCCGACGGCTCGATCTCGCCGATCAAGCTGCAGAAGCCGCTGGGGCTGCTGGCCGTGGAGGACGAACGCGCCGCGCCGCCAGTCAGCGTGCCGGCGGCCGGAACCGCCTATATCGTCGCCGCTTCCGCGACCGGGGCATTTGCCGGCGAGGACGGCAATGTCGCTTACTCGAACGGCACGTCCTACGACTTCATCGACGCCTTCGAGGGCGCGGCCGTCTACAACAGGGATGCCGGCGAGATCTATGCCTACCGCTCCGGCGCATGGGAGCAGCTGGTGGCGCAGACGGTGCTGCAGGCGTTCAAATATATCAACACGGTCAACAGCTCCGCCGACCTCAACACCTCCGGCATCACCGCGATCAGCTCGCTGACCATGCCCTCCGTCGTCGGCGGCAAATGGCGCATTCATGTTCTCGCCTACAGCCTCCGCGCGCGGTCCGACAATGACGGCCGGACGGCCGATTTCGGGTTCTATCTCGACGCCGAATCGAGCTTCCGCGAAGTGATCGTGAACAACGGCGGTCTTTCGTCTTTGGTAAATACATTTGCAACCGGTGGCGGCCTGTTCTTCTACATCGACTGTCCCGACGCAGCCGACCACACGATCCGCTTTGGCGGCAAGATGGACAACGGCTACACCTCCAACAACTCCGAGGACTGGGACATCGAGTGGACGGCCGAACTGCTGGTGCCGACGGCGTGACGGGAGTGATCGACCATGGCCTATGAAACCCTTCTCGACACCTATGGAAGCGGCCCGCCCGGAGACATTCCTGACGGCAATTACCGGGCCTATCACCGCGACAGCCTGATCGCCTCGATCGACACGGTCGCCAATTTCCGGCTGAAGGACTGGAACCTGCAGAAGCGGGTGTTCGTCGAGGAACGCGGCGCGGTCTACAGCTACCTGCCGGCGAGCAGCGACGCCGATGACGGCGTTTCGCGGCTGCGCGATGTGAACGACCGGGTTTATGGTTTTGTAAGATTCGGCCGTGAACTTCTGGCGGCCGATCGGACCTATTACGTGGATCCGACGAACGGCTCCGACAGCAATGACGGGCTGTCAAGCGGAGCCGGGGCTTTCGCAACGCCGCAGCATGCGCTCGATGTCGTGCTCGGCACGCTCGATCTCGGCGGCTACGATGTCGACATCCAGCTCGCCGACGACACCTATACCGGCGGAATCGTCATGGCCTCCGCGCAGGTCGGCGCCGGGCTGATATCGATAAAGGGCAACGCCTCGACGCCCGCCAATGTCGACTGGCATGTCACCAACAACAATATCGTCTATCTCTCCGGGGCCGCTGCGCGCCTGCATGTCCAGGACGTGAAGCTGCGGACGACGACGGGTGGCAGTTGCCTTGTCACCTTCGCGCCGGGCGCCTTGTTGACGTTTTCCAATCTCGAATTCGGGGCTTGCGCGGCCAACCATATCTCGGCGACCGGCCTGTCTACGATCCAGTGTACCGGGAACTACACGATCAGCGGCAACGCGAACGTTCATGCGCTGTCCACCAATGCCCGGCTTCTCGTAACCGGCGTGACCGTCACATTGACAGGAACGCCGGCATTCTCGTCGGCCTATGCCTACGCGCAGAGCCTTGGCTACTGCCAGTTGAACGGCTGCACCTTCACCGGCTCGGCGACCGGCACGCGCTATGTCGCCTACACCAATTCCGTGATTCAGACCTTCGGCGGCGGCGCGACATACCTGCCGGGCGACTCTGCCGGCACAACGGGCTCCGGAGGCCAGTATGCGTGATTTCGACCCTCTCGACTGGTACTGGATCGTCGGCGGCGACGAGGCGCAGGCATGGTCCTCGGCGGCAGGCATTTATGTGGCGTCCGACGACGAGACATATGCCGCATGGCTCGCTTCGGGCGGCGCGGCCACCAGGATCGCCAGCGAGGCGGAATTGTCCGTCGTGCTGCATCAGGCCGGACTGGCAGTGCCGGACCCGCTGACGATCCCGCTGAACCGTTTCCAGTTCGACGCGATGCTGCGCATTCTGGGCCTCACCGATGCGGCGATCGAGGCTGCGATCGATACCGCCGTCACGGACCCGACCGAGAACGCGATCGCCAAGGCGCGGTTCTATCGCGCCGAAACCTACAATCGCAGCCATCCGCTGTTCGCCCTGCTGGCGCCGCAGGTCGGATTGACCGGCGCGCAAATCGACGCGGCCTGGGCGACGGCCGTGGCGATTCGGTGACGAAGATCATGAGAAAAAGAACGCCCTAATCCGGGCGGCCGGAGCGTGGGCACGCTCCGAGCGACGGGACATTGTTGGCACTCCGACCCGTCAGACGCGTCCTTGGATAACGTCTCACCCGGCTCGCTTTCGCAAGCGCCGGCAGGGTGGCAGATATCGTGGATGCAAGACACAGATGAATGACTTATCCCCAATCGATCCGGTGCGGCCCCCTGCAGCCTATATCGGAGGCAAGAGGCAGCTCGCCGGGCGCATCGTCGAGCGGATCAACGCTATTCCGCATGACGGTTATGCCGAGCCGTTCCTCGGCATGGGAGGCATCTTCTTCCGGCGCGATCGCAAGCCAAAGACCGAAGTGGTCAACGACATATCAGGCGACGTGACCACGCTCTTCCGGATCCTGCAGCGGCACTATCCGCAGTTCATGGAAACGCTGAAGTTCCAGATCACTTCGCGACGCGAGTTCGAACGGCTGAAGGCGAGCCGGCCGGAGACGCTGACCGACCTGGAGCGGGCTGCACGCTTCATCTATCTCCAGAAGACCGCATTCGGCGGAAAGGTGTCCGGCCGGAATTTCGGGGTGAACAAGGATGGCGGCGCGCGCTTCAACCTGACGCGCCTGGCGCCGCTTCTGGAGGACGTGCACGAGCGCCTTGCCGGCGTGGTGATCGAGTGCCTTCCCTGGTCCGAATTCATCGCCCGCTGGGATCGGCTGGGCATGCTGTTCTATCTCGACCCGCCCTATTTCGGGAACGAGACCGACTATGGCGAGGGGGTCTTCTCGTCGGAAGATTTCGGCCGCATGGCGGAACAGCTTGGGAGCTTGAAGGGGCGATTCCTGATGTCGATCAACGACCGGCCGGAGATCCGCGAGGCCTTCGCCCGGTTCGCGATCGAGGAGGTGGCGCTGACCTATTCAGTGGGCGGCGGCAAAGGGACGCCGGCGAAGGAGCTGATTATCGATGGCGGCCATGCATGAATTATGCATAGTGGGCCTGCGGCGAGACACATCACTCCAACGAGGTTGTCTCATGACCATTCCCGAAAGCACCCTTCGAGCCATCCTTTGCGTGGCTCTCAAATCCGTCTCGAAGGACGTTCGAAAGGCGTTCGGCGACAAGAGCTGGCAGACCCGCGAGGAAGCCGAGCGCGCGGTGGCCGAAACCGTGATGCAGAGCTTGGCCGGCTACGAGATCAAAAGAGGCCCTGACGACATACCTAGAGCAGCCTCGGTGCTGCTGGCCGAGGAGACGCTGCGCGAGGTTTTCCCTGACCATGACCCTGAAGAGGCCATGGCCGTGATTCGCAAGACAACCCAGTGACGGAAAATGTTCCAGAACCCGCTGGCAAAAAATCCAAAACCGGCTGGCGCGCTACATCTTCATATGGAGTGGCAAGCCAAACGTCTCGGAAGGAACGATGGTAGCGGAGGAGGGACTTGAACCCCCGACACGCGGATTATGATTCCGCTGCTCTAACCGACTGAGCTACTCCGCCACGCGGCGGCCTGGGGCCGCTAAGGTCGCGCGGATATAAGGTCGGGGGCTCGGGCCTGTCAAGCGCGGATGCGGCGAATGGTGCCTTGTTTCGCGACGCCAAAAACGCTTTAACGCGCCCGCAAACCCTTTCCCCTTTTCCGGACCATAGCATGACCCAATCGACAAGCCCGAGACTCGCTGTGATCGGCTGTGGCTATTGGGGGGCGAACCATGTGCGCACGCTTGGCGAAATGGGCGTCCTGCACGCGGTCTCCGACGTGCATATCGAACGCGCCGAAATGCTCGCTCAACCATACGGCGCTAAGGGCGTCATGCCCGACGAGGTCTTCGCCGACGAGGCAGTCGACGCCGTCGTGCTGGCGTTGCCGGCGCATGTCCATGCGGAATTCGCGTTGCGCGCCATTGCCGACGGCAAGCATGTCTTCGTCGAGAAGCCGCTGGCGCTCTCCTCGGCCGACGGCGCGCATGTCGTCGAGGAGGCGGCGACGGCCGGCCGGGTGCTGATGACCGGGCACATTCTTTGCTACCACAACGCCTTCGTGGCCCTGCGGGAGCGCATTGCCGCCGGCGATCTCGGCGAGATCCGCTATATCCAGAGCCATCGCCTCGGCTTCGGTAAGTTCCATGCCCGCTTCGATGCGCTGTGGGACCTCGCGCCGCACGATCTTTCGATGATCATGACGCTGGCCGGCGGCGAGCCGGAGCGTGTGCAGGGCGTGCATCGCGGCGTCTCGATCGGCACGACCGACCTTGCCCATGTGCATCTCGATTTCGCCAGCGGTGTCGGCGCACATCTGCATGTGTCGCGGCACAGCCCCTATCGCGAGCGTCGCTTCACGGTGATCGGCTCCAAAGGCATGGCAGTCTGGGACGATCTGGCCGACTGGCCGCAGAAGCTCGCCTTCTATCGCCATTCGATCGATCCGAAGGGCACCAATTGGGACTTCACGCTAAGCGATCCCGATTACATGCCGCTCGAACCGAACATGGCGCTGACCGACGAATTGCAGCATTTCGTCGATTGCATCGGCTCGGGCGCAACGCCGCGAACCGACGGGCGGCAGGGCGTGGCGGTACTCCGGGTGCTCGAAAAGGCCGGGAAATAGGGCCGGACCCGTTCACTGCCGGTTACAATCCGGCTAAGGGTTTGATGATCGGGCTCTTTACGCCCGAGTCCATTACGGGATAAGCGGCATCAGGAGGGGCCTGAGGTTTTGCCGCACCCGGCAGGGTGACGGTGGCGAATGGGGAAATTCATGCAGTTTATCGATCTCGGCGCGCAGCGTGCGCGCATTGAGGACAATATCCAGGCGGCGATCAATGGCGTCGTGTCGAGCGGCGCCTTCATCCTCGGCCCGCAGGTCGGCGAATTCGAGCGGCAACTGGCGGACTATGTCGGTGTGAAGCATGTGCTCGGCTGCGCCAGCGGAACCGATGCGCTGCTCATCCCCCTGATGGCCAAGGGCATCGGGCGCGGCGATGCGGTGTTCGTTCCGAGTTTCACCTTCGCGGCGACCGCGGAAGTGGTGGCGCTGACCGGCGCGGAGCCAGTTTTTATCGACATCGATCCCGACACCTACAACATGGATCCGGCGTCGCTGAAGGAAGCGATCGCGATGATCGAAGCGGAAGGGCGGCTCAACGCGAAGGCCGTCATACCCGTCGATTTGTTCGGCTTGGCCGCGGACTATGTGTCGATTTCGAAGATCGCGCGCGAGCACGGCTTGTTCGTCATTTCCGACGCCGCCCAGGCGATTGGCGGCGAAGCTGCCAATGGCAAGCGCTGCGGCTCCTTCGGCGATGTCGCTTCGACAAGCTTTTATCCGGCCAAGCCGCTCGGTTGCTATGGCGACGGCGGCGCGGTGATGACCGATGACGACGATCTGATGGAGATCATGCGGTCGGTCGCCTTTCACGGCAAGGGCTCGAGCCAGTATGACAATGTGCGCATCGGGCTGACCTCGCGGCTCGATACGATCCAGGCGGCGATTCTCATCGAAAAGCTCGCCATTCTCGAAGACGAGATGGAAGCCCGCCAGCGCGTCGCTGCGCGCTACCATGAAGGCCTCTCGGACGTGGTCAAGGCCGCGGCAAACCTGCCGGGCACGCGTTCGGCCTGGGCGCAATATGCGATCGAGCTGCCGGAGCGCGATACGCTGCAGGCGCATCTGAAGTCGCAGGGCATCCCGTCTGTCATCTATTATGTCAAGCCGCTCCACCAGCAGATCGCCTATGAGCGTTATCCGGTCGCGCCGAACGGATTGCCGGTGACAGAATCGAAGCCGCAGTCGATCCTGTGCCTGCCGATGCATGCCTATCTGTCGGAGGAAGACCAGGAGCGCGTGATCGGCGAGATCCGGTCCTTCGTGATGGATTCGCCCGCGCGGCGCGCGGCGGCCGAATAGGCTTAGCCGGCGTCTGCCAGGGCGGTTTCCAGCCTTTCCAGCATGCGCTCGGCTTCGGCCGCGCGTTCGGTGCGGTCGATGAAACCGCCGCCGAGCACGCGTGCGCCGGCTCCTTCGCCGTCATAGAGCACGCAGGCCTGCCCGAGGGCGACGCCGGATTCGCCTCCGACCAATTCCACCCGTGTCTGCCCGTTCTCGTGGAAGAGCCGTGCCGGCGTCGGCGGGCGCGTGGAGCGGACGCGGGCCAGCACCTCCAGACCCTCCGACGGGACGTCTGCAAGAGCCTCATCGCCAAGCCAGTTCATTTCGCGCAGATGGACGATGCGCGTATTCAGCGCCTCGCGCGGGCCTACGATCACGCGGTGGGTCCGGGCATCCAGCTTGACGACGAAGAGCGGCTCGCCGGTTGCGACGCCAAGGCCCTTTCGCTGTCCAACCGTGAAACGGAGAATTCCGTCGTGCCGGCCGAGCACGCGGCCGTCGATATGGACGATGTCGCCGGCCAGCGCGGCATTCGGACGAAGCTTGGTGATGATATCTGCATAATTGCCGTTGGGCACGAAGCAGATGTCCTGGCTGTCGGGCTTGTCGGCGACGATCAGCCCCATCTCCGTCGCGTGACGGCGGGTCTCGTCCTTGGTCATGTCGCCAAGCGGAAAGCGCAGGAAATCCACCTGCTCCTGCGTCGTGGCGAAGAGGAAATAGCTCTGGTCGCGGTCGGCGTCGGCCGGGCGATAGAGCGATCGGTGCGCTCCGTTTAGCCGCGAACGGATGTAATGGCCGGTCGCAAGGACATCGGCGTCGAGGTCGCGGGCGGTCTTCAGGAGGTCGGCGAACTTGACCGTCTGGTTGCAGGAGACGCAGGGGATCGGCGTTTCGCCGGCCAGATAGGAATCGGCGAAATTCTCGATCACCGCTTCGCGGAAACGGCTCTCGTAATCCAGTACATAATGGGGAATGCCGAGCGTCTCGCAGACGCGGCGCGCATCGTCGATATCCTGGCCCGCGCAGCACGATCCGGTTTTCCGCACCGCCTCGCCATGATCGTAGAGCTGCAGCGTGATGCCGATGACCTCATAGCCTTCGGCGTGCAGCAGGCCGGCCACGACGGAAGAATCGACGCCGCCGGACATGGCGACGACGACGCGCGTCTGTTCTGGTGGCTTGGCGATGTCGAGCGAATTCATGTCGTTTCTTCGGGCCGTTGGAGGCCGCATATAGAAGCTGCGTGTTTCCGGTTCCAGTGCCTGCCAGCGGTTTCACGGCTCTGTCGCTTCGTAAACCTCCGGAATTCCGGGGGCAAGCATTACCAAATGCCTACCATGGCTTTAGGTGTTTTTTAAAGCTGTGGCCGTAATGTGGCATCGTTAATGGTCCTTGAGTGTGTAGTGAGTGCAATGACCGACCAGATTCGACCTCGCGTCAAATATGTCATCGGGCCCGATGGCAGCCCTTTGACGATCAACGATCTGCCGCCGGCTTCAACACGGCGCTGGGTTATCCGCCGCAAGGCCGAAGTCGTCGCTGCTGTGCGTGGCGGCCTTCTCAGCCTTGAAGAAGCGTGTCAGCGCTATGCCCTGACGGTTGAGGAGTATCTCTCCTGGCAGGCGTCCATTGACGAGCACGGTCTCGCAGGCCTGCGCACCACGCGCATCCAGCAATACCGCCACTGATCCCTCCTATCTTCAATTCACCAGTACGACTTTGCCGATCGGCGCCGTTTCGAGGAAACGGTGGGCTTCGCCCGCCTGTTCCATCGGAAACGTTCTGGCGACATGCACCCTGATTTCATGCTCTGTCACCAGCGCCGCCAGTTTCTGCAGCGCGGCGGCGTCGGGGTGCACGAGAATGTTCTTCAACCGAACGCCTCTGTCGGCGGCCATTCTTTCGGCGTCCTCGCCGGCCGTTCTGAGTGTGACGGCGATACCGCCTGGCTTGAGCGTTCTGAGTGATTTCAGCAGCTGTTCGCCAGCGACCGTTTCGAGAACGATGTCCATATCGCAGGCAATCTCGGCAAAATCCGTCGTGCGATAGTCGATAACCTCGTCTGCGCCAATTGATCGCGCATAGTCCGCTTTTTCCGTGCTGACCGTCGTCGTCACATGTGCGCCGAAGGCCTTGGCGATCTGGACGGCGAGGTGGCCCACGCCGCCGGCGCCGGCATGAACCAGCACACGGTCGTTCGTCTTCAAGCCGGCCAAGTCGAAAAAGGCCTGCCAGGCGGTCAGCCCGGCAAGCGGCAGTCCCGCGGCTTCGGCGTCCGTCATGTTATCCGGCGTCCGCACGAATTCGGCGGCGGGTACGCAGGCATATTCGGCATAGGCGCCCGCCTGTTCGGGAAAACGAGACAGGCCCATGACGCGGACGCCCGGCGAAAAGCTGGTGACCCCGGGGCCGGTCTTTTCGACTGTTCCGGCGATATCCCAGCCAAGTACGAAGGGCGGCTCCCCGATCAGTGGAAACGCGCCCGCGCGTACAGCGAGATCGACCGGGTTGATGCCCGCCGCCGCCACGCGAACCAGCATTTCGCCATCGCCCGGTTCGGGCACCGGCCGTTCAGCAATATGAAGCTCGTCCGGTCCGCCGACTGCGTCCTGCGTGACAACGCGCATCAAACTCTCCTCGGTCTTTGCTGTCAGTCCTTGACCATATGGGTCGCGACCGCCGCAGCGGCGACCGAAATCACGTAAAACCAGAGACCCGGCTGCGTGAAGGCGTCGGCAAAGCCCGATGTCTTGGCCGCGACAATCACGATCGCGACGATCAGAACGTCCATCATGGACCATTTCGAGACAATGGCGAGGAGGCGATGCATGCGTTGGCGCATTTGCGGATTGTGGTCGCCGCCGGCCACGAGCGCCTGGGCCGCGAGTATCTTGCCGGCCGGAAAGACAATGGAAAAGAGCGCCACGATGGCGCCGAGCAACCTGTCGCCGCCTGACCATAACTGGCCGACCATCTCGATCAATGACGGTGTGCGCGAAAAGAAGACGAGATGCTCCAGCCGCATCAGCGGCTGGGTGATGCCGAGGGCGAGGGAAAAGGCCGATACGGCAATCAGCAGGGCAATGACGATGCGCATGGAGCGCACCTAAAGGACATTGCCGGATGAAGACAAGCGCCGCTGTTGCGGCGCCCGGTCGATATCAGCCGATCATCGCCTTGCGCGTGTCACCGGAAGCCATCTCGTCGCCAAGGCGAGCTTCGCGCACTTCCATGCGTTCGGCCTTCTGCAGCTCGCTTTCGGCGTCGAGCAACTCGGCTTCCGCGGCTTCCTTCTGCTGCTTCAGGTCGCGAATCGAGATTGCAAGATTGTCACGCCGCGTGCGTGCGGCCTTCGCAAAGGTCGGATATGCGAAGTGATTCTCGTCGGTGATGCCGGATTTCTTTTCCTCGGCCACGATCTGCGCATCGAGCTCGTTTGCCATGCGTTCGAACTCGCCGATCATGGTCTCAAGCTGCATCACCTGGCGGTGCTTCTCGGCCACCTTGAACTGGCGAAGGCGGATAATGTTGTTCCGTGGTTTCATACGCAATACTCCAAAGACCGGAAAACGCTAACGGCCACTCAAAAAATACACCGGACGCCGACAAACGATTCGCACGCAGTTCGCCGAAATCGGCTTCTGGTAACACTTCGTTTACGTCCTCCGTTAATGATAGGCCGTAACCTTTAAGGCGCGGTAAACCTGAACCGCCATCCGGGGCGAAAAGTTTGGTGAGTCATTTGAATCACTTAGAAGGATTTCTTCAGATGGAGATTCCGGAATTCTGTGTGAAAAAATCAAGTGATTTCATGAGCCTGAAGGCGTAGATTAATAGAGAATGAAGTCTTGCCGAACCGGAATATGTTTTGTTAACCATTCCATGTCAGCTTTTTCGAGGGCTTTTATGATTCTGCCCCGGAATCGGATGGACGGGATCGCCGGGCGCAGGAGAAGGGGATAAAAATGCGAGTTTTGCTCATCGAGGATGATAGCGCGATCGCTCAGAGCATCGAGCTGATGTTGAAGTCGGAAAGCTTCAACGTGTACTCCACGGATCTCGGAGAAGAAGGCGTCGATCTCGGCAAGCTGTACGATTACGACATCATCCTTCTCGATCTGAACCTTCCCGACATGTCGGGTTACGAGGTTCTGCGCACGCTGCGCCTTTCCAAGATCAAGACGCCGATCCTGATCCTTTCCGGCATGGCCGGTATCGAGGACAAGGTTCGCGGTCTGGGCTTCGGCGCGGACGATTATATGACGAAGCCGTTCCACAAGGACGAGCTCGTCGCCCGCATCCACGCCATCGTGCGCCGCTCGAAAGGTCATGCCCAGTCGGTCATCACCACTGGCGACCTCGTGGTCAATCTGGACGCGAAGACCGTCGAAGTCGGCGGCCAGCGCGTGCATCTGACCGGCAAGGAATACCAGATGCTCGAGCTGCTCTCGCTGCGCAAGGGCACGACGCTGACCAAGGAAATGTTCCTGAACCACCTGTATGGCGGCATGGACGAGCCCGAACTGAAGATCATCGACGTCTTCATCTGCAAGCTCCGCAAAAAGCTCGATGCAGCGTCGGGCGGTATCAACTATATCGAGACGGTTTGGGGCCGTGGCTATGTGCTGCGCGAGCCGGACCATGTCTCAATGGCCGAAAGCGCCTGATACGCCTTAAACGGAAATTCCCGTCAAAGAAAAAGCCCGGTCCATTGGCCGGGCTTTTTCCATCCCTGGGCGGGAAGCAGCCCGGTCCAGTTCAGGCTGCGCTTGCGAACTCGTGCAGACTGCGGGTCAGTTGCTGGCGATCGAACGGCTTCAGCAGGTAGTCATCCGCGCCGGCCCTTTTGGCCTTCGTCATAAGCACCAAGTTCATTTCGTTCATCATTACGATGATTCTGGGTTGCCGCATGGCACTCATGGCGCGCACGCGGCGAATGAATTCGGTGACGTCCATGTCCTGCAGGTCACCGTCGACGAGCAGTACTTCCGGCGATTCGTCAGCGACCAAGTCGAGTGCTGAACGGCCGATTTCCGCTTCCGTTACCGTGTCCTGTTCCGTCGCGAGGATCCGCTTGGCGACCTTTCGGACCACGCTCGACCCATCAACAATCAAACAACGCGACATCGCCCGCATCCTTCTCGCATCCCAATCCCCGGCACAATTTCCCCAATGCCGGGACCCACCCTACCGGACAGAACTGAAAGAAGCAGAAAAGCGAGGTTTCCAATTGTGTGGCGCGCGTTAACCAACGGGAAACGACGTTTGCGCAGCCGCGTTACGACGCTGTGAAGACGATCTTCTCCTCGCCCTCGTCGATATCGATCGTCATTCCCGCCTCGCTGGCCAGCAGCAGCGTGTAATAGGCCTGAACGGAATGGGCGTCGATCGGCTCGTCCGGCGGTGCGCCATAGGTGGCGGCGGTATGAAGTTCGTCGAATTTCGGTTGCACGCGCAGCATCCTGCCGGCGACGGACAGGCGGAAGACCGGCGACCCTTCGAGGTCTTCGAGAACCACGTCGAGCGTGCCGCCACGCGGGATCGAACCGTTGGCGACCAGGATAAGGTTCAAAAGCAATTTCACCTTGTTTTTCGGCAGGTAAGCGCGTCCGCCGGTCCAGGTGAGTTCCGCTTTTTCACCGCGCATATACTCGGTCGCGACGGCCTGGGCGTCACCGGTGTCGATCTGAACGCCGGCCGACCCCGCTGCGCCGAAAGCGATGCGCGCGAATTGCAACCGCGCGGACGCGTTGCGGGCGCTTGCCTTGATGAGATCCATGGCCGCGTCGTCGGCACCGCCCTCTTCGAGCAGCTCAAGCCCGTTATTGATGGCGCCGACGGGGGAGATGATGTCGTGGCACACCTTGCTGCACAGCAGCGAGGCCAGATCGGATGCGGTCAGCGTGAAAATGGATGACATATGAAAATCTCCGAAAAAAGCGGGCGCGGCGAATCACTTTCTCCCCCAGAGAAAGGCCTATCATCCGCCATTTAGGACAGGCAAGAACGCGCCGATTGCTCACGCAGGGGCAGGGGACTCGTTACCGCCGAAATGCCTTAATGATGCGTAAACTCTCCGGCGGTAATGATGGCGCTACAAGACGAGAATCCGGACAACGGATCATGGCCCGACAGGCGAATGGCGACAAGCAAGGACAATGATGGACGCAACGCAATCTGGCGTTGAAAGGAACCGTCATGACGTATTTTCCCGAGACGATCGCGAAGGCCCGCATTCGGCGCCTCGCACCCATCCATGCGGTTTTCGCGGCGCTCCTCATCGCATGCATGGCCGCGATGATGCCGGCCAAGGCGCGGGCGCAGGCGGCCGATACCTATACGGCCCAGGAAATCGTTGACGCCGGGCACAATTTCTTCGGCGCGACGTCCGGAGGGATTGCCTCGGTGATCGAGCAGATCTTCAGCCGCTATGGCCTGCCCAACGGCTATGTCCTCGGCCAGGAGGGCGCAGGCGCCTTCGTCGGCGGCCTGACCTATGGCGAAGGCACGCTCTACACCAAGAATGCCGGCGACCACACGGTCTTCTGGCAGGGGCCTTCGGTCGGCTGGGATTTCGGCGCCGACGGCAACCGCACCATGATGCTGGTCTATGACCTGCAAAGCGTTTCCGGTCTCTACGGGCGCTATGGCGGCGTTTCCGGTTCGGCCTATCTGCTGGCCGGTGTCGGCTTCAATGTGATGAAACGCGGCAATGTGCTGCTCGTCCCCGTTCGTACGGGTGTTGGCGCGCGTCTCGGCGTTTCGCTGGGTTACCTGAAGGTGACGCCGATGCCGACCTGGAATCCCTTCTAGGCCGATTTAGATCCACTGCATTACTTCCCTGCGGGAGTGCTTGTCCCCCGCAGGGGCTGGATTGTTGGCCGTTTCCGTGGCAGATGCTAGCTTTCCGCCCAAGGAAGACGGATTTTGCTCCAAACGGTCCTGATATTTGCGTTCGGTTTTCTTGCGGCTGCGCTTCTGGCCCTTATGGCTGCGCCGGCCGTGTGGCGGCGCGCCGTCTACCTGACCCGCAAGCGTATCGAGGCCGCACTTCCGCTTTCGCTCAATGAGCTGAATGCGGAAAAGGACGCAATGCGCGCCGAGCACGCCATGGCCATGCGGCGCATGGAATTGCGGCTGAAGGACACGCGGGATCACGACACGAGCGAGAAGGTTCTCGTCGAGTCGCAGGGCGAGCGTATCAAGTCGCTCGAAAGCAATGTCGCGAACACCGCAGCCCGCAATGCCGAACTGGAGCGCCAGCATGCCGAGATCACCGGCAAGCTGCATGAGCGCATCACCGAATTGTCGGAGATGTCGGTCCTGCTGGAATCGACGCGCACCGAACTGGATATCCGCTCGAGCGAATTGAAGGCAGCGACGCGGCTGCGCGAGGATCGCGCGGCGCAACTGAAGGAAGTTTCCGCGCAGTTGCAGTCGATGCGCGACGATCTCGGCGACCGAGAGCGGCAGATCGAAAACCTTTGCGAGACGATTGCGCAACTGAAATCGTCCGGCATGGACCTGAAACGCGTGGTGCACGAATCGAATACCGACGGTCAGGCGATCGGCGATCTGTTGACCAGCGAGCGCAAACGCATGGCGCAGACCGAAGCGAAACTCGAGCAGGCGCTGTCGCAAGCGCAGACGCTGGCGGACAAGGTCAAGCGGCGGGAAGCCGAGATCCGGGAACTGCGCGCGCAGGACGGCGCCGCGACGGCCGATGTCGAGCGGATGGAAAGCCGCGTCAAGGCCGCGGAGGCCGAGAAGGCGAAGCTGGAGCGCAGGGTCGAGGAGCTTTCGGAACAGATCGAAGGCATGAGTGGAGCCTTCGGCGGCAAGGATGCCGAGGCGACGATCGAGGAAATGAAGGCGAAGCTCGCGCAGCAGTCGACCGAGATCAAATCGTTGCAGGCCGAACGCGACGGGCTTCGGGTCGAACTGGCGGCCGCAAGCTTCGGCGCCGCGGCGGAATCGGATGAGGGCGACGCGATCCTGCGTGACAAGCTGAACCAGCTGGCAGCGGAAGTCGTGGCCATGGCGGCGCGGCTGGAAGGGCCGGAATCGCGCATCAATACGCTGCTTGGCGATGCGAAGCCCGCCTCGACGGGCGAGGTCGTCAGCCTCGCCGAGCGCATCAAGGCGCTTCAGCGCGACGCTGGCCGGCAGCGGACCAGCGCCTGAGCCCCATCTTATTTTGCCTGTTTGACTGATACGCGCCGGTGCAGGGCTATCGCACCCGCAGTGGCCACATTCAGGCTGTCGAAACCGGGCGCCATCGCGATCGACAGAGTTTCGAGACGCTCCAGCCATTCATCGGCGAGGCCGTGGCCTTCGCTTCCGAGAACCAGCGCCTGACGCGGGGCGGGCCGCCAATCGGCGATGTCGGTCGTTCCGGCGGGCGACAGCGCGGCGATGGCGAAATCGTTCGCGTCCAGGGCGGCGACGGCCGCATCCATGGATGGCGCCCGGAAGAAAGGTACGCGCAGGACGCCACCGACCGAGACGCGAACCGCCTTCCGATAGAGCGGATCGCAACATTGCGGATCGAGGATCATGGCATCCGCGCCGAAGGCGGCGGCGTTGCGGAAGATCGCTCCCATATTGTCGTGATTTGAAATCGCCGAGAGCAGAAGGACCGTCGACCATTGCGGCGGGAGGGAGCCCGGCAGGTCGGCGCTGCCATCGGGAATCCGCGCGGCAGCGAGGATGCCGCGATGCATGTGGAATCCGGCGATGGCGTCCATCACCGGCTGCGACGCGCGATAGACCGGGATCTCTTCCGGCAATGCATCAAGCAGTTCCGCAATGCCCGCCAGGCGGTTTTCCAGCACGAGCAGCGAATGAACCGGAAAACGATCCTGGGCGACCAGCACTTGCAGGACCGTCTTGCCCTCGGCGATGAAATGGCCGTGGCGGCGGATCAGGTCGCGTTCGCGGATATCGCGGTAGATCTCGATGCGGGGATCGTCGGGATCGTCGATCCCGATGACCCGGTCTTCACTCGCCATTGCCGCCGGCTTGCAGCATGTAGTCGATTGCCTTGCCGGACGCGGCGTCGAGAAGCGGCGAGAAGTTGCCTTCGTCGAGCATCGCCGTGGTCACGTCGACAAGCGTCTTGTGCGTCGCGCGGGCGATCGCCGACCCGGTGCTGATGCGGCGGACGCCAGCCTTGGCGAAGTCGGCCTTCGAGTATTTCGCGAAACGCCCGGCGGCGAGCGCATTGACCGGTTTGGAGACGCTTTTGACGATCTGGATCAGGCTTTCCATGTTCGGCGGCAACGGCACGTATAGCAGATCCGCGCCGGCCTTTTCGAAAGCCTGGATGCGCCGGATCGCTTCCTCGACATTATAGGCGCCGTTCATCACGCCATCGGCGCGCGCGCAGAAGACGAAGGGTCGGCCGAGCGCCTTTGCCGCCGCCGCGGCTGCACGGACGCGTTCGACCGCCAGTTCGAAATCATAGGCCGGGTTGTCGCCGGACATCACCGTATCCTCGATGGAACAGCCGGAAAGTCCGATCTCGGCGGCGAGGCGGACCGTTTCGGCGACATCGTCGGGCGCATCGGCGAAACCGTTCTCGAAATCGCCCGAAACCGGCAGCGGTGTCGCCGCGACGATCGTCTCGGCATGGGCGAGCGCTTCGTCGCGTGTCACATGGCCCATGTCGGGCCGCCCGAGCGTGAAGGCATAGCCGGCGCTGGTGGTCGCCAGCGCCTGGGCACCGAGCGCCGCCATCACGCGGGCCGAGCCCGCATCCCACGGGTTCGGAATGACGAAGCATCCCCGTTTGTGAAGGGTCTGGAAGCGCTGGTGGCGCACCGCCAAGGCGTTCATTCGGCTACTCCGGTCTGTTCGCGTGCGTCGGCCGCCATCTGCACCAGAATCTTCCGCAGGTCGGCCGCCTGGTGCAGCGGCGCCGGAAACCAGACGCGGCATATCCGATCCCCGTCGACAAGGTCCATCCCCTCCGGATCGAGCGTGGCGATCCGCCACGACCCGTCACCGGCCTTGCCGAAGATTCGGGCATAGAGGCCGATCGCCTCGAGATGGTCGTCGTTCATGTGCGCGACGGCGCTGTCTTCCATTTCGGCCACGCCCGCTGTGTCGCCCTGCACGGCAAGGTCTTCGGCGGTCAGCTCATAGGCCTTGCCGAAACCGCCATTGAGGCTGGCGCGCTCGATTTCCATGCGGAAGAACGCGAAATCGCCGAAATCGACATACAGCGCGGCCTTGGGTTGACGCGCCAGATAGCGCCGTCTGACGCGCCGGCCCTCGTCGCTGTCGCGCTCGATCCGCCGGGCGTGAGTGAAAAGCGTGATGCGCGGATGGGCGAGGGGATCGCCCTTGCCGACTTCCCCGAGCATGAGCGAGGTGCGCGGCTCGTCCAGCATCGGCCTCGTATGGCCGGAGAGCGCCGACACGAGGATGATCGGCGTCCCGTCCACGTCGGTCGCCAGTGCAACGCGACTGGCGCCGGGAAACCCGGTCTCCCGGTTGATGACGGCGAGCGCGCCGTGGCGCGCGGTTGCGATCAGCTTTCGGGCGAGGCGGATCGCCTCGTCATCGGTTTCGCGGATCACCTGTTTCGGTTTGTCCCTGTCGGCCGGTTCGGATCTGTCCATGACAATCGGGTCCTGATCTGTTGATTGCTTTGTCGGACGCATGGCCGCCTGCGCCGATTGGGGTTATGTCATCGAAATCGGGACAGCGAAAGGCAGGCCGGGACGGCGCGGATGGCCAAACTCTATTTTCATTACGCGACGATGAATGCCGGGAAGTCTACCATGCTTCTGCAGGCGTCGTTCAACTACCGTGAACGCGGCATGCATACGCTTCTCTTCGTGGCGGGGCATTATCGCAAGGAGAGCGATCTCGGCTATATATCCTCGCGCGTCGGGCTGGAATCCGATGCCGAGATGTTTCGCGATGGCGACGACCTGTTCGACCGGATCCGCGAACACCATGCTTCGAAAACCACCCATTGCGTCTTTGTCGACGAGGCGCAGTTCCTCGAGGAGGAGCAGGTCTGGCAATTGGCGCGGGTGGCCGACCGGCTGAACATTCCGGTGATGTGCTACGGGCTGCGCACCGATTTCCAGGGCAATCTCTTTTCCGGCTCACAGGCATTGCTGGCAATTGCCGACGAATTGCGCGAGGTCCGCACGATCTGCCGCTGCGGCCGCAAGGCGACGATGGTGGTGCGGCTCGGGGCTGACGGCAAGGTGGCGCGCGCGGGCGAGCAGGTCGTGATCGGCAAGGAAGCCTATGTGTCGCTGTGCCGCCAGCACTGGGAAGAAGAGATGGGCCGGGCGCTGCCCGAAGACCTCGTCGGTTTTGCCAAACGATAGGCGAACGACCGGCGAGTTGGTGCCATAAGCGGGCGCTTAATCCCGGCGAATAAGCCCCGGTCCAGTTTCAAATCCTCTCCGTTGACGCGAGTTGATTGCCAGTGTCGCAGGCCATGGCCATGCGGCGCACAAACGCAAACAACGGAGTTATCCACATGCGCAAGATCATCCTCACCGCCGCTGCCGTCCTCATCGCCATGCCGGCTCTCGCCTCTGAACTGAAGGTCGGCGATCAGCTCGGCAAGAGCCTCGACGAAGTGAAGTCGACGCTGTCCGGGATGGGTTACGACGTCCGCAAGGGCGAAATGGAAGACGGCCTGATCGAAGTCTACTTCGTCAAGGACAACATGAAGGGCGAGGTCTATGTCGACGGCTCGACCGGCAAGATCGCCCGGTTCAACGAGAAATGAGCAGCGCGATGACCGCGAAGCTCGACACCAAGGATGCCGGCAAGGCCGGCATCCAGGTCATCCCGGTGTGGGATCCCCTCGTCAGGCTGATCCACTGGTCGCTGGTCACGACGATCGTGCTCAACGGCTTCATCACCGAGCCCGAACACAAGCTGCATGAATATGTCGGTTATGCCGCGCTGGCGCTTGTCATCCTGCGGATGATCTGGGGGCTTGTCGGGCCTCGCCATGCGCGGTTCACGGCGTTTCCCCCCAATCCGTTCGCGGCCCTGCGCCATATCCGCGACACGGTTTCGCGCCGTGGTTCCCTGCACCTGTCGCATAATCCGCTCGGGGCGCTGATGGTCTACAACATCTGGGCCACGGTGCTGCTGCTATGTGCCACGGGAATCATGATGGGAACGATCCGCTTCTTCGGTGTAGAATGGGTTGAGGAAGTGCATGAGGCGGCGTTCACGTGGCTGATGATTTCGGTGGGCTTGCACGTTCTGGGCGTGTTCGCCGAAACCTGGATGAGCGGCGTGCCGCTGGTGCGTGCCATGGTGGATGGGCGGAAACGCGTACCGGCAGGCCGGGAGGTGGAATGAACGAGACGGGAAAACCCGGTCCAAAGACCAAACGGCGGGCCACGGCGCTCGCCGTTCTCATCGTGGCGAATGTGATGTGCACCGCCTTCTTCGCCATGGACGTCATCACCGATTTCGAATCCTTCGGCAGCCAGGAGGCATTCCACCTGATGGTCGAGGCGGCGGCGGCCGTCGTGCTGGTCGTCGGCACGAGTTTCATGCTTCTCGAATTGCGCCGGATTCTGCAGCGCAATGCCTCGATGGAAATCGGCCTTCGCGCCGCGCGCGGCGAGATGCAGGCGGTGATCGACAAGTTTTTCGCCGAATGGCGGCTTTCCGATGCCGAGCGCGATGTTGCGCTGCTGCTCCTCAAGGGCCTGGACAATGAAACGATCGCTTCGATCCGGGGCACCGCAACGGGAACGGTCCGCGCGCAATGCGCCGGTATCTATGCGAAAGCGGGCGTCGACGGGCGGTCGCAACTGATGAGCGTCTTCATGGAAGAGCTGCTCAGCGAACCGCTTGGCGCGCCGCACGAGGGCGCCGAGCCCCAGGCGGCGTAGCTTGCCGGACGGCACTTTCGCCGATCTGTGCGATCCAATACTTCAAAACGCCATGGCCTCGGTTTATATCCAAAAGGACTGTCGGCAATTTTGCCTGGCTGAAGGAGAGGGCTTTCATGGCGACCTTGCAGAATTTTGATGCCGAGATCGAGAAGACGAAGCAAGTCGTCGAGGAGATGCGCTCGAAGATCGAACAGTCGGGAACCGTGCTCGACAGGTTCGCCCAGGCGGACCAGAAAATCGGCGAGGCCGACTTCGATATCGAGAATGCCCGTATCCAGGACGTGTTGCGCCAGCAGAAGGTCATGGAAGGCAATATCGCCGACCTGATCATCGGGCTGGAGGACGCGACCAACGTGTTCGGCTCGGAATTCGAGTCGATGAAGTCCTATTCCGGTTTCGAGAAGCTGATCGGCATGTTCTCCAAGCAGCGCATGCAGCGGATGCGCTCCGATCGCGTGCGCAACATGTCGCTTGCCGGAAACCTTCAGGAATTGCTGGCGAAATCCGACACAATCGTCGGGATCCTGACCGCGCAGAAGGAAATCCTCGATACGCGCTACAAAACCTCCGAGGAAAGCCTGCGCACCGTGATCGAGCGGCGCAAGACCACGATGGAGGAGCTGGAAGCGACGCAGAAGCGCATCGAGGAACTCAACCCGGCGCTGATGGATATCGAGAACAAGATCGCCGCGACGACGAACCAGAAAGACCGTACCGATCTGGAAAGCCAGCGCTCGCAGCTCGCCACCGACTACAACCAGGCGCAGGCCAAGGAGCAGGAGTTGCTCGCCGCCAGCCAGACGCTGGAGCGCTACACGTCGATGTTCCAGACCTTCGTCGATTCGCTGAACAACCAGATCGCGGCGCAGAACACGCTGATCAACAAGCTGACCATCGACACCGAACAGCGCATCGTCCTCTACAAGGCGCTGGAAGATTCTCTGAAAACGGCGGCGCAGCAAGATGTCGCCCACAAGATCAACACGCTCGGCAGCCAGGTCGACACGGCGGCCGAGACAACCATGGCCGGCATCGGCGCGGCGTCGCAGCGCCACATCGCCGATCTTCTCGAAATGCATGAGAAGAACATGGTCGCCACGCAGGACATCCAGCGGCGCAAGAAGCTGGCCGACGAGGCCTTCGCGCGGCGCTTCGACGAGGTGATGAAGCAGCACGACGCCGGAACCTATGTGCGCCAGTAGGCGTGCAAGCGTTGCGCCGGGGATCGGCTGAATGACAAAGATGGCGCAGGATTCGCCCGTCGACCGCTATTTCGCGTCAATCCGCGCGGCGCTGGACGGGCTGGACGTTTTCCTGAGGGACGACCGGTCGCCGCTCTACAAGCATGGCCTCGTCGCCCAGGTGGTGACCGGCTATGTCGAGCGGCTGGAAACCTCGTTCGAGTGCTGGCGGCACCATCTCGATTACGCCAAGTCGTTCCGGATCTCGCGCGCCGAGAGCGGGTTTCCGGTGTTCCAGAACGTGCTGGAACTGGAAAACGACCGCAGCACCGCCAAGACGCGGCTCGCCGATATCGCCGATCCGGACACGCTGCGCGACGAGATGGCGGATTTCATCCTGCGCCACAAGGCGTTTCCCAGGGATTTGCAACGCTCGATGGCGGAGCGGCTCTATCTGGAACGCGTGCAGGAAGGCCAGGTCTTCTCGCCGCTGGTCCTGCCCGAAACCATCAAGGTTTCCGTCAATCCGAAGACGATGCGGCCCTATTACATGGTCCATTGGGGCGCCTTCGACGGCGCGTCGAACCTGCCAATGGTCTACACGGCGATGGTGGAGGATTCCTCGCCCGAGATCGTCAAGATGCTCGTCGGCAAGGACGGCAAGCTCAATTCGTCGGTCGAGATACCGCTGCCGGTCGGCGGGCTGCTCAATCCGAAACTGGCGCGCGAATTCGACGCGTTCGTCGAGCGCAATTCGGCCTATTCGCTGTCGCTGACGACGATCGCCACGAACATGGACAAGGATTTCGACGATCTGCATCCGAAGCAGTTGCGTCGGATCGTGCTCGGGCCGTTCTATTCGGCGGGCATCACGGAGCATAATCGGCGGGTCAATGACATCCTGGAAAAGGTCGCCAACCCCGCCAATGCCTGGCTGTTGACCTGGACGATCCAGGACATTTTCTCGAAGGCGGAGAAGCCGGCGCGCAAGGGGCTGTGGTCGTCGGAACCGGCGCGCGAGGAATTCCATATCGAGACCGACGATCTGGACGCCGCGCGCATGGGCGTCTCGGCCTATGAGAACCACGCGCTGATCCCGCATGAAGCCTATCAGGCGCTTTATGCGGCGGGCGAAACGCAGAGCGTGTTCGCCGGCTACCAGACGCATATCATCTCCGGCGGCGAGGTGATCAGCGATGTGTGACAAATGCGGTCTCGACCTGGCGATGTATGGGGAAGTCCGTAAGGGCTTCAGTTGCAGCGATGTCACGGACGAACTGCTCGCGGAGGAGGCGAACGGGATCTCGCGCTTTCCCAACCGCAAGAGAGCGGCGGGACCAAAGGTGGCCGAGGGTTTCGGGGACAGCCGGAAACATGGCGACGAAAATGACGGGCGCTGAGGGGAACGGAACATGGATATCGGCCTGACGCGGATCGACGAAGAGGACATCGCAAAACACCGGTCCACGGCGCAGAGCTTCGTGACGCGGATCATCGTGATGGAGGAGACCGGCGGTAAATCCGATACGGCACTGGCCGGCACCGGACGGCGCTTCGTCTCGACGGTCTCGACCGGTGGCGTGAAGCGCACGCGCGAAGTTGAACTGGCAAAGCAGATCGGAGCGGTGCGCGGCGACGATCCGATGCTGACGCCGGTCCAGCACAATCTTCTCTATCGCACCCGGCGCGGCATCGCGATCGCGCTTGCCGTCGCCGATGTCTTCGCGCGCGAGACCGAACTGGAGAGCCTCCAGGCACGCAATCTGTCGGCGCCTTTGCAGGGCGACGACGCGGTGCGGTTCAAGACGCTGGTCAACGCGGCGGCCTATGTCTCCGCCTTCACGCTCTCCGCCTATCTCCTTCAGATGCTCGACGGCGGCACCGAGCCGGTCAACGATCCGGACGAGCCGGACTTCCTGTTCGATACGGCGCAGGATGCGCTGAAGTCGATGGTCGCGGGGCTTGCCAAGGCGATCGACGGGTCGGCGGACGAGACGACGATGTTGCAGCGGGCGAAGGCCTTCGCGCGGGTCTCTGTCGACGGGCTGCTCGGGCGTCGCGGACGCTTCACCGGTCTCGGCACCTTCGAGAACAGTCACATCCGCATCGAGGCCGACGATTTCAATCTCGACGGTTTCGACGTCGCGCCGGGCCAGCGCCGCAAACCGCTGGTCATGCAGTTCAAGAAGCCGAACGAGATCATCGGCAACCACATCGCCAAATACCAGGCGACGAAACTCGCCAAGATGCTGGTCGCCTATGATTTCGACCGGCAGCTCAACCCCTTCGTGGAGCTCGGCGGCTTCCTGTTCACCTTCATCGGCGACGGTGCGCCGGGCACCGGCAAGACGATCCTGATCCAGATGATCGCCGGGCTGATCAACGATTACTGCACGGTGGCGGGCTACCCGTTCCACTACGAGAATTTCGGCGTCGACCAGATCTCGTCCTACCAGGGCAAGTCCGGCCAGAACTGCAAGGAATTCGTCAATACGATCGTCAATCCGAAGGCGATCGGCTTCGGCACGGTCGACGATATCGACCAGGTGGCGGCGAAGCGCTCCGACGACCGGGCGTCGGCCGGCCAGCACGAGGTGACGGCGGTGCTGATGGAGAGCTTTGCAGGCGCGACGACGGTGGTGCGCGGCAACTGCTCCTTCGGCATGTTCTCGAACTACCCGGAGAACGTCGACGACGCGCTGCGCCAAAGGGCGGGCGCCCGCTGGCTGGTCGACGGGCCGCAAAGCGAGGACGACTATGTCGACATCTTTGTGCTGCTCGCCGGCAAGAACCATTCGATCCCGCTCGGCGACCATGAGCTCTTTGCCGCGCAGGCGATCAAAAAGGCGGTCACTGCCGCCTATGAGGGCCATGACCGGCCGAAGGAAGACGGTCTGATCGCCGTCTATGAGCGCTTCATGGAAGAGCGCGGCGAGCCGAAGACGATGGCCGATGTCGGCGACTACCTGCACCGTATCAAACTGGCCGAACCGCGCTTCACGGGCCGGGCGATCAAGAACATCACCGATGCGATCAAGATGCGCGCCATGGATATCGACCTGCCGGACGAATGGTTCGAGACGCCGGAAGCGTTCATGCACAAATCCTATGACGACAAGAAAGCGATGATCGAGGAACTGCGCGGGCCGTTCACGATGGCGATGGTCATGCAGGAGATCAACCGCTACGCCGATTCGGAGTTCCGCTACACCGACAAGTCCGACCAGGCCGCCGTGGAGCAGATGATCCGCAATGAGCGGCTGCGCGAACGCGCCGCGAGAGAAATCGTCGAGTTGAAGTCGAAGGGGCTTTGGAATGGTGCGTAATCGCCGGCCCCAATTCGTCGGGAACACGAGGCACAATCTCCCCGCAGGCGGGGAGATTGTGGTGGGCGCATGAAACGCCTCTACGATACCGAGCTGATCTACGGGCGATTGCTTGCGGTCACGCAGCCGCATCTGATCGAGCGCTACAACAAGGCGCTGAAGGCGTTTGCGCTGCCGGAAACGAAGCTGGAATCCTTCGATATCGACAAGTCGGGCTTCTCGCCTCAGATCGCGGACGAACTGAATGATCCCGACTATCTCGATCCGAACGGGATCAACCGGCGCTTCATTATCCTGACGCCGTCGCAATCGACGCTTCCTGTCGTGCACACGCAGTTCTCGAACACCGAAGCGCTGATGTACGAGTTCTTCACGTCGAATGCGCGAGCGATCAACGCCTTGACGATCAAGGACGTGATCTATGGCGAGATCGAGGACAATGTCGCCACGGTCGAGGACATCGAGGATCTTCTGTCGATCCAGCAGGTGGAGTTCAAGGTTCTCTCGGCGGATGATGTGCTCGGCAAGGCAGCGGAACTGCGCTTGCTGGTCGACCGGCTGAAGACCGCGCCGGATGCCTGGCGCGACGATGCGATGCTCGAGCACATGGTCGATCTCGCCAAGATCGCAGGCGATATCCGCGAGAACCGGCTGGTGCCCGACAAGGTCGTTTTCCGGCACGACGCCTTCTGGACCAGCCATTTCGGCGGCTGCTACGTCTTCAATGACGACAAGACGACGACGGTGATCTGCGATCCGGACGCGCCGGGCTTCCGGCGATCACGACCCTGGCAGGTCAGCTATATCTCGCTTCGAGACGAGGCGCGCGTCTACCGCTTCCTCGCCGAGACTGGACGGCTGGACCCGCCGCGGGCCTCCTGGCTTGAAACCTCCGGATTTCTGGAGCATCGCGCCGAGATGGCGATCCGTGCGCTGCTCCGGAAGGCGGAGCCCGGCGCGGTCTTCGACCGGATGGACGCCGTCTGGTTGCAGACCTGGATGCATCGCAACGCCGCGCTGATCGCCGAGGACGGCGTCTATCCGTTCCTGAACGGGGTCAAACGCGAGATCGCACAGTCGGGCCGCATCGAGATCGGCCGCATCGCCGACCATCTGCGCTTCCTGCTGGCGCGGGGGCGGCCGGAGCACAAGGATGCCTGGCTCGTGAATCGGCTGATCACCGAATATGTCCCGAGCGATTTCGTCTCGCGTTATGTTTTCAACAAGCAAGGGTTCTATAAGGACTATGCCGGTTACGACGAGCGGTTCCGGCAGCACGTTGTTGAGACGTTGAAGACCACTTATCTGTCCGACAAGGCCGCCTTTCGAAAGCGGCTTTACGGTCTGTGACCTTTCCAGGGGAAATAAGCCATGCTTGATCCGATCATCGACTTCTTTTCGCGCATGTTCGAATTGATCGGGCGCGGCATCGGCCACTTCATCGCGTGGCTGATCTGGCCATTCATCGCGTTTCGCAACTGGCTGCGCGGGCGCGGCTGGTTCGTGAAGATCCCGGTCTTCGTGATCCTGATCGCAATCGTCTTCTCCTATGGCTATCTCATCTACATCACCCAGTTCTGGTCGATCGGCGATCCGAACTACCCGGAGCGCTACGCCTTCCAAACGGAATACGGAGCGGCAGGTTCGAAAGACGAAAACGGGACCTGCCATCGCTCGGCGATGGTGCAGGTGGCCGCGGACCTGATCGACAAGAACGTCATTCAGGAGCACTGGGTCCCCTCCAACCCGCTGTCGAAGGCCGGTTTCCTGTTCTTTATCGACTGGAAGGATACGCCTTTCTTCGACAACAAGGCGGCATTTCAGCTTGGCATAAACCAGGCGGTCCGCAGGACGGCCGTGGAATTGGTCGACAGGCTCGGGCGCGTGCGCGGGACGTCCTCGATCAACTCGAATCTGCAGGATGCGCGCGAGGCCGCGAACTACCGCGAAGATGCCTGGATATTCACCTTCAGCCCGCCCTTCCTGCAGCCTTCGACGCAAGCGAAGCTGCGCGACGCACGCAAGAGCTTGCTGGCGTTCAATCAGGAACTGCAGGGATGCAAGGCGGAATTCGATGCGCGTGCCGACAATTTGCTGGAGTTCTTCGATCGCGTGACGGCCGATATCGGCTCAACATCGGAAATTCTCCAGCGCCGCATGGAGCAGAGCAATTTCACCGGTTTCGACGCACGTGCCGATGACCGGTTCTGGTTCACCTTCGGGCAGCTCTACGGCTATTACGGCATTCTCTCGGCGGCGCGCAGCGACTTCCGCGATATCGTCGCGCAGCGCAACCTGGAGGCGATCTGGGATCGTGTCGACGAGCAACTGCAGGATGCGCTCACGGTTCGCCCGCCCTTCGTGGCCAATGGCAGCGCGTCGAGCCTCGTCAAGTCGCATCTGGAGTCGATCGGTTTCGACCTGCTTCGCGTGCGATCGAACCTGGTGGAAATGCGCGATGTGCTTGCCCGGTAGCGCCGGGCAACCCGAGACGATGAGACAGCGCGCATAGGGCGCGCGGTCAAACCGCTTTTCTTTCCGACCAAGATAATTCCGCGTTTTCCTGTCCGTCCTGCGACGGGTGCTGTCGCGTCGCGAACCGGGTGGTTCCGCGCGGCGCAATAGTGTCCGGCGAGCAGTTTCACCGGCGCCTGCGCCGCCATTCCTGCGCCCGGAGGCAATTTGGCATTGCAATCCGGGATCATATGTCGTGTATACATTTTCGGATCGGCAGCGGAGTCCTGCCGCGAGGAACAGAACGGGGAGGAAGCATTGGCCGAGTTCAAGACCGACATCGAAATCGCACGCGCTGCGAACAAGAAACCCATCCAGGAAATCGGCGCGAAGCTCGACATCGCGAGCGAGCATTTGCTGCCTTACGGGCACGACAAGGCCAAGGTTTCCGCGGATTTCATCGCATCGCTGAAGGGCCGTCCGGACGGCAAGCTGATCCTGGTCACGGCGATCAACCCGACGCCGGCCGGCGAGGGCAAGACGACCACCACGGTCGGGCTCGGCGACGGCCTCAACCGGATCGGCAAGAAAGCCGCCATATGTATACGTGAAGCATCGCTCGGCCCGAATTTCGGCATGAAGGGCGGCGCGGCCGGCGGCGGCAATGCGCAGATCGTTCCGATGGAGGACATGAACCTTCACTTCACCGGCGACTTCCATGCCATCACCTCGGCCCACAATCTTCTGTCAGCAATGATCGACAACCATATCTATTGGGGCAACGAGCTGGGCATCGACGAGCGCCGCGTGACCTGGCGCCGCGTCATGGACATGAACGACCGCGCGCTGCGCGATATCGTCGTTTCTCTCGGCGGCGTTTCCAACGGTTTCCCGCGCCAGACCGGGTTCGACATCACCGTCGCATCGGAAGTCATGGCGATCCTCTGCCTCGCCTCCGACCTGAAGGATCTGCAGAAGCGCCTCGGCGACATCGTGATCGCCTATCGCCGCGACAAGACGCCCGTCTATTGCCGGGACGTGAAGGCCGACGGCGCGATGACCGTTCTCCTGAAGGACGCGATGCAGCCGAACCTCGTGCAGACGCTCGAGAACAACCCGGCCTTCGTGCATGGCGGGCCCTTCGCCAATATCGCGCATGGCTGCAACTCGGTGATCGCCACCACGACGGCGCTGAAGCTCGCCGACTATGTCGTTACCGAAGCCGGTTTCGGCGCCGATCTGGGCGCGGAGAAGTTCTTCGACATCAAGTGCCGCAAGGCCGGCCTCAAGCCTGCCGCCGCGGTGATCGTCGCGACGGTGCGCGCCATGAAGATGAATGGCGGCGTCAAGAAGGAAGATCTCGGCGCGGAGAATGTCGAGGCGGTCAAGAAGGGCTGCCCCAATCTCGGGCGTCATATCGGCAATGTGAAGAGCTTCGGCGTGCCGGTCGTCGTCGCGATTAACCACTTCGTTTCCGACACCGAAGCCGAAGTCCAGGCCGTGAAGGATTATGTCGCCCAGCAGGGCGCCGAGGCGATCCTGTGCAAGCATTGGGCGCAGGGTTCGGCCGGCATCGAGGATCTGGCGAAGAAGGTCGTTTCGCTGGCCGAAAGCGGCTCTGCGAACTTCTCGCCGCTCTACCCCGACGAGATGGGCCTGTTCCAGAAGATCGAGACCGTCGCCAAGCGCATCTACCATGCCGACGAGGTGATCGCCGACAAGTCGGTGCGCGCGCAGCTGAAAGCCTGGGAAGAGGCCGGCTACGGCGATCTGCCGGTCTGCATGGCCAAGACGCAGTATTCGTTCTCGACCGATCCGAACCTGCGCGGCGCGCCGACCGGCCATTCCGTGCCGGTGCGCGAGGTGCGGCTGTCGGCCGGCGCCGGCTTCATCGTGGCGATCTGCGGTGAGATCATGACCATGCCGGGCCTGCCGCGCAAACCGTCGGCCGAGGTCATCCGCCTCGACGACGACCTCAATGTCGAGGGGCTGTTCTAGTCCCACGCGAAGGGCGCCGGTGAGGCGCCCTTTTTCGTTTCGCATCAGAGCGGCTGCGGGCCGCGCCAGGATGTGAGGGCCGACAGCCGCGCGGTCTTCTTGAACTGGTGGCGGTCCATGCGCCGCAGGATGCCGGCGAGAAAGCCGATCGTCTCGACGATATAAGGACCCTTGTTGAGCATGACGCATTCGGCGCGCTGGCCCATCGCCGCGTCCGTGACCTCGGCGCGTGACGGAGCTCCTGTCTTCAACAGGGTCTGCAAAACCTGTGTCGCCCAGACGGCGGGGATATGGGCCGCCTCGCACAGCCAGAGAATTTCCTCCTGAACCTCGGACAGGCGTTCCGTGCCGACCTCCATGGCGAGGTCACCGCGCGCGATCATCACCCCGACCGGCCGCGACGCGCCGGCCCGGACGATCAGGCGGGGCAGGTTGCGCACGGCGAGCGTGGTCTCGATCTTCAGAAGCAGCGGCTGGGGCGGGCGGTCGGTACGGCGCCTGTCGAGCTCGGTCATCATCAGGCGCAGATCCTCGGTGCGCTGGATGAAGGAGCAGCCGACGATGTCGGCATGCAAGGCGACGAAATCGAGGTCCGCGCGGTCCTTTTGCGTCAGCGGTTCGATCTCGAGATCGACAGCCGGGAAGTTGATGCCCTTTTCCGGCTTGAGCTTTTCGCCCTTGTCGCGGGCGATCGTGATTTCCATGACGGCGCCTTCGTCGCCGACCTCGGCGATGCGCGCGCCGATCTTGCCGTCATCGATCCAGACCTGCATGCCGGGCTGCAGTTTCGCGATGATATGCGGGAAGGTGATCGTGATTGCCGGCAGGCCGGAACGTGCGCCGTCCGGTTCTCGCAGCAGCACGAAACGGTCGCCGCGATGCAGGCGATGCCTGCCGCCATTGTCGACGGTCTCGATGCGGCATTTCGGACCGGCGATGTCCATGAGGACGGGGCAGTGCCGCCCGGCCTTCACCTCGGCCTCGCGGATATTGGCGATCATTGCCGCCCAGACCTCCGGGCCGTCATGGGCGCAATTGATGCGAAAGCAGCTCGCGCCCGCTTCCATCAGGCTGCCGATATAGGCGGGATCATGGGCGCCCTGTTCCGGCACGGTGACCATGATGCGGGTCTTGTAGCGGCCCGGATAGTCCCCGAAGAAAAGTTCCTGCTGATCGGTGATGAATTCGACGCCGGCGGTCATCTCGGCGGGATCCGGCCAGGCGGCCGGACGGCCGGTCAGACCGTCGAGCGTCGCCGCGACAGCGGCGAGAGACTGGCGCGGATGGGATTCGGCGCGCCCCAGCGACGACAGGCCCAGCGCGGCGAGATCGTCCTGCAATTCGGTCAGGTCGCGCTGGCGGGCGGCGAGGTAATAAGCGAGATTTTCCGCGCCTTCGCGAAACGCATCGCGCTCGATGAGCGGCTCCCAGTCGCCGAAAATGGCGGCGTGGTCGGAATCGATTTCTGCAATGCGCTCGATCAGCCGTGCGCGGCAGGTCTCGATACGTGCCGCCTGATCCTCGCCGTAGCAGGGACCAGGGGCCTGCTGGATGTCCGTTATGCTCATTCGCTCCGGCTCTGTCTTTTTTCTTCGAAAGGCCATCATCGGCCTTCCCAATCATACCGGAAAGCTAGGGGCGGTTGATTGCGGTTCTATGACGCCCGCATGACGCGGCCCTCACGCCGGCTTGTCGCCGTCATCCCCATTCTCGTCGATCTCGCGGACGACCTCCACCGTGACATGGGTGACGAGCGCGGCGATGACGCCAAGCACGGCAAGCCAGGGCGTGGCGAGCACGACGGCGCCTCCGGCGACGACACCGATCGTCAGCGGCGTTTCGAGGACGATGTCGCCGTCCGACGCCCTGAGGCGGAGTGAGCGAACATTGCCTTCCTCGACGATCTGCTTGATGCGCTCGATGAGCTTGTCGCCGGCAATCTCGATTTCTTCGGTGAATGTCTTCCTGCCCTTGGAATTATCGTCCTGCGTATCCATCCGATCGGCCCTCCGTGGCTTGATCCATGCGGGTTACGCGGTCCGGATATCACCGGCATGGCGATGCGGCGTTGACCGTCGTCAAGCCATGCGCGTGACGGCTACTGGCAGAGGCGATAGCCGCTGCGCCGCTTGGCGAGGTCGAGATGCAGGTGATCGTCGTGATAGGCGTCGGAACCGGGTCCGAGCACAGTGGTGAAATGCAGGCATGCGCCGGCACGTACCGCCATCTGGAAGGATTCCTCCCTCGATCCCTTGCGCTGGTCCGGCCTGATGGAAAGAGGATCGCGGCCCTCGAAGCTGAATGTCGCGATGTCGACGGCGTTGCCCTTCGCATGCTCGGAAATCTTCGCGTCGGGCTGGCTGTTACGGCTGCGACAGGCATAGGTCGAGGCCTGGCGGATACCGGTGAGGCGGACATCGTCGCCCAACACCCGTGCGGCAGGAATGACGACCTCGTCTATCCAGCGGGCGGTGGCGAGCGCGGTGGGGCAGCGCATCTGCGTGCCGGGACCGAATTCGATGCCCCGGACGATCTCGCTCACCGCGTAGCTTGCCGCCATGCCGCAGATGCCCGGGCCGTCGATGGCGTCATTGCGTTCGAAGACTGCGCCGAGCGATTTCAGCTGCGCCTCGCAGGTGGCGAGGGCGGCTTCGTCCGGCGGCGAGGGCGGTGGATCGACAGGCTCCGGAGGCTCCGCTTCATCCGGTTCTTCAGCCGTTTCATTCTTATCGGCCGCCTGGTCGCGGGACGGAGCATCTTCGGCGGCCGTCCGGTCCGGTTTGTCCACTGGCAGGGGCACGTCGCCGGGTACGTCGCTTGCCGCGAGAACGAACGGAATGAGCAGGATTATCCAGACAATGCGCATGGAGGATCAGTCGACAAATTCCACAGGTGTTCCGTTCGCGACGAGGTGTGCCAGTTCGTTTGCATCCCAATTGGTCAGACGCACGCAGCCATGCGAGGCCGTCTTTCCGATCAGTGCCGGATCTGGCGTACCATGGATACCATATGTCGGTTTCGACAGGTCGATCCAGACGTTGCCGACGGGTCCGTTCGGTCCGGGCGGGAGCGTCAACTGCTCATCGTTGTCGCCTTGCCTGAAGTTCTCGTCAGGCCGGTAGGAATAGGTCGGGTCAGTGGCGACCCCGAGCACTTCGTGCGTTCCCGTTGGCGAAGGCGTGTCGCCGCTGCCGATCGTCACCGGATAGGAGAGGACCAGTCGTCCGGTCGAATCGTAGACCAGCAGGCGTTCGCGCGTTTTGTCGGCGACGATCCGCGCGACTTGCGTTTCGGCATCGGCGCCCGGATTGGCCGCCAGGATGGTCGTACCGGGTTCTGCGAAATCGACGCCCGGATTGAGCGCCTGCAGGAACTCGATATCCATGTGAAAACGCTCTGCGAGCAGTTCCGCCGCGGATTCGTAGCCGAGCCATTCCAGCTTGGCCAGTTCCTCGTAATCCTCGGGGAGGGGCGGGACGATGCCTGAAACATCCTCGACCGTTATCTGGTAAGGACTGACGGCGTCGCCGCCGTGGGCCTGAAGCGCCTGCCAGACGTCCATGTCCATGACGCCGTCGACCGGAAATCCGTTGATCTCCTCGAACGCGCGGATGGCCTTGTCGACATTTTCGCCCGCATAGCCGTCGATGACGCCGGGCGAGACGCCGCCGCGATCGAGAAGGATCTGGATTTTCGCGGTAATCGGGGATTGCCCGTCCGGCAGGGCTTCGCCGGTGAAGTCCGCCGCATTGATCGTTTCGCCGGATATCACTTCGCCACTTGGTCCGGACCCGTCTTCGGCGGACACTCCGCTCATCGGTTCCGGATCGAACAGGCGGGAGGTTCCGTTATCCTGTGCAGTTGCCGGGATAACGCCCAACACGGTGCTCGATAGCAGAACAAGGAAAACGGGCGCGGTGGAACTTGCTGCAGGGTGATTTCTCATGCAGCGATAACGCGGCAACGGCAGAAAAGCTCCCCGTGCGACGAAACCCCGCGCAAAATATGCATTGCGCAGACAAGCGCCCCGGACTATTTTGCCGCCATGACGAATTGCAGCGCAACGAAGAATCTCTGGTGGTGGCTCCGCTCCTAGGCGGTGCTGGTCCACGGCTGCGTGTCAGAAATCGGAACCGCCAAGTGCAGAATGCGCTGGCGGTTTTTTGCTGTCTGG
>Ga0070729_10000405_pt1 | contig 92224 bp, 88 predicted proteins | sample tdDd472_FD_66725 | JGI IMG/M metagenome (GOLD analysis project Ga0070729, IMG submission 66725) | Marine sediment microbial communities from the Atlantic coast under amendment with organic carbon and nitrate - tdDd47.2 | ecosystem: Environmental > Aquatic > Marine > Coastal > Sediment | place...
CGCGGGAACTGACCCGCATGGCGCTCCAGATCCGCAAACACACGGTAATTGCCGTCATCATGCAACGATGAAAGACGGTCCGCGAAGAACTGCTCGTAATCCAAACCTGTGCCTCCCTTTGGCTGGTTGGCGTGACCGAGGGCGATTGATTTGACGGTCATATAGCGGCTGCTCTCCAAGTTTGGAATGTCTCAAAACAACGTTTTGAACCTAAACGTGGCCTCTCCCGACGCATTGACCCTGATCAAGCACCATCAACCTCCAATAAAAAGAAACAGATTTCTCGCACCTTTGAAAGATTTGGAATGGTCGTCCTCGTGCGCCAATTTGCCGCCGCCTATGTTCAGGGTCACACTGAAAAGAGGCTCGCAATGCGTCATTTCCCGATTTTTCTCGATCTCACCGGACGCCGAATCGTCGTTTCCGGAGCGGGAGAATGCGCCGTTTCGAAGCTGCGATTGCTCCTGAAAACCGATGCGAAGATCGAGGTTTTCGGAGCAGCGCCTGTCGCGCAGATCAGAGACTGGGCCGAAGAGGGCCGCATAGACCTCGTCGAGCGCGCGCTTGAGGGGCATGACGCCGAAGGCGCCTCGCTGCTCTATGCGGCAAACGAGGACGCGGAAGAAGACGGCCGCGTAGCCGCCATCGGCCGCAAGGCCGGCGCGCTGGTCAACATCGTCGACGATCTCGACGGGTCGCAATTCATCACGCCGGCAATCGTCGACCGCGATCCGGTGACCATCGCCATCGGCACGGAAGGCTCGGCGCCGGTGCTGGCGCGCAAGATCAAGGCGGAGCTCGAAGAACGCCTGCCCGCCTCTCTCGGCCTGCTGGCCCGGATCGGCCAGGCTTTCCGCGACCGTGCCGCGATGATCGCTCCGGGACGCGGCCGGCGGGACTTCTGGTCGCGTTACTATTCCGGCGAGGGCGACGCGGCTCTGAAACAGGGCGGCGAAACGGGCGCTCGCGCGAGGCTGGAAGAGCTTCTGACCGACGCGATCGAGACGCGGCCGCGCGAAGGCCATGTGGCGCTGATCGGCGCGGGCCCGGGCGACCCGGACCTGCTGACCGTCAAGGCACGCCGACTGATCCACGAGGCCGATGTCGTGTTGCACGACCGGCTGGTGCCGCAGGCGATCATCGAACTGGCCCGCCGCGAAGCCTTGATCATCGAGACCGGCAAGACCGGCTACGGACCGTCCTGGAAGCAGGAAGACATCAATGCGCTGCTGGTCGAACACGGATTGCAGGGCGCGCAGGTGGCACGTCTGAAATCCGGCGATCCGGCGATCTTCGGCCGCCTCGACGAGGAGCTGGACGCGCTGGACGAAGCCGGCATCTCCTGGGAAATCGTGCCGGGCATCACTTCGGCCTCGGCCGCAGCCGCCTCCTCCGGCCTGTCGCTGACAAAGCGCGGCCGCAATTCCTCCGTTCGCTTCCTGACAGGGCGCGAGGTGGAAGGCTTCGCCGAGCATGACTGGCGCGACCTCGCCAAACCCGGCGCGGGCGCGGCGATCTATATGGGCGTTCGCGCGGCGAGCTTCCTGCGCGGCCGGCTGATGATGCATGGCGCAAAGGCCGACACGCCGGTGACAGTCGTCGAGAATGCCTCGCGCCTCGACCAGAAGACCATTGCGACGACATTGCTCGCTCTGCCCGATGCAATCGCCGAAGCCGGCGTTGCCGGCCCGGCTGTGCTGCTCTACGGCATGGCGCCGCGCAAGGCCGCCAAGGCGGTTCAAGTCGTTGCCGATCAGATTCACGAACAAGCCGGAGTGCTTTGATATGGCTCGCGAATACAGGCCACGTATCGTCACCGCCAACGACCTGATCGAGGGCGATGCCGTCTATTTCACCGCGTCGCATGGCTGGTCGCGCGAGCACGGCGAAGCCGTCGTGGCCTTCTCGGCCGACGCCGCAGACGGACTGCTCGAAGCAGCCGCAAAACAGCAGGACCGGATCGTCGGCGCCTATCTGGCGGAAGTCGAGATGGGCCCGGACCACAGGCCGCAGCCTGTCCACTTCCGCGAGGCGTTCCGCACGCGCGGACCGTCAAACTACTTTCATGGGAAACAGGCACAAGCCTGATAACGGGATTCGCGAATCATGTACCGCTATGACGATTTCGACGAAGCCTTCGTCCGCAACCGGGTCGCCGAATTCCGCGGCCAGGTCGAGCGCCGTATCGACGGTTCGCTGACCGAGGACGAATTCAAGCCGCTTCGGCTGATGAACGGCGTCTATCTGCAGTTGCACGCCTACATGCTGCGCGTCGCCATTCCCTACGGGACGCTCAACTCAAGGCAGATGCGGCAACTGGCGCTGATCGCCGAGCGTTTCGACAAGGGCTACGGCCACTTCACCACGCGCCAGAACATCCAGTTCAACTGGCCGCGGCTGAAGGACATTCCGGAGATCCTGTCGCTCCTGGCCGATGTCGAGATGCACGCCATCCAGACGTCGGGCAACTGCATCCGCAATGTCACCGCGGACCATTTCGCCGGCGCCGCCGCCGACGAGATCGAGGATCCGCGCCCGACGGCGGAACTGCTGCGCCAGTGGTCGACCGACCATCCGGAATTCCAGTTCCTGCCGCGCAAGTTCAAGATCGCCATCACCGGCGCGCCGAACGACCGCGCGGTGACGAAAGCGCACGATATCGGCCTGCGCATGGTGCGCAACGCGGCGGGCGAACCGGGCTACGAGGTGATCGTGGGCGGCGGGCTCGGCCGTACGCCGATGGTGGGCAAGACGGTTCGGGACTTCCTGCCGAAGGCCGACCTGCTGCCCTATCTGGAAGCGATCCTGCAGGTCTACAATCTGTCGGGCCGGCGCGACAACAAATACAAGGCGCGCATCAAGATCTTCGTCCACGAGACCGGTCTCGACGAGGTCAAGGCGCGGGTCGAGGCGGCGTTCGGGGAGAAGAAGAGCGCTTTTGCTGGCGCCCCGGCGGAACTGGTCGCGGCCATCGAGGCCGCCTTCGCACCGCCGCTCTTCGACAATACGCGTTCGCTCGCCTTCGACCGTGCGCAGGACGCCAATCCGGCGTTCCGCTCCTTCGTCGACACCAATGTGGCCGAGCACAAGAACCCGGCCTATGGCATCGTCTCGGTGTCGCTCAAGCCGGTGGGCGGCACGCCCGGCGACGCGACGGCGGAGCAGATGCGGGTGCTGGCCGACATCGCCGAACGTTTCGGCCATGACGAATTGCGCATCAGCCACGAACAGAACGTCATCTTGCCGCATGTGCGCAAGGCGGATATCCCGTCGGTCTACGAAGCATTGCGCGAGGCCGGTCTGGCAACCGCCAATATCGGCCTCGTCTCCGACATCATCGCCTGCCCCGGCATGGATTATTGCGCGCTGGCGACGGCGCGGTCGATCCCGGTCGCCCAGGCGATCTCGAAGCGTTTCGACGAATTGAAGCTGGAGCGTGAGATCGGCCCGCTGAAGATCAAGATTTCCGGCTGCATCAATGCCTGCGGACACCACCATGTCGGCCATATCGGCATTCTCGGCCTCGACAAGGCGGGCAAGGAAAACTACCAGATCACGCTGGGCGGCGACGGCACCGAAACGGCGACGATCGGCGAGCGCACCGGCCCCGGCTTCGACGCGGACGATCTGGTGCCGGCGATCGAGGCAATCGTCGGGACCTATCTGGAATTGCGCGAAGACGCCTCTGAAACCTTCCTGCAGGCCTATCGGCGTCTCGGCGCCGAGCCGTTCAAGCAGGCGATCTACAGTGAGAAGGACGAAGCCCGTGCTGCATGAACGTATTCTGCCGGAAGGCGCCGATAACGGCATGCAGGCGCGCTATGCCCATACGCGCGGCGTGCTGGAAAAGGCGCTTATCAACAAGGAACATGGCGAGATCGCCGTCGTCTCCTCCTTCGGGGCCGAATCCGCCGTGCTGCTGCAACTCGTCGCCGAGGCCAATCCGGCCACGCCGGTGATCTTCATCGACACGCGTATGCTTTTCGCCGAGACGCTGGACTATAAGGACGAGTTGGTGCGCCATCTCGGCCTGACCGACGTGCGCACCGTTGCGCCCGACGGCACGGTGATCCGCGAAACCGACCCGTTCGGCCGGCTGCACCTGACCAATACGGACGCCTGCTGCGGCTTCCGCAAGACGCATGTGCTGCGCGACGCGCTGGCCGGCTTCGACGGGTGGATCACCGGGCGCAAGCGATTCCAGGCTGAAACGCGCCACAATGTCGGGCTCTACGAGCCGGCATCCGACGGCAAGCTGAAGATCAACCCCCTCGCCTATTGGTCGAAGCAGGACATCGACGCGCATTTCGTCGCATTTGACCTGCCTCAACACCCGCTGGTCGAGCATGGCTATCTTTCGATCGGCTGCGCGGCCTGCACCAGCCCCGTCCGTGACGGAGAGGACATTCGCGCGGGACGCTGGCGCGGTTCCGACAAGACGGAGTGCGGAATCCACTTCGAGAACGGCAAGCTGGTGCGTGGCGCTGCGGCCGCAGGAGAGTGAATATGAGTATCATCGTCACCGATGCCGGTTTCGGCGAAGACACGCTGGGCGGCCGTTTGCGGATGCTGGACTTGGACGCGTTACGCGCAGCGGACCGTTGCGATCTTCCGGGCGAATTCGCGCTGTCGCTCGCCAACACCGCGGATGCGGAGGAAATCGCACCGTTCTTCCCCTGGATCCGACTGATCGCCATCGACTTTCCGTCCTTTGCCGACGGGCGCGGCTTTTCGCTGGCGAAACGCCTGCGCGAGGCGGGCTATCGCGGAACGCTGCGCGCGACCGGTCACGTGATTGCCGACCAGTATCGCAATGCCCGCCGTGTCGGCTTCGACGAGGTCGAAATCTCCGAGGATCTGGCCGCCCGCCAACCGGAGCGCCAGTGGCTCGCCCGGACCGGCTGGCAGGACAATTTCTACCAAAAGCGTTTGCGGGCGGTCGCCTGAACGGTCTAATAGGATAATTCGAATATGAACGACCTGACGACAATCAAAGAGTCCGGGACGCCCTTGAATATCGCCACTCCCCTGCCGGACGGCCAGACCGTCACCGACGTCAAACACTGGACCGACAAGCTTTTCTCCTTCCGCCTGACCCGGCCGCAAAGCCTGCGTTTCCGCTCCGGCGAATTCGTGATGATCGGGCTGATGGGCGATCCCGTCGGCGACAAGCCGGCCAAACCGATCCTGCGCGCCTATTCGATCGCCTCGCCGTCATGGGACGAGGAGTTGGAATTCTATTCCATCGCCGTTCCCGACGGTCCGCTGACCTCGAAGCTCGTCCACATCAAGCCCGGCGACCAGGTGATCCTGAAGACCAAGGCGACCGGCACGCTGGTGGTCGACGCGCTTTTGCCGGGCAAGCGGCTCTACATGATCGCGACCGGCACCGGCATCGCGCCCTTCGCCTCGCTGATCCGCGACCCGGAGGTCTATGAGAAATTCGACCAGGTGATCCTGACGCATACCTGCAGGCACGTCGCCGAACTGGATTACGGCCGCGAGCTGGTCGAGGGTCTCGTCAACGATCCGCTGATCGGCGAGATGGTCGACGGCAAGCTCCTCTACTACCCGACGACGACACGCGAAGCGTCGCCCCGGATGGGCCGCATCACCGACAAGATCCGCTCCGGCGAGTTGTTTACCGATCTCGGCGTTCCCGCCTGGGACAAGGAAACCGACCGCGTGATGATCTGCGGCTCGATGGGACTGAACCTCGAGATCAAGGAATTGTGCGAGGCTGCCGGGATGGAGGAAGGCGCCAATTCCCAGCCGGGACATTTCGTGCTGGAGAAGAGCTTCGTGGGCGAAGGCGGGATTCTTTAGGGTTTACCCGCGCCAACTGCTCTGATCCATCGGCAAGCGCCCTGACGGGTCGAACACAGTCACTCGATGGGGCAGTTCGGCGCCCCAGGTCCACAGAACCGCGTTGAAATGGTCAGCCCGCGCGCCATTGGCGAAGGACGGCACCAGGGCGCCCGCGACGCCTTTATCGATCAACGACTCTGCAACATCCCAGGATTTCGGCCGCCGGCCCTCGGCTATGTCCAACATCCATGGGCTCGCCATATCAGTGTGCGCAACGCCTGCTTCATCCCGGGCCGACGGGGTTCGAAGATCGGCCATGTCCTCCATGTCGAGATCGTAGGCGCAGACGGTCAATGGTTCGAACCGGCGGGCGAAGCCGTGGCCCATTTCCGCGAACATGCCCTCGACGGTCGAGGCGAGATAGAGCGCCGGCACGCCATTCGGGTTGAAACGGCCGCCATGGATCGCCGCTCCCTCGCCCGATATGGGCGCCCAGGCCCATTTCGGGTCATGCGCCCGGTAGCAGACGCCTTTTAACCTCAAGCAAATCCGCCGATGGCAACGTGATCGAGATAATCGCGGACTGTCGTCGCCTTGCCGTCCTTGACGAGAGACTCAGCGGTACGACCGCCAAAGGCCGGAATCGGCTCAGCGCGGTACCATGACAGGGCCTGTAGCGGGCCTCCTGCCCAGGTTTCGATGCGACCGAGGATTTCCAGCATTTCGCGCAGACGCGTCTGCGCCGGACGGGCATTGAGCCGCGCGGCGCGATAGATCGTATCGGGCTTCAATCCGGCCGTCTCGGCGAGTTGCGCTTTCGACATACCGAAGCTGTCTGCGAGTTTGTCGAGGGAAATCATCTGATCCTCGTCCTGGAATGACGAAATGACGGACAGGCCACGGCGCACGATAGGCACTAACGGCTTCCTCAAGTCCTGCGACTTCAGCCTTTTCAGACATACGCCATACCATATTAACGCTTCATATGTCTTTTGATATGGCATTTTACCTCAGAAAGTCAAGATAAGGTGCTCAGGCATCCTTCACTTGCGCCACCGGAACGCCGGCACCCATGCGGTTCCAGGCGTCCAGCGCGGCGATCTTGTAGGCTTCGGCGAGTGTCGGATAGTTGAAGGTATTCTCGACGAAATAGTCGAGCGTGCCCTTCAGGTTGAGCACGGCCTGGCCGATATGGATCAGCTCGGTCGCCCCCTCGCCGACGATGTGGCAGCCGAGCAGGCGGCGGGTCTTCAGCGAAAACAGCATTTTCAGCAGACCGCGGTCGAGGCCCATGATGTGGCCGCGCGAGGTCTCCCGGAAGCGGGCGATGCCGCTTTCATAGGGGATGCCGCGCTCGATGACCTCCTCCTCGGTCATGCCGACCGTGGAGATTTCCGGCACGGCATAGATGCCATAGGGGAAGAATTCCGGCGGCTCATGCGCGGCGACGCCGAGCGCGTGGCAGGCGGCGATGCGGCCCTGCTCCATCGAGGTGGAGGCGAGGCTCGGAAAGCCGATCACGTCGCCGGCAGCGTAGATATGCGGAACGGAGGTTTGCAGCGTCTCGGGATCGACCTTCACACGGCCGCGATGATCGACATCCAGCCCGCAGGCCTCCAGGCCGAGCGTGGCGGTGGCGCCCATGCGGCCGGCGGCGAAGAGCAGCATTTGCGACCGGACCTTGCGCCCGCCTTCCAACGCCACCTCGCAACCGCGCTCGGTGCGGGTGACCGTCTCGACCTTCTTGCCGAAACGCAACGCCATGCCCCGATCGCGCAGCTGGTAGGTGAAATCCTCCATGAGCTCGTGATCGATGAAATCGAGCATGGTGTCGCGCGGTTCGATCAACGTGACATTGACGTCGAGCGCGGAGAAGATCGTCGCATACTCAACGCCGATGACGCCGGCGCCGATCACCGCGATGGACCGCGGCAGGTCGGGGAGTTCAAGGATCTCGTCGCTGTCGAAGACAGAGACGCCGCCATCGAAGGGAATGTAGTCGGGCCGGAACGGTATGGTGCCGACCGCGATCAGGAAGCTGTCGGCCGAAACGGTGAAGGTCTCGCTCTCCTCGCCCTCGACCTCGATCGTGTGCGGATCGGTGAAGCGGGCCGTCCCGCGCAGCGTCGAGACCTGGTTGCGGGCGAACTGGTGTTCGAGCACCTCGACCTCATGCGACAAGGTCAGGTGCAGGCGGCGGCGCAAGTCCTCGGCGGTGATGTCCTGCTTGACCCGGTAGGAGCGGCCATAGAAGCCGCGCTCGCGCCAGCCCGACAGGTTGAGCGCCGTCTCGCGCAATGTCTTGGACGGGATCGTGCCGGTATGCACCGATACGCCGCCGACGCGCCGGCCGCGCTCGACGACCAGCACGTCTTTTCCCAGTTTTGCAGCCTGAATGGCAGCGCGGCGCCCGGCGGGTCCGCTGCCGATGACGATCATGTCGTAATGGTCCACGCGACTTCCCCTCGCTACGTGGGCCTCCTCCCGGCCGACACTATCGGCCAGATGCGAGGAGGAAATCCAGTCCCCCTCCGCAATTCGCCTGCCGTAACGGTTTCGCGGAAGAAATGCCCCTGATTTGAATCACTTGCGCGGCGATGCCGCGAAACTGATTCCGGCTGTTCACACTTCGATTGAAGCATCTTGCATGGCGCATGGACAGTGTGACACCGCCATGTTTTGCTGCCATGGCGACGTCTGCTTTTCGCCGGACAATCGGAGGAACCATGCCGCATACGGTCATCATCGGCGGAAGCCATGCCGGCGTTGCCGCGGCGGCGGAACTGCGCAAGCATGACCCCGACATGGAGATCACGCTGATCTGCGATGAAAGCCAGCTGCCCTATCAGCGCCCGCCCCTGTCGAAGGCCTATATGTCGGGCGAGATGAGCCTCGAACGGCTCCGGCTCCGGCCGGCGGAATGGTATGCGGACAATCGCATCGAACTGAGACTTGGCACGGCCGCCACCTCGATCGACAGGGACGAACGCTTCGTCCATCTGGCAAGCGGCGACGGGCTGACCTATGACGCGCTGGTGCTGGCGACGGGCGCGGCGGCACGCCGCCTGCCGCCGGAGATCGGTGGCGACCTGCCGAATGTGCGCGTCATGCGCACGCTGGACGACGCCGACGGCCTGATGGCCGTGATGAAGCCCGGCCAGAAACTGGTGGTGATCGGCGGCGGCTATATCGGCCTGGAAGCCGCGGCCGAAGCGGCCAAGAAGGGCCTCGATGTGACAGTCGTGGAGGCGGCGGAACGCATTCTCATGCGGGTCGCCTGCCGCGAGACCGCGAACGCATTCCGCGCGCTTCACCAGTCCCATGGCGTCTCCGTGCTGGAAAACACGCAGATCGAGCGTTTCGTCGAATCGGGTGGCGTTGCGACCGCGGTCCGGCTTGCCGATGGAGATGACCTGCCGCTCGACCTCGCCATTGTCGGCATCGGCGTCGCGCCGAATGCGGAGCTGGCGCAGGCCGCCGGGCTGGAGGTGGCCGTAGGCGTTCTGGTCGACGATCGCGGGCGAACCTCCGACCCGGCGATCTTCGCTGCCGGCGACTGCACGATGCTGCCCTTCGACAACATGCCGACGCGGCTGGAATCGGTGCAGAACGCGCATGACCAGGCTGCCGTTGTCGCCGCCAATATTTGCGGCATCGACACGGTCTATGCGCCGCATCCGTGGTTCTGGTCGGACCAGTACGACATGAAGCTGCAGATCGCCGGGCTCAATCGCGGCTATGACGCGGTCGTCGTCAGGCCGGGCAAGCGCGAAGGCTCGGTCTCGCATTTCTATTTCCGGCAGGGAAAGATGATCGCCGCCGACTGTCTCAACGATGCGGCGACCTATGCGATGACGCGAAAGCTGCTGGAAGCGGGCGCCGCTATCACGCCCGAACAGATCGCCGATGACGGCTTCGACATGCGCGCCGCCGTCAAGGCGCTGTAGCCCTTAGTTCAGCGTCGAGCGATCGACGACCTCGACGCCGTCCTCGACCTTGTCGCTCGGATGGGTAATGACGCGCGTGCCCTCCTCGATGCCGGAGGTAATCTCCGCCATCAGGCCACTGCGCCGGCCGATCTCGACCGGCGTGCGGCGCGCGACGCCATCGTCATAGGCGAAGAGCGCCCAACCGCCATCGTTGCGGAACAAGGCCGATATCGGCACCTGCAGCACATCCTGTCCTTCCCAGACGATGATCCGCACGAAGACGGCATAGCCGTCGCCGAGCCCCTTGCCGGTGACATCGCCCTCCTCGAAATCGAGGGTGACGTCGACTCGTTGTTCCTCGATCCCGAGGGCCGAGACCTTGGTGATGGCGGCGGGATCGATCTCGCGCACACTCGCATGCAGGGTCTCGTCGCCACCCCAGCGCTCCACAAGGGCCGGTGCGTCTTTCCTGATGCGTATGGCTTCCGAGGACAGGATGTCGGCGACGATCTCCAGATTGTCCGGCTGGCCGATCGACAGCAGCGCCGTGCCGGCCTGCACGGGGCGCTCGCTGACATTGACGATGTCGAGGACAACACCGTCCGCCGGCGCCAAGATCGGCACGCAGCAGGTCTCGTCCTCTTCACCGTTTGCCGGCGGGCCCGGTTCGATCAGCGCGGCCCTGGCGCGCTCCAGGGCGCTCTCGGCGGCGGCGCGATTGGCCTTAGCGGAATCGAGCGCGGCCTCCCTGATGTTTTTTGCCTGCGCGGCATCCTCCAGCTGCGTCAGCGAGGCGACGCCGCGATCGACCAGGGTCTGGATGCGAGCGAATTGCGAGTTGACGTAATTCAACTCCTCCTCGGACTGATGCACGGATGTCTCGGTAGCCTGCAAGGCGGCCTCGGCCTCGCGCACCGCGGCTTCCGCCTGAACGCGGCTGCGTGTGTCGAGAAAGCCGGTCTCGGAGGGCTGGACGGTCGCCACCACCGTTACGCCCTTTACCACCATATCGCCGACCGCAACGGGCGAGCGCCGCGCCGTGCCCGAGACGGGGGCCGATATCTCGTAGATGTCCTTGATGCGGGTCTTGCCGTCGGCATCGACGGTGACGCGCATGACATCGCGCGTCGCCGCGACCAGATCGACGGGAACAGCCTCGTCGCGGAACGCCACGTAAAGCAAGCCGGCGACGGCCGCGAGGCCGACCAGAGTGCCGATAATCGTGCGAGGTTTGAACGGCATGGATTACTCCCGCGTTTTCATGACGGAGACCAGATCGAGCGTATCGAGACGCCGGCGGACAACGAGAACCGAACCGATTGCGGCACCCAGCCCGATGACACTGGCAAAGCCGAATGTGTGGTTCTTGAGAATGACAGGGATTGTATAGAGATCGCTGGCAAAGGCGAAGCCCATGCCCCAGGCGAGCAATGCGCCGACTGCCCATCCGAGCGGCTGGGCCACGATGGCGAGCAGCAGCGTCTCACCCATCAGGATGTAGGAGACTTCCGCATTGGTGAAACCAAGGATACGCAGGCTCGCCAGTTCACGGGCGCGTTCCGACAGCTGGATGCGGGCAGAGTTGTAGGTGACGCCGATGGTGATCATCGCAGCGATGGCAATATAGATGACCGACTGGATGACAATGTTTTCCTTGATCGTGTCGCGGAAGGTCTGGCGCGTATCGTTCAGCATGATCAGGCCGGCGAGGTTCGGCATGTCCTTCAACGCGCGATGCAGATCGTCTACGCGGTTGTCGTCGACGAGTATGTTGGCGGCCGAAATCTGAGGCGTTTCGCGGAACAGCCGCGCCGCGTAGTCGGCGTTCATGTAGGCGCCGATGCCGAAATACTGGGTGACGATGCCGCTGACGAAAAGACGGTGCTCCTCACGCCTGCCCGTGAGAAACTCGACATCCACCCCGTCTCCGGGATTGACGCCCAGTTGACCGGCCAGCCGCTTGGTCAGCAGGATGCCTTCGGCCGGCGCCTCGATCACCTTGCCGTCCGGATCGATGACGCGGCTGAGATCGGCACGCGGCCAGCTCGCCTCGATGGCGACGCGTTTTTCGAGATGGCCGTTGGAGAGACGGACGGGTAGGCTGAGCTGACCTTCCGCCCTCAGGACGCCGGGCAGCCTTTCGATATCCTCGAGCACCGAAATCGGCTGGTTGCGCGTCAGCAGCAGGATGGCGTCCTGCCGGTTCGACTGGAAGAAGGCGACATCGATAATCTCGTCCATGGAATCGTTGAAGAAACTCGACGCAACGAGAACGGAGACGCCGAGCGCCATGCCGAGAGACGTCAGCGATGCGCGCAGCGGCCAGCGCATGATGCCGCGCAGGATCATCATGGTCGGCTGCGAAAGCCGCATGGTCGAAAACATGCGATCAAGGACACCGCGCCGGAAATTGGGCGGCGCCGGTGGCGACATGGCGACGGCCGGCGCCAACCTCGCCGCCTTCATCGCGTTGAGAACGGCGCCGAAGGCCGCCGCCAGCAAGCCCAGTATACCTGAGAGCGCGTAGGTGAATTTCGACACGCTGAAGATCAGGTATGGGAAGGTGAAGAACTCCGCATAGATCAGCGCCATGCCGCGCGCCAGCCATGCGCCGAGAACCCAGCCGATCAAGACGCCAATCACGGCGATCAGGACGGCCAACATGATGTAATGGGCGGCAATGGTGAAATTGGAATAGCCGAGCGCCTTCATCAGCCCGATCTGGCTGCGTTCGAGCGCAACGATGCGGCCGATGACCATGTTGACCAGGAAGGCGGCGATCCCGAAAAAGACAGGCGGCAGGATGCGCGCCATGGTTTCCAGGCCGAGAAGCTCGGAGTCGATGAACGCATCGGAGAGTTGCTGGTCGCGGCCATAGGCCCCGGTTCCACCATAGGATTCAAGAATGTCGTCGAGGCGATCGATGACTTCCTCGGGATCGGCGTCTCGGGTCAGTTTCAGACTGACATCGTTGAAGGCGCCGGTCATGTCGAAGGCCGAAGACGCCGCGTCCTCAGCCATCCACAAAATCCCGAAATTCGCATTGTCCGGCATCAGCGAGCCGGGCCCGATCGTGTAGATATATTCCGGCGACAGGGCTGTGCCGACGATGGTCAGGGGCCGTTTGCGACCGTTCAGATTGGCTTGGATGACATCGCCCAACTGGTAGCCGTTTTCGAGCGCGAAGGGCTCGTTGACCATGATCTCGCTTGATGTGTCCGGATCGGGCGCCCTGCCCGACCGGATGATCGGCACATTCAGGATAGCGCCGTTCGCAGGCAGCGATATGATGCGCCCCGTTGCCGTCTCGACCCGGTTAGGAAGATCGAGGACCGCGTCCTTGACCGTGCGCAATTCGACCGCCCAGACCCCCTCGATACCGGCGATCTCGTCCTTAAGATTGCGCGGCGCACGTGTCGCCGACGCGAAGATATCGGCAAAACGGTTGCGCTCGTAATAGGCCGCACGCGTATTCTGCAGCGCCCCGTACATGCCGTAGGAAATCAGCAGGACAGCGACACCGCAGGCGAGGACAAGCGCGATCGACAGCCCCTGCGCCCACAGGCGACGGAAATCACGCAGCAGCTTCTTGTCGAGTGCCCTCATAACCTCACCACTCGATGTCCTTGGGATCGATGCGGGTCTCGTTGACCTCGACTTCGCCGATCTTGCCATCCTGGAAACGGATCACGCGATGCGCCATCTTGCGGATCGAGGCATTGTGCGTGATCACGGCGGTCGTGGTGCCGAACTGGTCGTTGATGTCCTTCAGGGCCTGCAGCACGGTTATACCGGTCCTGGAGTCGAGCGCGCCGGTCGGCTCGTCGCACAGGAGGACGTCAGGCCGCTTGGCAATGGCGCGGGCAATCGCCACGCGCTGCTGTTCGCCGCCGGACAACTCGGCCGGAAAATGATCGAGGCGATGGCCGAGACCGACAAGCGAAAGCGCTTCCTCCGGCGGCATCGGATCGGGCGCGATATCGGTGACGAGCGCCACGTTCTCCCGCGCCGACAGGCTCGGAACCAGATTATAGAACTGGAAGACGAAACCGACATTGTCGCGCCGGTAGCGGGTCAGCGCGCGATCGTTCAGCGCCGACAACTCCATATCGCGGAACCAGACATGGCCGCTGGTGGCGTGATCGAGGCCACCGAGAATGTTCAGAAGCGTCGACTTGCCGCTGCCGGAAGGGCCGAGCAAGACGGTCAATTCGCTGGCGTAGAGTTCCAGATCGACACCGGCAAGCGCATAGACCTTCACCTCGCCGGTGTCGTAGACCTTGGTCACGTCATCGGTTCGAAAGATGATCTCGTTTTTAGAGCGTGCGTCCATGTCGTTCCATCTGTTTGCTGGCAGATTGGGACACAATCAAAACGATTACGTTGATCCCGCTCAACCGGAGCGAACCGCAGCATCGCATTTGCCTTGCAGGCTTTTCCCATGTTGCACAAAGCTTGCGCTCCGAGCCAGCCTGACGCACCGCATTGCGCCCTCGGCGCAGTATCGTTTTTCGGATACCGGCAGCAACAGGCCAGGCGACCAAGCCGGGTTCAGCCAAACATCGGAAAGCGCCGCTTGACGATTTCCTCGATCGCCGAAATGCGGATCGGGCGATAGGTCGCACTGTCCGCCGCGGCAATCGCAGCCGGCGCATTGCCGGAAATCCGGCTCACGAATTCCGGAGCAGGCATCGGCTTGCCCCAGTAATAGCCCTGGCCGTAATTGTACCCGAAATGGCGGACCATCATCGCATCCTCGACCGTTTCGACGCCCTCCGCGACCGATTGGAGGCCGAGATCGCGGGCGAGTTTCGGCATGGCGCGCAGGACCGGCCAATTGCCGCGTCCAGTGCCGACTTCACGCACGAAGCTGCGGTCGATCTTGATCATGTCGATGGGAAAGCGGGTCAATGAGTTGAGCGAGGCGAAGCCGGTGCCGAAATCATCCAGGGCGATGCAGACACCCATGGCGCGTACCGCCGCCAGCATCTCGATGAAATCGGGGGAAGACTCGACGATCGTGTTTTCCGTCAATTCGAGCTCCAGCCGTCCGGCATCCAGTTGCGCTTCTTTCAGCGCAGCGACGATATCGTCGTGGAAAGTTCTGGCCTTGACCTGCCAGGGGAAAAGGTTGACGGCGACGCTGATGACGCGGTCGGAGTGCTTTCGCCACTCGGCGGCCTGACGGCATGCCTCGAAGAGCGTCCAACGCCCGACAGCCACCGAGAGATCGCTGTCCGTGAGTACATCGATGAATTGCGCGGGCATCAGAAGCCCGCGGCTGGGATGCATCCAGCGCAACAATGCCTCGGCCCCCACAATGGCTTCTGAATGGATGTCGACCTTGGGCTGGAAATAGAGTTCGAACTGGCCTTCTTCACCGGCCGTGCCGAGTTCCGACAACATGGCGAAGCGTTCCTCCACGGCCTTCCTCAGATGCGGCGAGTATACCGAGGCGGAACCGCGCGTGGCCTTGGCCTGATAGAGCGCGAGGTCGGCATTGGCGACGAGTTCGTCGACGGTGTCGCCGTCTGTCGGCGCATGGACGATGCCCACGCTGCAACCGATCGCGATACGGTGACCTTCCACCGAATAGGGACGGCGGTTCGCACTCAGCACAGCATCGATCAGGGCGTTTGCCGGTGCATGGCCGGAGAATTCCGGCATGATCAGCGCGAATTCGTCGCCGCCCAGGCGATAGAAGCGCATGCCTTCCGGCACGATCTCGTTCACGCGCAGGCAGAACTCCACCAGTATCTCGTCGCCGCTGTTGTGACCAAGCGAATCGTTGACGTCCTTGAAATGGTCGAGATCGAAGACGGCGATGGCGAGCCCCTGCCCGTCGGTCTGGTGCGTCGCCAATAACGTCGAGAGATCTTCATAGAATGCGCGGCGGTTCAACGCGGAGGTCGTCATATCGCGATAGGCTGTTTCGCGGATCTTCTCGCTCAGGCTAACATGTTCGCTGATGTCGCGGACGAAACAGACGGTCTCGTCACTGTCGGGCGCCAATTTGAGCGAAATGTCGACCGGTACTTCGCTGCCATCCTTGCGGAGGCCGCTGATCTGCTGAACCTTTCCCATCGGCCGCGCGAGCGGGTTGTCCTGATAGGCCTGGCGGGTCTTGTAGTGGTTCCGATATCTTCGAGGGACGAGTAGCTCGATTTTCCGGCCCACCAGTTCGTCGCACTCGTAACCGAACAGCTCGACGGCCGCCGCGTTGACCGCCAGGATCGTTCCTTCCCGATCGACGCGCAGGATCGCGTCCGGTATGTCATCAATGGGTATGTAGCGTTCGGCCATGAAATCCCGGAATTGAACCCGATGGACTGGCTCGGCAGGCAAATGCCGATGCAATCCCCATCCCCTTTTTTGGCACCTGGATGGTGCAAATCGCGTTCGACCACCCGGCGCATGACAGGCTACTGAAACTCGCGGCGAGGAGTTGAGAGGATGTTAACCGACTGCCCGAACCCCCTAAATTCTAGGGGCTTTCGGTTCGAAGTATCGTAAGCAAATCCTTTCGAAAACCGCCGATGGCGCATTTCCGGGGCGGATTGGCGGACTAGTTCGATCCCGCCGCGGCTTCCCTCTCCACCATCTCCTGCAGTTCGCGCTGCAGTCTGGCCTCGCTGGCTGCGCTGGGCGCCGAAAGGCGGGCGAGAAGGAGATAGGCGACCGGCGTCAGGAACAGGGTGGCGAGCGTCGCCAAGCCAAGCCCGCCGACGATCACCCAGCCAAGCGCCGTGCGCGCCTCGGCCCCCGCTCCGAAAGCGAAGATCAGCGGCAAGGCGCCAAGCACGGTGGATATCATCGTCATCATGACGGGCCGCAAACGGATATTCGCCGCCTGCTCGATCGCCTCGCGGACAGAGCGGCCGCGATTGCGCAACTGGTTTGCGAATTCGACGATCAGGATCCCGTTCTTGGCCATGATGCCGACCAGCAATACGAGCCCGATCTGGCTGTAGACATTGAGGCTGGTGCCGGTAATCGCCATGGCGAAGATGGCACAGGCGAGACCGAGCGGAACGGTCGCCATGATGATCAGGGCGGAGACGAAGCTTTCGAATTGCGCGGCGAGCACCAGCAAAACGACGACGATGGCAACGCCGAAGGTGAAGGCCATGTCGCGCGAGGACTGGTCGAGCGTCGCGGCCTCGGCAAGCGGAATGACGCGCGCGCCGGGCGGCAGCAGCGGCTCGGCCATGCGCTGGACTTCCCGATAGGCGTCGCCGAGCGCGAAGCCCTCGGCAAGCCCGGCCGTCAGCGACACGGAGCGCAATTGCTGTTCACGGCTGAGGCTGGGTGCGACCGCCTTTTCCTGCAGTTCCGCGATAGTCGACATCGGGACGATGCGGCCGTCGCCTGCCTGCAGGTAGATCGCCTCGAGATCGGTCGGGTCGTTGATCGGCGTCGTCGTTGAAACCAGCTTGACCGGGTAGGAGCGGTCGTTAATGAACACCTCGGCCACCTGCCGGCCGTCGAGCAGGGCCTGCATCGCCTCGGCGAGACCGTTGATGTCGACGCCGAGATCGGTGGCGCGCTCGCGGTTGATGCGCACCGACAGCTGCGGCTGGGTCGTCTCGTAGGAGAGCCGCACCTGGGTGAAGCGCGGATCGTCTTCCAGAAGCCGCTCCATTTTGGCCGCCGCCTCGCCAAGCTCGGCATAGCTGTTGCCGACAAAGGCGAATTGCAGGCCGTTGCCGGCGCCGCGGATGCCGAGGCTGTTGGGCTGGATGGCGAAAGCGCGCACGCCCGGAACCTGACTCACATAGCGGTTCATGTCGGCAACGATCTCGGCCTGCCCGCGGCTGCGTTCCTCCCATGGCGCGAGCGTCAGAACCATGAAACCGCTATTGGCGGTCGAGCCCATTCCGGCGATCGAGAAGACGTTGCGGACCTCGCCGCTTTCGCGCAGCGGTTCGACGAGGCGCTCGATTTCCCGCATCTTCTCGCGGGTGAAATCGAGACTGACCCCCTGCGGCGCGGACACCCGCATCAGGGCGATCGAACGGTCCTCCGGCGGTGTCAGTTCCTGCGGGATGGAGGGCAGCAGGGCGAAAGCAGCGCCAGTGGTGATGACGGCGATCATCACGACGACCAGCGGCGCATCGAGCGCCTTGTGCAGGATGCGCTGGTACAGGATCGTCAGCCAGCCGCCAAAGCGATGCAAGGGCGATGTGCCATGGGCCACCTCCATGTCGCGTGCCTTGATGAGGCGGGAAGCGAGCATCGGGCACAGGGTCAGCGCGACGACGCTGGAAAGCATCACGGCGAAGGCGAGGACGAAGCCGAATTCGCGGAACAGCCCCCCGGCCTGTCCGGGCAGGAAAGAAATCGGGATAAAAACCGCGGCAAGCGTCGCGGTGGTTGTGATGACCGCGAAGAAGACCTCACGCGTGCCAATCACCGCCGCGGCGCGCGGTCCCATGCCCTCGTTGCGCTTTCGCACGATGTTCTCGAGAACGACGATTGCATCATCGACGACCATGCCTGTCGCCAGAACAAGTGCGAGCAGCGTCAGGATGTTCACCGAAAATCCGGCGAGATAGATCGCCGCGAATGTGCCGATAAGGGCGATGGGCAGGGTGACGGCCGGGATCAGCGTCGCTCGCCAGTCGAGCAGGAACATGAAGATGATCGCGATGACGATCGCGACCGCGATTGTCAGGGTCGTCCTGACTTCGTGGATCGAGCCGCGAATGAAGGTCGCGTCGTCGCTGGTCACGCGAATATCGACGCCTTCCGGCATGATCGACTTGAGATCTTCCGTCGCCTGCCGAACGCCGTTGGAAATCTCCAGCGTGTTGGACTTCGCCTGGCGCACGATGCCGAGGCCGATGCCTGTCGCCCCATTGGCGCGCAGGACGGATGCGCCCGGATCGGGACCGAGCGTCACCGAGGCGATGTCGCGGAACTGGACGCGGTCGTAGATGTAAAGGTTCTCGAAATCCTCGACCGTCGTCACGTCCGCCGTGGCACGCACGACGATGTCCTGCGTGTTTGCCGTAAGCGAACCCGCCGGCACGTCGTAGGACACGCTGGAAAGCGCGTTGCGAAGATTGGCGACCGTCAGCCCGAGCGCAGCCAGCCGCGACTGGTCGACATCGATGCGGAAAACCTTCTCGCGATCGCCATAGACCTGCACGTCGGCAACGCCGGGCACGGCGGCCAGCCGGTCGACGACCTCGTCCTCGACAAGGATGGTCAGATCCTGGACGGACATGGTGGCGGAGGTCACGGCCAGGCGCATGACCGCGCTCGCATCCGCGTCGGCCTTGACGATGCGGGGATCGTCGGCGCCGTCCGGCATGCTGTTGGAAACACGACCAAGCGAGTCGCGGATATCGGCGGCCGCGACCGAGAGATCGGTGTCGTCGGAAAATTCGATTGTGACCCGGCTGCGCCCGAAGGAGGATTGCGACGAGATCGACGAGACGCCGGAGACACGGGCCACCGCCCCCTCCACCACCGCGGTCAGTTCGCGGTCGATCGTTTCCGGCGATGCGCCGTCATACTGGGTGGTGATCGAGATGACCGGGCGGTCGACGTCCGGCAGTTCGCGGATCTCGCCGCCATAGAGGCCGGCGAGGCCGGCAACGATGATCAGCAGGTTGATGACCAGGGCGAGTACCGGCCGGCGCACGAAAATCGAGGTGCCGCCGCCCGCGAGATTGGCGAGCGTCGCGCCGCCATTCTTGCCGGGTTCGGATGCCGCCTCGCTCATGATTCGGCGCCTTTGCGTTGCCCGCCATCTTCCGCCGTGGGTTGCGGCCTCTGCGCGTCGGCAGGGCGTTCACCCCCATTGACGGAGGGCGGGACGGGGCCGTTGGCCTGCGGTGCGCCCGCCACGCGCACGTCGCCGCCCTGGCGGACGCTCTGGACGCCTTCGATGACAATCGCGTCGCCCTCGGCGATATCGGCATCGACCAGAACGCGGTCGGCATTGCGCTGGACAATGGCGATCGCGACACGCCCGGCCTTGCCATCGATCACGCGCCAGACATACGGCCCGTCGGAATCCCACTGGATCGCGAGGGGATCGACCGAGGGGTAGGTCTCGCCTTCAAAGCGCATCTCGACCTCGAAGGACATGCCGGCGCGCAGGAGGTCGCGCTCGTTCGACACCAGCGCCTGTGCGCGCAATGTGCGGCTGGCCTCGTCGACGCGGTTGTCGACCGCCGTGATCGTGCCGCCGAACGTCTCGCCGGGTCGTGCGATCGCAGTGACCGAAACAGGCTTGCCTACCGTCATCGACGCCGCGAAACGTTCTGGCACATAGTATTCGACGAGGATTTCGCTGCGGTCGTCGATCGTGGTTATGTCGGTCGATGCGGTGACGTAATCGCCGGCATTGACCGACAGGATGCCAAGCGAACCCGCGATCGGCGCCGTGACGGTTCGACGCGCCAGATCCAGCTCGGCTTCCTTGAGAGTTACGCGCGCCGTCTCGAGTTCGCTGCGGGCGTTGTCCGCCTCCACGGAACTGATGGCGCGCTGCTCGGCCAGGCTGCCAAGGCGGCTGGCCTTGCGCTCCGCGTCCTCGACGGCAAGCCGGGAACGCTCGACGGCAAGTTCCTCCTCGGCGGAATCCAGGCGGATGATCACATCCCCTGCCGCCACATGGGCGCCGGAGGAGACGGGAATTTCGGCAATCTGCCCGGCGACAAGCGGCCTTATGGAAACGGTGCGAACCGCATGGCCGGTGCCGATCGCGGTGAGCCGGTCATTGACGATGCCGGTCCGCGCCTCGGAGACCACGACCAGCGCCGCGCGCGAAAAGCCGCCGCGTCCGCCTGGCGGCCCGCCAGCCGCCGGCGCCCCGCTTTTTGCGTCATCGACAGCGGCGACCTGGAAGACATCGATGCCATATCGCGCGAGAACGTCTCCCGCGCCGGGGTAGAAGTAGATCCACCCGGCAAAGGCGACGGCGGCAAGCAGGATCGAAACGACAGTCTGCTTCCAGATTTTCATGCGCTCCAGCGGCCCTTCCTGCGACGCCGCCCCGATACGGCTCCAATCTCAATCCGGGAGATTTTCGCCGAATATAGCGGAGACCGGCCGTCTGGCACGTGCAAAATGATTTATTAAATATTTTTAATCTTCGAGAGTGATATCGGCGAACTTCCCGGCGCGCCGGGATATGCAAATGGCAACGATCTGCCATGTCGGATTCGCATGGCTTTGTTTAACGTTTTTTCTTGCTTCAACCCCATATTCCGTGTCACGGGCGGTCGGTTCGCGACGCCCGGGGTTCGCCCGGAGAGTCGGTTGAACCTGGATCAACAGATTTGCACAAGGAGGCGATCATGACCCGCGATGAACTGATACGTGAATACCGCATGCGTGGCGCCTCCTGGCCCGCGCTGGTCGGCGTCTATGCGATCATTCTCGGCACGATGGTGCTGTCGGCCATGGCCATTACTGGCTGACGTTTTCGTAGCAGGAAATAACGACTTCAGTTTCAAGCGAGGCCGCGCGGCGGCCTCGCTTTTTTTCATCCTTTTACGTCGGCAGACTCGCCAACATTGTCGACGCCGCGCTCTTCGAGAAGCGTCGTGAGCCAGTTCGGGTCCATCTCGGGAACCGAGGACAACAAAAGGTCCGTATAGGGGTGATGCGGAGGCTGGAACATTTCCTCCTTCGGCCCCTGTTCGACGACCTTACCACGCTGCATCACCACAACCTCGTCGGCAATCGACCGCACGGTGGCGAGATCGTGGGTGATGAACATGTAGGCGAGGTTCAGTTCCTTCTGCAGCCGGTCTAGAAGCTTCAGGATACCTTCGGCAACCAGCTGGTCGAGCGCACTCGTCACCTCGTCGCAGATGATGAAGGCCGGCTCGGCGGCCAACGCCCGGGCGATGCCGATGCGCTGCTTTTGTCCGCCGGACAGTTCCGGCGGATAGCGGTTGTAGTATTTCGACGGCTCCAACTCGATCATGTCGAGCAGCGCGTCGACGCGGTTCTTCAGCGCGGTGCCGTGAAGGCCGCTGTAGAAGCGCGCCGGGCGGCCGATGATCTCGCTGATCTTGACCTTCGGATTCAACGCCGTGTCGGCCATCTGATAGATCATCTGCGCCTGGCGCAACTGGTCCTTCGAACGGTCCTTGTAGCTCTTCGGCAGTTCCTGCCCACGGAACAGGATCTTGCCCTTGGTCGGCGGCAGAAGCCCGGTGATGCATCGCGCCGTCGTCGACTTTCCGGACCCGGACTCGCCGACGACCGCCACGGTCATGCCGTCATAAATATCGAACGAAACGTCATCCAGCACCTTGGTGTCGCCATAGGACGCGTCGATCCCCTGCACCGAAACGACCGGCACGGCATCGCCGCCGGGGCGCGATTTCTGCGGCCGTTCGAAACTGCGCACTGCCCAGAGGCTCTTGGTGTAATCCTCCTTCGGATTCTCCAGCATTTCCACGGTGGACGCCTCTTCGACCTCCACGCCCTTGAGCAGCACCTTTATCGTGTCGGCCATCTGGGCAACGACCGCGAGATCGTGGGTGATGTAGATCGCCGCGGTGTTGAACTGGTCGACAATGTCGCGAATGGCCGCGAGAACCTCGATCTGGGTCGTCACGTCGAGCGCCGTTGTCGGCTCGTCGAAGATGATCAGATCGGGGCGGCATGCCATGGCCATTGCGGTCATGGCGCGTTGCAACTGGCCGCCCGAGACCTGGTGCGGATAACGGAAGCCGATCTCGCCGGGATTGGGCAGGCGAAGGCGCTCATAGAGCTCCATCGCGTCTTCCTGCGCCTCCATGCGCTTCTGGATCCGGTACTGGACCGGCGCCTCGGTGTGCTGATCGATGATCTTGTGGGCCGGGTTGAAGGACGCCGCCGCCGATTGCGCAACATAGGCGATACGCGAACCGCGCAAGCCGCGAAGCACCGATTCCGGCGTCGTCGTCAGTTCCATGCCGTCGAACTCGATCGAGCCGCCGGAGATCCGGCAGCCATCGCGCGCGAAGCCCATGGCGGCAAGACCGATGGTGGACTTGCCGGCACCGGATTCGCCGATCAGGCCGAGAACCTCACCCTTGTGCAGGGTCAGATCCACACCGTGGACGATCTCGATCCATTCCTCGTCCGAGTAGCCTTCGATGCGAAGATCCCGGATCTTGAGAAGAACGTCTTTGCTAACAGCCATCTTACTGCTCCTTCAGGCCGGAGGATCTGAAAAGCATCCAGTCGACGACGAAGTTGACCGCGACGGTCAACAGCGCGATCGCCGCTGCCGGGATGAGCGGCGTCATGTCCCCGAACGAAATCAGCGTCGCGTTCTCGCGCACCATCGACCCCCAGTCCGCCGTCGGCGGCTGGATGCCAAGTCCGAGGAAGGAAAGGCCGGCGATCAGCAGGAACACGAAGCAGAATTCGAGCCCGAATTCCGCAATCAGCGGCGAGGTGGAGTTCGGCAGGATTTCCTTGCGGATCAGGTACCATGTCCCCTCCCCGCGCAGCTTCGCCGCCTCGATATAGTCCATGACAACAACGTTGCCGGCGACCGCCCTGGCGAGGCGGAACACGCGCGGCGAGTAGATAACCCCGACCACGAGCATAAGCAAAACCTCGGATGGATTGAAAAGCAGCGACATCGCAAACCCGACCGCGAGCGAGGCAGCCACGGCAATTACCAACCCAACGATCAAGCCCACCACGCTGGTCGACACCGCCGCGACCACGATCAGTCCCACCAGCATCCCGAAAGTGCCGATAGCCACCGTGCTGAGCGCGTTTTCGCTCCAGCTCCCGAACTGTGTCAGGAATGCGTACTGGTCGATATTGTTGATGATCGCCGAAAAAATCGAAATCATCAGCAGCGCGAAGATCAGTGACGGAATCGACATGATAACGTCCACCACTCGGCCGAGGGCCTGATCAAGAAAGCCACCGCGGGTAGCCGCGAAGAGACCCGCGAGTGCGCCGAGGACAAAAGCCATCACTGTTCCGGCCAATGCCAGGCTGACAGTATTGCGTGCGCCATAAATGATGCGACTGAACATGTCGCGGCCAAGCTGGTCTGCGCCGAGCAGCATAGTGTCGTCCGGCGGCGCAAATGACGACGAAACGACCTGCGCCTCGCCGAATGGCGCAATCATTGGCGCAAATATGGCCGCGATCGCGTAGGTGAAGATGACAAACATCCCGAAGGATGCCGTCAGCGGAGCGGTGCGAAGCTCCTTCGCCAATCCTTCGGGAGCCATCAGGATCAGGAATTCCCTGAATGCGTAGGAGGTGCCGGCCGCAAGAGCCAGCGCCCCGGCCGCCATCGAAACGAAGCGAAGCGCCGGAACGCCGCCAATAATTCCCAGAACGAAAGAAACCAGCGTCAGGGAAAACAGCAATATGAAGGCCGAGCGCCGCTGATAAAATGCCGCGAGGCACGACAGGGCGATCAGCAAGGCATAGTAGCCAACTACGAAAAAGCTCATGTCCTGGTCCTCACTTCGGATGCCGCAGGCGCGGATTGGTCAGAATTGAGCCAACATCGGCAGCGAGATTGAGCAGGATGAACGTCGCCGCAAAGATCAGGCAGCAAGCCTGAACGACGGGGAAGTCGCGCTTGCTGACCGCATCGACGAGCAATTGTCCGATGCCCGGATAGACGAAGACCACCTCGACCAGCACCACGCCGGTGATCAGATAGGCGAGATTGAGCGCGACCACGTTGATGATCGGCGCCCACGCGTTCGGCAAAGCGTGTCGTACGATGACCTTCCATGGCGGCACCCCCTTCAGCCGCGCCATCTCGATATAGGGCGACGACAGAAGGCTGATGATCGCGGCGCGTGTCATGCGCATCATATGCGCGGTCACGACGAGCACGAGTGTCAACGCCGGCAGGAACGTTCGATAGAGCAGGTCACCAAAACTCATATCCGAACTGAGGCTGGCGATGGCCGGGAACATGCTCCATTTCACCGCGAAATAGAGGATCAGAATGTAGCCGAGGAAGAATTCGGGGGACGAGATCGACGTCAATGTGAGGACATTGGCGACCCGGTCGAAAATCGTGTTGCGCAGAAGAGCGACGATCACTCCAAGGACGATCGCCAAGGGCACAGCAATCACCGCCGCATAGGCTGCCAGAAAAAGCGTTTGCCTGAAGCGTGGACCGATTGTTCCGCTGACGCGCTCACCCGAGATCATCGAAACGCCGAAATCCCCTTGGACGGCGCCGCCAAGCCATTCGCCGTAACGGACCCAAAGCGGGCGATCGAGACCCAGTTGTTCGCGCATCGCGTTGACGGTTTCCTCCGTCGCGCCCTGTCCGAGCACGGCTTCGGCCAAGTCACCTGGCAACAATTCGACGGCTGAGAAGATCAGTATGGAGATCACCAGCAATGTGCCCAGCCCATACAGAAGCCGCTTCCCGACCAGCTTGAAAATATCCCCCATTACATCCCTCCTGGAGCTACGCAGCGACAGGCTGCAGCCGACCTTGCGGGCCCCGACATTTCACGTTTGGCGCGGATCAATCTTGCAGGATCGCCCGGAGCCGACACCGGGGCAGTGAACGGCGCCCGCGAGGTGGGGCGCCGTCCGATTGTCGAACCTCGCGGCGCCCTTCCGCCGCGAGGATACTCTTGCTTTACGCGAACCACCAGCGGCTTGCCGCGCGAGCTCCGTCGCACTCCCAGCTCGCCGCGAGTTCGTCGGGAACGCCGATATCGGCGCGGTGCGCGTAGACGAAGTTGTTGAAGAACGGGATGATCGTGCCTCCGTCGTCCTTCGCCAGGATTGCCATCTCGCGATACATTTCCTTGCGCAGGCTTTCGTCGAGCTCCGACTTGGCCTTGAGCAGCAGTTCATTGAACCGCTCGTTCTGCCAATGGCTCTCGTTCCACGCCGCGTCTTCCTTGTAGGCCAGCGAATACATCACGTCCGGTGTCGGGCGCGCGCCCCAGGAAACGAGCGTGAAGGGCTTCACCAGCCAGACGTCGGAATAGTACCCGTCGTTGGGCTCGCGCACCACGTTGACCTTGATGCCGGACGCCTTGGCCTGCTCCGCATAGAGAACGGCCATGTCGACGGCGCCGGCATAGACGCTGTCGGCGGTGCTCAGGTTGACCGTCAGGCCTTCCGCCCCGGCCTTCTTCAGCAGCGACTTGGCCTGGTCCGGATCATATTCGCGCTGCTCGATGCCTTCCGGATAGTAGGGCTGTGCCGGCGAGTGGTGGAAGTCGTTCGCCTTGGTGGCGGCGCCGAAAGCGATCTTCTCGATGATCTCGTCGCGGTTGATCGACAGTTTCAGCGCATTGCGCACGTCCACATTGTCGAAGGGCGCGGTGTCGCAGAACATCGGCATCGTGATGGCCGCTGCCGACGGCACGTTGTCGATAATGATGTTCGGGTCGCGCTCGAGAAGCGCCTTCGTCTTCAGGTCGATCAGCGACACGGAATGCACGTCGCCGGTCACAAGAGCGGTCTGGCGAGCGTTCGGGTCATTGAGGACGAGGATCACGACATTGTCGAAATAGGCGCCCTCGCGGTGCCAGCCTTCATGCCGGCTGAGGTTCCACTGCACACCGAACTCGCCGCTGTCGATCTTGTAAGGGCCGCAGCCGTCGCCGGACTTCCAGTCGATGGTGCCGTCGTCGTTGGCCGGGCAGATCGCGAAATGGTAGTCGGTCATCAGCCACGGCAGGTCGGCATTGCCGCCGGTGAGCTTGATCTTGACCGTGTGGTCGCCATCCTTGGTGATGTCGGTGACGTCGGTGAGAAGCGACTTGGCCGCGGACGTGCTCTTCTCGCCACGGTGGTGATTGAGCGACGCGATCACATCGTCGGCGGTTACCGGCTTGCCGGAATGGAAGGTCGCGTTCGGCGTGATCTCGAAAGTCCACTCCGACGCGTCGTCGCTGGCTTCCCAGCTGTCGGCGAGATCGGGCCCGAGCGAACCGTCGCCATTGATCATCGTCAGGTAGCTGCGGTGCGTGTGACCCATAAAGATCATCTGGCGGGTCACGTATGTGCCGGGGTCATGCGTATCCGACGTGTTGCCGTCATGGAGACCCCAGCGGAATGTTCCGCCCTTCTTGGGCTGCGCCGCCGCTGCGGTCGTCCAGAGGCCTGACGCGGTCGACGCTGTCAAACCAGCGGCAAGCGAATAGTTCATGAAGTCGCGACGGGATACCCTGCCGCGTTTAGCCTCTTCGGCCATGCGGTCCATTAGTCCCGGATTCGTTTTTTTCTTCATTATCGGATTGCCTCCTCTGTTGTGTCTGTTGCCGTTGAGCGCAGAACGAGCTTCAGCACCCGTCCCTTTAGGGTCAAACGCTCAGCACAATTCGGGTAGTCAAATTGCGACATGTTGGCACCTAAACACGAACAATCGCGCAGTACTACCCGTGGTTCCCGTTTTTCCGGACACCATTTTCCCGATTTCCGGCCCGTTTCGGCACTCAAACTTACCCTAGGGAACTCGTAGGTTCCAAGATTATACCCAAATCCCCCCACGCTGTAAGGCAACCTATATATGTCTTTGTTTTTATTGTTGTTTGTCTCTTTTCCCTCGAATTCTCACCCATATCGGGCTGCGCGCGCACGCCAAACTGGCGGCTCCGCAGTGACCGGGAATAATCGGCGCTCTCTTTCAAAGCGCTTTGACCGGATTTTACAGATATTTTTCTGGGAAAAGGCCTTCGGTGTCGTTTTCAGACACGGTCCCAAGGGGCTACGGGCTGCGTCGCGGCGATCATGGCCTTGATGATGGCATCGACTGTCGGGCTCGATCTGCGGTTCTCGGGGACGAGCAACTTGAGGAAGAGATGCGGGATTCGGTAGTCCGGCAGCAGTGCGACCAGCTCGCCACTCTTGAGCGCGTCGCGAACCAGAGGTTCCGAAACGATCGTCACGCCGATACCGCGGATCGCCGCGGCGCGCAGGACATGACTGTCCGTCGCACTGAATACGCTGCCGATTTCGACGCTCACCTCGCCTGAAGGCCCTTCGAACGCCCAGCGCGTGCCGCTCGCCGGAAAAGAGATGCAGTCATGGTCAGCGAGATCGCGGGGGTGCTCCGGGTACCCTCGCCGCTCGAGATAGGCCGGCGATGCCACAATCGCGCGGGGAAGCGGGCATAGCGGAATGTCGATGACGTGCGGATAGCTTATCGGCAAGCCGCCGACCGCCAGGTCAAAGCCTTCCTCCAGCGGGTTCACCGAGCGGTCGATCATCACCAGATCGATGCGCACGCCCGGATTGTCGATGCGAAACTGGACCAGGACATCGCTGAAATAGAGCGATGCGATCGTGGACGGGCATTTGACGCGAATATGTTCCTGGGGACGGCTGGCGCCCTCGACACCGTCGAGCGCGGCTTCGAGCTCCGACATGAGGGCCAGGAAGCGTTGCTGATAGCCGTGGCCGGCCTCGGTCAGTTGCAGGCCACGCGTCGAACGCATGAAGAGCTGCGTCTTCAGCTGGTATTCAAGCTGCGATATCCGCTTGGAGATGACGGAGGGCACGGTATGGGCTTCGCGCGCGGCCGCCGAAAAGGAGCCGAGGCGCGCCACGGTGAGGAAAGCCCGTATATTGGAAATGATGTCCATTTCGCGAAAAGGAGCCGCGAAAGCGGCCCCTGTCAACTGTGCGGCGCGCGGGTGCGCAGTTTATCCCGCGGCCTCGGCCATAGCCTCGCTTCTGACATGAGCACCCTGACTGCGCAGAGTGTCCTGCAGTTCGGCAATATCGACGTCGCGCGGTTCGACGCCGCGATTGGCGGCGATGCCCGCAGCAGCGCCCGCCGCCTGTCCGGTCAGCCAGCACTGCGGGATCTCGCGCATGAAGCCGTGAGAGTTGGCGTCGCAGGAAATGTGCCGGCCTGCCGCCACGAGGCCGTTCAACCGCGCCGGCACCAATGCGCCGTAAGGCACCGAGATGACCGGGAATTTCGGCGACACGGACGGGCTGACCCCGACCTCGTCCGCCAGCACCTTGCCCTCAGGCCACTGACTGCGTTCGACGCGACCGACGCCTTCGAGCCTTCGCGTATGGCGGACGCCAAGCTGCGGCGCGCTCAGCATCATCCAGGCCTTCTGGAAGCCCGGCGCGTGCTTACGGAAGAATTCGCAATGGGTCTGCATGAAGCGGTGCGAGCGGATTTCCAGTTCCGTCTGGTCGTCGACATTGACCGCGGAGAGACCTGACTGGCGCGGGCCGAGAAACAGCGCGACGTCGTTGCGCCAGGAGACATAGGGCGCCTGGAAGAAGCCGAGCGTTTCGCGGCCGAGCTTGTTGAGTTCCGAAAATGCGTCGGGTTCATTGAGGCGGAAATCGAGCCAGGTTTCCATGTCGACGCCGCAGAGCATGAAGCCCGTATTGGCGGAATGGTGGACGTCGCCCTCTTCGATGTCCGTCTCGAAGCCGCCGCCGGCGCGCGAAAACACATCGCCGTCGCCGGTGCAGTCGACCACGACCTTGGCGTAGAGCGCCTGACGGCCTTCCTTGCTCTCGAAAACAATGCCCTTGACCGCGCCGTCCTCGACGATCGGCACCGACATCCAGGAATGGAAAACCAGCCGTACGCCGGCTTCGATCAGCATCTCCTGCGACAGCAGCTTGAGGCGTTCCGGATCGATGGTCGGCGCCCAGGTGACGATGCCATGGAAGGCCGATGTGCGCAGCCGCCAGTATTTCGCCAGCGCGTCATCCTTGACGCCCCAGAGCTTCTTTTCCGGTCCCGCGACCGCTTCCGGCGGCAGCCGGTCGAGCACTTCCTTGGCGAAGCCCTGGATGACCTGGTTGCCCTCCCAGTCGGTCATCCGGTCGATCCAGATCACCACGCCGCCGGTGGAGAGACCGCCCAAATGATTATAGCGCTCCAGCATGACGACATCGGCACCGGTGCGCGCGGCAGCGAGCGCCGCCGCGGTGCCGGCCGGCCCGCCGCCGACCACAAGCACATCGCAATTGTGGTAGACCGGGATGTCGCGCGCGGGTTCGGCGAATATCCCCTGCCCGTTGCGTTTCGGGAAGGTATGGGATTGCTCGTTGAAGATGTCGGACGAAAGGAACCGGTCTTCCGACTGGCGGATCTCCTGTACCTTCGGCTTCTGATCGCTCATTGCATCCCCTCCCTGTTCAGTCACCGGCCCATCGGCCGGGCCTTGTTTTCAGTTCCGTATCGTAACTACGTCGAGTTCGCGGCCGGATGAACGCCCGGCGTCGCAAAAACGCCTTTCGCGTTTCGCAACAGGGCCGGACGGTGCCTCCTCATGCAGCCGCCGAGCGGATCAGGTCCGCGGCGCGCTCTGCGATCATGATGACCGGCGCGCAGGTGTTGCCCGAGGGAATGGTCGGCATGATCGAGGCATCGACCACGCGCAGGCCCTCCATGCCATGAACCTTCAGCTTCGAGTCGACGACCGCATCCTCGCCGTGGCCCATCTTGGCGGTGCCAACGGGGTGGAATGTCGTGGCGATCGTCTGGCGGGCATAATCGATCAATTCGTCGCGGGAGGTCTTGGCCGGACCCGGGCTTATCTCCTCGGGTGCGTATTGCGCCATCTTCGGCGCGGACGCGATCTTGCGCGCCAACTCGACCGAGCGGACTGCGATCTCGCAGTCATAGTCTGTGGCAAGGAAGTTGTGCACGATCTCGGGCTGGGTCGCCGGTTCGGCATCCACAGCATGGCAGTGGCCGGTGCTTTCCGGACGCATGATGCAGATTGCGGAGGTGATGCCCGGATAGGGGTGCACGGGGCCGCCGACCCGGTCGTAACTCGCCGCCGAGGCGTGAATCTGGACGTCGGGCGCCGGCGCGTCCTCCATCACCTTGGCGAAGACGGTCACGAGCGGCGGCTGTGCGGACATCGGGCCGGAGCGCCGCACCGCATATTCCGCCGCCATCATGGCCTTGCCGAAGAAAGTGCCGGCGCGGCTATTGAGCGTCTTCGTATTGTGGACCTTGTGGGTGATGCGGATATGCCAATGATCCTGCAGGTTCTCGCCGACACCGGGAAGATCATGCACGACCTCCAGCCCGAGGGCCTTGACGCGCTCGGCCTGTCCGATGCCGGAGCGTTCCATGATCGCCGGGGTGCCGTAAGCGCCGGCGCAAAGGATCACCTCGCGGCGCGCCTTTGCGGTCACCGTCTCGCCGCCGCGACGATAGATCAGGCCGGCCGCACGCCGTCCTTCGGTCAGGACGCGGTCGGCCATGACGCCGGTGATAACGGTCAGGTTCGGCCGGTCGGTTACCGGGTAGAGGAACGCCTTGGCCGAGGATTGCCGGCGGCCGTTGAGGATCAGTGCCTGAAAATACTGTCCGCCCTCATTGTCGCCCGCGTTATAATCGCGCGTCTTGCGCACGCCGATTTCGTCCGCGGCATCGATATAGCTGTCGAGAACCGGCCACCGCATGCCGGGGTCGGAGATTTTCCATTCGCCGGAGGTCCCATGGGCCTGCAAGTCCTCGCCGACCCAGCCCTCCGACCGCATGAAATAGGGCAGGACGTCAGACCAGCCCCAGCCCTCGTTTCCCTGCGCGAGCCAGTTGTCATAGTCCCAGCGGTGGCCGCGCACATAGACCATGCCGTTGATCGAGGACGAACCGCCCAGAACCTTGCCGCGCGGCACCGCCAAAGTGCGTCCGCCCAGATGCGGCTCCGGCGCCGTCTTGTAGAGCCAGTCGAAGCGCGGGTTGCCCAGGAGCTTGGGCAGCATCAGCGGTATCTCGATATAGGGATGCCGGCCGGAACCGCCCGCCTCGACCATCAGAACGCGGATGTTCGGATCCTTGCTCAGCCGATTGGCGAGAAGGCACCCGGCAGTGCCGCCGCCGACAATGATGTAATCGAAACTGTCTTCGCTCATCGGAATACCTCAGTTCATCAGGGTCGGCAGAAACAGGGAAAGCTGCGGGAAGCTGACCATGAGGATGACGACGACCAGGTCGCAGAGCAGGAACCAGCCAACGCCGCGGAAGATCGTCACCAGCGGAATCTCGCTGCCGACCACGCCCTTGACGACGAAGACGTTGAAGCCGAGCGGTGGCGTCAGCATGCCGATCTCGATGAACTTCACCACGAGAACGCCGAACCAGACCAGATCCATGTTCATCGCGTTCAGCAGCGGGATGAAGACCGGCATGGTGATCAGCATGATGCCGATCGGATCGAGGAACATGCCCAGTATCAGATAGATGACCGAGATCGCGAGAATCACCAAGACCGGGTCGAGACCGAGCGGGGCGATCAGCTGGGCCAGCATGTTGGAGGCGCCGGTAAAGCTCAGCAGGCGCGTAAACATCAGCGCGCCCATGCCGACGAAGAAGATTTGCGAGGTGGTGAGGATGGCGTCGCGCACCGCCTCCCAAAGTTTAGCCCAGGTCATACGGCGCTGCACGACCGCGATGGCGAGAGCAAGAGCCGAGCCGGCGGCGCCGGCTTCGGTTGGCGTGACGACGCCGGAATAAAGCCCACCGATGATACCGAAAACGAGAATGAAGAGCGGCCAGATTTCGGCAAGCGACTCCCAGCGCTCGCGCCTTATCTCCTCGGCGCTCTTATCGTCATGGATCGGCGGCGCCAGTTCCGGATTGATCTTGCAGCGGATGAGGATCATCGCGGTGTAGACACCGGCGGTCAAAAGACCAGGAATGATGCCCGCGATCAGCAGGTCGACGATCGAGGTCTCGGCGAAAATGCCGTAGAGCACCATCAGGATCGACGGGGGGATCAGCGCGGCGATCGTACCGGCAGAAGCCACCACGCCGGTGGCAAGCCCCTTTTCGTAGCCGGCCTTGAGCATCTCCGGAATGGCCAGGCGGCCCATGGCGGCGGCGGCGGCAACCGAAGAGCCGCAACCGGCCGCAAAACCGGCCGAGGCTATGTTGGCAGCAACCGCCAGACCGCCCGGCAGCGCCGACAGCCACAACCGCGCGGCCCTGAACAACGATGTCGCGATGCCCGAGACATAGACGATAGAGCCCATCAGCAGGAACATGGGGATCGCCGAAAGATCCCAGTTCGCCGCGAAATAGTAGGGCACTTCGCGCATCTGGCCGATGGCGACGTTGAAACTCTTGAGTTCCCAGAAGCCCAGGAAGCTCACCACGCCAAGCGCGACGCCGATCGGCGTGCGGATCGCGATGAGGAAAAGCATGCCTGCAAAGCAGACAAGGCTCAGTGTCAATCCATCCATAGCTAAGCGCTCATGCGTCCGGAATGCGGGCGTGGTGATGTTCGTCCGGACCGCGTCCGGGGAGAAGTATGCGTACGAACCTCAGGGTGAGGCAAAGAAGCAGGCTCGCACCGGCGATCGGCAGCAGCCATCGTCCGGGCCACACGATCATGTATCCGCCGGAAATCTCCAGCACCTCGCCCTGCGCGGTGCGGCGGAGTGCGGACTCGTAACTCTGCCATGTGAAGGCGACCATATAGGCCATGCCGAGAAAGGTCGTGAAAGCGTCCAGAAAGCGACGCAGCCGCGGCCCCATATATTCGGTGAAGATGTCCGCCGAGATGTGGTCGTCGCGCACCCCCAGGAAGGCGATGGGCAGAAAGGTCGCCGCGATCATGTAATAGGCGGCAACGGTCTGGTTGGTCTGACGCAGCGGCGAGTGCATCACGGTTCGCATGAACACGTCGAAGGTGACATGAATCATCATGGCGAAACCGGCGAGGACCGCGAGCGCCAGAAGCGCTCGCGACCACCATTCCAGAACCCGGTCGATACGGTCGAGCATTTACAGGCTTTCCGGGTCGACCTTGGAGTAGATTTCGTCCCAGAGGGCCTTCTCATAGGCCTCGACGTCGGTGCCGATCTTCGCGGACAGGCCGCGCCATTTCTCCAGCGCCACGTCATAGGCGTCGAGAAACTCTTCCGGATTTTCCACGCCGAAGCCTTTGGCGAAATTGATGCCGATGGTGCGCTGTTCCTTGATGAACTTGTCCATCAGCGCCTGCCATTCCTCGGGATTTTTCGGCTCGATCATCTTCACGCCGTTGTTGGCGATCTGATCCTCCATCGTCTTCTGGGTCTTGATGATGAAGTTGTTGATCGTGTGCGCAGCCGAAAGATGCACGATGGCTTCGAGATGGGCTTCCTTCTGCTCCTTGGTGAAACCGTCCCAGACATCATGGTTGATGATCATGCCAAGGATCGGCGCGGAGACGCCCAGCGAAAAGTCGGTGACATTCTTGGCGAAATCGCCGTAGCCGAAGGTCTTCAGCCAATCGCCGATGCCCGTCGTGCAATCCACGCCGCCGCGCTGCAGAAGCGAGACCGTGTCCGCAAGCGAGACCTGCACCGTGGTCGCGCCGGCCATGTTCATGATGTTGAGCGGTGCGCCGGACGAGCGGACGCGCAGACCCTTGAGCTGCGAAACCTCATCGATGGGGTCGCGACAGATCAGCAGATAAGGCGCGGAGGCATAGCCGCCGATGCCGACCATGTTGAGCGCCTTGAGCTCCTTGATGCAGGAGGGGCAATGCAGCATCACCACCTCGTTGGCGGCGCCAGCCGCGGCAACCGGATCGTCGCCCGGCACGGCGAGGCCGTAGAGCGTCGCGGTCGAGGGCAGAAGGTTCGGGACGTAGTTCGTCGCCGCAACGCCGGCATCCATGAGGCCGTCCTGCACAGCGGCAAAGGTCTCTACGCCACCGGCGAGCTGACCGCCGGCGATCAGGTTCCAGTTCACTTCGCCGTCGGTCGCTTCCTTGATCCGCTTGAAGACTTCCGGCAGCGCCTCGGCATTGATGTAGTCGGACGCGGGAACCCACGATCCGTAGGTGTAGTCCTTGGCCGAGGCCGACGCGGCGCTCAGCGCCAGTGCGGCGGCCGAAGCCAGAGTTACGAATTTTCTCATCTCATGTTCCTCCCTTTGGATGAGCCGTTCAGACCGCGCCTCAGCAGCGCGGTTCAAAACCGTGAATGCGGTGGATAGAAAAACGGGGATCGGCCGGCCGCCAACGACCGGGACAAAAAGGCGGGATAAGGGTCGCGAACTGCATTCGTCAGCCCCGATTCAACCGCGCCGATTTCCGTGGAAAGCAGAGCATCCGGTCGAGCCGTGCCAGGCACTGTCGCTGTCGATTTGATGCATCGTCCTTCCTCCCTGGACGCGAAGCTAGTCAATCGCCGTTGCGGCGTGAATGCCTGATTTCGCGTTTATATCTTTCGCGATTCGCGATAGATGAGCGCATCTCAAGACTGCGCCGCAAGCGCGCGTTGCCGGAACAGGATGAACACCGCCGCGGCGACGCCGACCAGCGAGCTGGCAAGCTGGATCGCGACAAGCCTTTCCGCCCCCGCGCCCGGCACCATGACAGCGCCGGCATAGGCGGAAAGCGCCGCGCCTCCGAGGATCATCATGGCGCTGCCGAGACCGCTGGCGGTGCCGGCAAGATGCGGGCGCACCGACAGCATTCCGACCGTCGCATTCGGCAAAGTCATGCCGTAACCGACGGCGACGAAGAACATCAGCCCGAAGAAGGTCACGACCGAGCCAAGGCCGGCGATGAACAATGCCAGCGACACGATCAGCGCCAGCGTCGAGGTCAGCGTGCCAAAAATCACCATGCGAAGGACACCGGTGGCGGCCGACAGCCTGCCGGACAGGAAACTCCCGGTCACGTAGCCAATCGAATTCGCGCCGAAGAAAAGGCCGAGCATGACCGGGCTGAGGCCGAAGACCTGTGCGCCAACAAAGGGGGCTCCGCCCAGATAGGCGAAATAGGTTCCCGCCGAACAAGCCTGCACGACGCCATATCCCCAGAAACGCGGCGCGGTGAGAAGCTCGGGATAGCCGCGAAACTGTTCGGCGAAGGAGGCGAATGCGCGCGGGCGGGTCTCGCCGATATCGTGCCAGATCAGCCAGATCGCGCCACTGCCACACAGGAACATGACCCAGAAGCTGGCGCGCCAGCCAAGCGTCGTATCGAGGATGCCGCCAAGGGTGGGACTGATCATCGGCACGACGGCCATGCCCATGGTGAGATAGCCGATCATCGATGCCGCGCGCGATTCGGCGACGGTGTCGCGGACAATGGCGCGGGCAAGTACGACACCCGAATAGACGGTTGCCTGCATCATACGAAAGGCAAGGAACATCACCACGCTGGTGGACAGGATGCATCCGAGGCTGGCCAGCACGAATATGCCGTAGGCGGCCAATAAAACCGGCCGGCGGCCATAGCGGTCGGCCAACGGCCCGAGCAGGACCTGCGTCGCGCCGGTGAGCGCGAGATAGAGAGCGACCGAAAGCTGGATGACGCTGTAATCGGTGCCGAATTCGGCGGCCATGTGCGGCAGCGACGGCAGGAAAATGTTCATGGGCATCGCCGCGATGCCAGTCACGGCGACAAGCGTCATGAACGTCGGCGGCGTCGTCCGGTCGAGGAACCGGGGCGCCACCTTTTCGGGACTTTCAGCGGCTTGCGTCACGGCAAATCAGCCCGCCACACAAGGCCGCCGCCGCGCATCATGCCTCGGCGGTTTCCCTGGCCCGGTCGGCCGACCTGTCGGGAAAATCGACGACGACATAATTGCCTTCGACCTCGACCGGGATCGTATCGGCGACATAGGGGCCCTTGACGAGTTCCTGCCCGGCGACCGCCTCGGTGGCATAGGCGCGTGTGCGGGTCGATTTCGGATCGCTCCAGGATTGGCCGGTCCGCACATCGTACTCCCAGCCGTGCCATGGGCATTTCAGCATCTCGTTGTTACGGCACATGCGGTAAGTTCCGGGCCCGTCGCTCTCGACGATACCGCTCAGCCGCCCACCGGATAGCTTGGCGCCGCCATGCGGGCAAACATCCATCAGCGCGAAAAACTCGTCTCCAAGACGGATCAGGCAAAGCTCGCGGCCCGCCACCTCAACCCGGCGAATACCCTTGTCGGGAAAGCCGGCAACTTCTGCAACAACGTGTCGGGTCATTAGAAACCGTAAAGCTTGGAGGCGTTGCCGCTCAGGACGGCTTCGCGCTGATGGTCTTCGACAGGGAAACGGAAAATACGATAGGCGTCGTCGTAGTCCCAATGCGGGTAATCGGAGGAATACATGAGCCGGTCCCAGCCGATCCACTCGATCACATCGACGATGTCACGGGGCTTCTTCGGCTCCTCCATGGGCTGGGTCGCCCACCAGAAATGCTCCTTCATATATTCCGAAGGCTTGCGCTTGAGATGCGGCACTTCCTTGTGGAAGGTGTCGAAATGCTTGTCCATGCGCCAGCCGAGCGCCGGCGCCCAGGAAAAGCCGCCTTCGATAATCGCGACCTTCAAGGTCGGAAACGCCTCCAGGACGCCCTCGATGACGAGGCTCGACACCAGCGCCTCCGCGCCGGGCACGAAAGTGTAGTGCTCCTGGAAATAGAAGCTCGGCCAGCCAGTGCCGCTTGACGGCTTGCCGTTGGAGTAGCCGACCGGATGCAGTCCGACGGGCAGGCCGGCTTCGGCCGCGGCGCGATAGATCGGCCAGTATTTGCGCGTGCCGAGGGTCTCATTGGGGCGCGTCGACATGATGATCTGGACGAAGCGCTTGTCGCCTGCATGTTTCTCGATCTCGGCGACGGCCGATTCCGGATTGTCCTGCGCAACGACGATGCCGCCGCGAAGGCGCGGTTCGGGTTCGAGCCATTCGGCAATCTGCCAGTCGTTGCACGCGCTCGCCATCGCCGCGGCGAGGTCCGGATTACGCTCCTCCATACCGCCACGGCTGAGCGCGATCAGATTGCCGACCTCGATGCCGAGCGGGTCGAGATGCTGTTCGCGCAGCATCTTGAGGTCGGATCCGGCCGGTCCAACCTCGGGCCTGGAATCCATGCGCATGCCGTTGGCAGTCATACGCGGATAGGCAAGCTGGCCTATAAGGCCCTGACGCATGTGCATGCCGTAGGTCTGCAGGTGCTCCACCCAGTGCTTTTCCATGAAGGGAAAGAGCGCTGCCGGCGATCTGGGGGCCGGATGGATGTCGCAATCGATGATGCGCAGCCTCGTGGCGGCGTCGGTTTCGACGAGCGGGCGATTCATATCGTTTCCTCCAGAATTGCGGCCGCGTCGCGCAGCGCCGGTTCGGCGGCAAGTCGCGGATAGGCCTTCAGCGCGTTGCCGGACAGGATGCCCGGAAGCGACTCGTCAGGCAGGCCCGCCGGAAGCGGGTCAGAGCCGGCAAATTGCCGGTGCGGATAGTCGGTCGAATAGAGCAGCATGTCGGTGCCGCCGATATGTTTGATGATCTGCTTCAATTCCTCAGGCCCGGGCGGGTCGGAAGGCTGCAGCGACAGGAATACGCGGCCTGCCATGATCTCGGAGGGCTTGCGGTCGAGCCAGGGCACTTCCTGGCGCACGCCGCGCCAGGTCTTGTCGTTGCGCCAGATGAGCGTCGGCAGCCACGCGAAGCCGGACTCGAGGAAGACGACTTTCAGGTCCGGGTATTTCTGGAAAACCCCCTCGCCGACCAGGCCGGTGACGATGTTCTCGAAGACCATGGACTGCATCACATAGTCTTCGAACTGGTAGGATGGCCAGCCGGAGACGCTGGGCGGCAGGCGATAGAGGCCGCCGGCATGAATGGCGAGCGTCAGGCCGTGCTTTTCGCAGGCCTCGTAGATCGGCCAGTAATGGCGATTGCCATGGTGGATCTCCTGCATGGCAAGAAGCAGGACCTGGACGAAGCGCTTGTCACCGGCCAGCCGTTCGATTTCGGCCACAGCAGCCGGAATGTCTTCGCCGGAGACATAGATCGAGCCGCGCAGGCGCGGTTCCCTGTCGAGCCAGACCTTGGCGACATAATCATTGACCGCGCTCATCATGACGGTGCGAATATCGGGATTATGCAGGGCGACGACGCCGTGCAGCATCGATGCGACAGCGATATCAGTGCCGAACTTGTCCAGCGCGGCGGGGACGTCGAGACCTTCGAAATCCGGATTGTTCGTGAGCGGTGAATTCGGCGGGTAGGACGTCAGGCGGAACGGCATCGACGGCAATTCGCGATCGACAACCTGACCGCGCCAGAACTCGTCGAGGAACGGCAGCAGGTCATCGATCGAAGCCTGCGGCAGATGAAAATCGGCGTCGATTCGCAACGGAGTGCGTGTCGGCAAAGTACTTCCTCCCGGTATACGTATAGGGGATGGATCATATTCCCGCGGATAATCGGAGAGAACCACGCAATTCACGAAAACTCATGTCGCGAAAAGTGTGCTTGCCCGCGACCCCGGCATCGGAAAGGTCTTGGCATCAAACACAAATATGAAGCGCGCGCGCATTTAATCAATGTCTGCGGCTTCGGGTCAATATCTGCCTTAAGGGCAGACTGGGGAGGAACCGTCATGACACGCAACTATCGCTCGAACCTGACGCCTGGAACCGCGCTGTGGGCCGGACGGCGCGCGCATTGGCGGGCACTCGGCCTGACCGACGAGGACATGGCGAAGCCGAAGATTGCGATCATCAATTCCTCGTCGGAACTGGCGATCTGCTTTTCGCATCTCGACGGCGTGGCCGCGGAGATCAAGAAAGCGGTCCGCGCGGCGGGCGGCATTCCGTTCGAGGTGCGCACGACGGCGCCATCGGACTTCATGACGTCGGCCGGCCGGGGCGGCGCCTATATCCTGCCTTCGCGCGATCTGATCGCCCACGACATCGAGGCGCAGGTGGACGGTGCGCTGCTCGACGGGATGGTTTGTCTCGCCTCCTGCGACAAGACCACGCCCGGCCAGTTGATGGCGGCCTGCCGCATAAACATCCCGACCATCGTGGCAATCTGCGGCTACCAGGCCAGCGGCGAGTGGCGCGGCGAGCATGTCGATATCGAGGAAGTGTTCCTGAAATCCTCCTTCGTCCAGGCGGGTCGGATCACGGTCGAGGAACTGGGCGAGATGGCCGACAATTCAATCCGCTCGCCCGGCGTCTGCGCCGGCATGGGCACGGCGAACTCGATGCATGTGGTATGCGAGGCGCTTGGCATGTGCCTGCCCGGCTCGGCGCCTGTCCGTGCGGACAGTGAGCGCATGCTGGACAATGCCCGCGCCGCCGGCACGCGGCTGGTCGAGATGGTCGAGGCCGACCTGAAGCCCCGGGACATCATCACGCCCGATGCAATCCGCAACGCAGTGCGCATGGTGCTGGCCGTCTCCGGCTCGATCAATACCGTCAAGCATCTGCAGGGCATCGCCGTCGAGGCCGGGCTCGATGTCGACGTGATTGGCATGTTCCACGATATGGCGCACGACATTCCGCTGCTGACCGACGTTCGCCCGTCCGGCCCGACGCTGACCGAGGAATTCGAGGCGGCGGGCGGCGCGCTTGGCGTCCTCAAGCGCCTGGAAAGCAAGGTCGATCCCTCACCGCTCACGGTCACCGGCCGAACCATGGGCGAGGAAATCGCCGATGCGCCGGAGCCGAAGGGCGAGGTCATCCGCACGCTGGACGCACCGCTGTCGCGCCGACCGACAATCAACATGGTGCGCGGCACCCTTCTACCCGGCGGCGGCATCGTGCGGCTCGGCGGGCGCGGCGAGCGCAAGATGAAACATACCGGCCCGGCGCATATCTATCACAGCCGCGACGAGGCACTGGCCGGCATCAAGGCCGGCGAGGTCAAGCCCGGCGAAGTCCTGGTACTGCGCGGGCTCGGCGTACAGGGCGGTCCCGGCATGGCGATGACCTCGGCGGTGGTCTTCGCCCTGGACGGGGCCAAGCTGATCGAGGATGTCGCGGTGATCACGGAAGGCCAGATTTCCGGCTTGGTGAACACGGGACTGGTGGTCGGCGAAGCCTCGCCCGAGGCGGCGGCCGGCGGCCCGATGGCGGCGCTGATGGATGGAGACGAGATCACCATCGACGTGGAGGCGGGGCGCGTCGACCTGAACGTGCCGGAAGAGGAACTGGCCAAGCGCGACGCCAGCGCCGGACGCTTCGGCGTCGACATCCCCGGCGGACTGCTCGACGTCTATCGCCGTACGGTCGAACCGGTGCATGAGGGCGCGGTGATGACGCGGCCTCATGAAAAAAGGTAGGGCGTTGTCCCCTGCCTATTTGGCGATCATCTCGCTCCACCGTTGCCGCAAGGCCGGCATGTCGGGCGCGTCCTCGCAGATGAGCCCGTCCTCGTCGGACAGTTCGATCCAGGGCTGTTTCGTCGCGGTGAAGATGTGGCCCGCCGGATGAAGCCATGACCGGTCGTCGAGCGTGCCGGGCTTGATGACGAGAAATTCCCCACCGATGATCCGGTGGGTAATCCTTGTGCCGCAGGATGGACAGAAGGTCTTTTCCTGTGGCCGGCCAGATCCGCCGGTGCAGGGAAAGACCTCCAAGTCGCCGTCGATCTCGATGCCTTCTGCCGGGATCATCAGGGAGGATCCGAAGGCGCTGCCGGACTGGCGCTGGCAGACGGTGCAATGACAGGCGTAGTAGGTCACGGGCTTCGCCGTGACGCGATAACGCACCTTGCCACATTCGCAGCCGCCGGTGAGCGGCAGGTCGGGCAATTTGACCTTCTTCATCCCGTCCTCCTTCAGGCAGCCAACGCCTTGACGCGTGCCCGCAGATCGAATTCCGGATCGGCGATCTGCGCGGCCGTGACCTCGGCGCCCGCCTCCAGAAGCTTGCGCGTCATCGCATAGGTCGCCGCATCGTTCATGCAGTCGACAGCGATCAGGCGGTCGTCGCGGAAATAGAAATGCGAGACCGAGCCCTCGCGCTTGCCCGGACGGACAACCACCGCGTCATAGCCGCGATTGAAGCCGGCGATCTGCAGCTTCATGTCGTACTGATCGGACCAGAACCAGGGATGCGGCGCATAGACCGTATCGATACCGCAGATATTCGCGGCGGCGACCGCGGCCTGGTCATGCGCGTTCTGCACCGATTCAAGCCGCGTCGGCTGGCCGTCGAAAGGCAGAACCGTGCAATCTCCGGCGGCATAGATCGCCGGGTCTTCGGTGCGGCAGCGATCATCAACGACAATGCCGGCTTCGACTTTCAGGCCGGACTTTTCGGCGAGTTCCGAATTGGCCGAGATGCCGATGCCGACGACGGCGAGATCGAGCGGCAGTTCCGTTCCGTCGGCGAGGCGCACGGCGACCGCCCTGCCCCCGCTTTCTACAATGCGGTCCATCTGGGTGTCTTCGAGAATGGTGACGCCATGCGACTGATGCAGGGCGCGAAACGCATCCGCGGTCTCCTTGCAGGCGACGCGCTTGAGGATGCGGTCCGCCGCTTCGATGACGGTGACGTCCAGCCCTTTCTTGGCGGCTTCGGCCGCTGCCTCGAGGCCGATATAGCCGCCGCCGATGACGATCAGTTTCCGGCCGGACTGGAACTCCGCCATCAGGCCGTTGGCGTCGTCGAGCGTGCGCATGACGCGGACATTGGGCAGGCTGCCGCCGATTTCCGGCGGCAACCGCCGGGCATTTCCGCCGGTCGTCAGCAGCAGGGCGTCATAGCCCAGCGTCTCGCCGTCGGCGAGCGCGACCTGCTTGTGATGACGATCGATCGCCGTCGCCGCAGCGCCGAGCCTGAGGCCGATCCGGTTCTCGTCATACCACTCGCGCGGGCGAAGCCGCAGCCGGTCGAGGCTCATCGCTCCGGACATAAATTCCTTCGACAAGGGCGGGTGCTGGTAAGGAAGTTCGTTTTCGTCGGAGACGATCACGATCTCCATTTCGGCGGAATGCTGGCGGAGCGCGGCAGCCGCGGCGACCGCGGCGTGGCTTCCTCCGATGATAAGGGCTCTTGTCATGAATTGCTCAGCGAAAGTCAGTCGTTGCGGACCGTTGAAATAGCCTCGTTTGCCGCGACTGTATACATCACGACCGGCGACAACTGCTTTTCCGGACACCTGCGATCGCACAAAAAATAGACAGGACGCAGGGGAAACTGCACAAAAACAGGTTCCGAACAGTCGATTGCCGGCCGAAAAGGCAGGGTTTTACCGTCTGGCACAACCCTTGCTTCGAAATTCTCGTGCAGAGGCGCCTAGGGTTCCGGTTCCGAGAGGGATGTCTGGTCCGAGAGGTGCAAGCCGCCGGAAAAGGGCGGTGACACGGCGGGGCAAAATCCCGGGAGACAACTGCACAGGTTTGCGCGCGCAGACCTCCTCCCGGATGTGCGCTCGAACCTCCCATAATCGCGGCGCGACCGCGCGAAACTTGAGAGGCAGGAGCATGATCAGGAAATTCGTCACTACCCTCGGACTTGCGGCAACGCTGGCCTTGCCGTTTTCGGCGACCGGAGCGGCCGCGGAAGAGAAGACAGAATTCAGCGTTTGCTGGTCGATCTATGTCGGCTGGATGCCGTGGGGCTATCTTTCCGATTCCGGCATCATGAAGAAATGGGCCGACAAATACGGCATCTCGGTCGATATCGTGCAGATCAACGACTATGTCGAATCCATCAACCAATACACGGCCGGCCAGTATGACGGCTGCTCCATGACCAACATGGATGCGCTGTCGATTCCCGCCGGCGGCGGCGTCGACACCACCGCGCTGATCGTCGGCGACTATTCCAACGGCAATGACGCCATCATCCTGAAGGGCAAGACCGAACTGGCGGACATCGCCGGCCAGAATGTCAACCTCGTCGAACTGTCGGTCTCGCATTATCTGCTCGCCCGCGCGCTCGACTCCGTCGGCCTGTCGGAAAAGGACCTCACGGTGGTCAACACGTCCGACGCCGACATGATCGCGGCCTATGGCACGGATGATGTCACGGCCGTGGTCACCTGGAATCCGCTAGTCTCCGAGATCCTCGAACAGCCCAACGCCACCAAGGTGTTCGACAGCGCCGGCATTCCGGGCGAGATCATCGACGTCATGATGGTCAATACCGAGACGCTGGCCGACAACCCGGCCTTCGGCAAGGCGCTTGCGGGCGCGTGGTACGAGGTGATGGGGCTGATGGCCTCCGGTGACGAGGAAGCGCTGACCGCCATGGCGGAAGCGTCCGGCACCGACCTCGCCGGTTACAAGGCGCAGCTCGATTCCACCGAGATGTTCTTTGCGCCTGCCGATGCGGTGACCTTCACCGAATCCGGCGACCTGCCGAAGACCATGCAGTTCGTCGCCGAGTTCCTGTTCGACAAGGGCATTCTCGGCGAAGGCGCGCCGAGCCCGGAATTCGTCGGCGTCGCCTTCCCCGACGGCTCCGTCTATGGCGACGAGGCGAACGTCAAGCTGCGCTTCGACACGACCTACATGCAGATGGCCGCCGACGGCGCGCTCTGATCGTCAACCATGCCCGGCGCTCCGCGCGCCGGGCACTTTCTCCCGGTCGCCCATGCGCCTCATCAACCGTAAACCGTCCCGCGCCTCCGCCTTCGCGCTCGGCATGGCGCCCTTCGTAGCCGCGATTGTCGCCTACATGGTCGCGAGCCATTACAGACGGCTGGACAATCCGGCCGACAAGCTGCTGCCGTCGCTGCCGGACATGGCTGCCTCGTTCGGCCGTATGGCGTTCACGCCCGACCGGCGCTCGGGTGACCTGCTCTTGTGGATGGACACGTTCGACAGCCTCGTAAGGCTCGCGGCCGGAATGGGCGTCGCGGTGCTGTTGGCGCTGTCGCTCGGCATCCTGATCGGTTTCATCCCGCATGTGCGCTCCTCGCTGGCGCCCTTCATCGCCACCTTTTCGCTGATCCCGCCGATCACCATCCTGCCGATCCTGTTCATCATTTTCGGGCTCGGCGAACTCTCCAAGATCATGCTGATCGTCGTCGGGACCGCGCCCGTGATGATCCGCTCCATTGCGCAGTCGGTGATGGAAATACCGCGCGAACTGATCATCAAGGCCGAGACGCTCGGCGCGTCCGTCTGGCAGATGATGGTGCGGGTCGTCCTGCCGCAGATCCTGCCCAAGCTGATCACCGCGATCCGGCTCGGTCTCGTGCCTGCCTGGATCTTCCTGATCTCGGCGGAGGCGATCGCATCGACCTCCGGTCTCGGCTACCGCATCTTCCTTGTCCGGCGCTATCTCGCGATGGATGTGATCCTGCCCTATGTCGTCTGGATCACGTTGCTCGCCTTCATCCTCGACCGGCTTCTGCTGATGGCCTCGCGCCGCGCCTTCCCGTGGCATCATTTGCAGGGAGAGAGCCTGTGAGCGAGCAGCCGAAAGTCTCCGTGCGCAACGTCGCCAAGATTTATGACGGCACGGTCGTGCTGGAACGGCTCGATCTCGATATCGCGGCAGGCGCGCTTTGCACGATCGTCGGCGCATCGGGCTGCGGCAAGTCGACCTTCCTGCGGATGCTGCTGTCGCAGGAAGTCCCGTCGCGCGGGGAGATTCTCATCGACGGCGAGAAACTGCCGCCAGAGCCGACGCCCGACCGCGGCATTGTCTTCCAGCGCTATTCGGTCTTCCCGCATCTGACGGTCGAGGAGAACCTGATGCTGTCTGCGGAATTCGACGCCGCACCGCTGACCGGACGGCTGTTCGGGTCGAAACGAGCGGCCGCACGCGACGCCGTCACCGAGACGCTGGAGCGGATCGGGCTGGCGCAGGCGCGCACCCGCTATCCGGTGCAGCTGTCGGGCGGCATGCAACAGCGCCTCGCCATCGCGCAGGCACTGTTGAAGAGACCGAAGATCCTGCTGCTCGACGAGCCGTTCGGCGCGCTCGATCCCGGCATTCGCGCCGACATGCAGGAATTGCTGATCGAACTCTGGAAGGAACTGTCGATGACCATCTTCATGGTCACGCACGACATCCACGAGGCCTTCAAGCTCGGCACGCGCGTTCTCGTCTTCGACAAGATCCGCCACGACCCCGACGCGCCGGACCGGTGGGGCGCGACGATCACCTACGACCTGCCGCTCGATCGCGCAGGCGTGCAAACCATCCCCGATGCCGGGGCCCTTTTCGCTGTCAAGAACACTACAAGAGGAGACGTCCCAAATGCGTGACATCCATTCGCGCGGACCCGAGCGTGCCGCCCGCAAGGCCGGCCTGACGAACCGTACCGAGCCAGCGCGCTTGCACCACCCGGATTTCGACAAGCTGAACATGCGCGGCTGGAAGGCGGCGGAGAAGGAAGGTACCCTTCCCTCCGCTGCCTGGCAGAAGGAGCGCCAATGGGCGCTGCGCATGGGTTTGACCGGCTCGGATTCGCTCGAGGACAAGACGATCCCGACCTTTTCGCGCGGGGAACTGCCGCATTATGCCGGCATCAACACCTTCCTGAAGGCGCCCTATATCGAAGACGTGACCAAGGTCGGCGCCTATGATGCGGCAATCATCGGCATTCCCTTCGACGGCGGCACGACCTATCGGCCCGGCACGCGATTCGGCCCGCAGGGCGTGCGCAAGATTTCTGCGCTCTACACGCCCTATAATTACGAGATGGGCATCGACCTGCGCGAGCAGATGACGCTGTGCGATGTCGGCGACGTGTTCACGATTCCCGCCAATATCGAGAAGACCTTCGACCAGATCAGTCGCGCGGTCTCCCACGTCGCCTCGTCCGGCGCGCTGCCGATCATGATCGGCGGCGACCACTCGATCGGCTTTCCCTGCGTGCGCGGCATCGCCCAATGCACCTCGAAGCGCATCGGCATCGTGCATTTCGACCGGCATATCGACATCCAGGAAAAGGATCTCGATGAGCGGATGCACACGACGCCGTGGTTCCATGCGACCGACCTCGCCAACGTGCCGGCCGTCAACCTCGTGCAGGTCGGCATCGGCGGCTGGCAGGTGCCGCGCGAAGGCGTGCAGGAAGCGCGCAAGCGCAACACCAACATCTTCACCATGCGCGACATCGAGGAACTGGGCCTCGCCGAGACGGCGGCGCGCGCGCTGGAACTCGCATGGAAGGACGCCGACGCGGTCTATATCTCCTTCGATATCGACTCGGTCGATTGCGGCTTCGTGCCCGGCACAGGCTGGCCGGAGCCCGGCGGTTTCCTGCCGCGGGAGGCGCTGGAGCTGGTATCGCTGGTCGCCGCCGAAGGCATCTGCGGACTCGAAGTCGTCGAGGTCTCGCCGCCCTACGACACATCGGACATCACCGCGCTGCTGGCGACCCGCGTCATTGTCGACGTGCTCGGCACGCTGGTCAGCCACGGCAAGATGGGATCGCACAAGGGCATCATCGACAAGCCTGTAACGATTCCCGCCGGCCCGGATGTCGACGGACAGGGATGGGGGACGAATGATGCATGACGATCACGATCATCCCCATCACGGCCACGAACATGACCACGGTCATGGCCATACGCACCAGCAACACGGGCCGGGCCACAACCATCCGCATGATCACGCGGAGCACCTGCATTCCCATGTGCATGGCGATGCGGCAAAGGAGCGGCGGGAGGAACTGCGCGTCCTCGCGACCGCCTTCCTCGACGGCTACCGCAAGGCGGACGACAAAACCTCCTTCCTGCGGGTCGCCGGCGTGCCGTTCAAACGCACGGGATCGGACGGGCTGGCCATGCATCTGGTCGAGACGAAGATCGAATCGAAATGGCAGCTCGGCACCGCCTCGCCCGCCTTCGGGTCGCGCGAGCTGGTGTACCTGCCCTATCCCGGCGAGATGGTGACCGCGCGCGAGACGATGACATTCACCTATGTCTCGCTGAGCGAGCGGGCCGATATCGACCTGACGGAAGTGCTCGCCGCCCGCGCGGAGAAATGACTGCTAACGCCTAAGCGTAAACGCGCCGATCGCCACGGCGATCCAGCCGGCCATCATGGTCATGCCACCGGCTGGCGCCGCCATGGCGAAAAGCCGGCCAAGGCCGAACAGTCTCAGGGCGATATCGGCCGAAAACATCGCCGCGCCGACAAAGAGCAGCAGCGCCGCGATGCGCAACACGATCCCGGCCCTCGCCAGAAGACCGAGCGCCAGAAGCGCCGGTGCATGGGTCAGGCAAACCAGCGCCACGGCGCTCGCCAACCGCGGATCGTCGCCCGCATGGGCGCTCATCGCAGCCGCGCCGACGCCGGCGATGCCGAGAATGCCCGCGCCGACCAGGGCCAAACTGTTAGCGGCCGATTTTTCGCTCATTCGTGATCTCCTTGCTTCCTGGAGATAGCGCAAGCGCCAGCAGACCGAAACCAGCCATCGTGCCGCATGACCCGAATCGCCGCCCGGCCCGGACTGTCCACGACCGATTGGCCCGCGGCGATTGCACCGGCACGGCCGCCTGCCTAATGCTGGTGCCGTTCATCCGCGATTCCCCTCCAACCCCCCGCCCGGCAGCCGAGCCTTCATGTCTTCCAAACACGCCGTGCTGAAAGAGGTTTTCGGCTTCGACAGTTTCCGCCCCGGGCAGGAACACATCGCTGACTGCCTGCTTGCCGGCCGCAATGTTCTCGCCGTCATGCCCACGGGGGCCGGCAAGTCGCTGACCTATCAGGTGCCGGCACTTGTGAAGGGCGGACTGACGATCGTGGTCTCGCCATTGGTGGCGCTCATGCATGACCAGGTCGCCGCGCTGAAGCTCGCCGGCGTCGCCGCCGAAACGATCAATTCCGCGGCCAGCCGCGATGAGAATGTCGCGATCTGGCGGCGCGTCGCCTCCGGTCAGGTGCGCATTCTCTACATGGCGCCGGAACGGCTGATGACGGGGCGCATGATCGGGGCGCTGCAAAAGATCGGCGTCTCGCTTTTCGCCATCGACGAGGCGCATTGCATCTCGCAATGGGGCGCGTCCTTCCGCCCGGAATACGACATGCTGCAGGAACTGCGCACCGCCTTTCCCGGTGTGCCGATCGGCGCGGTGACCGCGACGGCCGACGAGGCGACACGGCGCGACATCGTCGCCAAGCTTTTCGCGGGCGACAGCGAGGTCTATGTCGCCGGCTTCGACCGGCCGAATATCAGCCTCACCGTCGAGCCGAAGGCCAACACCAAGAAACAGTTACTCGCGTTCCTCGACGGCCGCGAGGAACAGAGCGGCATCGTCTATGCCCTGTCGCGCCGCAGCAGCGAGGAACTGGCGACCTTCCTGTCCGGGCAGGGTCACCGCGCCATGCCCTACCATGCCGGGCTGACGCCGGAGCAAAGGGCCGAGACCCAGAACCTGTTCATGACGGAGCCGGGCGTGATCGTCTGCGCCACCATCGCCTTCGGCATGGGCATCGACAAGCCGGATGTGCGCTTCGTTTTCCACGCCGACCTGCCCGGCTCGCTCGACGCTTATTACCAGGAAATCGGCCGCGCCGGGCGCGACGGCGCGCCGGCCGACGCGCATATGGTCTTCGGCCTGCAGGACATCACCATGCGCCGCCGCTTCATCGACGAAGAGAATGGCGGCGAGGAAAGGCGGCGGCGCGAACACAAGCGGCTCGATTCGCTGGTCGCCTATTGCGAGGCGCCGTCCTGCCGCCGCCAGAGCCTTCTGTCCTATTTCGGCGAGACGACGGAGCCGTGCGGTAATTGCGATGTCTGCCTCAACCCGGTCGAGACCGTCGACGGGACGGAGGACGCGCGCAAGATCCTGCTGACGGCGCAGATGACCGGTGAACGCTTCGGCGCGACGCATCTGGCGGATCTGCTTCTCGGCAAGGCAAACGAGAAGGCGGAGGCGCAGCGCCATACGGAGCTGCCGATCTTCGCCGCCGGCAAGGACAAGCCGCGCCCGCTCTGGCAGTCGCTGATCCGCCAACTCGTCGGCGGCGGCTACCTGACGCTCGACGTCGCCGGCTATGGCGGCCTGTCGATCGCACCGAAGGGGCAAGCCCTGCTCGCCGGCCAGACCGAGTTCCGCTATCGGCCGGACCTGATCCGCGGCAGCAGGAAAAGCTCACGCACAAGCGCCGCCGATCTCGAGGCCGACGTGCCTGCCCCCCTGCTCCAGCGGCTCAAGGCGCGCCGGACCGAACTGGCGCGCGAACGCTCGGTTCCCGCCTATGTCATCTTCTCGGACAAGACATTGATCGAGATGGCCAAGGCCCAGCCCGCCAACCACCGCGATTTCGCGCAGTTGCACGGCGTCGGCGAGGCGAAGCTGGAACGATTCGCCGATGTCTTCATCGAGGAAATCCGGCGCCACGCGGAAAATGCGTGAGAGGCATCCCCGGCCGGGCGATCAGGCCGGGTTATAGGCGCCGATATCGGACCGCACATGCGCCAGTACGGCATCAAATCGGTACGCGGAGATCAGGTGGCCGGCGTCCGGGACCATGATCAGTTTGGCCTGGCCGATCCGTTCCGCCGCTTCCTCTATGAGGTGCGGCGGCACCATGCGATCGGTGTCGCCATGGATGAAATCAACGCCGCCATTGTATTTCTCCAGCGCCGAGATCCAGTCCCACTGGTTGAGCGCGAGATCCGCGGCGATCCGGTCGCCGGCACGTTCGCCGATCAGTTCGATCCAGTCCTGCATCCAGCCTTTCTCCAGCAGGCTTTCAAGCGCCGTCTGGTCCGGACCCGGCTCGCGATAGGTATGGCGCATCGCCAGAGCCGAAAGCCGCTTCGACCGCGTCAGGCGCAGATAGCTTCTCATCACGACATTCAGCGCGGCGGGTTGTGTGCGCATGACATTGGCGAAGGCGTGCTGGAGGCTTGACGGTTTGGCGGCCGTCTCGCCCGGCGCTTTTGGAAAAGGGCTTCCGACGAGAACGAGACGGCGGGCCAGATGAGGATGGCGGGTGGCGAAGAACGCGGCCCAAGCGACACCCGTATTGACGGCTACGCAGGTGACCGGACCCGGAAACATCATCTCCACCACTTCGGCGAGATCGTCGGCATAGTCGGCGGCCATCTGGCCGGTCTCGGTCGGCCCGGCCTCCCAGAAGAAGCGCGGCACGGTGATCCAGCGGACGCCATGGGCATGCAGCTCCGAGACCTTGTCCGGGGCGAGCACGGTCGGTGCGAGCATCTGGTGGAAAAAGAGACAGGGAATACCGTCGCGCGGGCCGAACTCCCAGACCTGCAGCCGCCGGCCGCTGCGCAAGGCGAATGTATGGAGAAGCGCCTCGTCTCCATAATGGCGGCGAAGCAGCTCCTGTTCCGGATCGCGCTCGACACGGGCTTCCGACAGGCGGTCGAGCAGGCAGCCGATGAGACCGAGCGAAACCGTCCGGACCAGCCCGGACTGGCTGTTGACGTCGAGCTTGTGGAAAATCACCTGCAACTGCTTGCGCCGGGTCTCGTAGCTGGCGCCGGAATTCAGGGCGGCCTCCTTCAGGTCGCGGCCGGCGAGCAGATTTGCGACAAGCCGGAATTCGTTGGCGGTCAGAGAGACAGGCTGACCGAACCGCGCCAGCGCGATTTCGACAAAGCTCCGGTCGATATGGAAGGCGAGCCAGCCGACCCCGTCCGGCGCGGCATGACGGTCCGCGCATGCCTGCGAGAAGAGGAAGAGCCCGCCGTCATGCTCGCCGAAACACACAGACACGCGCGCCTTCGCCTCATCGGTGACGCGGTCCGGGAATCCGTCATGCGCGGCGTCGAAAGCTATTCTCGCGCCCGCGTCATCATAAAGACAGGCCGGCAGTCCAAGCGCCTCCAGCCGGTCGAGATAGGCATAAAACCGGGAGCCCGCCTCGTAGCCCTGCATAGACCCGGCACCGGGAAACCCTTCCTGCGGGCCGATCGTGCCGAGCAACTTCGGAATCGCTAAAAGCCTCGTCGCGCTCTCGGCAAGGGGGTCATTCACGGTATTCATGTCGGAGGGGGCATCGGAAACCGTTGTTTTGCCGCACAAATTTCCAGTCCACGCGCTCGGGGTCAAGCACAAACCGCCGTTTTGGCTAACGGCCGGGGGTGAAAGCGAAGCCCGATTGCGGAAAGAATGGCAAAGCCGCCGCCGCATCCCTGCGACCCGAAGTTGCGGGCGCAGGACGCGCCGCCATCGACGGTGGCAACGACAATCTGTTGATGAAAGAAGTCTGGTGGGCCCGGAGGCAACGGGGAAGCATTGTTTTTATTGTGTTTTTCAGAATTTCTAGGGTGCGATACCCCCGACGATACCCCCGCTTTTTTCCACAAAAATTAACCGGATTCTGGTTGATTCATCCTTGAAAATTTAGAAGTAGGTCAGCCTTTGACGCTGGCGCATGTTCGGCATCGTATTGTGCGAGATCGTCCGCCAGTGAGCCATGGTTTTCAGGAGCATCCGGGTTGGTGACGTGGATATGGTAATCGGCCTTTCTCCCAATGTCAGCGAGTAGGCGCAGAATGGTCGAACCTTCGATGATGACCGGACGCCTGAAATCATCGTCATCCCTATCGAGCCGCGCGGCAATGACCTGGTTGATCCACTCACTGCGGTAGACCATCGAACCTTGGTTGGGGATGAGAAACAGGTCTGTCTCAATCACTGAGACGTTGAAGCGGTAGCCCAGATAGCGGGCCAGTGTTGTCTTTCCAACACCTGGTAACCCGCCGATCGCCACTATCTTCCCGGGCAGGCCGTAGAGCACTGGCCTCAGGGCCTCTACGGCGGGCTCGTAATCTCGCTCGTTTTCAAACACGGTTGACCACCATCAATCTGGTTCAGTGCTTGCGGTAACCTGCTTATCCGAAAATGTGGAGATAGGCCGGTTGCCAGAGGTGCCGCACCTCAGCCCATTCATCATCAGACAGTTCGCGCGACATCAGCAGTTCCGCGCACTCCCGTGGGCCGTAGTCCTGCCCCAGCACGACTCGAGCCATTAGCATCGCTTTCACGATCGGTTCGTGCTCCGGGTAAGCTTCGAGATACTTCTCTGCCTTCGCCGTCCATCGGCGTTCTTTGAGTTTCCTGAACATTAGCACCACCCAACCATGAATTGGGCACTATACACTATGCTTCCAGCACCCGCATGATGAGGCTCCCGAGAGGCGTTTCCCAAACCTGGTTGTCGTTTTGCGGCAATGGCACACAATCAACGGTATCACCCGCGATCGCTCTCACTCGTTCTTGAACCAGTTCGGCGTAATCCGGGTTCAGCTCACACAGGATGGCTCGTCGCCCATGCTTCAGAGCAACACCCGCTGTTGTACCGCTTCCACCAAACGGATCGAGCACAACACCCCCTTCGGGTGCGCCGGCCAAGACGCAGGGTTCGATCAGATCCGGGGGGAAGGTGGCAAAGTGCGCTTCCTTGAATGGCTTGGTCGTGACAGTCCAAACGCTGCGGCGGTTGCGTTTCTCCACGGCACCTATGTTGTGCAAGTTCGCCGCTGTGCGATGCTTATCGGCTCCGGCAGCGTAATTGCGCCCACCCTTTGTCGGTTTCTTGTTTCCAGGTGGTCGGTTGGTAGCCGTCTCCTTCACCGCCTCGTGGTCGTAGTAATATTTGGGGCTCTTCGACAGCAGGAAGATGTATTCGTGCGCCTTGGTGCAGCGATCCCGCACGCTTTCTGGCATGGGGTTCGGTTTGTGCCAGATGATGTCTTGGCGCAGATACCAACCGTCAGCCTGTAGGGCGAAGGCGACACGCCACGGGATGCCGATCAGGTCTTTGTGTTTCATACCGATTGCGGATGCGTTCCCGCTTCGGTCACCCATTTGCTTCATCGTGTTCCGGGTGCTTCCGACAACAGCCGTGGACGAAACCTTCCGATCTGTCCCTCCCGTTCGCGCGTAACTGTCCCCCAAGTTCAACCAGAGTGTCCCATCATCCCGCAGCACTCGGCGAACCTCGCGGAACACCTGAACCAGTCTTTCAACGAACTCTTCGGGGGTCGGCTCAAGCCCGATCTGCCCTTCGTGCCCATAGTCTCGCAGACCAAAGTATGGGGGGCTGGTGACGCAGCAGTGAATAGAACGGTCAGGAATAGTCCGCATCGTTTCGAGGCAATCCCCAAGCCTTAGATCAACGTTCTGCACGGAATCAGCCCCCATTCAACTAAATGTCGAATAGACACTACTGATCACCATAGATCAATTCAACAACCAGTTGACTTATCCTAGGAACATTGTCCCTTTTACTGATGTGGTTTCCTGCTTGGGACACGAACCCGCAACCGCCGGTACGAAATACTACGCCTATGCTGAGGCTCAACTGACACTCAACTTAGCACCTAAGTGTATGTTTTTGTTGACAAATTCACGCGACGTGATTCGAAAATTTCTACTTGCCGCTGAAGGGGTGCGGGGTATCGAACGGGGTATCCGTGGGGGAATTTGGTGCTCAGGATACCCCCAAATGGGCCATTTTTGCCGTTTTGGCGCTTCCTAAGTCATTGATTTTATTGAGGAATTTTTTCTATGGTGGGCCCGGAGGGACTCGAACCCCCAACCAAGCGGTTATGAGCCGCCGGCTCTAACCAATTGAGCTACAGGCCCCACCCGGGACTGTGCCTAGCCGAAACCTTGCCGCTTCACAAGCGGCTGAATGCATTCGCACGCTTCGCGCCATATTGGCGGCGTAATGGCGTGGCACCGCCCACCATGAAGGGCCGACAAAACGGGAAACCAGACATGACATTCGCAGGAAAATCCTTTGCCGCCGCACTGATGCTCGCCGCGCCGCTGACGGCGATGCCGGCCGCAGCGCAGGAAAGCCAGCCGACGCCGCGCATCGTCGTCACCGGCGAAGGTTCGGCATCGATCGCGCCCGACATGGCGGTGCTTTCGCTGACCGTGATGCGCGATGGCAAGACGGCGCGCGAGGCGCTCGACGCCAATTCGGCGGCGATGAAGGAAGTGCTCGGCGCAATGAAGGCGGAGGGCATCGAGGATCGCGATCTTCAGACCGAGAATTTCTCCATCGAGCCGCAATATTATTATCCGCAGCGCCAGAACAATGGCGAGGCCGAACAGCCGCGCATCACCGGCTATCTCGTCCGCAATTCACTGACGGTCCGGCTGCGCGAACTCGACAAGCTCGGCGGGGTGCTCGACAAGGCGGTGACGCTCGGCGTCAATCAGGGCGGGAATATCACCTTCACCAATGACGACCCGTCCGCGACTGTCGAGAAGGCCCGCACGGAGGCGGTGAAGAACGCCGCCGCCAAGGCGAAGACACTTGCCAAAGCCGCCGGCGTGAGCCTCGGCAAGGTGCTTGAGATTTCCGAAATGTCGACGCCGAGCATGCCGGAGCCCTATGCCAAGGTCCGCTCGGCGATGGTCGAGTCGGCCGACGCCGTGCCGGTCGCCGCCGGCGAGAACGCCTATACGGTGACCGTCAACGTCACCTTCGCGCTCGACCAGTAGCGTTCACTCACTGGCCGGAGATATCCGGCCAGTTTTCATTCGCCCTGGAAATGAATTCGGTCGCGTCGTTGCGCCACTGCGCGCGGACGTGGTCGGAATAGTTCAGATAGAGCTTGCCGTCGAGAACGGTAAAGGCTTCCGGGTCGATTGGCGCGGTCGCGTCATGGGCGACCGCATAGGCGCAGAAACCGCCATATTGCGGCGCGTATTTCGCCGGATCGGCGAGGAAGGCGTCGCGATTGGCGGCGCTGGCGAATCGGTATGTCGCGCCATCATGGGTGGCGGTGAAGTCGTCGGAGCCTTCGACCGGCTTGCCTTCCGTGAAATAGGCGACCGGGTCGTAGCCCTCGATCGCAACTCCGTTGGCGTCGGCATTGACCTTGCCCGCCAGCGCGAAGCGGCCGGTCGCGATCAGCGTGACCCCGGCTAGCACGAGGCGAATCGATGCGCGGCGTGTGATGATCATGGCTTCCTCCCGTAAAGCGTGCGCCCCTATCGCGCCGATGACGGCCGGCCGCAACACACGCCCCGTCACGTCTGCGTGAGATCTCGCATCCAGTATTCCATCGGCTTGTCGGTCTCTGCCGCATCGCCGATATCCTTCCAGCCATAGGCCGTCCACAGCCCCTCGATGCGCTCGTAGCCGCGATTGCGCCAGAAGGCGTCGAGCGGGACGTAATCGGCCGGCCGCAGCGGATGGTCCGCCGCGCGGAGAACGGCGGAAAAGATGCATTTCGAAAAGCCTTGCCGGCGCGCCTCGTCTTCTCTTTCTTCAAAGAAGCGCACGCCGACGCCTTGGCCGCGATAGTCTGGCAAAAGCACGGATTCGCCGAAATAGAAGAAATCGCCGACATCGAGGCCGCGCGCCGCGAAGGGCGCGGCGAATTCTGCCTTGTGTTCCGACAGTGGCGAGGCCGTGGCCATGCCGACAAGCTCTTCGCCGTCGAATGCGCCGCAGACGAAGGCGCCCGGCGCGGCGACATAGGTCTCCAGATAGCGGCGCTCATAGGCCATGTCGCCGTCATAGAGATAGGGAAAGGCGCGAAAGACCGCGATGCGCAGCCGCGCCATGTCGTCGAAGCGCGCCGCGATCTCCTCGCCCGTCAGCGGACGGACCGAAACCGTCATCCCTTTTCGACCTGAGCAATCCAGTCCTTGAGGTTGTAATAGGTCGTCACACGCGAAATGAGCCCGTCATCGACCTCGAAGAAGATGCCGGCCGGCAGCGTGTAGGTCTGGCCCGAGGCCTTGGGCAGGCCCTCGGCGGTCGCCTTGTAGGTGCCGTGTACGGTGAATTCGGCCGCGGCGCGGACGCCGCCCTCGCCCACCATGATGGCGATGTCAGCCAGTCGCTCGTCGTAATGGCGCGCCATCTCGGCGTTGAACCAGCGGAACTTTTCCTTGCCGATCTCGCGGCCGCCCTCGTTGATATCATGGGCGACATCCTCATGCAGGCAGGCGAGCATGGCGTCCCAGTCGCTGGCGTTGAAGGCGTCGAGATAGCGCCCGATCAGGGCTTTGGTGTCGGCTTCGGACATGGCGTTTCCTCTCAAGTCACACGGGTCATACGGAAACGCCGGCCTTCGGGCGCGGGTTCCGTCGCTACATTCCTTCCTCGACCAGATGGTCGAGATACTCGCCTTCATGCGCCATGTCCTGCTCATGCGCCGTCACGCGGTTGCGCATCGACATGGACGCCTCGTGCACCGAGCCAGGATCGCCGGAGATCAGCGGGTGCCAATCGTAGAGCGGCGTGCCCTCGGCGACCAGGCGATAGGCGCAGGTCCTCGGCAGCCAGGGAATGGTGCGGACATTTTCCGGCGTCAGTTGCACACAGTCCGGCACACGCGCCTGGCGGTTCGCGTAATCCACGCAGCGGCAGGAGCCTGCATCGAACAGTTCGCAGGCAACGGTCGTGTAATAGATCTCGTCGGTGTCGTCGTCGATGAGCTTGGACATGCAGCATTTGCCGCAGCCGTCGCACAGCGCCTCCCATTCGGCTGCGTTCATCTCTTCGAGCGGAACAGTTTCCCAGAAACGGTCGCGGAGTTCGGGTTTGGAGGCGGCGGTCATGGCCGCGACCAATCACATGCGCGGGGCGCTGGCAAGACGGCGCTATACCGGAAGCACGGTGGAATTCTTGTAATGGCGCAGAATGAGCTGGCTTTGCGTCGAGGCGACGCTCGGATGCGACAGCAATTCCTCCATCAGGAAGGTCTCGTAGCCCTTCACGTCGCGGGTGCGGATGATCAGCACATAGTCGTGCGAGCCGGTCACCGAGAAACATTGCTGGACATTCTCATGCGCCTTGGCGAAGGCCTCGAATTCGCGCCGCCCTTCCTTCGTCTGGTCGGCCATGTTCACGCTGATCATGCCGCTGACGGTCAGGCCGATCTGCTCGGGATCGACAAGCGTGACCCGGCCGGTGATGACGCCGGCCTCCTCCAGTTCCTGCACTCGTCGCCATGCGGTCGATTGGGACATCGCCGCGCGCTCGGCCAGTTCCTTCATGGAAAGCGAGGCGTCACGCTGCAACTCGCGCAGGAGACGCCGGTCCGATTCCTCCAGCCGCATGGGAAATTCCTCCACATTATCCGTATGCGTGAATTATTTCTTCCAAATCGTGAGCAGAATGCGGGAAATTCGAAAAGATATCCAGCGGATTTCGGCCCATTCTTAACGGATACGCGACCAGACTCGGGAGGAGAGATCATGGCCCAAGCGGCACCGGTTACGGACACCGCGGCGGAGGAGAAGAACCGCTACAAGAACTACAGGCGCAATGCGGACTACACGATCGACCAGGACTGGCAGTCCTACAGCGCGGCTGAGCATGACCGCTGGGACCGGTTGTTCGAACGCGCCTCGGAGGTGCTGGAGACGCGCGCCTGCCCTGAATATCTGGATGCGATGCATACGCTGAAGCTGTCCGAGGGCGGCATTCCCGACATGAAAAAGCTGAGCGAAAAGCTCGCGCCGCTGACCGGATGGCAGGTCGTGCCGGTCACCGACCTCGTCCCCGACGAGATCTTCTTCGACCATCTCGCCAACCGGCGTTTCCCCGCCGGCGCCTTTATCCGTCCCGAAAGCCAGATGGACTATCTGGAAGAGCCGGACATCTTCCACGACATTTTCGGCCATGTACCGCTGCTCGCCAATCCGGTCTTCGCCGATTTCATGCAGGCCTATGGCAAGGGCGGCCAGCGGGCGATGCAGCGCGGCATGCTGAAGAACCTGGCGCGGCTCTACTGGTACACGGTAGAATTCGGACTCGTGCGAAGCGGCGACGGGCTGAAGCTGTTCGGCGCAGGGATCATGTCGTCGGCGACAGAAAGCGTCTTCGCGCTGGAAAGCGTTTCGCCGCATCGGGTACGCTTCGACCTGAAGCGGGTGATGCGGACGAACTACATCATCGACGATTTCCAGAAGACTTATTTCGTCATCGACAGTTTCGAAAAGCTGCGTGAGGACTGCATGCAGGATTTCGGCCCGGTCTATGACGCGCTGGAGGGCGCTGCCGTGATCGAACCGCATGAAACTGTCGCGGAAGACGAGGTGATCACGCGCGGCACCCTCGAATATTTCGACGCGCAGACATAGGTTCTTCCGCGAGGAACAGCGAACCGGAGGAAAACATGCGCTTTGCGGACAAGACCGTCATCGTCACCGGTGCCGCCGGCAATCTGGGCTGCGCGGTCGCGAAGAAATTCGCCGAGGAAGGTGCTTCGGTGGCGCTGTTCGGCCACAGGCTCGAAAAGGTAGAGGCGGTGGCCAAGGAGCTTTCGGGCAACCATGCCGCCTTCGGCGTCGACCTGACCGACCGCGAGGCGACGAAGAAAGCCGTCGCCGGGGTCACCGAGAAACTCGGCCCGCCCGCGATCGTCTGCGCGATCGCCGGCGGCTTCGACATGGGCACGCCTGTGCACGAGGTACCGGCGGAAGACTGGCAGAAGATGATGGACCTCAATCTCGGCACGCTGCTGTCGGTGCTTGCCGCTGTGACGCCAGGCATGATCGAGCGCGGCGCGGGCAAGATCGTCACCATCGGAGCGAATGGCGCGAAGACCGGCGGCAAGACGATGGGGCCCTATGCGGCCTCGAAATCGGCCGTCATGCGCGTCACAGAAAGCGCGTCAGCCGAACTCAAAGGCCACGGCATCAACGTAAATTCCGTGCTGCCTTCGATCATCGACACGCCGGAAAACCGCGACGCCATGCCGAAGGCCGATCCGGACAAATGGGTGACGCCCGAAAGCCTCGCCGGCGTCATCGCCTTCCTGTGCTCGGATGATGCCAAGGACATTCATGGGGCGCTGGTCCCGGTGACGGGGCTGAGCTGAAGCCTGTCGCGCGAAAGCACTCGGCGCGTCCTACCTCACCGTTATTTCAAAGGCATCCTTGTAGAGCTTGAACTTGGCCTTGCCTGCTTTGGTCGCCTTGAACCGAACAGCGCGGGCTGGAACTTCCTTCCCGCATGAATCGCTCAACACGGTCCCTGCACCACCATCCTGGAATTCCCCGATCTTCACTTTCGGGAATTTACCTCTGATGGAAAAGTAACGTGGTGCACGGGTCCCGTCGCATTTTGTCCGCACACCCTTGAGCGTGACGGTCTGGCCAACCTTCATCGTGATTTTCGGATTGTAGGGTATCGATTCAGCGTTCGCGGACGAGGCAAAGAGAAAGGCAATAACGATCAAAACTGCGCGCATGAAAGTCCTCCGGTAAAAAGGACGACATAGGCGGATGCGTCGGGCGATCGCAAGCAGTTGGTTTTATTAGGATTAACAGAGCGAGCCGGGACATGCGCGCGCTGCCGGCCGGCCGCGACATGCCCTAACGCCTGTCCTGCTTGACGCTTTTGCCGAGGCGGATCAGCGCCTCGCGCAGGCCCTCGTCCTCAATGTCTTCGGCCAACGCCGCGATGCGCTTCTCGTCGGCGGGCGAAACGGGGGCCTTTCGGCGTACCGGCTTGCGCTCCGGCGCGACAGGCTTTTGCACCAGTTGCAGACGCTCGACCGCCTGGAAGCCGAAAAAGGCGTTCACCCGCTGCATGATCTCGCCGGACTGGTGCTGGACATGCAGCGCCGACATTCCCTCGGCGGCGACGATCAGGGTCGCCGGTTTGAACGGGTCGTCCTCATGCGCCCGGCGCGGCCAGTTGATCTTTTGCGGTCTTGTCGTCTCGGCGAGCATGGCGGGGACGATTTCCGGCCAGGCGGCGAGCAAGGCGCTGGTCATGCCGGCACGGCGCGCCAAGACCGGGTCGAGCACGCCTGAGACCAACCCGCCCAGCTGTTCCGGCTGGCGGTTCTTGCGCATTCCCGGTTTGGGTCCGTTCTGGGCCAATCAAAGGCTCCTGTTTCACCGCCATGATAACGGCGGATCGTTACGAATGCGACGACTTGATCTTGGGCCCGGCTTTCGCGCACAAGAAGCGCCATGTCCGCCCCCACCGAATCCGTAACCTCCGTCGCCGACCGGCTCCTCGCCTGGTACGATAGGCATGCGCGCGAGTTGCCCTGGCGGACCGGGCCGGCGGAGATCGCCCGCGGCATCAGGCCCGATCCCTATCGCGTCTGGCTTTCCGAGATCATGCTGCAGCAGACCACCGTCGCCGCGGTGAAGGATTACTTCGCGAAGTTCACGAAAACATGGCCGGATATCGCCGCGCTGGCCGCCGCGTCCGAGGACGACATCCTGAAGGCCTGGGCCGGGCTCGGCTATTATTCGCGCGCCCGCAACCTGAAGAAATGCGCCGATACCGTGATTGCGGATCATGGCGGCGCGTTTCCTGAATCGTCGGAAGGCCTGCGCGCCCTGCCCGGCGTCGGCGATTATACCTCCGCCGCAATCGCGGCGATTGCCTTTGGCGAACCGGTCGCCGTAGTGGACGGCAATGTCGAGCGCGTCGTGTCGCGGCTCCATTGCATCGACACGCCGCTGCCGGAGGCGAAGAAGCAGATCCGCACGCTGACGCAGGCGATGACGCCCGCAGACCGGCCCGGCGACTTCGCCCAGGCGATGATGGATCTCGGCGCGACGCTCTGCACGCCGAAGCGGCCCGCCTGCCTGCATTGCCCGCTGCGCGGGGATTGCCGCGCACTTGATGCTGGCGATCCGGAGCGGTTTCCGGTCAAGCCGCCGAAAAAGGCGAAACCCGTCCGGCGCGGCGCGGCCTATGTCCTGACCAATCCGGACGGCGCGATCCTGCTCGAAAAACGCGGCGACAGCGGCCTTCTGGCCGGCATGACCCAGGTGCCGACCACCGGCTGGACGGCGCGCCAGGACGGCGCGACCGATACGTCGGAAGCGCCGCTGCCCGCCGACTGGATCGCCTGCGGCACGGTCGGCCATATCTTCACCCATTTCGAATTGCGCCTCGACGTGTTCCGCGCCGAGGGGGATCTGACGCCGGATTCGCGGCAATGGTGGAGCCCGCCGGAGACGATTGCCGGCGAAGCCCTACCCACTGTCATGAAAAAAGTGTTGGTTCTGGCCCTGGACCACGAATCACAGCACGACTTGGACTGAGCCATGACCGAGATCCGCCACATCGTCTTCGACATCGGCAAGGTGCTGGTGCATTACGATCCCGAACTGCCGTTCCGCCGCATCATTCCCGATCACCGGCGCCGGGCGTGGTTTCTGTCCGAAGTCTGTTCCCACGACTGGAACATCGAGCAGGATCGCGGCCGCAGCTGGATCGAGGCGGAAGACGAGCTGATCGCGCGCTTTCCCGACGAGGCGGACAATATCCGCGCCTTTCGCCGTCATTGGAGCGAGATGGTGCCCTACGCCTATGACGACAGCGTCGCGATCCTGCAAGAACAGCTCGACGCGGGCCGCGACGTGACGATGCTCACCAATTTCGCCTCCGATACCTTCCGCGAGGCGCAGGAGATGTATCCCTTCCTGAAGGCGTCGCGCGGGGTCACCGTCTCCGGCGACATCCGCATCATCAAGCCGGACCCGGCGATCTATGCGCATCACACGCGCGAATTCGGTCTCGACCCGGCGGCGACATTGTTCATCGACGACAGTGAGAAAAACGTCATCTCGGCGCGCGAATTCGGCTGGCAGGCGATCCAGTTCGAGGACCCCGAACAGTTGCGCGCAGAATTGACCGGATATCGCTTCGTGAACTGAAGCTCTCGACTGGAGACCCCAAACATGGCGTCGGACACCACCGAACTCTTCATTATCGATATCGAGTACATTAAGCCCATCGAGGTGATCGAGGCGCTGATCAAGGATCACATGGCTTGGCTGGACCGCGGCTATGCCGACGGCATATTCCTGGCTTCCGGACGGAAGGACCCGCGTACCGGCGGGATTATCATCGCGACGGGCGCGAAGCGCGAAGATATCGAGAAACGGGCATCGGACGATCCGTTCGTGGTCAATGGCGCGGCGAAAACCACGATCACGCGGTTCCTGCCCTCTCGCTTCTCGGAAGGATTTCAGGAGTTGTTCGCGAACGCCGGCTGACGGCGATGCGACTTCTCGCACTTTCCGGCAGCCTTCGTGAGGCTTCCACAAACACGGTGCTACTCCGTGCGTTTTCTGAAAACGCTCCGGAAGGCATGACCGTGGACGTCTTCGGCGGAATTGGCGATCTGCCGCTGTTTTCGCCGGATCTGGAAGCCGAGACGCCGGATAGCGTCTTGTGCCTCGCAGCTGCCGTCGAGGCTTGCGACGGCGTCCTGATCGCCTGCCCGGAATATGCCCATGGCATTCCCGGCGCCTTCAAGAACGCGCTCGACTGGCTGGTTTCCCGCTTCGAGATCCCCGGCAAGCCGGTGATGCTGGTGCACGCCTCGACGCGCAGCGCCTTTCTCCGGGAGCATTTGCGGGAAGTGCTGAGGACGGTCTCCTGCCGGCTCTATCCGGACCCGGAGTTCGAGGTGCATCTCATCAGGAAGGATCGGCCGGAGATCGACGCAATCCTGTCGACCGGAGAAATGCGCGCGGCGATGCGCGCGAAACTGGAGGCGTTCGGGCGCTTCGCCGCGCAGGAAGGCTGAGCCGGGCCTTACGCCCCGGCGGCAGCCATCTGTTTGCGCACCTGCTGGCGAAGCGCGTCGATCGGCTGTAGCGCGCCCTCTTCCTCGTAGTGCCAGAAGGTCCAGCCATTGCAGGCGTCGAGTCCCTGAACCCGTGCGCCCATGCGGTGGATCGAGGCCTGCTCGCCCTCGTGATGCAGCGAACCGTCGGCCTGCACGGTCGCGGCCCAGCGGCGCTTGGCGTCGGTCAGCTTCGCGCCCGGCCGCAACAACCCGCCGTCGAGCAGCGTGACGAAGGCGATGCGCGGTTCGGCGCGCTTCGAGGCGACCAGTTTCAGCGTTTTCAGGTCGGCCTCTTCGACGGCCGCAATGCGCGCTGTCGCCGCGTCGATATAGTCCTGCTCGCGCTCGATGCCGATGAAATGGCGGCCAAGACGCTTCGCGACGGCGCCAGTCGTGCCGGAGCCGAAGAACGGGTCGAGCACAACGTCGCCGGGCCGGGTCGAAGCCATCATGATGCGGGCAAGCAGCGCTTCAGGTTTCTGGGTCGGATGGACCTTGTCACCATTCTCGTCTTTCAGCCGCTCGCCGCCATTGCAGATCGGGAACAACCAGTCGGAGCGCATCTGAAGATCGTCATTGGCGGCCTTCAGGGCTTCGTAGTTGAAGGTGTAGCCCTTGGCGTTCTGGTCGCGCGAGGCCCAGATCATCGTCTCATGGGCGTTCTGGAAACGGCGGCCGCGGAAATTCGGCATCGGGTTGGTCTTGCGCCAGATCACGTCGTTGAGGATCCAGTAGCCGAGGTCCTGCATGGAGGCGCCGACCCGGAAGATGTTGTGATAGGAGCCGATCACCCAGATCGTGCCGGTCGGCTTCAAGACGCGGCGCGCGGCGAGCAGCCAGGCGCGTGTGAAGGCGTCATAGGCTTGGAAGGAATCGAACTGGTCCCAGTGATCGTCCACCGCGTCGACCTTGGACTGGTCGGGTCGGTGCAGATCGCCGTCGAGCTGCAGATTGTAGGGCGGATCGGCGAAGATCACGTCGACCGATTTTTCCGGCAGGCTGTCGAGGGCGGCGACACAGTCGCCCTTGATGATCGTATCGAGAACGTCGGCAAAGACGCGCGAAGACGGAGATGAGGGAAGCTTGGAAGCCGCAGCAGAGCGGCCCTTGGCGAGGCGAACGACAGACATGTAACACCCGGTTTACGCAAAACAATACCGGGCCCATGGTTACCCAACGCGGTTAATGGCGGGTTAGCGGGATCAAGCTTATTTGAACAAACCGTCTCCGGCGGAGCGCTGTGCGGCCCGACCTCCGTCGGTTATAGAGCTGTCGAATACTCCGCATTCCCTTTCTTACCGAGCCAAGGACCAATCCGATGAAGCTCTACAATGCCAATCTTTCCCCGAATGCCTGGCGGGTACGCGCCGTAGCCGCCGAACTGGAGATCGAGCTCGAAATCGTCGATGTCGACCTGCGCGGAGGCGGCAACAAGACGCCGGACTTCGTGGCGAAAAACCCCAATGGCAAGGTTCCGGTGTTGGAAGATGGCGACTTCGTCGTGTGGGAATCGCGCGCGATCGTTGCCTATCTCGCGAGCCTGAAGCCGGAAAAAGGTCTCTATCCGGACGACCCGAAAGCCCGCGCCATCATCGACCAGTGGAGCTACTGGCAGGCCATCCATCTCGGACCAACGCTGCAGAAGATCGTCTTCGAGACATTCCTGAAGGGCTTGTTCGGCATGGGCGAAGCGGACCAGTCCGTCGTCGATGCGGAAATGAAGACGCTGGAACAGCTCCTTGCGATCCTCGAAGGCGCGCTTGCCGGCAAGGACTGGATCGCGGACACGCTGACAATCGCCGATTTCGGCCTGTCGAGCACCTTCATCTATCGCAAGCCCGCCGGCGTCTCGCTCGACGCCTGGCCGAATGTGGCGCGCTGGGCCGCCGCGATCGAGTCGCGTCCGTCATGGATGTCCGCCTCGGAGCCGGTGCTAAAGATGATCGGCTGACGGAGCGCTCAACCGGTGCCGGATCATGATCGGAAAGATGACCGATCCGCACATAAAGCTGGCGCGGCGGGCTCGCCGCGCTAGCCGCAAAGCTCCGGCTTGCTCGTCCAGGGGCTGTCCTTCAGCTTCGCTTCGAAATCGGCATTGACATCGGCGAGCGTGATCTCGGCGAAACGGCCGAGGAGCATTGCCCTCGCCTCCTCCAGCGTCGCCTCCAGCCTTTCGTCGATCGCCTGTTCGACCAGACAATCCGCCTGGTCGCCGGTCGGGCCGAAGGCGAACACCGCAGGATCACCAAGGGCGCGATAGACATCGAGCAGCGTGATTTTCTCCAGCGGCACGGCCAACGCCCAGCCGCCGCCATGGCCCTTCTTTGAGGTCAGGAAGCCAGCGTCGCGCAGTCCCGCCATTGTGCGGCGCGCGACAACGGGATTGGTCGACATGAAACCGGCCACCGCTTCCGACGTCAGCGGCTCCTCATGTTCGGCCATGTGAATCAACACATGCAGCATGCGCGACAGACGGCTGTCTCTTCTCACGGTCTTGCCCTCTCGATTGGAGAAAGATCTAGGCGCTTTCCAGCCGTCATGCAACTTTTGGTGTTTCGTGATATTGACTCAATCCAATATGAAACTTTAAAAGTTGCGTGAAAGAGCAATTAGGAGAAAGCCATGTTCGACGCTATCGTCATCGGCGGCGGGTTCGCGGGCCTGTCGGCCACCATGTATCTCGCCCGCTCACGCAGAAATGTGCTGCTGATCGATGCCGGCAAACCGCGCAACCGTTTCGCGGACGCTTCGCATGGCTTCCTCGGCATGGACGGCAAGTCGCCTGCGGCGATCCGGACCGCCGGACGGGCGGAACTCGCCGCTTACGACAATGTCTCGTTTCTGGATGCTGACGCCGTCGACGCGGGCGAGGAGGAAGACGGCTTCACTGTCACGATGAGCGACGGCCGGACCGAGCAGGCTCGCCGACTGGTGCTGGCAACCGGCGTCGCGGACATATTGCCGGAAATCGATGGCCTCGCCGAACGCTGGGGCAAGAGCGTCCTGCACTGCCCGTTCTGCCACGGCTACGAATTTCGCGACCGGCCGCTGGGCGTACTCGCCACCGGCCCGGCTTCCACGCATCAGGGTGACCTCATCCCGGACTGGGGTTCGACCACCTATTTCACGCAAGGGCAATTCGAGCCTTCCGGCGAAGAACTCCAGAGATTTTCCGCGCGCGGCGTCGCCATCGAGCGCACGCCGGTGATCGAACTGCTCGGCGACGCGCCGCATCTCGAGGCGGCACGTCTTGCCGACGGACGGACGATACCGCTTGCCGCCCTGTTCACCGCGCCAAGGCTGAAAATGGCAAGCCCGATCGCCGAGAAGCTCGATTGCGAATTCGTCGACGGTGCCCTCGGGCAATATCTTCTGGTGGACCAAATGAAACAGACCAGCGTTACCGGCGTCTTCGCCGCGGGCGACATGGCCATGCAGATGCACAGCGCCCTGCTCGCGTCGTCCGCCGGCATGATGGCCGGCGTCGCCGCCTACCGGTCGCTCGTCGCCTGACCGGGACCCCGCTTACGGCGTATTATACGGGCCTTCGTCGAAGCCCACAAAGACCTGCAGGTTCTGCTGCGTCGGGGCCGGAAGCACGACCTGGCTGTCCTTGAAGATGAACTGCGTCGCGCCGGCATTGGGCGCGACTGCAACCTGGATTTTTCCAAGCTGCGAATAGGGCACGTCCTCACCCTGGCGGATCGCCACGCGCAGCGGCAGTTCGAGCGACCCAGACTGTCCCTTCGGACCCTCGACGACGCGGCCGGCGGCGACAACCTCCATGAAGAGCTGTCCGCCCTGATAGCGGCAGGTGCGCGTCGCATCGGTGATCGTCGCCAGATAGATGATCTCGTTCGGGTCGCCGTCATTGCCCTTCGTGTAGGTGCGCAGGATGGCGGTGCCTTCTCTAAGCTCGATGCGCGGGCAATAGGCGCGCAGATCGGCGCCAGTCAGTTGCTCGTCGCCCGGCTTTCCCTTCGCCGTCCTGCTGCCAAATGAGTCGCCGAGATTGGCCGACTGGCACGAAGCCACTGTCAGAAGAGCAAGAAGTGCGCCGAAACGTGCGAGGTTGCTTGCCTTGACGATACGCATATTGATCCCGTTTATCCCGTATTCCCGTTGCGACCCCCGCCGCCAATACCATGACAAAAATGGCGATTCAGCGGTCGCGGCGGCACCATCCATAGCTTTGTCTGCTTCGTCAATGCCGGCAGAGGCGCTCGCTGTGGGCGATGGGGTTTGGAAATGGCCGGTTTTCGGCTAATGAGCGCGCGGCAAATCCCGCGCGATCCGCGCGCAACAGTTGAGTGAAAGCCCGTGAACTATATATCCACCCGCGGCCAGGCGCCCGTCCTCGGCTTCTGCGACACCATGCTTGCCGGCCTCGCTGGCGATGGCGGCCTCTATGTGCCGGAAACATGGCCGCAATTCTCAGCCGCCGACATCAGGGCGCTGCGCGGCAAGTCCTATGAAGACATCGCGGTCACGGTGATGTGGCCCTTCGTGGAAGGCGAGATCGACCGCGCCGTCTTCGAGACGATCGTGCGCGAGGCCTATGCATCCTTCCGCCACGAAGCCGTCTGCCCGCTGGTGCAGACCGGCGCGAACGAATTCGTGCTGGAACTGTTCCACGGTCCGACGCTCGCTTTCAAGGATGTCGCGATGCAGCTGATCGGCCGGCTGATGGACCATGTCCTTGCGGAGCGCGACGAGCGCGCCACCATCGTCGGCGCGACCTCGGGCGATACGGGCGGCGCGGCAATCGAGGCCTTTGCCGGCCGCGAACGCACCGACATCTTCATCCTGTTCCCGAAGGGCCGGGTCTCTCCCGTGCAGCAACGCCAGATGACCAGCAGCGGTCAGGCAAATGTGCACGCGCTCGCCATCGAGGGCAATTTCGACGACTGTCAGGGCCTGTTGAAGGACATGTTCAACCATGCGGCCTTCCGCGACTCGGTGAAACTGTCGGGCGTCAACTCGATCAACTGGGCGCGTATCATGGCGCAAGTTGTCTATTACTTTACCTCGGCGCTGTCGCTCGGCGCGCCCGACCGGCGGGTTTCCTTCACGGTGCCGACCGGCAATTTCGGCGACATCTTCGCCGGTTACGTCGCCCGGCAGATGGGTCTGCCCATCGAGACGCTGGTCATCGCGACGAATGACAACGACATTCTGGCGCGCACCATCGAGACCGGCATCTACGAAATGCGCGGAGTCGTGCAGACCACCTCGCCTTCGATGGACATCCAGGTCTCCTCGAATTTTGAGCGGCTGCTGTTCGATGCCGGCGGCCGCGACGACCAGTCGGTGCGCAACGCCATGGCGGGCCTCAAGCAGGCGCGGCGTTTCGAGCTGCCGCAAAAGACCCTGTCTTCGATCCGCTCCGGCTTTGCCGCCGGCACGGCGGATGTGGCGGAAGCCGCCGGCACGATCCGACATGTCTACGAGAAATCGGGCTACCTGCTCGACCCGCACAGCGCCATCGGCCTGCACGTCGCGCGGCAGCAGCCGAAGAGCGCGACGCCGATGGTCGTGCTGGCCACCGCGCATCCGGCCAAGTTCCCGGCGGCGGTCGAAGAGGCCTGCGGCGTCCATCCCGCCCTGCCCGTCTGGCTGTCGGACCTCATGCAACGTCACGAAACCTTCACGGAGCTTCCCTCCGACCTAAAAATAGTGGAAGATCATGTTTCGAACCACGCGCGCGCAGCAAAGTGACGGCGCGGGTAATGAAGTGAGGAAGCGTTTGGCCGGCTTTCGGCCAGTCCAGGGAGTGCGCACATGATAGTGGAGACGACTCGTCTCTCCAACGGGATCACTGTCGCCACGCAACGGTTCGACCATGTCGAAAGCGTCGCGCTCGGCGTCTGGGTGAAAGCCGGGTCCCGCAATGAGCTGGAACCGGAACACGGTATCGCGCATCTTCTTGAGCACATGGCCTTCAAAGGCACGGCGCGGCGCAACGCCCGCACCATCGCCGAGGAAATCGAGAATGTCGGCGGCGACATCAACGCGGCGACCAGCGTCGAAACCACGTCCTATTTCGTCCGCGTCCTGAAAAACGACGTACCGCTCGCCATCGACCTGCTCTCCGACATCCTGCAGAACTCCAAATTCGACGATGATGAGCTGCAGCGCGAAAAACACGTCATCCTGCAGGAACTGGGCGCCGCCAACGATATTCCCGACGACGCCGTCTTCGACCGGTTCACCGAGGCCGCCTTCCGCCACCAGCCGATCGGTCGCGCCATTCTCGGCACTCGCGAGACAATCAATTCGTTCACTAGCGATCAGATACGCACCTATATCGACCGCGAATATTGCGGCGAGCGCATGGTGATCGCGGCGGCCGGCGCCATCGACCACGACACATTCGTCAAGCTGGTCGAGAAGGATTTCGGCTCCATCCAGCAGAAACCCCGGGGCAAGGCGGTTTCGCTCGCCACCTATGTCGGCGGCGACTATCGCGAGCACCGGCAGTTGCAGGACACGCAATTCCTGCTCGGCTTCGAGGGCCGCGCCTATCATGTGCGCGATTTCTACGCCTCGCAGGTTCTCGCCATGCTGCTCGGCGGCGGCATGTCGTCACGACTCTTTCAGGAAGTGCGTGAGAAACGCGGCATCTGCTACTCGATCTATGCGTTCCACTGGGGCTTTTCCGACACCGGTATTTTCGGCGTCCATGCGGCGACGGAACCGGGCGACCTCGAAGAGCTCGTTCATCTGATCCTTGCGGAACTGCGCCGCGCCGCCGACGATATCGACCAGAGCGAACTCGAACGCGCCCGCAGCCAGTTCCGCGCCAGCCTGCTGATGTCCGGCGAAAGCGCACCGAGCCGGGCCGGCCAGATCGCCCGGCAAATCCTGCTGTTCGGCCGTCCCATCCCCAACGAGGAACTGCTCGACCGTCTCGACAAGCTGACCGTGGAGCGCCTGCGCGATCTCGCCGGGCGGCTGTTCACGGAATCGGCTCCGACCGTATCGGCCATCGGCCCGGTCGATCAGCTGATGGATATCGATTCAATTCGCGCGGGGCTCCTGTCCGGCGATCCAGAGCCGCGGGCGAATGTCAGGTTCGCCGTGGGTTAACCGCATAGCAGCCGCCAGTCATACGGTGCCGGACATGATTGCCTTCCCATTTCGCGGAACGCGCCAGCAAGTCATCACCGGCAAGTCCATATTCCTGCGGCATCCCGACATTTCAGACCACACGGAATGGGCGGCGCTGCGCGAGGAAAGCCAGGCTTTTTTGAGGCCGTGGGAACCGACATGGCCGGAAGACGACCTGTCTCGCGCGGCGTTTCGCGGCCGCATCCGGCGATACAACCAGGAAATCGCTGCCGGCACCGGCTTTCCCTTCTTCATCTGCTCAAGCGCAAACGGTGCGATTCTCGGCGGGATAACACTCGGAAATGTCCGCCGCGGTGTCTCGCAATGCGGCCAGATCGGATACTGGATGGGCGAACGTTATCGCGGCAACGGCATCATGAGCGAAGCGGTTGGTTTACTTTGCGACCACGCGTTTCGCGCTATCGGATTGCACCGCCTTGAAGCTGCCTGTATCCCGGACAATACGCGGTCGATCCGGATTCTCGAAAAAGCCGGATTCGCGCGCGAGGGATACCTGCGGTCATATCTCAAGATCAACGGTGCCTGGCGCGACCATGTGCTCTATGCGCGGATCAATCCGCAGCACGAGCGTGTGGGCCTGCAGGCTAAACAAGGTGAGGCGGTTTGAAGCAAGGATTGGCGACACGTGGGTGGCAGGACCGGCGCATCATGCGCGCATGCGCCATGCTGCTGCTGGCGCTTGCCGCAATGCTGTCCGCCTTCGCGACGCCGGCCTTCGCGATAGAGCCGATCTCGATCGGGCGCAATGCCGAGGCTCTGGACCTGTCCCGCGCCGTCACAATCTACCGCAATCGCGGCGAAACCTTCCGGATCTCCACGGCGCCTGGCATTGACGGCATCGTTCGCACCATCGAGGTACAGGCGACGCAGGAAGGCACGGACGGCCACTGGGCTGTCTTCGCGCTTGCCAACACGACCGAGCAGCAGATTGACCGGCTGATCGTCGCACCGCATTTCCGCCTCGTCGGTTCGCATTTCTTCTGGCCGGATCTGGGCTCGCAACGCATCGTCGGTATCACGCCATCGGAGGGCTTCGCGCTCGACCGGGTGGAAAGCAACGACGCCGACATCTTCTCGATCACGCTCAACCCGGGCGCTGTCGTCACCTTCGTCGCCGAACTCGCCTCGCCCAACCTGCCGCAGGTCTATCTGTGGGAGGCGGACCAGTACAAGGATATCGTCAACTCCTACACGCTCTATCGCGGCATCGTGCTCGGCATTTCGGGCCTGCTGGCGCTGTTCCTGACGATCCTTTTCGTGGTGCGCGGCACGTCGATGTTCCCTGCCGCGGCCGCGCTCGCCTGGGCGGTGCTCGCCTATATCTGCATCGATTTCGGCTTTATCGACCGTTTCTTCGACGTGCTGCCCGCAGATGTCCGAACATGGCGGGGAATGAGCGAGGTGTCGCTTGCCGCGACGCTGGCGCTGTTCCTGTTCACCTATTTGAACCTCAACCGCTGGAACGACCATCTGAGCTACGGCGCCATCGCCTGGGTGCTCACGCTGGCCGGGCTCGCCGCGCTCGGGCTCTATGACCCGGCGCTCGCTGCCGGCATCGCCCGCCTCTCCATCGCAGCGACAGCGGTATTCGGCTCTGTGCTGATCGCCTATCTCAGCTGGCGCGGCTTCGACCGCGCCATCATGCTGGTGCCCGCCTGGGCGTTGCTGATCGCCTGGATCATCGCCGGTTACATGACGATCTCCGGCAAGGTGGACAACGACATCATCCAGCCGGCGCTCGCCGGAGGTCTCGTGCTGATCGTCCTGCTGATCGGCTTCACCATCATGCAGAACGCCTTTTCCGGCGGTGCATTCCAGCAAAACCTGCTATCAAATGTCGAGCGCCAGGCGCTCGCCGTCAAAGGCTCCGGCGGCATCGTCTGGGACTGGGATGTCGGCCGCGACCGGCTGTCGACTACGCCCGATCTCGGTGCCGTGCTCGGACTCGGCGCAGGCAAACTGCAGGGGCCGCCGAAAAACTGGCTCGCCATCATCCACACGGACGACCGCGACCGTTTCCGGGTGACGCTCGACGCTGTTCTGGAAAAGCGGCGCGGCAAGATCGACATCAATATCCGCCTGCGCGGCAATGACGGGCACCATAACTGGTATGCCGTGCGTGCCCGGCCTGTCGTCGGTGCCGACGGACAGGTGATCCGCTGCATCGGCACCATCGTCGATGTCAGTGACCAGAAGCGCTCCGAGGAGCGACTGTTGCACGACGCCGTGCACGACAATCTGACCGGCCTGCCGAACCGCGAATTGTTCATGGACCGGCTGCGCAACGCGATTGCCATCGCCAATGTCGACGACGTGATGAGGCCGACGGCGCTGATCGTCGATATCGACCGCTTCCGGCAGGTCAATGAATCCATCGGTATGGCGGCCGGCGATACGCTGCTGATCACGGTGGCCCGACGCCTGCGTCGCCTGCTGCGCCCGCATGACACGCTGGCACGCATCTCCGGCAACCAGTTCGGCATCATCCTGCTTTCGGAAACCGAGCCCGCGCGCATCGCCGCCTTCGCCGACGCGGTGAAGAAGACGATCAAGGCGCCGATCTCCTTTGCCGAGCGCCAGATCATCCTGACGGTTTCGATCGGGCTTGCCACCTTCACGCAGTCGCGCGCCCAGGACGAGGACCTGTTCGGCGACGCAGAGCTGGCGCTGTTCCAGGCGAAGCGCTTCGGCGGCGACCGGGTCGAGCCGTTCCGCCCCGCCTTCCGCACCTCCGGCTCCGACAAGCTGCAGCTGGAATCCGATCTCCGGCGCGCCATCGAGCGGGGCGAGATCAGCCTCGCCTTCCAGCCGATCGTTCATTCCGGCACGCTCGAGATCGCCGGTTTCGAAGCGCTGATGCGCTGGAAGCATCCTCGCCGCGGCGAGGTGCAACCCTCCGAATTCATCGCCATCGCGGAACGCTCGGACCTGATCGTCGAACTGGGCAACCATGCGCTGGAACTGGCGATGCGCCAGCTGATGGACTGGGACGTTCAATTGCCCGACGCCAGGCTCTTCCTGTCGGTCAACGTATCGAGCCAGCAGGTGATGATGCGCGATTTCGCCAACACGTTGTCGGGCATGAAGGCGCGCTTCACCTCGCGCCGGCACAAGCTGCGCCTCGAGATCACCGAGACCGTCTTGATGCAGAACCCGGAGCACAATTCGCGCATCCTGCAAAAGGTCAAGGAACTCGGCATCGGCCTGGCGATGGACGATTTCGGCACCGGCTATTCGTCGCTCGCCTATCTCTCGCACTTCCCCTTCGACACGATCAAGATCGACCAGTCGCTGGTGCGCAACAACTGGTCGCAGCGCGATACGCTGCTGGCCTCGGTCATTTCGATGGCCAACAATCTTGGCCTCGCGACGGTTGCCGAGGGCGTCGAATCCCCCGACGATGCAGACAAGCTCGAAGAAATGGGATGCAAGTACATCCAGGGCTTCGTCGCGGGCGTGCCGGTCAATGCCGAGGAAGCAACCGAATTGGTGATGAAGCAGAACCCGCTCGTCACCAATGACGACGCGGCGGAGTAGTCAAGCAATCAGCTTCCGGTCAGGCGTGGCCGCAATCGGCGACGAAATGCGCGGTGTCGATACCGGCGGCGCGCAACAGACGCGCATACTTCGTTTCATGATCCTGGTCGAAGACGATAGCCGGATCGGCGTCGAGCGTCAGCCAGCTGTTTTCCAGCATCTCGCTTTCCAGTTGCCCGGGCCCCCAGCCTGAATAGCCGAGCGAAATGGCGCAACGGTCAGGCCCTTCCCCCCTGGCGATCTTGCGCAGCACCTGCGTCGTCGAGGTCAGGAAGACGGATTCGGAAATCGGGATGGTCGAATCGCCGCAATAATCGGCGGAGTGAAGGACGAAACCGCGATGCTCGTCCACCGGCCCGCCATGGCCGACCGGCACATGCGCCACGCTGGACGGGATCCGCGGCATGGCGTTTTCCGAGAACACATCGGTTTGTTCCACGAGATCGCCGAAGGTCATGCCGCGCACCTTGTTGACGACGAAGCCCATGGCGCCTTCCTCGTTATGGGCGCAAACATAGATGATGGTCTGGGCAAAAAACGACGACAGCAAGCTCGGCATGGCAACAAGGAACTTGCCCTCGAATTGCCCTGTACCGCTCGTAAGATCTCGTTTCATCAAAATTTCCATAAGAGAAGCGTAACACTGCCATTGGATTTGACCAGCATTTTTTACGTGGGAAAGTCCCGCGGATTTATGCCCCCGTCTCACGAAGAGTTGAGGCGGGCTCGACAACAAATTCATTTGCCTGCTGAAGCAGTTAGAGCGAAGTGAAGCGGATGAAGCGCAACATGATACTAAAATGGCCGGCGATTTTTGCCCTGTTATGCGGGCTTGTGCCACAGCAGGCGGCAGCAGCGGCCGCGCAATGGCAGGAGACGGATGGCGCGCGTCTGCGTATCGTCGCGGAGCCTGCCCGTGCGGGCACAACGGATTTGCGTGGCATGCTGCAGATCGAGCTGAAACCCGGCTGGAAGACCTATTGGCGCGAGCCCGGCGCTGCCGGAATCCCGCCGCAGATCTCGCTGGGTGACGACGCGGCCGCAGATGTGACTATCCACTACCCTGCCCCGGAATGGCATGACGATCCCTATGGTTCATGGGCGGGTTACGCCCAGCCCGTCTCGCTGCCGCTGACCTTCACGACATCCGCCGACAACTGGCCCGCCTCGCTCAAGGCCAGCGTCTTGCTCGGCATTTGCCGCGATGTCTGTGTCCCGGTCAGCATGGAATTCGACGTGCCGGTGGACGAGAAGAAACCCAACGCGATGCAGACGCTGCTTCTCGATACGGCGTTCTCCGCTCTGCCGGCCGAGCATTCGGAACGCCTGTCGATCACGGACGTCGTCTGGACGGCGGATGGCATGCTGGAAGTCCGCCTCGATCGCGCGGCGTCCGATACCGATCCGCAGCTTTTCGTCTCCGCCGGCTCCAGCCGGCCGTTCAAGAAGCCGGTTCTCGTCTCCGACGACGGCGGAACGACCCTGTTCCGCGTCGAACCCGTTTTCGATCCGGCCAAGGCTGGCGAATTGACGCTGGTTCTCACCGCGCGTCACGACGTCGATGCGGTCGAAAGAACCTTCACCGTCTCCTCTCCGTAAGCGACGCAAATTCGCCGTTCACCCACTCCCAATTCGGTACGGGTCGCACTATGTCTTTTCCGGACATCCAAAAACCGGAGAAAGACATGCCCATCGAGATCGGCTCGAAAGTTCCGACTGCCAATGTGTTGAAGGTTACCGAGGAAGGCCCCGCGGAGATTTCCACACGCGACCTGTTCGACGGGCGCAAGGTCGTGGTCTTTGGATTGCCGGGAGCGTTCACCCCGACCTGCTCGCTGAACCACCTGCCGGGGTTCATCGAAAACCACGACATCATTCTCGCCAAAGGCGTCGACGAGATCGTCTGCGTCTCCGTCAACGATCATCATGTCATGAGGGCCTGGGCGGAATCGACCGGCGCGATGGGCAGGATCACCTTCATCGCCGATTGGGACGCCGCACTGACCAAGGCGCTCGGAATGGATGCGGATCTTTCCGCCGGCAAGCTCGGCGTGCGCTCCATACGCTATTCGATGATCGTCGACGACGGCACAGTAGCCGCCGTCAATCTGGAGGAGAAGCGCGGCGAAGCAACGAACTCCGGCGCCGCCGCGATGCTCGAACAGCTGGGCTGATCAGGTGCCGCTGGAAACCGGCGCATAAGGGTCGATGTCCGGCCAGGCGATCCACAGGAAAGTCTTGCCGGGCGTCGCATAGCTGTCGTCCGGGATCAGCCCCGACGCCTTCATGCGCGCCAACGTGTCCTTGACCTCGCCATTTCTAACCACATCGACAACGATCGCGTACCAGCCATTGGGTGCCTGCAGCACGGCTGTGCGCGGGAAACGGGATTTGTATTGTTCGGCGACGGCGATCGCCTCGGTCAGCGCCTCGCGGCTCGCGACCTGAAGCCAGAACTCGTCGGTCCGAAGCGGCGTCACGTTCCGCTTGACCGCACCGCTGACGGGCGGTTGTTGCGCGTTCGCCGTCTGCGCGAAGCTCGCCGCCGACAACAAGGCGATGAGCGCCAGTCTCACCAATTTCATTCACTGTCTCCCGTTCCTGTAGCCGCCCGGGACCCTCACCCGGGCTGGTGACGCATCAACTCCGCAGTTCTATGATCGCCGAATTCCGATGTCACGATCCGGCAGGAGGGTTTTGTGCATAGCGACCGCCAGGGAAACCCGCTCACCGGCGCATCGGCCGAAGCAGCCGATGCCTTCGACGCAGCGGTGGAGTGTTTCAACCTCTATCGGGGCGACCCGGTCGGAACGATCGACAGGGCGATTTCGAACGCGCCCGGCTTCGTGATGGCGCATGTTCTGAAGGCATGGTTCTTCGCGCTTGCCACCGAACCGGCGGCAGCGGCCGAGGCTTCGGTCATCGTAGCCCACGCGCGCACGCTTCAACCCGATGACCGCGCCGCGGCCCATCTCGATGCGATCTCCCATGCGCTTGCCGGCAATTGGACGAGAGCCGCGACCGCGCTCGACTTTCATTCCATGACATGGCCACACGATATCGTCGCCTTGCAGGCGGGCCATCTGATCGATTTCTTCCGGGCCAATGCGCGCGACCTGCGCGACCGGATCGCCCGCGCCCTGCCCCGCTGGTCCGAGGACCGGCCCGGCTATTCGGTGCTGCTCGGCATGCATGCTTTCGGGCTCGAGGAAGCGGGCGACTACACCGCCGCCGAAACGGCGGGGCGCGAAGCGCTCGACCGCCAGCCGCTCGACGGCTGGGCGCATCACGCCATCGCCCATGTGATGGAGATGCAGGGCCGCGCGGAAGACGGGCTTGCCTGGATGGAGACGCGCGAGCCGCACTGGGCCGGCGACGGCGCCTATTTCCAGGTTCACAACTGGTGGCACAAGGCCCTCTATCACCTTGAGCTGATGCAGACGGACGACGCCCTCTGCCTCTATGACGACCGCGTCCGCGCGCTTGGCGGCAATCTCTCGGTCAATCTGGTCGACGCCTCGGCCCTGCTCTGGCGGATCCATCTGGAAGGTCACGACACGGGCGACCGCTGGCTGTCGCTTGCCGATGCCTGGAGCCCCCTTGCCGACGGGAAGCTTTATCCCTTCAACGATCTTCACGCGGTGATGGCCTTTCTTGCCGCGGGCCGGCGCGGCGACGCGAAACGGATCGTCACGGCCTATCGCGCCGACCGTCGCGACAGCGAGGTGGCATCCTGGTGCAGGCGAACAGGTCTTCCGCTTGTCGAGGGTTTCGTCGCCTTCCACGACGGCGACTACGGTACCGCCGTCGAGAAGCTGCACGGCGCGCGATCCATCGCAAATTGCTTCGGCGGAAGCCATGCCCAGCGCGACGTGATCGACTGGACGCTCATCGAGGCCGCGATCCGGATCGGTATGCGCGACGCGGCAGAAGCGCTCGCCGGCGAACGGCTGGCGCTGAAGCCGCACAGTCCGGTCAACCGGTCGTTTCTGCAGCGCGCCTCGGCGCTGCCGCGCAGCTAATGCGCCACGCATTACGCGAGCGGGCATGGTGAGATTTAAGTTGTCGACAAGTAAGGCTGGCTTAACGGCGATCAGCTATCGCTTGACCGGGTTTACGGACAGGTTGGCTATTGAGCGTTTCGATCAGCATGCATCTGGTGGTGTTTGGCCTCATCGCAGCGCTCGCCATCCTTTGCGCTATCGTCTATGCGGCGATACGCAGCCAGTCGGCATCGATCTGGCTTACCGCGGCCCTCGGATGCGGCGGCATCGAGACGGTCATGCTGACCAGTCCTGTCCGAACCGACCTCGCCGTCGCCGCCGTGTCCTGCCTCGTTCCCGGCGCCTATCTTTGCCTTTCGCAGTCGATCCGCGCCCTCCTGCGCCTGCCCGGCACCGACCGCCGGCTGATCATCGTGGTATCGGTGCTGACGCTGTCATCGCTTGCACTTCTCGCCGTCGATGCTGGCGCGCTGCTCCAGTCGCTACCGTTCCAGTTTGCAGGTGCACTGGCCCTTGCCGACAGCATCCTGTGCCTCTACCGCAAGCACGAAAAGGATTTTCTCGATATCGCCCTTCTGGGCATCCTGGTGACGATGGCCTTCATCGTATTCGCCCGAATGCCGGTCTTTCCGCTTCTGTTCGATCCGCAGGCGATGGACGAAGTTCTGCAGCAGTCGACCTTGCAGCGCTGGCTTCTGGGGGCTGCGATGTTCACTGCGCCGACAAGCGTGCTGATCATGATCGCCAAGATCGTCCTCGAGGTGATCGCGGGTCATCGGGAACATTCGGAACGCGACTACCTGACCAACCTGATGAACCGCCGGTCCTTCGAGCGCATTTCCTCCGGGTCGACGGACGCAGGCGGAGCGGTGATCGTGTGCGACATCGATCACTTCAAGTCCATCAACGATCGCTACGGCCACGCCACCGGCGACGATATCATTCGTGTCTTCGCCTCGCTGCTGCATGGGCTGGAAGGCCTGCCCGCGCGCGTCGGCGGCGAGGAATTCGCACTGCTATTGCCCGGTGCGGCGACAGACGAGGCCTGCGCGATCGCGAATTCCATTCGGGAGCGGTTCCATGCGCTGAGGCATCCGGCGCTCCACAGCGACCACAGGCTGAGCGCCAGCTTCGGCGTCGCGAGTTTCGCGCCCGGCGAAGCGCTTCACCGCGCACTCGTCCATGCCGACCGCGCGCTCTACCGCGCCAAGGATGAAGGGCGAAACCGGGTTGCCGCGAGCGGAAGTGAACCAATCGCATCCGCCATGGGCGGCAGCCTCCGGACCGCTTGAGCGGAACTATCAGCCCTTGAAAGGCTTCATGCCCTCGCGCGCCAGTTCGTCGGCGCGTTCGTTTTCGGGGTGGCCGGCATGCCCCTTGACCCAGTTCCAGTGGATATCGTGGCTGCGGGTGAGTGCGTCGAGTTCCTGCCAGAGCTCGGCATTCTTGACCGGTTTCTTCGCCGCCGTCTTCCAGCCATTGCGCTTCCAGCCATGGATCCAACTGGAAATGCCGTCCTTCACATAGGAGGAATCGGTATAGAGTTCGATGCGATGCGGCCCGCCCTTCAACGCTTCCAGCGCCCGGATGGCCGCCAGCAGTTCCATGCGGTTGTTGGTGGTCAGTGCCTCGCCGCCATTCAGTTCCTTGTCGACGCCGTTCCAGCGCAGGATCGCGCCCCAGCCGCCAGGGCCCGGATTGCCCGAGCAGGCGCCGTCGGTGAATATCTGGATCGTTTTTGCCGCCGCCATCACAGACCGTATTCCCTGGGCGACTGGACGCCATCGTGGAAGCGCATCTTGGCGAGATATTCGAGCGGATCCTTCTTGACCACGAGAGAGCCCGGCGGCGTCATCACCCAGTCGTACAATCGCGTCAGCATGAAGCGCATCGCAGCGCCCGCAGAAAGGACCGGCAGGGCATCCGCCTCGGCCGCCGAAAGCGGACGCACCGCATTGTAGGCTTTCAGCATGGCGCGCGCCTTGGTCAAATTGAAGGCATGGTCACGCTCGAAGCACCAGGCGTTGAGGCAGATCGCGACGTCATAGGCGAAGGCATCGTTGCAGGCGAAATAGAAGTCGATGAAGCCGGAGAGATTGTCGCCGAGGAAGAAAACGTTATCGGGAAAGAGATCGGCATGAATCACGCCCCGCGGCAGGTCGCGCGGCCATTCCGCCTCCAGACGGGCCAATAGCGCCTCCGTCTCGGCGGGAAGCGCCGGATCGATCTCGGCGGCATGGTTCTTCGCCTTGTCCCAGAGCGGCCGCCAATCTTCCATCGTCAGCGAGTTGCCGCGTTTCAGCGCGAAGCCCTCGCCGGCCAGATGCATCTCGGCCAGCCCGCGCCCGACCTCGGCGCAATGCACCGGCTGCGGGCGGCGCAGCCAGATGCCTTCCAGAAACGTCACCATCGCGGCGGGACGTCCGCACAACTCGCCGAGGATCGCGCCGTCGCGGCGCCCCACCGGCAGCGGGCAGGAGATGCCACGGGTCGCCAGATGCTGCATGAGGCCGAGGAAGAAAGGCAGGTCGTCGCGGTTCACCCGCTTCTCGTAAAGCGTCAGGATGAACTGGCCCGCCGTCGTGTGGACGAGGAAGTTGGAGTTCTCCACGCCTTCCGCGATGCCGCGATAGGATTGCAGTTCGCCGACATCATAGTCGGCCAGAAAGGCGCCCAGATCGCCTTCGTTGATATCGGTGTAGACCGCCAAGACCTATCCGTCCGTGCCTTTGAGAAACGCCATATCCGCGCCACCCAGTTCCGTGTCGCGCAGATCGCGCATGACCGGGAAGTTCTCCGTCTCCTCGACGGTGAGCGCGATATCGACCGTTACGTCGAAGCGCTCGCGGAAGGCGTCGATGATCTCCTGGACAACGATCTCGGGCGCTGATGCGCCGGCGGACAGGCCGACCGAAGTGACGCCCTGCATGCGCGTCCAGTCGATCTCGGACGCTCGCTGCACCAGCACGGCATCGGCCGCGCCATGGCGCCTGGCGACCTCGACGAGACGGCGCGAATTGGAGGAGTTCGGCGCGCCGACAATCAGGAACAAACCTGTGCCCGGCGCGGCCTTCTTCACCGCCTCTTGGCGGTTGGTGGTCGCATAGCAGATCGATTCCGACGAGGGCGGCGTCATGTTCGGGAAGCGCTGTTCCAGCGCCGCCACGATGTCGGCGGTATCGTCCACCGAAAGCGTGGTCTGCGTCACATAGCCGAGATTGTCCTCGTCCGGTACGGCAAGATCCGCCACCTGCCCGACAGTCTCGACCAGCGTCACCGCCCCCGGCTCCAGTTGGCCCATCGTGCCGACCACCTCCGGGTGGCCGGCATGGCCGATCAGCAGCACATGGCGGCCGAGCCGCTGGTGGCGCATCGCCTGTTTGTGCACCTTGGAGACCAGCGGACAGGTCGCGTCGAGATAGAACATGGCGCGCGTTTCCGCGTCCGCCGGCACCGATTTCGGCACGCCATGCGCCGAGAACACGACAGGCCGGCCGCGATGTTCGGCGGGGATGTCGGACAGTTCCTTGACGAAGACCGCGCCGCGCTCGCGCAGCCCATCGACGACGAAGCGGTTGTGCACGATCTCGTGGCGGACATAGACCGGCGCGCCGTATTTCTTCAGCGCCAGCACGACGATCTGGATCGCCCGGTCGACGCCCGCGCAAAAGCCGCGCGGCTCGCACAGGCGGATCGTCAAAGGCGGTTTGGCGGAGATGTTCATGGGGGGTGATTAGGGAGCGCGGAGTGCAAGTGTCAAGCCGAACGAAACCGCCGCCACAGAAACACGCCCGAGACCGCCGCCAGCGCCAGCGCCAACCCGTACCAGGTCACCGCATATTGCAGGTGATTGTTGGGCAGGTCGATATTGGTGACGCCGCCGATGGGCAGTTTCGCCGGATCGGCATAGGGGCCGGCATCGACAAAGAGCGGCACTACCGTCTCGCTCTCCACACCCGCAGCGGCGGTCATCGCCGCCAGATCCTTCCAGTAATACTGGTTCTTCGCAGGTTCATTGTCGGGCACAAGGAAGCCCGGCTTGGCGTCGAGCGGCAGGCGCGCCAATCCGGCGATCTCCTGCTCGCCTTCGGGCAGGCTATCCGGCCGGGTTTTCGGATCGGCCCGGTCGTATGGCACGAAGCCGCGATTGACGAAGAGGATGCGCCCGTCATCGAGGCGAAGGGGCTGATAGATGTTCCAGCCGGACGCGCCCTTCCATGTCGACAGCACATGCTGCTCGGTCCCGGGCAGGAACGTGCCGGAAAGCTCGACCGGCAGATATTCGATGTCCTGTCCCTGGCGCATCAGCGTCAACGCCTGTTCGAGCGCCACGGGTGCGGCATGAATACGGATGTCGATGGTCGCCAGAAGGTCTTCCTTCCAGGCGAGCCGGCGCACCTGCCAGTTGCCGAGCGAGATGAGGATCGCGAGCGCGACCAGCGTCGATACGACCAGCACCCACGGAAAGCCCTTCGGCTTGCCTGTATGTGGCTTCTCTGCGTTGTCAGCGGTCAATCAAGTCTCCAGAAAAGAGAAGGGGCGATCAAGCGACCGCCCCCTCCACAACCCTTGATCCGATGGGATCGCTAGTGCGCGATCGGCGCGCCCCAGGAACCCCAGACATAGATCACGAAGAACAGGAACAGCCACACGACGTCGACGAAGTGCCAGTACCAAGCAGCCGCCTCGAAACCGAAATGCTGTTTCGGCGTGAAGTCGCCGGCCAGCGCCCGGAAGAAGCAGACCAGCAGGAATATCGTGCCGACCAGAACGTGGAAGCCGTGGAAGCCGGTCGCCATGAAGAAGGTCGCGCCGTAGAGCGAGCCGGAGAAGGAATAAGGCGCATGCGCATATTCGTAGGCCTGCACCGAAGAAAAAAGGATGCCGAGCACGATGGTCAGCGCTAGGCCCCATTTCAGGCCAGAGCGGTCATTGTGCAGCAGCGCATGGTGCGCCCAGGTAACCGTGGTGCCCGAGAGCAAAAGAATCACGGTGTTGTAGAGCGGCAGGTGCAGCGGATCGAGCACTTCCATGCCTGCCGGCGGCCAGGTTCCGCCGGTATAGGCGAGGCGGCTGACCTGATTTGCCTCGTCGTAGAACAGGCTGGCGTCGAACACCGCCCAGAACCATGCGACGAAGAACATCACCTCCGAGGCGATGAACATGATCATGCCGTAGCGCAGATGGATGGAAACGACCTTGGTGTGATGGCCCTGATGCGCTTCCTTGATCGTGTCGCCCCACCAGCCGAACATCGTGTAGAGCACGATCAGAAGACCGATGAAGAAGGTCCACGGGTTGGACAGCGGGATGCCGAGCAGCGCGAACTCGTTGCCCTGGCCGGCCTGCATCCAGCCGATGGCGCCGATTGCCATGACCAGCGCGCCGATCGAGCCGAAGAGCGGCCACGGGCTCGGATCGATGATATGATAATCATGATGTTTGGTGTGTGCGTCGGCCATATGGCTATCCCCGATTACTGTATGGTTCGCGTGACGTCCGCGTTGACGTCTGATTGCGCAACGGGCTTCGGTTCGTCAACTGGAAAGAAGGTGTAGGAAAGCGTCAGCGTGTCGATGTCCTTCAGTTCCTCGGATTTCACGATATCCGGGTCGATGAAGAAGACAATCGGCATGTCGGCGGTTTCACCAGGCTGCAGCGTCTGTTCGGTGAAGCAGAAGCATTCGATCTTGTTGAAATAGGCGCCCGCCGATTGCGGCGTGACGTTGAAGGTCGCTGTGCCGGTAGTTGTGCGCGTGGAATTGTTATGCGCGGTGTAACCGACCTGCCTCGTCTCGCCGATGCGCAGTTCGACCACGCGCTGATTCGGGCGAAAATCCCAGTTCACGCCGGGCGAGACATTGGCGTCGAAACGCACCTTGATCGTCTGATCGAGGACCTGGATGCCCGCCGACTGCGCGCGCTGCGTGGTCCCGCCATAGCCGGTCACCTGGCAGAAGAGCCGATAGAGCGGCACAGAGGCATAGGCCATGCCGATCATTCCAAAAACGATGCCGAGACCGATCGCGGCGATCAACCCGTTGCGCCTGCTTCCCTTCGCATTTGCCGTCTGTTCCGTCATCCGGCCCTCACAGCGATCGATTGAAGAGAGAAGCGCCCATCTTGGCCCAGGAGCCGACATAGACGATGATCACGAAGGCGGCGAGCACCAGTCCAAGCGCGATGGAGCGGCGGCGTTGCGCCTTCTTTTGCGCGTCGGTCATGGTGACCGTTTCAGGCTTGTTGTCGGTCATCGCGATCACCCCGCCAGAACCTTCATGACGAGTGCCTCGACCAGCATGACCGAGAAAAGCGCCGCCAGATAGACGAGCGAGAAGGCGAAAAGTTTCTTGGCCGGAACCATGGTCGCGTCGCCATCCGGCATGCGCCAGACCGCGAAAGCGTGACGCAGGAAATTGAGACCGAGAAGGATGGACACCGCGCCATAGGCAGGACCCGCGAGACCGAGTGGCCAAGGCGAGACCGCGACCGCGGTCAACAGGACGGAATAGGCGACGATTTGCAGCTTGGTGTGACGCTCGCCGGCAACATTGGGCAGCATCGGCACCTTGGCCATGTCGTAGTCGCGCAGCTTGAACAGCGCGAGCGCCCAGAAATGCGGCGGCGTCCACAGGAAGATGATCAGGAACAGGACGATGCTTTCAAGGCTGATGCCACCGGTCACCGCCGCCCAGCCGATCATCGGCGGGAATGCGCCGGCGGCGCCGCCGATGACGATGTTTTGCGGCGTCGAGCGCTTCAGCCACATCGTGTAGATCACGGCGTAGAAAAAGATCGTGAAAGCAAGCAGGCCGCCGGCGACCCAGTTGGTCAGCGTGCCCAGCGTCATCACCGCGAAAACCGACAGGATCAGGCCGAATGTCAGTGCCTCGCCGCGCGCGATCCGGCCAGCCGGAATCGGACGCTTGGCGGTGCGCGTCATCACCGCGTCGATATCGGCGTCGTACCACATGTTGAGCGCGCCGGAGGCACCGCCGCCGACCGCGATCGCCAGGATGGCGATCATCGCGATGAAGGGATTGATCGAGCCGGGCGCCAGCAGCATGCCGACAAAGGCCGTGAAGACGACCAGCGACATGACGCGCGGCTTCAAAAGCGCGAAATAATCACCGGGCATTGCCTCGGAGATGCGTGCTTCGGTGCTCTCGATGTTTTCGACTAACGCCATTCTGCCTTGTCCAGTCCCGCCGGGTTTTTCACCCTTATTTTGGCCGCAGGGACCTTTTTGTGCGGCTGCCCGGAGCGATGCGCCGGGCAGCCTGTTTCTCGTTTAGGGTCGCCCGCTTACTTGATGCGGGGCAACTGCTCCCACTGGTGGTAGGGCGGCGGCGAGGACAGCTGCCATTCCAGCGTGGTTGCACCCTCGCCCCACGGATTGGCGCCGGCTTCGCGCTTCTTGGCGAAGGCTTCCCAGACGCCATAGAGGAAGATCAGCACGCCGATCGCCGACAGGTAGGAGCCGTAGGAGGAAATCTGGTTCCAGCCCGCAAACGCATCCGGATAGTCGATATAGCGGCGCGGCATGCCGGCCAGACCGAGGAAGTGCTGCGGGAAGAAGATCAGGTTCACGCCGATGAAGGTTACCCAGAAGTGGGTCCGCGCGATGAGCGGCGAGTACATGTAGCCGAACATTTTCGGGAACCAGTAGTACCAGGCCGCGAAGATCGCGAACACGGCGCCGAGCGACAGCACGTAGTGGAAGTGCGCGACCACGTAATAGGTGTCGTGCAGGGCGCGGTCGAGACCGGCATTGGCGAGCTGGACGCCCGTCACGCCGCCGACGGTGAACAGGAAGATGAAGCCGATCGCCCACAGCATCGGCGTCCGCATCGAGATCGATCCGCCCCACATCGTGGCGATCCAGGAGAAGATCTTCACGCCGGTCGGCACCGCGATGACCATCGTGGCGAAGACGAAGTAGCGTTGCGTGTCGAGCGACAGACCGGTCGTGTACATGTGGTGCGCCCACACGATGAAGCCGACCACGCCGATGGCGACCATGGCGTAAGCCATGCCGAGATAGCCGAAGATCGGCTTCCTGGAGAAGGTCGAGACGATATGGCTGACGATGCCGAAGCCCGGCAGGATCAGAATGTAGACTTCCGGGTGACCGAAGAACCAGAACAGGTGCTGGAACAGGATCGGGTCACCGCCGCCTTCGGGCGCGAAGAAGGTCGTGCCGAAATTGCGGTCGGTCAGCAGCATGGTGATGCCGCCGGCCAGAACCGGGAGCGACAGAAGCAGCAGGAAAGCGGTGATCAGCACCGACCATGCGAACAGCGGCATCTTGTGGAGCGTCATGCCCGGTGCGCGCATGTTGAAGATGGTCGTGATGAAGTTGATCGCGCCGAGGATCGAGGACGCGCCGGCGATGTGGAGCGACAGGATCGCGAAATCCATGGCCGGTCCGGGCTGGCCGGAGGTCGAGAGCGGCGGATAGATCGTCCAGCCGCCGCCCACGCCATGCGCGCCGGGAGCGGACGGCATGAACATGGAGATCAGCAACAGGATGAACGCCGGCGGCAGCAGCCAGAAGGAGATGTTGTTCATGCGCGGGAACGCCATGTCCGGCGCACCGATCATGATCGGCACCATCCAGTTGGCGAAACCGCCGATCAGCGCCGGCATCACCATGAAGAAGATCATGATCAGGCCGTGGCCGGTCGTGAACGCGTTGTACATGGACTTGCCGGCGTCGATGGCGCTGTCACCCTCCACGCCGTAGACCATCGAGGCCAGACCATGGAAGATCTGGATACCCGGCTCGGCAAGCTCCCAGCGCATCATGACGGACAGGAAGCCGCCGATGACGCCGGCCATGATCGCGAAGATCAGGTAGAGCGTTCCGATGTCCTTGTGGTTGGTGGAAAACATCCAGCGACGCACGAAGCCCTGTGGCTTGTGGTCTGCATGGGCGTCATGGGCGATTGATCCAGCCATGTCTTTGCATGCTCCTCGAAAATCCGTCCGGCCTGCCGATTACTCGGCGGAGGCCAGTTCGCGCTGCGCTTCGATCGCAGCCATCAATTGCTTATTCGCGTCGCCGACATTTTCCAGCGCAGCGGCGTGCCAGGCGTCGTATTTTTCCTTCGACACGGCATGTACGGCGATCGGCATGTAGGCGTGGTCCTTGCCGCACAGTTCCGAACACTGGCCGTAATAGATGCCTTCCTGGTCGACACGGAACCAGGTCTCGTTCAGGCGGCCCGGCACGGCATCGACCTTCACGCCAAAGGCCGGCATGGCCCAGGAGTGGATGACATCGCCGGCGGTGACCAGGAGACGCACGGTCGTGTCGACGGGAACGACGATCTCGTTGTCGACCGCGAGCAGGCGCGGATAGGCGCCCATGTCTTCCTTGCCGTAGCTGGCGCGGTCGCCTTCCTGCAGCAGCAGCGAATCGAAGGAGACGTCTTCTTCGGCATCGCCCTGATATTCATAGCCCCAGTACCACTGGTAGCCGGTTGCCTTGATGGTCAGTTCCGGCTCGCCTTCCGGCGTGTATTGCGCGGTCAGCAACTGGAAGGACGGCACGGCAAAGAAGAGGAGGATCAAAACCGGACCCACGGTCCAGATGATCTCGATCAGCGTGTTGTGGCTGGTGCGCGACGGAGTCGGATTGGCGCGCTGGCTAAACCGGAAAATCACGAAAACGAGCAGGCCAAGCACCAAAAGGACGATCGGGACAAGGAACCAAAGCGTGTATTCCTCGAACCAGCGGATCTCGCTCATGATGCCGGTCGCCGCCGGCTGCAGATCGGTCTGCCACGGCGTCGGCTGGGCGGCCTGCGCTGCGCCCGCAGCAACCGCGGAAGCGATGGAAACAATGCCTGCAAGCCAGGCCGGTTTTTTCAGCACGATTGTCACTCCCAATCACTGGCGGCCGGGGTCGCATGGCCGCCTCGGGCCAAAGCCCGTCATTGACCTGTATCAAACACAGACCGCTTTTACGCGCAACTGAAACGCAAGTCGAAGCCGTGCGTCATTTTTGCGCGTGAAGGGTCTTGTCACGCCGCGCTTATTGGCGAAACGGGCGCATTTGCCAAGCCGTCGGCGCGACAAAAAAACGCGCATGCCATGATTTCGACCAGAAACCATGTGTGAAGGTCGGCCAATGGCCGGTTTCCCTTTCCTCGCGGGCTGCGATAATAGGGCTAACGATTCGATCCGCGGGGAGGAGAATTTTCTTGCGGAGCGCTATTCGAAGCCTCGAAATGATCCTACGCAACGATCCGCCAACCACGGACCGCATATGAACGACGACTTCTCCACATCCAACGCCTCGCGGCAGTCGAAGATCGGCAAAAGCCTCGGCCGCCGCGCCGTGCGGGCAGCGTTTCTCGCTGCGGCAACCGTCCTTGCCGGCGGCGTCTATTCTTCGACCGCACTCGCCCAGGCCACCGCGCCGGGCTCGACCAGCACGTCGATGCAGCCATCGAGTGTTCGCGCCAATTACGGGGCGTGGTCGATCGTCTGCGACCAGCCGCCCGGTGCCACGTCCGAGCAATGCGTGCTGATGCAGAATGTGGTCGCCGCCGACCGCGAGGAATTCGGCCTGTCGGTCGTCGTCCTCAAGACCGCCGACAAGAAAGCGCAGATCCTGCGCGTCCTCGCCCCGCTCGGCGTACTACTCCCCAACGGTCTCGGCCTCAACATCGACGGCACGGATATCGGCCGCGCCTATTTCGTGCGCTGCTTCACCGATGGCTGCTATGCCGAGGTGATTCTGGAGGATTCGCTGATCAAGGCGCTGGAAGAGGGCCAGAGCGCCACCTTCTATGTCTTCCAGACGCCGGAGGAAGGCATCGGCATCCCCGTCGACCTCTCCGGCTTCACCGAGGGTTACAAGGCTCTGCCCTGACGGCTTGTTTGCCGCAGGTCGGATCGGGCCCCACAGCCTCGGACAGTAACCATGAATTCGCAGGACGTCGGTCGCTATTGGGAACGCAATGCGGAAACCTGGACGCGTTTGTCACGCGCCGGTCACGACGTTTATCGTGACGCGCTGAACACGCCGGCATTCCTTGCTCTTCTGCCGGATGTCACCGGTCTGGACGGCCTCGACATAGGATGCGGCGAAGGCACCAATACCCGCCATGTCGCGACGCGCGGCGCCCGTATGTCCGGGATCGATATCGCGCCGACCTTCATTTCGCACGCGATCGAGGCCGAAACGGCGGATCCGCTCGGTATCACCTACCGCGTCTGCGATGCGAGCCGCCTGCCCCTTGCGGAAGGGAGTTTCGATTTCGCCGTCGCCTTCATGTCGATGATGGACATGCCGGACCAGCAGGAGGTCCTCCTGGAGACCGCGCGCGTGCTGCGGCCGGGCGGGTTCTTCCAGTTCTCCATCCTTCATCCCTGTTTCGTGCCGACCGGCCGGCGAACGCTTCGCGACGACGACGGCAACACCTATGGCGTGGAGATCACCGACTATTTCACGCGAACCCATGGCGATGTGGAGCGCTGGAGTTTCGGCAGTGCGCGCCGGGCCGGCATCACCGACATCGAGCCCTTCGAGGTGCCGCGGTTCCACCGCACGCTGGGCGACTGGGTCGCGATGATCGTTGCCGCCGGGCTTGTCATCGAGGCGATGGGCGAACCTTGCCCTACCGAGGAAACCGCGCTGGCCTTTCCGGATGTCGCCGACAACCGTATCGCGCCCATCTTCCTGCATATCAGGGCAGCCAAGCCGCGCTGAAGCGCTGCTGAACGAGATTCACGTCGAGCGCCGAAGACATTGACAGCGCTTGAAAATCCGCGGCTCCCCGCAATTGTGCTTGTCGTGATCACGACTTATGGTCTACCCCGCTTCGATCGCGATACTAGGGAGGTAACTCGATGAAAAAACTGTTCGGAATCGGCATCGCAACGGGCCTTGCGGCTCTTCTGGCCACCGGCGTCAGCGCCGAGACACGCATCACATACAAATCGGCCAAGTCGGGCTCGTCCTATTATCAGATGGGCGTTGAGATCGCCGAGGCGCTCAAGAAGAAGACCGATGGCGACATCGTGGTCACCATCGAGGAAAGCCAGGGCTCCGTGCAGAACGTGATGGAAGTCCGCGCGCGAGGCGCAGACTATGTCTTCACCACGCCTCCGGCGCTGGTTTCTTCAGCACAGAAGGCCGCCGGCCCGTTCGACGGCAAGGGCGATCCGAAATTCGACGACATCCGGGCGCTGTTTCCGATTCCGTCGCTGACAATGCACTTCGTCATGTCCGACAAGAGCGGCGTTACCGATTTCGCCGGCATGGAAGGCAAGACCATCCTTCTCGGCAAGGGCTCCTTCGGCGCCACCGAAGGCGAAAAATATCTCGGTCTCTTCGGCCTCGCGGACAAGGTCAAGCTGTCGGAAGTGGAGCTGTCGAACGCCGTGCCGGCGCTGCAGAACGGCCAGATCGACGGCTTCGTGACGGCCGGCTCCTGGCCCGCGCCCAACGTGATCGAGGCTGCCGCCTCGACCGGCGTGACGGTCCTGTCGCTGTCCGACGAGCAGATCGCCGAGACCAAGCGTTCGAAGCTCGTCATTCCCGCCGGCACCTATGCAGGGCAGGACAGCGACATCACCACCACGTCGCTTCCGGTCGCCGCCTTCACCACCTCGCAGATGAGCGACGACGCGGCCTATGAGCTGACCAAGGCGTTCTGGGAATCGAAATCCGCCATGTCCGAATCCTCGCCGTGGTGGAAGGGTGTCGACCAGAGCCTCATGGGCAATGTCACAGTCAAGTTTCATCCGGGCGCCATCCGCTACTACAAGGAAGCCGGGATGGATCTGACAGCGGACCAGATGTAAGCCGAACCGATAGAACAATCGCCCCTTCCGGTTCACGCCGGGAGGGGTTTTTCGTTGCATGACAGAGATCGCCGAAACCACCGACAAGACCGCACCGCCGCCCGTGCTCCGGATCGCGATGCTCATCTGTGCTGCCGTGCTGGTGGTGTTCCACCTCGGCCTGATCTTCTCCGGCCTCGTGCCGAACCTCGTCAGCCGGCCGCTGCATCTGGCGCTGGCCTTGCCATGGCTGTTCCTGTTCACGGACCGAACCGGGTTTTCCCGTTACTCGGGATATGTCATCGGCGCGGTCGGGATCGCCTGTACGGTCTGGGTCGCGGTCAATCACGACATGCTGCTCGACCAGTACGGCTTCATCGAAAACCCGATGCAGACCGCGATCGGCTTCGCGCTTCTCGCCGTCGTTCTGGAAGGCGCGCGCCGTTCGATCGGCTGGCCGCTGCCGCTCGTCGCCACTGCCGCACTCCTCTACGGCCTGTTCGGCCAATACATTCCCGGCGAATTCGGCCACTCCGGCACGCCGCTGCCAAGTTTTCTCGGCACGCTCACCATCGCTGAAGGCGGCATCTGGGGCAGCCTCGCCGGCGTCTCGGTCAATGTGGTGGCGATCTTCGTCATCTTCGGCGCGGTTCTGAACGCGGGCGAAGCGGGCCAGGGCTTCATGAATATCGCGAGCGCGGCCGCCGGGCGCCTCACCGGCGGGGCCGCCAAGGTTTCCGTCATCTCCTCGGCGCTGTTCGGGTCGATCTCGGGATCGGCCTCCGCAAATGTCGCCTCGACCGGCGCGGTGACGCTGCCGGCGATGACGAAGCTCGGCTATCCGAAGCGCCTGGCCGCCGCCGTCGAGGCGGTGGCGTCGAGCGGCGGCCAGATCATGCCGCCGCTGATGGGCGCGGGCGCCTTCGTCATGGTCGAGCTGACCGGCATTTCCTATACGCAGATCATGGGCGCTGCGATCCTGCCCGCCATCCTTTATTTCCTCGCCGTGTGGATCGGGATCAACGCCTATGCGCGACGGATGGACCTCGCCGGCCTGCGAGCCGAAGACAGGGCGACGGCGACCCAGGTCGCGGTGACATCCGGCTTTTTCCTCGTCCCTTTCGGCGTGCTCCTCTGGGGCATGTTCGTCATCCGCTACACGCCGGAATACGCCGCCAGCCTCGCGATTCTCGCGGCTGCGGTGATGCTGTTCTTCGGCGTGGACCCGGTCTTCGACATGCGCCGCACCTCCGCGCGCGTCGAACAGGCGCTGCTCGGCGCGGCGCGGCAGGTTTCCATGATCGCCTCGATCATCCTGTGCGCCTCGATCGTGATCGGCGTGCTGGCGATCACCGGCCTCGGCGTCAAGCTCACCTCGCTGATCCTGTCCGGCTCGGGCGGCTATCTCTGGCCGTCGCTGATCCTGACCGCGCTCGCATGCCTCGTCCTCGGCATGGAGGTTCCGACGACGGCGGCCTATGTCATTTGCGTCTCGGTCGCCGGCCCTGCGCTGTCGCAGCTCGGTCTCGAACCGTTGCAGGCCCATCTCTTCGTCTTCTGGTTCGCGCTTCTCTCCACCATCACGCCGCCGGTCTGCGGCGCGGTCTTCATTGCCGCCGGCATGATCGGCGAGAACTGGCTGAAAGTGGCGATGACGGCGATGAAGCTCGGCGTCGGGCTCTACCTCATTCCGCTCGCGATGATCGCCAATCCCGGCATCCTGACGCTTTCAGACTCGCCGGCCTATGCGCTCTTTGCCTTCGCGCGAATCGGCGTCGGTCTTGCGCTCATTTCGAACGCGCTGATCGGCAAGGCAGCATGGCCGCTGCGCATCCTGTTCGTCGCGGCCGGCCTCGCCGTCGTGTTCGCGCGGGTGATCCTCGGGATTTGATCGC
>Ga0070729_10000407_pt1 | contig 91768 bp, 85 predicted proteins | sample tdDd472_FD_66725 | JGI IMG/M metagenome (GOLD analysis project Ga0070729, IMG submission 66725) | Marine sediment microbial communities from the Atlantic coast under amendment with organic carbon and nitrate - tdDd47.2 | ecosystem: Environmental > Aquatic > Marine > Coastal > Sediment | place...
CCCGTATACGGGCATCAGTGGCGGTCGTGGCCGACACCCGATGGGGGCACGGTGGACCAGATATCAAACCTGTTGGATCAGATCAAAAATACGCCTGACTCGCGCCGTTTAATCGTCAGCGCGTGGAATGTGGCGGATGTGGACCATATGGCCTTGCCGCCTTGTCACTGCCTGTTCCAGTTTTATGTGGCGGATGGAAAATTATCCTGCCAGCTCTACCAGCGCTCGGCGGATGTGTTTTTGGGTGTGCCCTTTAATATCGCCTCTTATGCCTTACTGACGATGATGGTGGCGCAGGTGACGGGCTTAAAACCCGGTGATTTTGTGCACACATTTGGCGATGCGCATCTTTACAGCAATCATTTCGAGCAGGCGGAACTGCAACTGACGCGTCAACCGCGCAGGCTGCCGACTATGGTGATGAATCCTGATATTCATGATCTTTTCGCTTTCAGGTTTGAAGACTTCACGCTTGAGGATTACGACCCGCATCCCCATATTGCTGGGAAAGTGGCTGTTTAATCACAACAGCAAAACCGCGCCCCAAAATATGAACAGCGCAAAGCTATAGCGCTGCGTGGCTTGGGGGTCGGGTCGATAGCCAAATTCCGGCAATGACTTGAGCGGTGATTCATTCAGTATTTTGTTCTCAGTTGTCATCTTCAGTATCCCTGTAGTCATTTTGGTGACGATTTTCCGCTATTGATTCGGGACTATATTGACAGAGCCAATGTCAATTCACTGTGACACGGATCACAGTCAAAACATTTGGAGAGGATTTATGAGCGCGCGACAGATTGCAACCATCGTACCAGCCACGAAAACACCTGAAGGGTCGGGTGTGACGGTTTACCGCACCATAGGCACGCCCAAGGTCAATGTGTTGGACCCATTCTTATTGCTGGATGAATTTGTTATTGATGATGGGCGCTCCGGGGCGGGCTTTCCCAGCCATCCCCACCGAGGGTTCGAAACAGTGACCTATATGTTTGAAGGCCTGATGACCCATGCGGACAATGCGGGCCATGGCGGCACGATTGGCCCCGGTGCGGCACAATGGATGACTGCGGGGCGGGGTATTGTGCATTCTGAAATCCCGGCGGTCGACCCCGACGGTCAGGGTGTCGGGGTGCGCGGTATGCAGCTTTGGGTCAATCTGCCCGCCCGCGATAAAATGAGGGCGCCGCGTTATCAGGATATTGACGCCACCGACATCCCGCATGTGGCCATTGATGGTGGTGATATCGCAGTGATCGCGGGCCAGTATAATGGTGTGGCTGGTCCCATAGTCGAGATCGCCACACAGCCCTTATATTTGGACATTTCTATCGGTGTTGGCGCAACAGTCGATGTTCCGATGCCAGCGGGCCATGCGGCATTCCTCTATGTGGTGGATGGCTCTGCGATGATAGAGGGCCAAGACACCACGCGCCGCAGCCTTGTTGTTTTCTCGGACGGTGACCATGTGCAAGTTGGCGCAGGCAGCAAGGGTCTGCGGGCGATCTTGGTTGCCGCCAAGCCTTTGGGAGAGCCGGTCGCGCGCTACGGTCCATTTGTGATGAACACGCGGGACGAAATTAAACAGGCAATGGATGATTACCGGGCGGGCAGATTCTAAACAGTCAATTTTAGAAGGCGGAAAGAAATGCAAGTACCGCGTCATTGCCGCCAATGGTGAACAGGTTTGAATGGTCGGCACCCTCGATAATATGTTTTTGCTTGTTGCCAGTTGCCAATTCAAACAGGGCGGCGGGATGGTGCGGTAGCACGGTCTTGTCGGCGGACCCCCAATAAATGAACAGCGGCTCGTCAATGGTTGCGATCTTGCTTTCGCTGTCAAAACGATCATGCACCAGCCAATTGGTGGGCAGGACCGGGTAATGGTCGGCGCCGGCCTTGGGAATGGACAAGAAGGGCGCTTGTAACACCAGGCCTTTCGCCTCTATCTCGCTGGCCATTTGTACCATCACGCCTGTACCAAGTGAGCGGCCATATAAAACGATATCAGACGGTGCGATGCCGCGGTTCGCGAGCCAAGCCAATCCGGCGCGGGCATCCATATAAAGCCCGGCTTCTGACGGCGCCCCCGGATTTCCCCCAAAGCCACGGTATTCTATCATTAAAACGCTGTACCCTGCATTCATTAAGGGCTTCATTAGCACCGCTTGAGATTCCAGATCGCCCGCATTGCCGTGGGCATATAGAATATGCGGCTTCGATATATCACCCGCATGATACCATGCGACAAGGCTTAGCCCATCTTCGGTGGTCAGGCTGGTGACCTCAACAGGAAGGTCGGCGGTGACGGGGTCTGGGGTGCGGTCCCATGGGTGATATAATAGGCTTTGCTGGTTGAAATAAAAATAAGTCACGACCCCAGCATAGGCCAAGACCGTGATCACGCCGATGAACTTTAATATTTTTCCCGCTGTCATATGCACAGCATAGCAGGGGATGATTTCGCGGTAAAATAATTCTGTAAAATGTGGGTAAAAATGCTAAACCCAGATCACACTTCAGCTGATCACAATTCACCAGAATACACTTAATAGGGAATCGGCATCATGAAAATTAGTTTTGTTGTGGCCATCGCGGACAATGATGTGATCGGGATCAATGGTGGCCTGCCATGGGATATTCCGGGGGATATGAAGTTCTTCAAGGATACCACTATGGGGCACCCTATCATTATGGGGCGTAAAACCCACGAATCTATCGGTCGCCCATTGCCGGGGCGGCACAATATCGTTGTGACCCGTAACACAGATTATCATGCCGAGGGCTGCACAGTGGTCAATAGTATGGATGCCGCCTTTTTGCTTGCCGCGCGCGAAACTGAGGAAGCTATGGTGATTGGCGGCGCTGAAGTTTATAATCTGTCCATGGATCAGGCCGATAGGATCTATCTGACAGAGGTCCACGCGACACCATCAGGCGATGCGACCTTCGACTTTGACCGCACAAAGTGGTCGGAGACATCGCGCAAACATTTCGCCGCAGACGGTGATGCACCCGCTTATAGTATTGTGGTGTTGGACCGCGCTTAATTGAACGACGTCAATAAAGGGAAAGCTATGCGTGCATATCTAAAAATTATGGTGCTGACGGGCTTGACGCTTTCTTTTCTAACGTCCGCCAATTATTCGGCGACGGCCCAAATCAATGCGGCATCAACGCCGGAAAATGTCGGGGTTCTTATGGCCGCTGATCGGGCCTTTTCTCAGCTATCAGAGGCTGAAGGCACCTATGTTGCCTTTTCCAAATACCTTGAAACAGGGGCGGTGGCTATGGAAGATGGCGGCCCGTTTGTTCATGGCCGGAAAAATATCCTTGATCGGTTGAGCATGCGCGGCGCGCACACCATGACATGGGAGCCATTGGGGGGCAGCCTGCCCGCGGGCGGAACGCTTGGCTATACCTATGGCCGTTGGGTTTTGAGCATGAATGATTTTGAGGGCAATCCGCTGGTGCGTCACGGCAAATACGTGACCATTTGGCGCAAGCAGCTGGACGGGTCGTGGAAGGTGGCGCTGGACGGCGGGAACAGCAATGCTGATCCCCGCCTTAATCCTCTGCAATAATCGACGCGTTATGCGTCTATTTTTTGCGCCAATTTTTCTTTTACTTTTTCTGCAACTGCGATGAATGCCGCGGCTTCGGCACTGTCCGGTTCACTGGCAACCACGGGCTGACCTGCGTCCATTTTTTCCCGGATACTGGCATGAAGCGGAATTTCACCTAGGAAATCTGCGCCCAGTTCTTCCGCTGTCGCTTTGGCACCGCCAGCGCCAAAAATATGCGTACCTTCGCCGCATTTCGGGCAGATGAAAACTGACATATTTTCAACAATGCCAAAAATCGGTACACCGACTTTTTCAAACATTTGAATGCCTTTGCGGGCATCAATCAGGGCGATGTCCTGCGGCGTCGAAACAATCACCGCTCCGTCAACAGGCACGCGTTGGGCCAATGTCAGTTGCGCATCGCCCGTACCCGGTGGCATATCCACAACCAGCACATCCAATTCGCCCCAAGCAACGTCTGAAAAAAGCTGAGACAAGGCACCTGCGACCATCGGGCCGCGCCAAATCATGGCGGTGTTTTCATCCATCAGATAGCCGATCGACATGGTTTTCATGCCCCATGCTTCGACTGGCTCAATCTGATCTTCATTGGCCGCTTCTGGGCGTGTTTTGGCTTCACCCAACATGCGGGGCAGGCTGGGGCCATAGATATCAGCATCCAACATGCCAACCTTCATACCCAAGGATTTCAGCGCCAGCGCAAGGTTTACGGCAACGGTGGATTTCCCCACCCCGCCTTTGCCCGAGGCAACGGCAACAATGTGTTTAATTCCCGGCAATTCCAAACCCGGGGGCGGGGGCGGGGCATCAGGCCCACCCGGCATTTCACGACCCATGGACGGGGGCGGCGGTGCTTCGCGCTCAGACGTCAGGACAACGCTTGCTGATTGTACGCCTTCGATTCCACGAACCGCTGCTTCGGCGCGGTCACGCAGATCAGCGTTTTCGGCGGGGTCGCGTTTGCCAATATCTATGGCAAAGCCAACATTTTTACCGCGTACGATCAGTCCCTGCACCATGCCGGCAGAAACAATATCTGTATTGGTCGCACTATCGACGACGGATTTTAGGGCTTCAAATACTTGATCTTTACTGATTTCGGACATGTTTCTCTCTACTTTAATCTTCTTGTTTAATCTTATGGGGACTGATGAATCTATGTGTTAAGCTCGTTTTTGTTCAAATTTGGTCGATTGCGGTCGGGCAATCATTGAAGTTAGGCTCCATGTACCATATATAACTTTGTTGTGAACCCTTGGAGTCGATTTACAAAGCCTCTTAATGGAATACATTCAAGAGGACACGATATGCAGGGAGTTAAAGCACAACTTGCGGAAACAAAATAGTACTATATCGGTATTATTCAAGTTTTTCTAATATACAGGTTTTTTTAAAGGGGACATATATCCATGTCATGGCAGAATAACGGTGGTGGGAATAATCCATGGGGCGGTGGCCCACGTGGGCCTTCGGGCGGCGGCGGTGGTGGACGTCCACCGGACTTCGATGACTTGATCAAGCAGTCTCAGGACAAGCTAAAAGGCTTTTTGCCGGGCGGCTGGGGCAATAAAAACATGCTGTTTTTGCTTGTTTTTGTCCTGTTGGGCCTGTGGGCGGCAACGGGCATGTATACGGTGCAGCCTAGCCAGCAGGGTGTCGTGCTGCGCTTTGGTAAATGGGTTGATACCACAACGCCCGGCTTTCATATGCATCTGCCTTACCCCATCGAACAGGTTCTGTTGCCCAATGTAACGGCGGTTAATCGGATTGATATTGGGTTCCGCTCTGAGGCACCGAGCGTCCGTCGTGGTCGAGGACCGACCAACTATTTGGCAGAAAGCTTGATGCTGACGGGTGACGAAAATATCGTTGATATTGAATTTACGGTATTTTGGATCATTCAGGATGCGGGCGAGTATTTGTTCAATATCCAGACCCCACAAGAAGCGACCATTAAAGCCGTGGCAGAAAGCGCCATGCGCGAAATTATTGGCCGTACACCCATTCAGCGTGCCTTGACCGAGGACCGCGGTCCTATTCAGTCCGAGGTGCGTGGCTTGATTCAAAGAACGCTGGATAATTATGGTGCGGGCGTTCGGGTCACCGAAGTGAAGCTGGAACGGGTTGACCCGCCGGAGCAAGTTATTGATGCATTCCGAGATGTACAGGCAGCTGAGGCTGACCGCGAACGGTTCCAGAACCAAGCGGATGCCTATGCAAACTCGATCATTCCTGAGGCCCGCGGTGAGGCACAGCGCCTTATTTTTGAAGCGGAAGCTTATAAAGCCGAGGTTGTTGCCCGTTCGCAGGGTGAAGCGTCACGCTTTTTGGCGGTATATAAGGAGTATGCTGTGGCTAAGGATGTCACCAAACGCCGCATGTATTTGGAAACCATGGAAGAGATTCTCTCAGGCGTGAATAAAGTCATCATGAATAAAGATGGCTCGGGCGTTGTGCCATACCTGCCACTGCCGGAGTTGCAGAACCGACGAAATCAAGACGGGGAGACGGGCAATGAATAATCCTCTGGTTAAAATTGTCATTGTCGCTTTGGCGGTCTTTCTGGGTTGGCGTTCTTTCTTTGTGGTCAGCGAAATTGATCAGGCGCTTGTCCTGCAATTTGGTAATCCCAAAGAAACCGTTCGCGAAGCGGGTTTGCATTACAAGCATTTCTGGCGCAGCGTTGCCTATTTGGACAAACGGATTCTCAACCTTGATGTGCAACCGCAAGAAGTGATTGCCTCGGACCAGAAGCGACTGGTGGTGGATTCGATCGCACGGTTCCGTATTGTTAATCCTTTGCTGACCTATCAGAGCTTGGGAACCGTGTTCCGTGCCACACGTCAGTTGGAAACGCTTTTGTCATCAAATGTTCGCCAAGAACTGGGTGGACAAAGCTTTCAAACGCTATTGTCTGGCGAGCGGGCCAATCTGATGCGCACCATTCGTGACAAAGTCAATGCCGAGGCCACAGCATGGGGAATTGAGGTCGTTGACGTGCGGATCTTGCATGCCGACCTGCCCGAGGCAAACAGCCAAGCCATTTATGCCCGGATGCAAACGGAACGTGAGCGTGAAGCCCGCGAAGCCCGCGCGCTAGGGCAGGAGCAGGCTGTGCGTATTCGCTCGGAAGCTGAACGTGAGCGGACAATCCTGCTCGCCGAAGCACGCCGTGCTGCGCAGGTTCTGCGGGGTGAGGGCGATGGTGAAGCGGTGCGTATCTTCGCCGAGGCCTTTGGTCGGGACGAGGAGTTCTTTGACTTTTACCGGACCATGGAAGCGTATCGCGGTGCGCTCAACGAAAATGACACCACATTGGTGATGTCGTCGGATAGCGAGTTTTTCAAGTTTTTTGAAAATCTCGGTATTAATCCGCCGCGACGCTAGGTCATTGTCCTCCTTATGGATTGGACAAATATCATAATGGCCGTCGGGCTGGTTTTGGTGATTGAGGGCGTGTTTTACGCTCTGTTCCCCAAGGCGGCCCGACGCGCCCTTGAGCTGGCATTAAATCTTGGCTCCGATAAGCTCCGCGAGGTGGGGCTTGTGGCCGCTATAATCGGTTTGGTCATCATATGGTTGGTTGCGGGCTAGGTTGATTAGCACTAATGTCTTTTCAAATGTGCCCATAGTTCCAATATATTGCTTTAGTCGCAGCAAAATCACAGCTTGTCGCAATTGCGAGGACGAAGCTTTAGTGCGCGACTACATGGGTAAGTCTACTTGGATTGAATGGCATGAATTGCGATGTAAGCGCGTGAGGGCGTAAATTCAGTAAAAAACAGGAGTATTTGGGTGAACCAGATCATCAGACATCAACAATTTAACGTGAAGAAAGGCGTCATGACCGCCTTTGCTTTTGCTCTTATGACGTTTTCGGCCGTATCGCAGGTGTCCGCTCGCGGGGCGCCGGAAAGCTTTGCTGACCTAGCAGAAGCGATGCTGCCGACTGTTGTGAATATATCGACAGTTCAAGCCGTGCGCGCAGATGACCAGCGTGCAGTGCCTGATCTGCCACCAGGATCACCGTTCGAAGAATGGTTTGAGCAGTTCCGTGGCCCCCGCAGCGACGAGGAACAACGCCCACGGATGTCTGCCGGCTCTGGATTTTTTATTTCCGAGGACGGCTATATCGTCACCAATAACCATGTGATTGGCGATGCCGCCGAAATCAGCGTGACGACTACAAACGGCGATGAATATGTCGCTGAACTGGTTGGCCGAGATGCCTCGCTTGATATTGCGCTTATTAAAGTAGATGGCAGCGGTTTCAAGGCGGCTGCCTTTGGTGACAGCAATACAGTTCGTGTCGGCGAATGGGTTATGTCTATTGGTAATCCGTTTGGTCTTGGTGGGTCTGTGACAGCTGGCATTGTGTCTGCCCGCCACCGTGACATTCAGGCCGGACCTTATGATGACTTTATTCAAACCGACGCGTCGATCAACCGGGGCAATTCCGGTGGGCCGCTCTTTAACATGGATGGTCGGGTTATTGGTGTGAACACCATGATCTTTACGCCAAATGGCGGTAACATTGGTATTGGGTTTTCCATCCCCGCAGCAGACGTTCAGCGCACGCTGGCCCAGCTCTTGGAATTTGGTAAGCCGCGGCGTGGTTGGATTGGTGTCTCCATTCAGCAAGTCACCGAAGAGCATGCGGACAGCATTGGTTTTGAGGGCACCGAGGGGTCCATTATTGGCTCGGTCCAAGATGACAGCCCCGCCAAGCGCGCAGGGTTGCAGCCGTATGACATCATTGTTGAGTTTAATGGTCAGAAGGTCGAAGAAAACCGTGATCTGCCGCGTATTGTGGCGCATACAGGTGTTGGTGAAACCGTCCCTGTACGAATTTGGCGCAATGGCGAATATATGACCCTCAGCCTCACCACGGGCGAGCTGCAACTGCCCGAGGATACGCCAGTGGCGGACGCTGAGGCGACCGTTGCACCGGCTTCATCCATCGTTATGGGGATGAAGGTACAGGCTCTTGATGATGACCTGCGGGAGACTTATGAAATTCCCGAAGACGTCGATGGTTTGGTTATTACCGATGTTGAAGCGCGTAGCGTTGCGGCGGAACGGGGCCTGCGCCCAGGCGATGTGATTGCCCAGACCAATCAACAGGATACCTTGGAATTGACGCATTTTGAAAGTGTGTTGAAAAGCGCGCGTGATGCTGGCCGTAAAAATGTGTTGTTACGCATTTATCGCGGCGGCAGCTATATATTGCTGCCCATGCCGATTTCAGCAGAGCAGTGATCACCATAGAATGATTTAGAACAGGCCGGGCAATGCGTCCCGGCCTTTTTTATGTGACAAACTCTGCGCGCCTATAGCCCTGTGCGAACAGCAGACTGGCAAGCGAGGTATGATTGATCGCTGCGTGGGCCGCCGCTGCTGTGGCGGGCTTGGCGAGGTAGGCGACACCCAGGGATGTTGCCATCAGGAACGGAATGTCATTGGCCCCATCGCCCGCGCCCATGACTTGCTCAGTGGACAGCTGCAACTTGGCCCTTGTTTGCTGTAGCAATTCTAGCTTGCGGGCACCATCAACAATCGTGCCCTCGACTGCCCCCGTCAGCTTGCCATCTTCAATGCCCAATATGTTTGAATGCGCTTCGGAAAAGCCGAGTGCATCGCGCACCCGGTCTGCAAAAAATGTGAAGCCGCCTGATACCAGCAGGCAAAAGGCCCCATTAGCCCGCATCGTCGCAATAAGCTCTGCCGCGCCGGGTGAGAAACGCAGGCGTTCGCGGTAAATATCGTCCAGCTTTCTGGCACTTAAGCCGTTCAGCATGGCGACACGCTTTTTCAGCGACGCTGTAAAATCCAATTCGCCGCGCATGGCGGCTTCGGTAATCTCGGCCACTTTGTTTTTCAATCCCACCATGTCGGCAATTTCGTCGATGCATTCGATGGTGATGATGGTCGAATCCATATCGGCCACCAACATGGCCTTGCGTCGGGTAGCTGTGGGTTGGCAGATGACATCTGCGCCAGGTGTGACAGCGATGATCTTGTCTTGAATGGTGCGCATGGCGCCACCAGCATAGAATAGATCCACCGCTTCACCAGCGCTTAGCCAATGAATGTCGCCCACTTTGCCACCTGTCGACGTGATAGCCGCGCGGGCGCGTTCGATTACCTTCTGGTCAATCTTTGCGTTTTCAGGGTTGACGGCAATGGTGGCGACATTATTCATGTGGGTAAGAGCCATGATGGTGAAACCTAAATCCTATTGGGACCTCTTTGATGCGACTGCCATACGCCATCTTTATCGCAGGGCCGACCGCTTCGGGCAAGACCTCTCTTGCGTTGGATGTGGTTGCGCGTCTGGTGGATGCCGGGGCACTGCCTGATCGGTCTGCTGCACTTGTCATCAACGCGGACAGTATGCAGGTTTATGACACGCTGCGGGTTCTCTCGGCGCGTCCAGATACGCACGAAATGGGCGAAGTACCGCACCGGATGTTTGGTGTATTGTCACCGGGGCAGGCGTTTTCCGTGGCCGAGTGGGTCGATATGGCCATGCAGGAAGTTTCGGACGCTCATGAAGCAGGTCGCCTGCCTATAATGGTTGGGGGCACAGGGCTTTATTTCAAAGCGCTGCTGGGTGGATTGGCGGTGGTGCCGGACATTCCCGACGATATTCGCGCCCACGTTCGCGACCAGCAGGCGCAGTTGGGTGCACATGCCCTGCACGGTTTATTGTCAGCGGAAGATCCAATTATGGCTGAACGTTTAGAAGAAGGCGACAGCCAGCGAATTGCACGCGCGTTAGAGGTGATCCGGGCGACCGGCATTTCATTGGCCGACTGGCAGGAAAATACCAAGCCCGGCCCGCTGTATGAGCGCGATCAGGCAGAGGAGATTATGAAATATGTCCTCGAGCGCCCGCGTCAGGAACTGTACGCCCGCATTGAAGCCCGTTTCGATCAGATGGTGGACGAGGGCGCACTTGACGAGGTTCAGGCGCTGATGGCGCAGGGAATTGAAGAAAACTTGCCCGCGATGAAGGCCTTAGGGGTGCCATCGCTAATGGCTTATCTGCGCGGGGAGATGCCTCTGGATGATGCGCTGGCGGATGCTAAAACCCGCACACGGCGCTATGCGAAGCGGCAAATAACGTGGTTTTCGAACCAATTTGGCGATTGGCCGCGCATTGATGTGTCGTCCGGGCAGGGCGCGGATGTGGTGGTGGCGAAAATTCTAGCCGATCAAATATGATTTAAGCAGGCGGTTTAACTCGCCTTCCAGAATAACGGGTGATGCGACGTGCTGGGCGCTGTCGAACACCAGCTCTTGCAAAAAGAACTGGACGCCGAGATGGGTGGCCATGCGAATGGCAATTTCGGGGTTGGGATGATTGACCTCGCGCGTGTTGCTCCGCAGCCAATTTGCTATCAGGGCTGAAAATCGGCTCTTTAGCTCACCTTCATGGTTTTGGTCGCGGTTCTCTGTGCTGAATGGGCTGTGCGCTGGGTGGTCGCCCCGCCTCGTCTCTCTGGCGGGCGGCAAGTCCTCTGCGCCCGGGCGATTGGATTCGAGTATCCGGCGACGCAGCAGCGTGTAATACATGCGCATATGGCCTTCAGCATGCAGGCGCAGGAAACGACATAGGCCTTGAATTCTGCGCTCTAAATTCCAGCCCACCTTTTCCTCATCGTTGATATAGTCCTCTAGCTCGCGCAGAATCTTGTGTTGAAAGCGCAGCATGAGAAAGGGAAGCAAGGCGTCTTTCCCTTTGAAGCGGGTATAGAGTGTGCCTGTCGATACTTTTGCCCGGGTTGCGATTTGCTGTACGGTGATATCTTCGAAATTTTGTTCCTGCAGAAGATCCTCTGTCGCCGCCAATATGGCATCAAGGGTCGCTTTACTGCGTCGCTGGATCGGCGGGTAGAGGTTGGTATCGCTGTTATCAAGGAACATGTTTTTCCGGCCTTTTGGTTAACCGGGCGAAGGGGCGGCGTTGACCCTCTGGCGGCTTTGGGTTTTGTGACCCATTGTTGGTATCGTCGCTTGACCCGCGCGACAATAGGTAATCGTCCTGGCCCTGAATCTTAGCTTTTGAATTATAACATGAATATGAATTCATATTCAAATAAAAGTTGAGACAAGGCCGATGTCGGAGCTTCCGATATTAATCATTTGTGAAGAAATCTAGCCTAAAAGCTTAAAAAACAAGGATATTTGGCCTTAATCGCTTGATCAAAGGTCCGTCAGGGGCTATCACAACAGTAAAGGTGCGCAGATTGATTGAGGGGCGCGACGTGGATGCGAAAGTGTGTGCGCTTGTCTGGTGTTGAGGGTCGTCTGTTACACGCAATTGCCGGATTATTGGCCATCGCCTGCGACAGAATCTAGAGGCATACAGCGTCTACAGGCATACAAGCGTCTACGGGCATACATCAGCTTTCGGCCTATAGAATTCTATTCATACCCCATAGCCTTGCGGCCAGCGAGGCGCAGCAAGTCAGATGCGGCCAGTTAGGCGCAGCTTCTCCGTAAAAAAGGCAGGCATGCGGGATTTGGATATAGAGCGCTGTTTCTTAAGTGGGCGCTATTTCGCACATTGTCGTAGCTCATAATTTTGGTCATTTAGCCATGTGGGCGCGATCTTCATATTAAGACGTGTTGGGAATAATGGCGGGTGCCATCCATGACAAAGTTAACCGGAAAGGGTTAGAGCAAAAATGTTTTCGAAAATTCTAGGATATTTCTCTTCAGACATGGCCATTGATTTGGGCACGGCCAATACGCTGGTTTATGTGAAGGGTCGGGGCATTGTCCTGAACGAGCCGTCCGTTGTTGCGATAAAGACAGATTCTTCTGGTCGCCGTCGGGTTCTGGCCGTGGGTGATGAGGCCAAGCTGATGCTGGGTCGTACACCCGGTAATATTGAGGCCATTCGCCCGCTTCGAGATGGCGTCATTGCTGACTTTGATATTGCCCAAGACATGATCAAGCATTTCATCATCAAAGTGCATAACCGCGCCTTCGCCAGCCCACAGGTTGTGATTTGTGTGCCATCAGGCTCAACAGCGGTGGAGCGCCGTGCTATTCAAGAAGCCGCTGATCAGGCTGGTGCCTCTAAGGTGCGTTTGATTGAAGAACCCATGGCCGCAGCGATTGGTGCTGGCCTGCCAGTGACGGAACCGCAAGGCTCGATGATTGTTGATATCGGCGGCGGGACAACTGAAGTTGCGGTCTTGTCCCTATCCGGCATTGTGTATTCCAATTCTGTTCGTGTTGGCGGCGATAAAATGGATGATGCGATCATTGCTTATATCCGTCGAAATCATAACCTGTTGATTGGCGAAGCGACCTCTGAGCGCATCAAAAAGGCGATTGGCACGGCGAAGGCCCCGGATGACGGGTTTGGCGATACCATTGAAATTCGCGGTCGTGATTTGATGGACGGGGTGCCGAAAGAGATTGAAATTAACCAAGTCCAGATTGCCGAAGCTCTGTCCGAGCCTGTTGGCGCAATCATTGAAGGCGTCAAAGTCGCGCTGGAGCAGACGGCCCCAGAATTGGCGGCGGATATTGTTGACCGGGGCATTATCCTGTCTGGCGGCGGTGCCCTTCTTTCCAATTTGGATGTGGTTATTCGCGAAGCTACGGGTTTGCCCGTAAGCGTCGCCGAAGATGCACTTACCTGTGTGGCGTTGGGGACAGGGCGCGCGCTTGAGGATGAGTTGCTTAAGCAGGTCCTGACCACAGAATATTGATACGGAGAATTAACACCAGCGCCCGTGCGTCACTACGGGCGCAAGGGGGAGGTCAGCAATGTTAAATCCCTCCCGTAAAGGCGGGGCGAGAGCAAGTCTTTTTAAGCAGTCCGGACAGCCATTTGGCGCGGGCTTCTACCTCCTTTTGTCTATTGTTCTATTTGCATCTGGCCTAATCGATGCCCGTAGCGTCAACCAAGTCCGTCGCGGCGCGGGGGATATTATCGCCCCGGCGCTGGACGTACTCGGCGCGCCAATTGATTGGGCGGCGCGCACGGGCCTATGGTTTGATCATGTTGTGAACGTCTTTGAAGAGAATGATCGCCTGCGTCAGGATATCAAGCACCTACGCGATTGGCGCACCAAAGCCAACGAGCTTGAACTGGAAAATCGGCGTCTGCGTGAATTGCTTTCGGTGGTTGATTTTTCGGTCCCGACATTGGTTTCTGCACGGGTGATTGGTGTTGTCGGCGGGCCGTATGTGCGCAGCGTTCTCATCAATGTCGGGCACATGGACGGCGTACGCGATGGTCTTCCGGTGGTGGACGAAAAGGGGGTCGTTGGCCGCGCTATTCTGTCGGGACGCCATGCCACACGGGTTCTGCTGATCAGCGATTTAAACTCGCGTGTGCCCGTTCGGGTCGAACGGACAGGTGATAATGCCATTGTGGTGGGACTGAACGAGTATTTGATGAGCCTGATGTTTCTACCTGTGGGCGGGACGGTTCAGGTTGGTGATCGGCTGTTAACGTCCGGCCATGGCCGTGCGTTCCCACCGGATGTGCCTGTGGCGCGCGTTGTATCGGTTGAGGATGGGCAGGTTTTGGTGGAACCATTGGCAGATATAGAGCGGTTGGATTTTGTTCGCGTGATTGATTTTGACGCCAGTCTTTTGGAGCCACAGATCGAGGATGGTCTGGACAGTTCAGATCGTCCGGTTAACTCAGACAGGCCAACCAATTCTGGCGGGGGGAATTAAGCCATGGTCGGGCAAGCAGAAACCCGCACGTCGGTCGGCATAAAATTCTGGTTTCCGGTGCTGGTTGCATTGGCACTCATCCTTATTTTTCGCCTGCCCATGCGGACCGGAACCTATGCAGCCTTTATGCCCTTTGTCAGTCTGGCATTTGTCTATTATTGGGTTCTCTATGGCCGTCAATATGTCCCATTTTGGCTGGTGTTTTTTCTTGGGCTGTTCGAAGACATGGTGACGCTCGGCCCGGCGGGGTTAAACTCGATCATTCTCTTGGCTGTCGCGGTTGGGTTAACCAACCAACGGCGTTTTTTTGTTAATCGACCTTTTTTTGTGGGCTGGGCGGGCTTTGCGATTGTTTGTATCGGTGTGACGATCCTGCGCTGGCTGCTGGAAAGCGTCTATGCGAGTGACTTTTTAGCGGTTGCACCACTGGCATCGCAAGCGGTGATGACGGTATTATTTTTCCCGGTTTTAGGCTGGGTCTTTGGCTGGATGCGAAAACGGCTCAGACGCTATTGATCCAACCACCAGCAGTGCTTGGTAAAGCCGACAAAGGAGCGCTATGGAAAACGAAGGTGATAAGTTCAGGCTGTATACCCGCCGCGCATTGATGCTTGGCGGCGCACAAGGACTGCTGACCAGTGTTCTTGTCGGTCGGATGTATTACCTCGGCGTGACTCAATCGTCCCAATACAGCATGTTGGCAGAAGATAACCGTGTTTCCATGCGCATTCTGCCCCCAACGCGCGGCGAGATTTTTGACCGAAATGGTCTTCCGTTAGCGACAAATCGCAAGGATTTTCGGGTCTTTCTTATCCCCGAACAAGCCAAGGACATTGACGCCACCTTGCAGCATTTTCAACTCTTGCACCCCCTGTCGCAGGGGGAATTGAGCCGTATTCGCCGACAAATTCGCCGCCAGCGGTCTTTTTTACCAGTGACGGTCGCGGAAAACCTGAGTTGGCAAGCATTTTCCCGTATTAATGTGGACAGTCCGCACTTGCCGGGTATTCAGCCTGATGCGGGTGAAACCCGTTTTTATCCCGATGGCGCAATCGCCGCCCATGTTGTCGGCTATGTGGGTCCGGTGCAGGTCGAAGACCGGGCAGAAGATAAGGACCCATCGCTTGGCATTCCGGGTTTCAAGATAGGTCGGGGCGGACTGGAGCGCGCGTTAGACGATCAATTGCGCGGCGCGGCGGGGAATGCCAGTGAAGAGGTGAATGCCTATGGCCGGGTCATTCGTCAGCTCACCCGGACAGACGGTGAAAAGGGCCAAGGCGTTGGTTTGACGCTGGATATGGATTTACAGCGTTATGTTTTCAATCGCCTTGGTGATGAAAGCGCTGCTGCGGTTGTGATGGATGTGGAAACCGGTGATTTGGTCGCCATGGCATCGACGCCCTCCTATGATTCCAATGATTTCAATTTGGGTTTTTCGCGGGAAAATTGGGATGCACTGAACTTTGATCCGCGTAAGCCTTTGCTCAATAAGGCGATTGCTGGTCAATATCCGCCAGCGTCCACGTTTAAAATGATCGTCGCCTTGGCGGCGTTAGACGCAGGTGTTATTGACCCGCGCGAGACTATACATTGCACTGGCAGTCATGAATTTGGTGACCGTACCTTTTATTGCTGGAAAGGGGATGGCCATGGGCGCTTGGACCTGGTGGATGCCATTGCGCGGTCATGCGACGTATATTTTTATGATATTGCCAATCGGGTTGGCATCGAAAAAATTGGGGATATGGCACGGCGGCTGGGCTTGGGCGAGGCCTATGATATTGGCATTGGAGGTCAACAGCCGGGGCTTGTCCCGACACGTGAATGGAAGCAACGCACCCAAGGCACGTCTTGGAAAGCAGGAGAGACCTTGAATGTAGGTATTGGTCAAGGCGCTGTTCTATCGACGCCGCTGCAATTGGCGGTCATGACGGCACGCTTGGCCGATGGGGCACGGGCAGTCATGCCGCGTTTAATTCAATCCATCAATGGCCGCGAGGTCCCGCGCGAGGACTTCGCGCCAATGGCGCTGAATGACGAGCATTTGGCCTATGTGCGCCGTGGTATGGAAATGGTGACAATGCCGCGTGGTACAGCCGTGATGTCGCGCTTGCGGACCCGCGGTGTGGAAATGGCGGGTAAGACCGGCACTGCACAAGTGCGTAGAATCACCCAGGCCCAACGCGACGAGGGCCTGGATAGCTTGGATGGGCGTCCGTGGCAGGAGCGTGACCACGCACTTTTTGTCGCTTTTGCGCCGACCGATAAACCGCGTTATGCATTATCGGTCCTTGTCGAACACGGCGGCGGCGGCTCATCGGTTGCCGCCCCGATTGCCCGCGATATTATGGAAGAGACGCTCAGGCTGGACCCAACCGGGCCAGCAACGGTTGCTGAGAAGGATGATGAAGACGGGAGGCCGGGCTGATGGGAACCAGTTTGATGTTTGGCGCCCGTGCGGTGCGCCGCAGCCCCTTGCAGCGCTTGCGCAATTTGAATTGGTGGATGGTCTTGGGGCTGATCGCCATTGCAGGCGTCGGCACGGCCATGCTCTATTCAGTTGGGGGTGGCAAGTTTGACCCTTGGGCGTCACGCCATCTTAGTCGGTTTTTAATGGCTCTTGTTGGGCTAATTGTCATTGCGATTGTTGATATTCGCTGGTGGATGCGGCTGGCGTATCCTGCCTATTTCATCGGTTTGATCTTGTTGGTCTATGTTGAATTCGCTGGCACGACAGGCATGGGTGGGCAGCGCTGGATTGATTTGGGTTTTATGCGGTTACAACCGTCTGAGCTGATGAAAGTGGCGGTAGTATTGGCTCTGGCGCGGTATTTTCATGGCTTGACCATCAGTGCACATAATCGCTTGTCGAGCTTGGCGGTGCCGATCTTGTTGATCCTGCTTCCTGCGGCGATGGTGGTGCGTCAGCCCGACTTGGGAACCGCGCTATTGATTGTTGCGGGCGGGATTGGCGTTTTGTTTTTGGCGGGCGCACGCATGTGGCTTTTCATTGTTGGTTTTATCGGGGCGATTGCCTCTATTCCCATCGGCTGGCAGTTGATGCAGGATTACCAAAAAGCCAGAGTGATGATCTTTTTAAACCCGGAAAGCGACCCATTGGGCGCTGGCTATCAGATTATGCAATCGAAAATTGCGCTGGGCTCCGGGGGCGTTTGGGGAAAAGGGTTCATGGAGGGCACACAAAGCCAGCTTAATTTTCTGCCGGAAATGAAGACTGATTTTATTTTCACCGTACTGGCCGAGGAATTCGGCATCATGGGTGGCGTGGGGTTGATTATAATTTATATGGCCTTGCTGAGTTATGGGGTTTTGGTGTCATTAACGTGCCGGTCCCAGTTTGGCCGTCTATTGGCCGCTGGTCTCAGCTTTACGCTGTTTCTATATGTCTTTGTCAATGTAGCCATGGTCATGGGGCTTTTGCCCGTGGTGGGTGTACCGCTGCCATTGGTGTCCTATGGCGGCTCGGCCATGATTACGTTCATGTTGGCTTATGGCTTGATCCTGTCCGTGGGTCTTAACCGCGGTATCTCTATTCCCAGAAAAGACGCCTTCGGCTAATTGCTATCGAGGTTTTCATCCAACTGAAACAGGTCGGTATTGCCCCCGATGGCCGCTGTGTTGATTGTCATGGTCCGTTCGGTCGCAAAGCGCAGCATATAATGTGGTCCGCCCGCTTTTGGCCCGGTGCCGGATAGACCCTGCCCACCAAAGGGCTGGACACCAACAACCGCGCCGATCATGTTGCGGTTGACATAGGTATTGCCGACGCGGTGCTTCTTAAACAGGTCCAGCCAGCGTCCTGCGATGCGCGAATGCACGCCGAATGTCAGACCAAATCCGGTGCCGACGATGTCTTTCATCACCTGATCCAACTCTTTCGCTTTATAGCGGATCACGTGCAGAATGGGGCCAAACTCCTCGTCCTGTAGGGTTGCCAGCGAGGGTATTTCATAAATATGCGGCGCCAGAAAGGCACCATCCTCAAAACCCTCAGGCAATTCTCCCTTGGCGATCAGCGTGGCTTCTTTGTCCATCCGGGCGATATGCTGTAACAGGCCCGCCCGTTCGCCGCGATCAATCACCGGGCCGATATCGGTATTCAGCTGGCCCGGGTGACCCATTGTCAGCTCTTTCACCGCACCCTTTAACATATGGATGACCTTGTCCGCGATACTGTCCTGTATATAAAGAACGCGCAGCGCCGAACACCGCTGGCCTGCGGAGCCAAAGGCCGAGCGCATCACATCATCGCTCACTTGTTCGGGCAGGGCGGAACTGTCCACAATCATGGCGTTTTGGCCCCCAGTTTCGGCGATGAAGCTATTGATGGGGCCATCTTTATCGGCGAGCGTTTTATTAATAAGCCGCGCGGTACCTGTGGACCCGGTGAGCGCCACCCCTGCAATGCGTGGGTCTGGCGTGATCTGCTTGCCCAAGACCGACCCCTTACCAAGGATCAAGTGCAGCACGTCGGCGGGAACTCCTGCCTCATGCGCCAAACGCACCGCATAGGCGGCGACCAATGGCGTCTGCTCTGCAGGTTTGGCAAGCACCGCATTGCCCGCCCCAAGCGCCGCGGCGAATTGGCCAGTAAAGATAGCCAATGGAAAGTTCCATGGCGCAATGCAGAAAAAGACACCGCGACCATGCAGCGAGAGTTCATTACGCTCGCCTGTTGGGCCTTTCAAGACCATGGGGGCGGCAAAGTTTTTGCGCGCTTGCAGCGCATAATAGCGGCAGAAATCGGCGGCTTCGCGCACTTCGGCGATACAGTCTTCGATATTTTTGCCCGCCTCGCGGATCATCAAATCAAAGAGTGGGATGCGGTGGTCTTCGATAAGATCGCCGAGGCGGTCGAGGATATCTGCACGTGCGCTGCCGCCCAATTCATTCCATGCGGGTTGCGCTTCATAGGCGGTGGCAATGGCGCGTTCAACGTCGTCGGGGCCTGCATAATTGGCGCTGCCGATGACCTCGCCATTGATGGGCGAGGTGACATCATGCCACTCCGCCCCGCATTCGCGCCCCGCGACAATGGCCGCAGCTTTATGTGTAACCGTTGCCTGTTTGGCCAGCGCATCCATAAGCGCGCCGGTTTCAAACGGATTGGTCAGGTCGTCACCCCGCGAATTTTTCCGGTCGCCGTAAAGATCGGCGGGCTTGGCAATGCCGGCGTGGCGTTTGCTGCTGAAATTAGTGACAACCTCATAGGGGTCCGCGGCCAGTTCATCAACAGGCACTTTGGCGTTCATAAAGCGGTTGACGAATGACGAATTGGCACCGTTTTCCAACAACCTGCGGACCAGATATGGCAGGAGGTCTTGGTGCTGCCCGACAGGCGCATAGGTGCGGACACGAATGTCACCAATGGCTTCTTTTTCTGCGGCGCGGTAAAGAATATCACCCATGCCGTGCAGCTTTTGAAACTCCATACGTTCGATGTCATTGGCGTCCGCCATTTCAGCGATGGCTGCCACTGTATAGGCGTTGTGGGTGGCAAACTGGCAATAGAACGCGTCTTTAGCAGCCAGCATTTTAGCTGCGCAGGTGAGATAGGATATGTCCGTGTTGGCCTTGCGGGTCCACACAGCATAGTCTTCATAACCCATTTCCTGCGCGTGCTTGATCTCGGTATCCCAATAGGCGCCTTTGACCAGTCGAACAGGAAATATGCGTCCTGTCTCACGCGCCAGCACGTTCAGCCAATCAATGACCTGAGGGGCGCGTTTTTGGTAGGCCTGCACCGCCAAACCAAGGCCATTCCAGTCAGCGAGGTCGCCGTCGCGGGCCAGTGCCTCGACAATATCCAAAGAGATATCCAGACGATCAGCTTCTTCGGCGTCAATGGTTAAGCCCATATCATAGGCCTTGGCGAGCAGCGCTTGTTCTTTCACCCGGGGTAATAATTCATCCATGACCCGGGATTTTTGAACCGCTAGATATTTGGGGTGCAGGGCCGATAATTTTATAGAAACTGCCGATTTTGAATGGTGCCCACCCCCGTTTTTGGTGCTCTTGGCATGTTCACCCACCGCGCGAATAGCCGAGAGATAAAGCGCTTGATAGCGCTCGGCTGTTTCAGTTGTCCGCGCGCCTTCGCCCAACATATCAAACGAGAAGAGTTGACGATCATCTTTGGCTTTGTCGCCGCGCTCCAACGCTTCTTTGATGGTACGGCCAAATACAAATTGGCGACCCATAATTTTCATTGCTTGGTTGGTGGCTTCGCGGATGACCGGCTCACCCATTTTCCCGACCAGCCCAGACAACCACTTGTTCGGATCAGCAACGGCTTTTCTGTCCATTTTGACAACGCGGCCAGTCAACATCAGCGCCCAGACAGACGCGTTCACAAACATATTGTCTGATTGGCCTCGGTGGGCGTCCCAGTTTCCACCTGAAAATTTCTCAGAGATTAGTTCGTCTTGGGTCTCACTGTCTGGAATACGCAGTAGCGCTTCGGCCAAACACATCAGAGCGACACCCTCTTGGTTCGAAAGGCCGAATTCCTGCATGAAGGCGTCCAGCGTGCCGCGCTCGGCCTTCATGCCGCGCGAGGTTTCAATAATGGCGCGGGCATTGGCGCTGGTGGCTGCGCGGGCGGCAGCATTCATCGGGTAGGTGCCCAGCATGTCCAAGACAAGCTGTTCTTCACCCGCATGTTTGCCCAGACGCATCAATTGGCGTGCGCCCTCTAGCGTATTTGCGTCAAGCTGCTGATACTTGGCCATACGTTATATTCCTGATTTGAAGTCCCAATTCCTGCCTTCAAATAGACTCGAACGGCGCGTCTGTAAATGGCTTTTTCAGCTACCATCTGCGCAAGTCGCGCCCATCCATCATCGGGCCATCATAGAGTTCGCGTAACTCATGAAAAGGTTGGTCATATTCATCTCCAGCCCAAACCAGTTGATGATGCAGTATGAGTAGGCCAGGCTGGGCATCGTTGGCCAATTTTGCCAGTTCGCTAGAAGATGTGTGAAAAGCAGCGTGATAGGCCTGCCATTCGGCGGGAATTTTTGCATAGCCCTTTTCGCCATAGACTTCGTGGATCAGAATATCAGAGCCTTTGGCCTTTTCCGCGATAATGGGGCAGTAGCCCGTATCACCCGATATAACGATGGTGCGATCGGGCGTGGTGAATTTATAACCAAGGGCATAGTCCCAATCCCCATGACAAACGCGGAAGGCTTCTACCGTAACGTTTTCATCCTCATAGACAATGCCTTCGTAGCCCTCGGTTGTATTGACCCGCCAGCCTAGGTCATTTGTTGGCTCTAAGCCATTCACACGGATGTCGATGTCTTGTTTGAAAGCGCGGGTGATATTATCAGCGAAGGCTTTCGTGCCGGGTGGACCGACCAGTGTGAGCGGCGTGTTTCTCTCCATGGTCCAGCCTGTCAGTAGCAAGTCCGGAAAGCCAGCGTTATGATCCCAATGCAGGTGGGTTAGAAAGGCATGTTTGATTTTTCCGGGCCATAGACCGGGCATGTCATATTTCTCGCTGGCCTCTGCGGCACGCCGACCCACACCGGGGCCAGTGTCAATGATGTAGGCCTCGCCATTCACCACAATGGCGGTTGCGGGGCCGGAACGGTCTGGCAGGGGATTCGGATTGCCAACACCTAATAAGACGACCTGCGTAATCTCCGATACGGATGGTGGCGGTGTCTCCGAGGCCGCGACGGGTACGATCGCTGTCAGTAAAAAAATCAAAAGTGCGACGGGCTTCATATTCTTCTCCCAAGCTATGAGAAAAACTTTCGCATACCTATCAGTAAAAGGCCATCGTCAAACGGGTGGGATTTTTCTAAACTTCTGGCGAAGGAGACGCACATATGTTGACGCTTTATGAAGATCCAATCTCTGGGAATTGTTATAAAATCAGGCTGGTCGCGGCGCACCTTGGTATTCCGTTGCAACGGGTCAAGATGGACATCACAAAAGGGGTGACTAGAACGTCTGCGTTTTTGGCGCTTAACCCCAATGGCCGGGTACCGCTTTTACAGTTGGAGAACGGCCGGACGCTGTCTGAAAGCCATGCAATCATCTGGTATTTGGCCGAGGGAAGCCAACTGATCCCGGACGATAAATTTGCCCGTGCGAAGGTCCTGCAATGGATGAGTTTCGAGCAATATAATCTGGAGCCGAATGTGGCGACGCTCAGGTTCCTGATGGCCTATAAAGGGCAATCAAAAGAAGATCTGGGGCCTGTGTATGATGCTAAGTATAAGGCCGGGTGGGAGGCCCTTAGCGTGTTGGAGCAGGGGCTTGAGGGTCGCGATTGGCTGGTCGGGGATGCGATGACACTCGCCGACATTGCATTATACGGCTATGTCCATGTGGCTGAAGAAGGCCCGTTCAGCCTAGCGGACTATGCAAATATCCGTAGCTGGTGCGCGCGCATCGCCGCCCGGCCCGGGCATATTCCTATAGATGGGTTGGCGCGTTAAAGAATAGGGGCGGGATTTTATTTCCACTGGATTTGCGTTTTATTCTCTGCCAACATTTCCTCCGAAATAAACTGAACGAATAAGATGCGGGGCAAATATGAAACTGTTTGAATTGGAGACCTATACCCAGAATATTCGCATTTTGGGTGTGCTTGCGATCATTATTTCAGCGGGGGCGTGGGCTGTTGAGCTGGCGGACCTAACATATGTCTGTCCCTATTGTCGGACCCAACGGACAGTGATTGGTCTTCTTGGAATTTTCCTTCTACTGCCCAACCCAGGGCATTGGATCGTCCGATATGTTGGCACCGTGTTTGGCGTATTGGGCGTTGTTGTCGGGGGGACGCAGCATTTCCGGGGCTGGTCGAAGATTTCCGGCGGCGAGTTTACCTTCCACGATCCGATTTATTTCGACTCGTTTTTGCTGTCCGGTGCCGCATTGTTCATCATTACTGGGCTTGTGTTTTTATTATTCCTGCACCGCGGGTCGCCGGATTGATAGCACGCGCGGGCGTGTGTGGCTGGCGCAAGCGCACGGCCGCCCAGCCCGGACATGTGGCAGTAGGGACGAGGTTATAGCGGGTCGAATTAGAACAGCGACAAGACGCTAGAGGCGGATTTATTCGAAATTGACAGCGCCTGTAGACCCAGTTGTTGCTTGACCTGATTTGCGGCAAGCGACGCGCTTTCACGGCCAAGGTCTGCATCCACCAGATTACCAACACCCACTTCGATGGCATCACTGAGTTTGGAGGTGAAGGTGCGTTGCGCTTCCAAATTACTGGCGCCGGAACCAAGCTGTGATAGGGATGAGCCGACATTGTGCAGCGAAGTTTCAACCGCTGCCACGGCAGCCTTCGCGTTTGCTTGGCTGGATAGGTCAGTGGCCGATGAGACCGTCACAGTGCTGCCGCCAAGGCTGAGGTCTTGAGCAGCAACAGAAACAGTTTCTGATCCGTCAGCATTTGCAATCGCCGAAACGCCATCACCTGCGAGGGCGTTGGTTCCATTGAATGACGCCCCGCTTACGATGTCATCAATGCTGTCACGGATTGAAATGAATTCTTCATTGAGCGCTTGGCGCGAAGCATCATCCAGCCCTGGGTCAGACGCGGCCACGGCTTTTTCCTTCAGCGTGATCAAAAGATCAGAAACCTCTTGGCCGCCTGCAAGGGCGACGTCTGTGGTCGAAATGGCGCGGTCCAATGAACTGGTGACGGCTTTCAGGCCGCCGACATCGCCGATCAGACCCTGCGCGATATTGAAAATCGCAGCATTATCCTTAGCGCTGGAGACTTTTTTGCCCGTGCTTATATTATTCTGGGTCGAATTCAGCGCTTGATTGGTCTGGTTCAGATTGCGAATCGCAAGGCCTGAGCCCGGATTTGTATTTACTGAAAATGCCATATTTCCTGTCCCATTCTTGCCATCCTGTCCTACATTCTGGTCATTTCTAGTTATTGCATGATAGCCCCCAAAACCGTCAAGGGCGAATCAAATCTAAAGATACCATATGTCCATCAAGTTTAGGAACTCATAACGAATTGAGAAAATTTTAACGGTATTGATGGTTAATCAAGCGATAAGTGTTGTTTAAAGGGTTGTAAGCTTATGTTTGATTATGATGAACGGCGCAGATTAACGCATCAAAAAGGTGCCGAGGGCAGCTTGTTTGAGGCAGTTGGCGGGCGTGACACGCTGGATAGGGTGCACAAGGTCTTTTATGACGAGGTTTATGCGCACCCATGGCTGGGTAAGTTTTTTGCCCACCGCGACCAACGCGCATTGGAAGACCAGCAAAGCGATTTTATGAGTGGTAATTTCGGCGGGCCAAAAGTCTATGGCGGTCGTAACCCTGAACGTGCTCATGAGCATATGTTTGTCAGTCAGGAATTGTTCGACCTGCGTCATAAGATGCTGTCTGATGCGATCATCGCATGTGGTGTGGCGGAAGAACAGCGCCTCAAATGGTTGAAGATTGACGCAGCCTTTGCCCCGAAAATTGTCAAAGACAGCGCTGCGGATTGCGTAAAGAGATTTGCGACGGATGATATATTGGCTTTCCCGAAGCCGTGATATAGGCTCACCTCAATAAATGAATGAGAAAAATGAGCTCCGTCATCAGGAGCCAAGAGGGAGGTCTTATGAAAATTACCAAACACATGCCTGTGGTCGCGCTATTGACAGGCTTCGTTATTACGCCATCTGCCTTGGCCGATGACCACCAGATGCGGGTTCCACCTGCTGAAGTGCCGCTTCTTTATACGCTGGCAGAGGATGTATCGGCTGGGCGTTTGGAAAAAGATATCCGCAAGCTGGTTGATTTCGGCACGCGCCATACGTCGTCCGAAACCGACTCTGATCGTCGTGGCATTGGGGCCGCACGTCGCTGGATCAAGGCGGAATTTGACGCCATCAGCGCAGCCTGTGGCGGTTGTCTGGAGGTTCTATATGTCAGCCGGGTGATCGAAGGAGAACGTCGTATTCCTGACCCGGTGGATGTGGTTAGTGTCGTTGCCATTCAAAAAGGCAGTATCGAGCCTGACCGCTATGTGATGATGTCCGGCGATATCGACAGCCGGGTGAGCGATGCTCTGGATGCGACGTCGGAGTCTCCCGGTGCTAATGATAATGCCAGCGGGGTTGCGGGTGTCATTGAAGCGGCACGTGTGATGTCGCAGCATAAGTTTGCCGGGTCGATCATTTATGCTGCGCTGGCGGGTGAAGAGCAGGGGCTTTTTGGCGGACAGATTCTGGCAGATCATGCTTTGGCAAATAATTGGCGCATCAAGGCGGTCCTGAATAATGATATGATTGGCAATATTTCCGGTATCGATGGGGTGATTGATAATTCGACCGCGCGCGTGTTTTCTGAAGGTACGCGGGATGTTGAAACCCCGGAAGAAGCGCGTATGCGTCGCTTTTCAGGGGGGGAAGTTGATAGCCCGTCGCGAAATTTAGCGCGCTATATCGACCGACGTTCAGATCAATATGTGCGCAACCTAGATGTGATGATGGTTTACCGTCTGGATCGTTTTGGTCGCGGGGGTCATCACCGACCCTTTAATGCGGTTGGCATCCCCGGTGTACGGATAATGGAAACGCATGAGCACTATGATCGTCAGCATCAGAACCTCCGGGTCGAGGATGGCCGCGCCTATGGGGACGTGATTGAAGGGGTGGACTTTGATTATGCCCGTAAGCTTACGGCGCTGAATGTTGTCAGCCTTGCTGAAATGGCGATGGCACCGGCCTTTCCTGCTGGGGTACAAATAACCGGGGCGGTACGTCCATCGGCAAAACTAAGCTGGACAATGGCCGAGGGAGATGTGGCTGAAAACCTGGCAGGGTATAAGGTCTACTGGCGCTTGACCGATGCCAACCAGTGGACCAACAGCCGATTTGTTGGAAAAGTGAATGAGTTCACCTTCGATAATTTGGTGATTGATAATTATTATTTCGGGGTGGCATCAGTTGCTAAAAATGGCGCTGAAAGCCCCGTTGTTTTCCCGGGCCCTGCGGGCAGTTTCGGCGAGTAATTAGAACGTATTTTGGACGGATAGGCCGAAGGGGTCTATTCGTCCATGACCCCCCGCAAGAATGACGAGACCTTGGCCCGAAGTGTCGCCAAGGTGCCTTTTTCCATATAGACCAGAATAAAGCCTTCTAGCTCTGCACCCTGTAAGCTAAATTTCAGGTGGGCGACAATGCCGGTGGCGTCAGCTTCTGTATTCAGATTGGCGAGGAAGCTTTCTTTGGTGTTCATGCGCACATCTGGTAAACCGTTTTCAAGCTCGATATTCAGGGTGTCGCAGAAGGCTGCCAAGCAGGCATTGAGAATGATATTCCCAACCTCGCCCAGAGTATCGGCAACATACTCGCCCATGTTGGCATCTTGATCCATGTGTTGCGATAAAATGATACGCACCAGATTGTTGCTGGACTGATCCGTCATGATTAGATAGCTGTCACCATAGATAACGCCGTCGAAACCCAAACGTATACTTACGATATTATCGGCGTTTTCTTCTGGCACAAAATCGAGAACATTTTCCGTCGGCAGAAATTCAATCGTCGGGGCATGGATGTCGACCTCGCGCCCGGTCAACTCGCCAATTGATCCGGCTGCGCGGCCAAGGCCCAAGTTGAAAAACTCGTTCAGGGCATCAGTTTCTAGCTGCGTCCATTCCATAGTGTCATCGACCAATCGGGTTCATTAGGATTTCAAAAAGTCGCTCAGGATGGGCAGCTGAATTGGCTTGCTGACAAATTGAATGCCAAGGCGCTCAACCTTATTTTGCATCGCCGGCTGAATATTGGCGCTGCAAACAGCAATTTTTTGATCAGGGCGCGCTGAAAGGATCATTTCCGCCGCCTCAAGCCCTGAAATGCCATGCATATTTATGTCCATCAATATAGCGTCAGGCGAGACCGATTCCATGAGCTTAAGAGCCTCTTCGCCACTATCAGCCTCAATAATCTCTGCATCTAACAAAAGGCTTTTTACGGCATTTTTGGTCATCATTCGCGCGACTTTGCTGTCGTCCACGATCATCACTGTATTTATGACACCCATTCAAATCGTCCTAATTATAAACTTACAACTAATCATACCTTATTACTCTTAATACCTAGCTATGTATAGCCAGTCTAATAACAAATAACATATGTGTGGGCAATGGCATATGGGATGCGGTTTGGGCATGCGCAAATGCCGATTGCAAAGGAATTTCGGATAGATACTTGAAGTCTATGTATCGGGGTGATATATACATATGGTATATGATGTGCACCGTCTGGGTTGCACCTGTAAGGGAATGGATATGCTGCGTTTGATTATGATCGGGATAGGTTTTTTATGTCTTCTGCTTGGCATAGTTGGCATTCTGACGCCAATTCCGTTTGGCATTGTCTTTTTGTGCCTGTCATTCGTTCTGCTGGTGCCGACTGTACCGGGCGCGGCAGGTGCCGTTCAGCGCGTTCGGCGCAAATCGCGTGCATTTGACGGGATCATGTCCAGCGTGACCAACAAGGCGCCCATGCCTTATCGCCGCATACTGCGCCAGACCGAAATCGGCGACCTTTAAGGCCTGAAATTGGCTCCGCCATCCAGTGTGTCGGTGCTTTTATCCCTACCTGTTGGGGGGCGCGGTTCGATAACACCTTTATTGAAAGCTTGATGCGTTGGAGATCATCACCCAGCGCCCATCATTTTTTTGAAAGCTAGCCTGCCAAGCTGCTGTAAACTCGAACGGCTCACCTAGTGTGCCATCGGCATCGACAGAGTTGCCAGCGGCATGTACCCGCACATAAACCTGGCCCATAGTCTGGTCGGCGGAAAGCCGGACCCTGGGGCGCTCAAGATCCAGATATGATGTATGTTTGCGGCGTTTGAGTGATGCTCCCATTCTGGCAAGGCTCTCATCACGGCGATTGACAGTAATCTGCCCTCTGTTGACCTGAATGATCTCATCGGCCCAGATGTTGGCCATAAGATCGATATTGCTTTCAATATGGGCATCAATCATATCGCGGTGCAGGCGAATCAGTTGATGCTCGGCGCTAAGTCGGTCAAATGGCGGGCGAAAACTGGCGTGTTCCAGGTTGCCGTTCAGGCTTGGCTGCGAAAATAAGGTAATGTCTACAAAGTCATATTGGAATGTGCGCCCCGCATGTTCAATTTCGATAACACCGGGAAGCAAATAACCGTTTTGATCGGACCACTTCTGATAGGAGGTTGTGATTGTCTCGCCCTGGCCATCATCAGAAATCAGCTGGATAGGCAGACTGCTGGCACGGTCGAAGTGCAGGCTCACTGATTGACCTGTTTTAAGGGTCATGCGCGCCACACGGCAGTCACATGCCTCGCTGTCCGTATAGTCAGGCGCTGAAATGATAAAATCTTCAGTGCGAAGTAGAAATGCGTGAAATTGATGGCCCAGCGTGATGTAGCCGCCAATGGCAGACATTTCCGATTGTGTGTTTCCATCATATGCCCAATAAAACTCGCCGTCCCGCCCAAGCGTCACCATGCGCTCGGGGTATTGCCGATGGAATATGGCGCGTTCGTTATCAAGCCATGAAACAAATGTATCGTAGCTCAGGCCATCGGAGACAGTGACCTTTGCCCGGGCCTCAACCGCGTTGGCCTGTGCGATTAAGGCATCTGGTGCGATGGCCTGCTGCCAGGGCAGAACCGCCGCCGCATCCGCTGGCAGGGCATAAAATAATGCGGCTGCCAGAATAAGCCTGAATTTTGTCATGATGTACCCCCGCATCTATTAAACATCGTTGGATGTGCTAAGGGAAAGTCATATGCAAAGCTAATGAATGCGCGATGAACCAAACGCCACGCAAGTTTAGACGGGCAGGCTGGTGTCGTATTTAATCTCGCGCAGGGCAAAGTTGGAGCGCACCTGACTGATGCCATCGATATTGAATAAAAAGCCTTCGAGGAATTTATCATAGGCCTCGATATCGGGCACCATGACACGCAGCATGAAATCGGCATCCCCGGTGACGGCGTAACACTCCTGAATCTCGGCCCGATCGCGCGCCGCCGCGGAAAATTTTTCGGCGTTTTCGCGGGAATGTCGGGTCAGCGAAATATGGGTGAAAACACACAGATCCTGACCCACAGATTTGGCGTCCAACACTGCCATATATTTGCGAATGATGCCGGCATCTTCCATCGCTTTGGTGCGGCGCCAGCAGGCGGCGGAGGAGACGCCGACAACCTCGGATAATTGCTGGTTGGTCATGCGCCCGTCCTGTTGCAGGGCCTGAAGTATTTTGCGGTCCGTTTGGTCCATAATTTTGTGCTTCATTCCATATATTTGCGAATTAGTGAATAAATTATCATAAATCATCAAATTTTGCGAATAATTTTCGCAGACATGGGCAATATGCTAAAAATAATGAAAGCACATTTCATGCGGCTAATGGTAAAAGACGTGCATGGATATTATATGCGGGACATGATCACATGAATGCCGAACTGGACCATTATCAGCTTGCAGATTGTTACGGGCGGGGCGAGGGCAGGGTGTTCCTGACCGGTACGCAGGCTCTGGTGCGCATTCTTTTGCGGCAGCATCAAATGGACGCGCGCGATGGACTTAATAGTGCGGGTTTTGTAACGGGCTATCGTGGCTCGCCCTTGGGCGGGGTGGATATGGCTCTGTGGCGCGCGAAGGCCGAACTGGATGCGGCAAAGATAAAGTTTCTGCCCGCGATTAACGAAGAACTTGGCGCCACCGCCGTTTTGGGCACGCAGCAGGTCGAGCGCGACCCCAAACGCACCGTCGATGGCGTTTATTCCATGTGGTACGGCAAGGGTCCCGGCGTGGACCGCGCCGCAGACGCGCTGAAGCATGGCAATGGATATGGCTCCAGCCCCCATGGTGGCGTGCTGGTGGTGGCAGGCGATGATCATGGCTGTGTCTCGTCGTCCATGTCGCACCAGTCTGACGTGTCCTTTATGGCTTGGTTCATGCCGACCATCCATCCAGCGAACATCGAAGAATATGAGGAATTCGGTCTATGGGGCTATGCCCTGTCGCGCTTTTCCGGCATGTGGGTTGGCTTCAAGGCAATATCAGAAGTGGTCGAAGGCGCATCATCGGTGACGTCAAAGCCCCTGCCTGTTTTCAAGACACCGGATGATTTTACCGCGCCGCCGGAGGGCCTGCATTACCGCTGGCCCGATTATCCCGGCCCGCAGATTGAGGCCCGCATGGTGCCGAAAATCGAAGCAACCCTTGCCTTTGCCCGTGCCAATCCCCTTGATCGCTGTCTGTACAATGTGGCGGGTGCGCGCTTTGGCATTGTCACCACGGGTAAGGGCCATTTGGACCTGATGGAGGCCCTGCGTTATCTGGGGCTGGACGAAGCGCGCTGCCGCGAACTGGGCATTGATGTTTATAAGGTGGGCATGGTTTGGCCACTGGAAACACAGGGCGTCAGCGCATTCATGGCTGGCAAGGAAGAGGTGCTGGTGGTCGAAGAAAAACGCGGCATTATCGAAAGCCAGTTAAAGGAATATATCTATGGTCATAAGGGGGACCTGCCCGGGCGTATCGTGGGTAAGTTCGATCAGGACGACAACCCATTGATCACCCGTAATCTGGAATTGTCCCCTGCCATGCTCGCGCCCATATTGGCGGCGCGTTTGACGGCGGTGTTTCCTGATTTGAATTTCGATGCAACGTTGGAAAGCTTGGCAAGCCGTGGTGTTGATGCGCATGATCCGGGCGGTGTGGCGCGGATGCCCTATTTCTGTTCTGGCTGTCCCCATAACCGATCCACCAAATTGCCTGATGGGTCTGAAGGTCTGGCGGGTATTGGGTGTCACTTCATGGCCAACTGGATGGAACGCGATACCGAGGGCCTGATTCAAATGGGCGGCGAGGGCATCAATTGGGTCGGCAAGGCAGGCTATCTGAAAACCGAACATGTGTTCCAAAACCTTGGCGATGGCACATATTATCATTCCGGCAGCCTGGCCATTCGTCAGGCCATCGCGGCCGGGGTTAATGTGACCTATAAAATCCTGTTCAATGATGCGGTGGCGATGACCGGCGGACAGCCCGTTGATGGCGTACTCAGTGTGCCCGCGATCGCCCATCAGGTGCGCGGCGAAGGGGTAAAGCGCATCGCTATCGTGGCCGACGACCCCTCAAAATATACCGATCTGTCTATTTTACCGGCGGATGTGAGTGTCCATCACCGGGACGAATTGGATAATGTGCAGCGTGACCTGCGTACGGTTAAGGGTGTGAGTGTCCTGATCTATGATCAGGAATGCGCCACGGAAAAACGTCGCAAGCGCAAACGCGGCATATATGAAACCCCGACCAAGCGCCTGTTTATCAATCCCGCGGTCTGCGAAGGTTGCGGTGATTGCTCGGTTCAATCCAACTGTTTGTCTGTGGTGCCGAAGGAAACCCCCTTTGGCCGCAAGCGGATGATTGATCAGCACAGTTGCAATATGGATTATTCCTGCGCCAATGGCTTCTGCCCGTCCTTTGTGACGATCGAAGGCGCGGCATTGAAAAAGCGCGAGGGGGTGGATGCAGGTGGGCTAGAGGCCAAACTGAAGGACATTCCGTTGCCCGTAGTCAGCGCGCTTGATACCCCCTATGACATGTTGGTGTCCGGCGTTGGTGGCACGGGCGTTGTGACGCTCGGCGCGCTGGTGACCATGGCCGCGCATTTGGAAGGCAAGGGCGCCAGCGTGCTTGATTTCATGGGCTTTGCACAAAAGGGCGGCGCGGTGCTGTCCTATGTGCGGCTTGGCAAAACGCCGGAAATCCTGCATCAAGTGCGCACCGATGTGGGGCAGGCGGATGCGCTGGTCGCCTGTGATCTGGTGGTGGCGACATCAGACAAAGCGCTGTCGGTTCTGCGTAATGGTCGCACTGATGCGGTGGTGAACACCACGGAAATTCCCACAGCGGATTATGTCCTGCGCCGCGATGCTGATATGGGCGCAGCGGCCCGAGTTGATCTGTTGGCGAAGGCCGTGGGTGAAAAGGCGCTTGATCGTTTGCCCGCCAATGCGCTGGCCGACAGCCTGATGGGCGATACCATTTTTACCAATGTCATGATCCTCGGCTATGCGTGGCAGCAGGGCTTGGTCCCCGTTGGTCTGGACGCGATGATGCGCGCGATTGAGCTGAACGGCGTGGCAATAGATGCCAACAAGCGCGCCTTTGGCTGGGGGCGCTTGGCGGCGGCGGATCTGGATCATGTTCTGGAGGCCGCTGGCATCAAGGAAAAACGTGGTGAAGAAACGCTGGATCAGATAATCGCCCGTCGTGCTGACTTTTTGCGTGACTATCAGGATGCCGCCTATAGTGCTCGCTATGTGGCGCTTACTGACAAAGTGAAAGCAACTGGCCATGATGGCTTTGCCCGCGCGGTCGCCAAGAATGCCTTTAAGCTGATGGCCTATAAGGACGAATACGAGGTTGCACGTCTTCATACCAAAACAGGCCTGAAGGCCAAGCTTGATGACACGTTCGCGGCGGGCTACCGCATTAAATATAATCTGGCCCCACCGTTGCTGGCATGGCGCAAGGACCCATCTGGGCGACCTGCAAAGATGGAATTTGGGGCGTGGATGACGTCTGTATTTGCCATATTAGCCCGGCTTAAGGGCCTCCGTGGCACCGCACTGGATATATTTGGGTATACGGCGGAACGGCGCATGGAACGCCGCCTGCGTGATGATTATTTGGCGGACATGGATATGCTTATAGAGCAAGGCTTGGCGAAGGATGCCGAAGCGGCCCTGTTGTTGGCCAATCTGCCTGCGGATATTCGTGGCTTTGGTCCGGTCAAGGAAACGGCTGTGAAAGTGGCGGACAAGCAAAGGAAAGAATTGCTCGCCCGTTTCTAAGTGTTAAAGTCGGGAAAATTGACCAACCACAAAAACAAGAGGCCCAAAATGTTCGAAACCCTGAAGCCAATGCCCGCCGACCCCATTCTTAGCCTGACTGTAGAGGCCCGCGCTGACAATAATCCGAAGAAGGTCGATCTCGGCTCCGGCGTTTATAAAACGGACGCGGGTAATACGCCAGTACTGGACTGTGTGCGCGAAGCGCAGTTTCGCCGTGTGAACGAAGAAACATCCAAGGTTTACGTCAGCCCCAAGGGCGACGAGGGCTTCACAACGGCCATCACCAACCTGTTATTTGGTGCCGATCATCCGGCGCTGAAAGATAACCGCGTGCGCGCGGCACAGGTGCCGGGCGGCTGTGGGGCGCTGCGTGTGGGGGCGGAATTTGTCATGCGTGCGGCACCTGATGCGGCCATCTATGTGTCGAACCCGACTTGGGCCAACCATGTGCCGCTGCTGGGTGAATCCGGCATGAAGATTAAAGAATACCCCTATTACGATTATGCCAGTCATACGGTGGACTTTGACGCCATGATGGAAGGGCTGAAAGCTGCGGGTAAAGGCGATCTGGTGCTGTTGCATGGCTGCTGCCATAACCCGTGCGGCGCGGACCTAAGCCATGATCAATGGCGCTCAGTGACCGATTTGGCGGTGAAAAACGGCTTCACCCCCTTCATTGATATTGCCTATCAGGGCTTTGGTGATGGGGTTGAAGAAGACGCCTTTGGCATTCGTCATATGGCGGCCCATGTGCCGGAAATGGTGATTGCGCAGTCGTGCTCTAAAAACTTTGGGCTTTACCGCGAACGCACAGGCACCACCCTGATTTTGGGCCGCAATGCGGCCGAGGCTGATGTGGCTTTGTCGCAAATGCTGTCTGCCATTCGTGCTATTTATTCCATGCCGCCGGCACACGGGGCGGAATTGGTTAAAATCATCCTCGAAGACGAGGCCCTCAAAGCCCGCTGGATCGAAGAGGTGGCAGAAATGCGCGAGCGTATCGCTGGTGTGCGGACCGACCTGGTGGCGGGCATTGCCGCCGCTGGGGTGAACGAGGATTTCTCATTCATCGAGCGTGAGCGCGGCATGTTCTCATTTCTGGGGATTACACCGCAGCAGGTCGAGACGCTTAAAAAAGACTATTCCATTTATATGGTCAATTCATCACGGATCAGTGTCTGCGGCCTGAACCCGAGTAATATGGACTATTTCTGCGACAGCTTGGCAAAGGTGCTGCGCCAGTAACCGGCCGTTCGTCATCGACGCTGATTGGCCATGGCGTGGCAGGCTTATGTTCGCTGTTTTAAGCGGGATGACTGTCCTCGCCGCCTTTCGGGCCCCAGAATATAACCCAAACCATAAAGTCGTCGGACATGGTGTCAAAGCGGTGCGTCAAGCCCGCTGGCACGAACAAGGCATCGCCGGCTGAGACGTCCGTGCGCTTGTCTTCTAGGGTGAAGCCCGCGCTACCATTGCTGATAAAATATAGCTCATCTTGGTCGTGCGGGTCTTGGTCGTCTTTGCCGCGGGGGGCATATAGTCCCAGCTTCATACTGCCATGATGAAAGATTTCCTGATAGTGATCGGGCAGGCGACTTAGCGCGTCCCTATGGTCACCAAGGCTCCATTTCCATTGATTTAGGGTGCTCTCGCTCATCTTATGATCCTTCTATTTGCGGCAACGGTCTGGTTGATAGATTTTCGCGCATGTTAGTATGGCAACCAGATTTTCTTAATATCCTTTTTCTTTTAATGATATGCTCGGTGCGGGGACGTTACAAATTTAGGGGGTATAGTCATGTCTACATTCACTATGGAAAATCCGGTCTTTGTTATTTATCTGGTCTGTTCAGCCATTATGGTTTTGAAGGTCATGGGGCAGGGCTGGATGACGGTGTATCGGATGATGTCGACGCATTCGGGCTTTGCCAGCCCAGAGGACCTGCAAAAAGGTGCGCTCAATCCCGATCCACACCCAGACCAGCTTGCGCTGAACGACTATGTGGATCGCTCTCGGCGTATGCACCATAACGATCTGGAAAATATCCCGGCTTTCTGGGCTGTGGGGCTTTTATATGTGGCCACCAGCCCGTCTTATGCCTTGGCGGCATCGCTGATGGTGGGCTTTGTTGCGGCGCGGCTTATTCACGCCGTTGTCTATGCCACGGAACAAAGCCACGAGGTCCGCGCCACCTTTTATACCATCGGCTCGCTTATCGTGATGGCGATGGCGGTCAGTGTCTTGTACGCTGCATGGCAGGTATTGTAGGGTCATATGTTTAAAGGAGGAGGCACAGATGGACATTGGGCAAAAGGGATTACGCACCACGGTTTATAAGGTCGCTGATCTGGACGCGGCAAAGGCGTGGTATACGGGCGCGTTCGGGGTTGAACCCTATTTTGATGAGCCCTTCTACGTTGGCTTTAACATCGCGGGCTACGAGCTTGGCTTGCTGCCAGACGATCAACCCGCATCCATGAAAACCACCAATATATATTCATACTGGGGTGTTGAAGATATTCAGGGCGAATACAAACGCTTGTTAGAGCACGGCGCCGCTGCGCTGGAGGAACCCACCAATGTGGGGGGCGAGCTTATGGTCGCTGCGGTCATCGACCCATGGGGCAACGCAATCGGTATGATCTATAATCCATACTTTAAGTTGGATTAGCCTTTTTTATGTTCGAGACAAGTCAGGACTTTATTCAAACATACTGAGAAAAAATTCGCAGATGGCTCCTATATGGTTGGGAATTTTCGTATTGGAACCTTGTTTGATTACCGTGATCAGGAGAAGCATGTGTCAGGCATAGCTGACCCTAGCGAAGGCTTAACTAGAGTTGAAGACAAGATTAATCTGCATATTGATGAAGTTGGAGAGGAACTACTAATTGGAGGTAATGCTATACGATTGGGTCCCGGCAATAGGGAGGTTATTATTACCGACTCAATTAGCTCCTATTCCGTTTCTTCAGTCGACTTTCTCATCTTTTCTATGTCAAAGTCTGCTCAACGATTGGACGATGCAAACCTTATGAACCCTGCATATGACGCCTGTATTGAGATCATTGATCCCGCAGAATTTGTTAGGCACTTGACCAAATCGATTCCAGGGCAGCCAGCTCTAGTAGGTGTTTATGAAGTTCAATATACACCATCCTCGGTCCAGCGAAATGTAAATACAGTGGGTATGGTCAAGCGGCAACTGGTGGTTGATCACTTTCCTTTTGTTCACAAAGACCGGTTCTTTGAACCCCAACAAGAAGTTAGGGCCGTTTGGCAACTTCCGTGGGAGAGAGCGAAGCCCTTTTCTGTCGGAGCGCCAAGGGCTATTGAGCTTATCAAGTAAATATTCTCTTAACCCCTTACCCCGCGCAGAAAGATATCGGTGGCCATATCGGCCAGTTGGTCGGCGTTGATGGGGCCGTCCGGGTCGAACCATGTATGGGTCCAATTGACCATGCCCATGAACAGCATGGTCATGGCAGTTCTGGTCTTGCTCTTGTCTGCGCCGAGACCAGCAATCCCGCCAATCAGTTCGGCAATCTGACCGACGATTTCGTCTTCGCCTTCAACAATGGCCTTGCGGCGATCGCCTGATAATCTGTCCAGTTCTTGCAACAGAACACGGTGCTTCGCGCCGGCGTTTTTGTAGTTTTCTAGCAGACTATGGACCACAGTGCGAAAGCGTGTTTCTCCATCTCCATTCGCGCCTACGGCCTCCGATACCACAAGGCGTAGGTCCGAAAGATAATCCTCCATCGCCGCGAATAGGATGTCTTCCTTTGACGAATAATAATGATAAATCAGAGATTTAGATATGTCGCACGCCGCCGCAACATCATTGACGGAGGTGCCTGCAAAGCCCTCCTTGGCGATCAGGTCGGCCGCCGTATCAAGGATCAGTTGGCGGCGGGTGTCATAATCAGGCGATTGCGGGCGGGCCATTTTTCCTTAACTCTCCCACGTGTCGGCATTCAGGGTCAGCAGTTCATAAGTGGCGACCGTCTCGTCATCTTGATTAAAGACCTCCACATACCAGCGCACTTCGCCGTAATTCTGTTCGGCCCGTGGGCGCTTTTGCTTACAGGTCAGTTGCACGCGCATGCTGTCACCGGGGTAGAGCGGCGTCATGAATTGCAGATCATTGAGGCCATAATTCGCCAGAACAGGCCCATAGTTCGGGTCCACAAATAACCCGGCGGCAAAGGACAAGATCAAATAGCCATGGGCCACACGGCGACCGAAAAACTCGTTCTTGGCGGCGGCGTCTTCGTCCATATGGGCGTAAAATTCGTCGCCTGTGAATTTGGCGAAATGCTCCACATCTTTCAGTGTGACCTCACGGGCCTCGGTCATCAGGGTGTCGCCCACATTGATCTCGGCGTAAGACTTGCGGAATGGATGCTCGGCCAATTCGCGGATTTTTGCGCCGCGGACAAATTTACCCGTGGTGCCGGTGAGAATTTCTGGCGAACCTTGTACCGCGACCCGCTGCATATAATGCTTCACGCCCAAAATACCGCCCAATTCTTCGCCGCCACCGGCGCGACCCGGGCCGCCATGTTTCAAGTGTGGCAGCGGGCTGCCGTGGCCAGTGCCTTCGCGGGCCGAATCTTCGTTCATCACATAAATCCGCCCGTGGTAAGGGCCAATACCCATGACCAGTTCTTTTGCGACGTCGTTATCGCGGGTAAAGGCCGACGCCACCAATGATCCTTCGCCCATATTGGCGAGGCGAATGGCGTCATCCAGATCAGCATAAGGCACCACGGTGGAGACGGGGCCAAAGGCCTCTACATTATGCACACGGCGCTTGGTGTAAGGGTCGTTGGAGAGCATCAGGATCGGCGGTAAGAAGCAGCCTTTTTCTTTGTCGCCGCCGAGAATTTCATAATTGTTCAGGTCACCAAAGACAATCTCGTTTTCCGCGGATAGCTCCGCGACTTTTTCCGCCACTTCTTGTTGCTGGCCCTTGCTGGCGAGCGCCCCCATGCGCACATCGTCGCGGCTGGGGTCGCCAATGGTTGTTTTGGCCAAGCGGTCTTGCAGCGCCTTCACCACATCGCCAGAGAATTCAGCGGGGACGATGGCGCGGCGAATAGCGGTACATTTCTGCCCCGCTTTGGTGGTCATTTCGCGCGCGACTTCTTTCACGTAAAGATCAAACTCCGCAGTGCCGGGGCCACAATCCGGACCAAGAATGGCGGAGTTGAGGCTGTCACACTCGGCAATAAAGCGCGTATTATTGGCCTTCATGGCGGGCGTTTCGCCGATGATGCTGGCGGTGGTGGCGGAGCCTGTGAAACTCACCACATCCTGGCAGGTCATATGGCTCAGCAAGTCACCGGTGGAGCCACACACCAATTGCACCGCGCCGCGCGGCAACAGATCGCTCTCCATCATGCGGCGCACCACACGCTCGGTCAGGTAAGATGTGGATGTGGCGGGTTTGACGATGGCGGGCACACCCGCCAAAAGCGTTGGCGCCAGTTTTTCCAGCATGCCCCAAACCGGAAAGTTAAAGGCGTTGATATGCACTGCCACGCCTTTCAGGGGGACCATCACATGCTGGCCCATGAATGTGCCCTCGCGGCTAATCTGCTGCAAGTCGCCATCCAGCACGATATTCTCGTCGGCCAATTCGCGGCGGCCTTTTGACGAATAGACAAACATGGTGGAGATGCCGCCATCAATATCAATCCAGCTATCGGCTTTGGTGGCACCCGTTTTGTAGGACAGTTCGTAAAACTCATCCTTATAGGCCATCAGATGCTTGGCGATGGCTTTCAGCATCAATGAGCGCTCATGCATACTCATTTTCAACAGGCCCGGTCCGCCCACACTGCGCGCATAATCGGCCATGGCGGCAAAGTCGAGACCAGCGGAGGAACATTCACCGATCAAGCTGCCATCAACGGCGCTGAATAGGGTTGCACCATCGCCTTTGGCCTCATACCAATCGCCTAATGCATATGATCCTAATTTCTGTGCAGTCATGCGGAACGTCCCCCGTTAGCATCTGGAAAAGGCGCAGTATAAGTTAGTCGACCGACCAGTCAATTAATAGATGGGCAATTAATAGATAGCTCAATGAATTGTGTTTCGTCTTTGAAAGGGGGACTCTTTAGGCCATATCCACGACCATCAGGATCGATGTGGCGGTGGCGGAGAGCTTATCTTCGTCATTATATAGCTGTGCCTTGGTGAAAATGACTGAGCGTCCAAGCCGCGTGACCTCGCCGCGGCAGCGATATTTACCGGGTCTGCAAGGGCGGTGAAAATCCGTGTTCATGGAAACTGTTGCGGGCGTTTTGCCCTTTGGCAATTTGGGTTGCGCAACTAAACCCATGGCCAGATCCATCATCGACCCCAACTGCCCACCGGCAACCACGCCGCCGCCGTGCACCATCTCTGCGCCCGCTTCAAACTCCATCTCAATGGTGAGGGCGTCTAGATCAACCGCCATGATTCGCGCCGAGAGCAGCGTGCCCAAACCGCTGGGCAGGATGTCGCCGGGTGTATGTTTGCCCGCCGCAAATTCCTTTAAGAAGGCCATATCGGTATTTTCATTCATAGAGTTTGTTCCTCACATTGACAAATGCGCACCGTGCCTCCTACATAACCCCTTCAGGATTTTAAGAGAACCCGCGACAGGGGGAGTAAAGCGCATGGGCTATGACGCAATCAAGTACGAAGTGACAAATGGCTATGCCACCATCACATTAAATCGCCCTGATCGTTTGAATGCGGTGACTGCGGGCATGTTGGGTGAACTGGTTGATGCACTGGACAGGATCGCCGCAGATGATGATATCAGGTGCCTGCTGCTGACGGGCGAGGGGCGCGGCTTCTGCGCGGGCCAAGACCTGAATGACCGCGATGTGTCGGGCGATGCACGCCCAGACCTGTCGAAGACCCTGAACGAAGGCTACCACCCGGTTCTGAGCCGCTTACACGTGTTGGAAATTCCCACAATTGCCGCTATTAACGGTGTGGCCGCAGGCGCGGGCGCGAATATCGCGCTGGTCTGCGATATTGTGCTGGCGGCAGAGAGCGCTAAGTTTATTCAGGCGTTTTGTAAAATCGGCCTGGTACCAGATAGCGGCGGGACGTATAACCTGCCGCGCCTTGTCGGTATGGCCCGAGCCAAGGGTTTGGCCATGCTCGGCGACGCGCTTGATGCTAAAACCGCCGAAGACTGGGGCATGATCTGGAAGGCCGTGCCGGGTGATGCTTTGATGCAAACGGCGCATGACATGGCGGCGCATTTTGCCACCGCCCCCACATGGGGGTTGAGCCTGACCAAGCGGGCGCTGAATGCATCGTTTGCGAACAGTTTCGAAGACCAATTGGCGCTGGAAGCCGAATGCCAGAAATTGGCAGGTGACAGCGATGACTATGTTGAGGGCATCACCGCCTTTTTTGAGAAACGCAGACCTGAGTTCACAGGTAAAAAAGTTAAATAGCAGGAACATCATTCAATGACCGATAAAATTTCAGACGCCTTCATTTGCGACGGCATTCGCACCCCCATTGGCCGCTTTGGTGGCTCTTTATCCGGCGTGCGCGCTGACGATCTGGCCGCTATCCCGATGAAGGCGTTGAAAGAGCGCAATCAGGGTGTGGATTGGAGCGCCATTGATGATGTGATCATGGGCTGTGCCAACCAAGCGGGCGAGGACAACCGCAACGTGGCGCGTATGGCGTCCTTGTTGGCGGGCATCGGCGAAGACGTGCCGGGCGCGACCATCAATCGTCTCTGTGGCTCTGGTATGGATGCGCTCTCCATCGCGGCTCGCGCCATCAAATCGGGCGAGGCAGGCATGATGATCGCGGGCGGTGTGGAAAGCATGTCCCGTGCGCCCTTTGTTATGCCCAAGGCTACCGCGGCCTTTTCCCGCAATGCAGAAATTTACGACACCACCATTGGCTGGCGTTTTGTGAATAAGCTGATGGAAAAAGGCTTCGGTGTGGATAGCATGCCAGAAACCGCCGAAAATGTGGCGGAGGATTATAATATCTCTCGCCAAGACCAAGACGCTTTTGCTGCGCGCAGTCAGGAAAAAGCGGGCAAGGCGATCGCCTCTGGCCGCTTGGCGAAAGAGATCGTGCCGGTTGAGGTCCGCATCAACCGCAAAGAAACTGCGATGTTCGCGGTGGATGAACACGCGCGGCCCGGCACCACGGCGGAAAAGCTGGCTGGCTTGCCGACCCCTTTTAAAGAAGGTGGCAGCATCACTGCGGGCAATGCCTCTGGGGTGAATGATGGCGCTGCGGCGCTGATTGTGGCCTCCGCAGAAATGGCGCGGGCAAACGGCCTTACGCCGCGCGCGCGTATTCTGGGCTGTGCCACGGCGGGCGTGCCTCCACGCATCATGGGCATTGGCCCGGCACCAGCCAGCAAGAAATTGCTCGACCGTTTGGGTATGAGCATTGATGACATGGACGTGATTGAATTGAACGAGGCCTTTGCCGCACAGGGACTAGCCGTGACGCGCGAACTTGGCATTGCCGACGATGATGCCCGCGTTAATCCCAACGGGGGTGCGATTGCGCTCGGTCATCCGCTGGGCATGTCTGGTGCGCGTCTGGTTCTGACCGCCATGCACGAGCTGGAAGAAACCGGTGGCAAATATGCCCTTTGCACCATGTGCATCGGCGTTGGCCAAGGGATCGCCATGATTATCGAACGCGTCTAGGTGCAAGCGGACGATAAATTCACGCCGTCTACGGCGTCTGCCGTTGTCATCGCCAATATGATCGGCACGGGCGTGTTTACCACGCTCGGCTTTCAGCTATTGGATATCCAGTCTGGCTTTGCACTCATTATGTTATGGGTGGTGGGTGGCATCACGGCGCTGTGTGGGGCGCTAAGCTATGCCGAGCTGGGTGCGGCCATGCCACGATCGGGCGGGGAGTATAATTTCCTGTCGCGGACCCTGCATCCCATGGCCGGATTTATTTCAGGCTGGGTCTCGGCGACGATTGGCTTTGCCGGGCCAACGGCCTTGGCGGCGCTGACCTTTGGCAGCTATCTGGGCAGTGTCTTTGATATCTTGTCGCCAGTTTGGCTGGCAACGGGCCTTGTCATTGTCGTGACGTTCGTGCATTCCACCAACCGAAAAGCCTCGGCTGGCCTGCAACAAGTGGTCACCATCCTGAAGATTGCGCTGATCATTGTGTTTTCTGCGGCAGCGCTTTACTTTGCGCCAGAATTACAGCCCATCAGCTTCATACCTGCGGCGAGCGACCTGACCGCCTTATCGGGTGGGGCGTTTGCGGTGGCGCTGATCTATGTCAACTATGCCTATTCTGGCTGGAACGCTGCCACATACCTCAGCGGCGAATTGGCCAGCCCTCAGCACAGCTTGCCGCGGGTCTTGTTCTTGTCGACCGCCACTGTGATGGCGCTTTATGTGCTTTTGAACTTCGTCTTTTTGTCCGTGGCCCCGGTGGATGCTATGGCGGGCCGAGTGGAGATTGGCTATGTGGCCGCGCAATATGCCTTTGGACCGGTGGGGGCGTCTGCCATGGGGATTATGCTTGGTCTATTGCTGATTTCAACCGTCAGCGCGATGACCATGGCGGGGCCACGGGTATTACAAATGATTGGTGAAGATTTCTCGCTTTTTCGTATTCTGGGGCGGACCAATAAACACGGGGTGCCGGCCATGGCCATTTATTTTCAGTCGGCTTTGGCGCTGATTTTCCTGTGGACCGCCAGCTTTGATAGCATCTTGGTTTTTGCGGGTGCGACGCTGGCGCTGAATACCTTTTTCACAGTTGGCGGCTTGTTTTTGATGCGTTGGCGTATGCCCGATTTGGAGCGCCCCTATAAAACATGGGGTTATCCTTTCCCGCCGCTGATTTTTCTCGGCATTGTTGGTTGGACGCTGGTCTACACGGTGATGAATCGACCTGTTGAAGCACTTTTTAGCGCGGGCGTCATTCTTACGGGCTCCGTATTTTACTGGATTAGTCGCCGCGTTTAATTCAGGTTTTCATTCAAGCTTAATGTCGTTAAGCTTGCTTTCGAAACACAATTGGGAGCGGGGCATCCTCGAAAACTTATGAATAAAAAAGATTATTTCGATCTCAGCGGCAAAGTGGCGCTGGTCACGGGCGGCAGTCGGGGCATTGGTGAGGCGATCGCGCGCGGCTTGGCCAATCAGGGGGCCATTGTGATTATTTCAAGCCGCAAAATTGAAGGCTGTGAAGCGGTTGCAAACAGCATTAACGCGGATGGGGGATCCGCCCACGCGCGGGCCTGTCATGCGGGCAATATGGAAGATATTGATAAACTGTTTGCCGATATTGAGGGCGAATTTGGTGGGCTGGATATCTTAATCAATAACGCGGGCACCAGCCCCTATTATGGCCCGATCGGCGATACCGACCTGGGCGCCTTTAATAAAACCATCGAAGTCAATTTGCGCGGGCCATTTTTCATGAGCTGCAAGGCGGTGAAAATGATGCAGAAACGTGGCGGTGGGGCCATTGTCAACGTGTCATCCATCAATGCCTTGCACCCCGGTATGCACCAAGGCATCTATTCCATCACCAAAGCAGCCGTAAGCAACATGACGCAGAGCTTTGCCAAGGAATACGGCCCGGATAACATCCGCGTCAATGCGCTGCTGCCCGGCTTTACCGACACCAAGATGACCACGGTGCTAAAGGAAGACGAAGAGTTCCTCAAAAGTTATACGGATAAATTCCCAATCTCTCGCATGGGTTTGCCCGATGAAATGACGGGCGCGGTGTTGTATCTTGTCTCTGACGCCGCCAGCTATACCACAGGTACGACCATTGTGGTTGATGGCGGCCTGAACGCCTAGGCCGGAAAGGTGAGCAACCCGACCATAGATGTTCGTTGTGGCGAAGAATTGGATATCCCCAGTGTTGATGCCTATCTTAAGGCGCATATCGAGGGCTTGATCGGCGTGCCCGCGGTCCGCCAATTTCCCTCGGGCGCGTCTAATTTAACCTATCTGTTGTCCTATCAAGGGCGCGACTTGGTCTTACGCCGACCGCCCACTGGAACGCGACCCAAGTCCGGCCATAGCATGATCCGCGAATATAGTGTGATGAAGGCCCTAAAGCCGCTTTTTCCCGCTGTACCGACGGTTCTGTTACATGAACCAGACGAGGGTCTGATGGGGGCAGAATTTTATGTGATGGAGCGGGTCGTGGGTGACCTGATCCATGATCGCATCCCTGACGACTGGGGTTTTGACGAAGGGGATGCGCGCAAACTGTCCCAAGTGTTTTGGGATAAGCTGATCGAATTGCATGATGTGGATTATCAAGCTGCGGGTCTGGCGGACTTTGGTAAACCAGCAGGCTATGTCGAGCGGCAAATTCTTGGCTGGAATGGCCGCTATGAGCTGGCAAAAACCGATGATGTTGATGCCTTTGAGGATGTGCGGAATTGGTTGGCAGACAATATGCCGCCTGAATCTGGTAAAGTCTCCATCCTGCATGGGGATTTTCGCATCGATAATGTCATCCTTGATCCCCATGATCACTTTAACATCTTGGCCGTATTGGATTGGGAGATTAGCGCGCTCGGCGACCCGCTGATGGACCTGGGCAATACGCTGGCCTATTGGATCGAGGCCGATGATCCACCCGGTATCCGCGCCTTGTCAAAGCAGCCCTCGGCTGCACCGGGCATGATGAAACGTGATGAGATTGTCGACTATTACTGCTCTGCGCGTGGCTTGGATGTGGGAAATGTGAATTATTACATGACCTACGGTGTGTTTCGCCTGGCGGTGATTTTGCAGCAGATTTACTATCGTTACTATCATGGCCAGACCAAGAATCAGATGTTCAAAATGTTCGGGCATAGCGTCAATGAGTTGGGCAATCACTGTCGGCGACTGATTGAAAGAGGTTAAAATCAAATTTACGTAGCGGAAAGCCAAAAAATTCTCCGCTAATGCTTGACCTTGCGTGCGCTAACCTTTTCAATTTACGTTTAGGGAAACCGCTTTTGATCATGCGGAAAGAGGGGATCGTGGGAAATGGAATCATTCAGGCAGGACGTGCGGGATTGGCTGGAGGCAAACTGCCCCCAATCCATGCGCGCACCATATAGCTCGGAAAAGGATATTTGCTGGGGTGGTCGGAATTGGACATTCCAATCCGAAGACCAGAGGTTATGGCTCCAGCGTATGGGCGAAAAGGGCTGGACGACCCCAGAATGGCCCGCAGAATACGGCGGCGGTGGCCTAGATCGGGATCAGGCCAAGGTCTTGCGCGAAGAGATGAGCCGGGTAAACGCCCGCCCCGCGCTGGAGAGCTTTGGTATTTGGATGCTGGGTCCTGCGCTCCTCAAATATGGCTCCGAAGAGCAGAAACACCATTATCTGCCACAGATTATTCGCGGGGAGATCAGGTGGTGTCAGGGCTATTCAGAGCCCAATGCAGGCTCGGACCTAGCAAGCCTGATGACCAAGTGTGAAGATAAGGGCGATTATTATTTAGTGAATGGGCAAAAGGTTTGGACGTCCTATGCAGATGAGGCCGATTGGATTTTTTGTCTGGTGCGCACCGACTTTGCCGCCAAAAAGCATGAAGGGATTAGCTTCATTCTGTTTGATATGGCGTCCGAGGGGGTCTCTACCAAGCCGATCAAACTGATTTCCGGCAATAGCCCCTTTTGCGAGACATTCTTCGACAATGTGCGAGTGCCTAAGGAAAACCTTGTCGGCGATCTGAACAAGGGGTGGAGTATTGCCAAATATCTGTTGACCCACGAACGCGCCATGATTGGCGGCTCGGGTCTGTCACGTTCCGGCTTTGCCAGCATTTCTGATCTCGCCACGCGGGAAATTGGATTGAACGCACAAGGTCGCTTGAACGATCCTATTCTGCGCGCCGACATTGCCAAGCACGAGGTCAATGAATGGGCCTTCATGTTGACGATGGAGCGGGTAAAGGCTGAGGCTAAGGCGGGGCAGGGCGTCGGTGCAACATCCAGTATGCTTAAATATTACGGCACTGAATTAAATAAGAAGCGCAACGAGTTGATGATGACCATCGGCGGCAATGAATCGCTGCGATGGGAGGGCGAAGAGGTCAATGATGGCCAGACGCCGCGCGGATGGCTGCGCTCGCGCGCCAATTCCATCGAGGGTGGCACGTCAGAGATCAACCTTAACATTATATCGAAACGCATTCTTGAATTGCCAGAGGGTTAGGTCATGAGCTTGGTATTAAATGAAGAAGACATGTTGCTGAAAGACTCCGCCAAGGGCTTCTTGACAGGAAAGGCCCCCGTCAGCGCCCTTCGCAAGTTGCGCGATGACCGTGACGAAACCGGGTATTCGCCGGAATTATGGGCCGAAATGGTCGATATGGGCTGGGCTGGTATTGTGGTGCCCGAAGAATACGGTGGGCTGGGCTATGGCTTTGCTGGGGCTGGGCTTATTATGGAAGAAATGGGCCGCACCTTGACCGCAAGCCCGATGCTTTCAACCGCCATTATTGGAGCCAGCCTGATTGCCAAGGCGGGCAGTGAAGAACAAAAGGCAGCCCTTTTGGGAAAAATCGCTGACGGCAGTTTGATCACGGCTTTGGCGGTTGATGAAGGGCGCTATCACGGCCCGCGCAATGTGGCAATGACCGCGACCGCCAAGGGCAACGGGTTTGAATTAAACGGGGCAAAGGCCTTTGTGCTGGATGGAAATGTTGCGAATCAATTGATTGTGGCCGCACGTACATCGGGCGCGGCCGGAGATAAAGATGGCATTACCCTGTTCGCTGTGCCCTCTGATGCAGGGGGGGTAACGGTTGAGCGCACGATCATGGTCGACAGCCGCAATGCTGCAAATATCTCTTTTGACGGAGTTTCGGTCACGGGTGAGCAGATTATCGGTCATCTGGATGGTGGCTATGGCGACGTGGAATACGCGCTGAATATTGGCCGCGCATGTTTGGCGGCAGAGATGCTCGGCACCGCGCAGGAAAGTTTTGAGCGCACGTTGTCTTACCTGAAGGAGCGTAAGCAGTTTGGCAAGATCATTGGCTCGTTCCAAGGATTACAGCACCGCGCCGCACATTTATTTAGCGAGATTGAACTGGCAAAGTCGGTTGTTTTGAAGGCGCTTAGAAGCTTGGACGAGGGTGATGCAATGGCCCCTGCGCTCGCGAGTCTCGCCAAGGCGAAATTGGCTGAGGTGGTGCATTTGGCAACGGCTGAGGCGGTACAGATGCACGGCGGAATCGGCATGACCGACGAATTTGATATGGGCTTTTTCATTAAGCGCGCCCGCGTCGCAGAGGCCACCTATGGTGACTATCAATTCCATGTCGATCGCTTGGCCCGGATGAAGGGATATTGACCCTATGACCAAGGTCGCTGATATGCCGGAGATTACCATTGAAGAAGTTTATGCGGTTATGGAACAGATGTCCGCGCCCGGGCAGCTGTTGAGCTATAGCGAAAAGGAGTTGGAGCAAAACGGCACCAAGTTTACCTGCCGAGTGTATGATAATCTGCCGCCCTGCCTACGTGACTATTATATGATGGGCTTGCAGCACGCCGATAAAGACTTTGTGGTGAGTGTTGATGAGCGTTTCACCTTTGGCGAAACATTGGCTCATGTGTGGCGGTTGGCCAAGGCATTGCAAGACGATGTCGGGATTAAAAAGGGCGATTATGTCGCGATCGCCATGCGCAATCGCCCGGAATGGGTCTTTGCTTTTATGGCCATCACCTCAATCGGGGCGGTTGCCGTGCCGCTGAATGGCTGGTGGACGAGCGAAGAAATGGAATACGGGCTGTCATTTTGTGGCGCGAAGCATGTAATCGCTGATGCGAAACGATTTGCCATTATGGCACCCTTGATCCAAAAGCTGGACCTGCAGATGATCAGCGTGAAGATGGACGCGGAAACGCCGGGGGTTGCCTATACCTACGAGGCGATGATGGCCAACCACCCAGAGGCCGCGCCGCCGACCGTGGCGATTGCGCCGACGGACCCGGCGACACTGTTTTACACATCTGGCTCGACCGGGAAACCCAAGGGCGTATTATCCTGTCACCGGGCATCTGTGTTCCCGATGCTGTCATGGGGGCGCATGGCGCTTGCGGGTGTTAAATTAATTGAACTGAAAGGCGGCACACCGCCAGCGCAAACGGCGGTATTGAATACGGTGCCGCTGTTTCATGTCACCGGGTCGCACGCGCATATGCTCATCTCGATCATCGCCGGCCGCAAACTGGTCACCATGCCAAAGTGGGATATTGATCTGGCCATGCAGCTGGTCGCGCGGGAAAAGGTTACGGTGTTCCATGGTGTGCCGACCATGGCCAAGGAACTTCTTTTCGCCGAGGATCGCGAAAAATATGATCTCAGCAGCATTTTAGAGATTGGCTCTGGTGGTGCGCCGCGCCCGGAAAAAGATGTTGAGCGCCAACAAGAGGTGATGCCCGGTGTGGCGGCCATCAATGGCTATGGCCTGACCGAAACAAACGGATTGGGCGCGGCCAATACCCGCAATGGTTATTTTGATCGGCCCGGCAGCTGCGGGCGACCCGATGCTATGCTGGTGGATTGTCGCATCGTTGACCCCGATGGCCGGGATGTCCCCACCGGCGCGCACGGTGAAGTTTGGATGAAAAGCGCGGCAAATTTTGACTGTTATTTGAATAACCCCGAGGCTACCAAGGCCGCCTTAACGGACGGTTGGTTCCATACGGGCGATGTCGGGCGTCTGGATGAAGATGGCTATCTTTATATCGTTGATCGGCTGAAGGATATCATCATTCGCGGCGGCGAGAATATCAGCTGTATCGAGGTGGAAAATGCCATCAACCGCAGCACCGATGTGGCCGAAGTCAGTGTCTTTGGCCTTCCAGATGATCGACTGGGCGAGGTTGTTGGTGCGGTGATATATCCGCGCCCAGGCCATACACTTGATACCATCGCCTTGTCGGCTATGTTGGAGGAACATATCGCCAGCTTCAAAATTCCGGCAAAATTTTTCATGGTGGATCAGCCTCTGCCACGGTTGGGAACAGGTAAGATCAACAAAAAACTCCTGAGGGAGCAATATTCAGATCGCTAAACATCTGAAAAAAAAGGAATCATCATGTCTATGGACCTGGGAATAACGGATCGCGTCAAGCCGCTGCTTGAAGACGTACGCCGCATGGTGCGCGACGATATCATGCCGCTTGAAGAGGAATATCACAGCCAGATTGGCATCAATGGTGACCGTTGGGAATATACCCCGCGCATGCAGGAAATCATGGACGGTCTGAAGGCAAAAGCGCGGGCCAAAAATCTGTGGAATTTTTTCCTGACTGGATCAGATCAAGGGTTTGGTCTGTCCACAGTGGAATACGCCTATCTGGCTGAAGAGATGGGTTGGTCGCCGTTGGCAGCCGAGGTGTTTAACTGTTCGGCCCCGGATACCGGCAATATGGAAGTGCTGGAGCGGTACGGGTCTGACGCGCATAAGGAAAAATGGCTGGCCCCCTTGTTGGACGGTAAGATACGTTCCGCCTTTGTGATGACCGAGCCGGACGTGGCCTCAAGCGATGCGACCAATATCTCTATGCCTGCTGTTCTTGACGGCGATGAGTGGGTCATGAGCGGCGAGAAATATTTTGCATCAGGCGCCGGAGACCCGCGTTGTAAAATTATGATCGTCATGGTGAAAACAAATCCGGACGCTGATCGCCATAGTCAGCATAGCCAAATTCTGGTCCCCAAAGACACCCCCGGTGTCGAGGTGCTGCGGCCTATGCATGTGTTCGGCAATGACGATGCGCCGCATGGCCATATGCATATTCGCTTTAACGATGTGCGGGTGCCTAAGGATAATATTATTTTGGGCGCCGGGCGCGGGTTTGAAATATCCCAAGGGCGCCTCGGGCCGGGCCGCATCCACCATTGTATGCGGGCCATTGGACAAGCCGAGCGGGCACTTGAATTCATGTGTCGCCGTGCCACCACACGCACCGCGTTTGGTCGGCCGCTTGCTAAACTGGGGGCGAATTATGATATTATCGCCAATGCGCGGATTGAAATTGATAAATGCCGCTTGTTGACCCTGCAAGCGGCGCATATGATTGACACCGCAGGCGTGCGGGTGGCGCAAACCGCGATTTCCGCCATTAAAGTCGCCGCCCCCATTATGGCGCTTGAGGTGATTGATCAGGCCATTCAGATGCATGGTGGGTCTGGTGTGACGCAGGACTTCCCGCTGGCGTCCATGTATGCGGGGGTGCGCACGCTGCGCCTTGCCGATGGGCCGGATGCAGTACACCGGATGCAGGTCGCCCGGGCCGAGCTGAAACGCTACACAAATGAAGGCAAATAGATGGGATTAAGCAAACAGGACTTATTTGCATTGGAGGGAACGGACTTCGGGACGTCCGACTGGCTGCTGATTGATCAGGACCGGATCGATAAATTTGCTGACGCCACAAACGACCATCAATTTATTCATGTGGATGCTGAACGTGCGGCTCAAACACCCTTTGGATCAACAATTGCCCATGGGTATTTGACCTTGTCCTTGATCTCCTATCTCATCTCGGGCTTGATGAAGGTGCCGGACGGCACTGATATGGTCATTAATTATGGTTTGAATAAAGTTCGTTTTTTAACGCCCGTAAAGGTGAACCAACATTTGCGGGCGCATATGGAAAATATTGAAATAACTGAAAAACGGCCGGGGCAGATTCTTATCCGCTCGGCCGTCACACTGGAAATTAAAGAAGAAGACCGCCCAGCCTGCGTCGCGGAAAGCATGGCGCTGGTGATGGTTGGTGATGGAGCGTAAAGAGTATGAGTATCAGATTTGACGGTAAAATTGCCATTGTCACTGGCGCAGGCGGTGGTCTTGGGCGCACCCACGCTTTGGCGTTGGCGCGTCGCGGGGCCAAGGTGCTGGTGAATGATTTGGGCGGTGGGCGTGATGGCACTGGTGGCTCGTCCGCGGCCGCTGATGCCGTTGTTGCCGAAATAATCGCCGCCGGTGGCGAGGCGATGGCAAATGGTGCAAGCGTCACTGATGAGACCGCTGTCAACGCAATGGTGTCCAGTGTTATGGAACGCTGGGGTCGGGTCGATATCCTGATCAATAATGCAGGCATCCTGCGCGACAAGACATTTGCAAAGATGGAAGTCGAGGATTTCGCAGCGGTTGTTGATGTGCATCTGATGGGCGCGGTGAATTGCACCAAGGCCGTATGGCCGATTATGCGCGAACAGGCCTATGGTCGCATCGTCATGACCACATCGTCGTCCGGGCTTTACGGCAATTTCGGCCAAACCAATTACGGTGCTGCCAAATTGGCCTTGGTTGGCTTTATGCAAACGCTTCATCTGGAAGGTGGCAAATATAACATTCGCACCAATGCCTTGGCGCCTGTGGCTGCCAGCCGCATGACCGAAGACCTGATGCCGGCCGAGGCCCTGGCTGCGTTGGACCCGGCGCTTGTCTCGGAAGGGGTGATGGTGCTGGTGTCGGACGATGCGCCATCGCGGCAAATCCTCTGTGCGGGCGCGGGCGGTTATGCCTTGGCGCGGATTATGGAAACTGAGGGGATTTATTTAAAGCCTGATGAGGCCACAGCGGAAAATATTGCGGCGAATTGGGGCAAGATCGCTGATGGCGCGGGGGCGAAAGAGCCGATGACGGGCGGCGATCAAACGATGAAATTTCTCGCCAAGGCCGCACAAGCGCTAGGTATAAAGATTAGCTAAAACAATAACTTATAAGGATATATCATGAGAGAAGCTGTTATCGTATCCACCGCGCGGACACCGATCGGCAAGGCCTATCGCGGGGCATTTAATAACACGCAGGGACAGACATTGGCATCTCATGCGATCAGACATGCGGTTGAACGCGCTGGAATTGACGGCGCCGAGGTTGCGGATGTGATTATGGGCTGTGCACTTCAGCAAGGCTCAACAGGGGGTAATGTGGCGCGTCAGGCCTTGTTGGGTGCAGGCCTTCCAGCCAGCGTCTCAGGCATGAGCGTCGATCGGCAGTGTTCTTCGGGCATGATGGCGATAGCGATTGCCGCCAAGCAGGTGATCTCGGACGGTATGGATATTTGTGTTGGCGGCGGCGTGGAAAGCGTCTCCTTGGTGCAGAACGAACATATGAATATGCACCGGGTGTCTGATCCCAATGTGCTTGCAAAATCGCCCCATATCCACATGCCGATGCTGCAAACAGCCGAGGTTGTCGCTAAACGCTATGGTATCAGCCGCGAAGCGCAGGACGAATATGGTTTTCAGTCACAGCAACGCACCGCAGCGGCGCAGCAGGCTGGTGCCTTTGATGACGAAATCGTGCCCTTGCCCTCGACCATGGGCATGATGAACAAAGAAACCAAAGAGATTACCCTGCATGATGTGGTGTTGGATAAGGACGAGGGCAATCGCCCTGAAACCACGTTGGAAGGGCTTCAGGGGCTAAAATCTGTGATCGAAGGCGGCTGTATTTCAGCGGGCAACGCATCACAATTATCTGATGGTGCGTCAGCCAGTGTGGTGATGGAGCGCTCAGTGGCCGAGAAAAAAGGCCTCAACCCCTTAGGCATTTACCGCGGCATTGCGGTTGCGGGCTGTGAACCTGATGAAATGGGCATTGGGCCGGTATTTGCTATTCCCAAATTGCTGGCGGCCAATGGTTTGACCATGGATGATATTGACCTGTGGGAGTTGAACGAGGCGTTTGCGGTACAGGTTTTATATTGCCGGGATAAGCTGGGTATTCCCAATGACAAGCTGAACGTCAATGGTGGGGCGATTTCCATTGGTCACCCCTATGGTATGTCCGGCGCGCGCATGGTTGCTCATGCCCTGATCGAGGGGAAACGGCGCGGGGCTAAATATGTTGTTTCCACCATGTGTGTGGGCGGTGGCATGGGCGCGGCTGGCCTGTTTGAGGTGGTGTAAGACATGCGCGCGCTTCTTTGTAAAGAATTTGGCCCCGCCGATAAATTATCGCTAGAGGAGATAGACGACCCAACCCCCGGCAAGGGTGAGGTGGTCGTGGATATTAAAGCCGCGGGTATCAATTTTCCGGATACGCTGATCATTGAAGGCAAATATCAGTTCAAGCCCCCGTTCCCCTTCATTCCGGGGGGCGAGGCATCCGGTATCGTCAGTGCTCTTGGCGAAGGTGTTGATAACGTGGCGGTCGGCGACCGGGTGATCGCACAGATGTTGGTCGGGGCCTTTGCGGAAAAGGTGGCGGTAAATGCGACCATGCTGGTGCCCATGCCTGATAGAATGGATTACGCCACTGCGGCAGGTATTACGGTCACCTATTGCACCAGCTATCATGCACTGAAGCAGCGGGCGGATATCCAGCCGGGCGAAACATTGTTGGTGCTGGGGGCAGCGGGCGGTGTTGGCTTGGCGGCGGTTGAATTGGGCAAAGCCATGGGGGCGACGGTCATAGCGGCTGCTAGCACCGCCGATAAGTTAGCGGTCGCCAAAGCAGCAGGGGCAGATCATCTGATCAATTATACGGACGAGGACCTTAAAGCTCGCGCTAAGGAATTGACCGGCGGCAAGGGCGTCGACGTGATTTACGATCCCGTTGGCGGCGATTTTGCTGAAACCACCCTCAGGGCCATTGCGGTGAATGGGCGCTATCTGGTGGTGGGGTTTGCAGCGGGGGATATTCCGAAAATTCCACTGAATTTGACACTTTTGAAGCAATGCCAGGTCGTCGGCGTTTTCTGGGGGGCGTGGGCGCGCTCGAACCCCGCAGATCATATGGCCAATTTTCAGGAATTATTTGCAATGTTTGAGGCGGGCAAGATTAAACCATTGGTGTCGCAAATATTTTCGCTGGAAGACTTTAAAGACGCGTTTGATTGTTTGACGGGACGCCGCGCCAAGGGCAAAGTCGTGTTTCAAATGAACCAATAATATAAGAGCAATAAGAGAACCAAAATGACCTCATTCAGCCGTATCCTTTTCGTTGCCGTTACCGTTGTTAGTTTTGCTGTTCAGCCAGCACTGGTGTCCGCCCAAGGTGCGGCAGGTGCGGGGGGAATTCTGCGCTATGACCGCATTCATCATCCGGTTTTGTCCGAAAAGGGCATGGTGGCGACCCAAGAGGCGGTGGCAAGCCAAGTGGGCGCTGACATTTTAGCACGAGGCGGTAACGCGGTTGACGCTGCGGTTGCGGTTGGTTTTGCACTGACGGTGACCCTGCCGCGCGCGGGGAATATCGGCGGCGGCGGTTTCATGTTGGCCTATTTGGCGGACTTGGACAAAACGATCGCCATTGATTTCCGCGAAATGGCGCCCAGCAGCGCCTATGAAACGATGTTTCAGGATTCTGATGGCAATGTAGATAATGATTTGGCCCGCTTTTCCCATAAATCCTCGGGTGTGCCGGGGTCGGTTGCTGGGCTTGCGCATGCGCTTGAGAAATACGGCACCATGAGTCTTGCTGAAGTGATTGAACCGTCGGTTCGATTGGCAGCTGATGGGATCGAAATGACGTGGGATTTGGCTGTAAGCTTAGAGCGTTCGAAAAACAGACTGTCGGCGCAGGATGCGTCTCGGGCGGTATTTTATAAGCCAGATGGCAGCAATTACGTGGCAGGAGAGAATTGGGTTCAAGCGGATCTCGCGCGGACCCTGGCGGCAATCCGCGATGGGGGTGTTGATGCCTTTTACAAGGGTGAAATTGCCCGCCAAATCGTCGCCGAAATGGAACAGGGCGGCGGGATGATCACCATGGAAGATATGGCAAACTACCGTGTTGTTGAACGCGATGCTGTTGAAGGCAGCTATCGTGGACACCGCGTTGTTTCCATGCCGCCGCCATCTTCGGGCGGGGTGCATATCATACAAATTCTCAATATGTTGGAGCATTTCGATGTGCCTGCGATGGGGGCGGGCAGCGCCCGGGCGATCCACACACTCACCGAAGCGATGCGCCTTGCCTATGCGGATCGTTCCGAGCATTTGGGCGACCCGGATTATTGGGATGTGCCCGTTGGTTGGTTGACCAGCAAATCTTATGGCGATCAATTGGCACCGCGTATCCAGCCTGAAAAAGCCACCCCGTCAGAAATGGTGTCTCCCGGCAAAGCGCCGCCAAAGGAAAGCTCGGACACGACCCATTACGGCGTTGTCGACAGTGCGGGAAATGCGGTTGCGGTGACCTATACGCTGAATTTTTCCTATGGCTCGGGCAAGGTCGTGAGTGGCGCTGGTTTCTTGCTCAATAATGAAATGGATGATTTCTCCTCAAAGCCCGGTTCCCCCAATGGATACGGCCTGATTGGTGGTGTTGCGAACGCGATTGAGCCGGGCAAACGCCCGCTCAGCTCCATGACACCAACGATCGTGTTTAAGGATGGCAAACCATGGATCGTAACAGGCTCCCCCGGGGGTAGCCGTATCATTACCACCGTATTGCAAGTGATTGTGAACGCCATTGATTTCGGTATGGGGGCTGCAGAGGCGGTTTCAGCGCCGCGTACCCATCACCAATGGTATCCGGATATGTTGTTCCATGAACCGGGGTTTAGCCCCGACACGCTGGCCATTCTCGAATCGTGGGGGCATAGTCTGCAACCAACAGAAACCATGGGCAGCGCGCAAACAATCATGCTGGAAAATGGGATGTTTTACGGGGCCGCTGACCCACGCAGGCCGGGGGCTGCGGCGATCGCACCTGAATAACCGTTACAGCGGAACTTGACATCATAGGACTTGTCGCTATATACCCCCATAGGGTATATTGAAGCGCAAGGAGAGTGATGATGGCTGACTGCTGTGAAGACCAACACCCGGACCATGCGGCGCAGATTAAGCGCCTTAACCGCCTTGAGGGCCAGCTTAAGGGCGTGCGTGGGATGATTGAAGACCGCCGCTATTGCCCTGATATACTTGCGCAGACGCGGGCTGTTGGCGCGGCGCTCAAATCACTCGAGTCGGAAATTCTCGCCAGTCATCTAGATAATTGCGTGCGTACGGCATTTGCCAGCGGCGATGAAGCCGTTGCTGAAAAGCAAATTCAGGAAATCACAACTCTTTTTAGGAAGGCCTAGATCATGTCTTCATGCTGCCCCCCAGAAGAACAAAAACCAGAAGAACAAAAACCAGAAGAAACAGGCGGCGCCTGCTGCCCGACCACGAAGAAAAGTCGCCCGGATTATTTGCTGTGGGGGTCACTTGGCGGTGTCAGTGTGCTTTATTTGGCGCAATTGGTTGCGCCGGGGCTTGTCGGGGACGTGCGATGGGTGAACACCATGGCCGCCACCAGTTTTGATTTGATCAACACCATGTGGTGGTCCTTGGCGCTGTCTATCGTTTTTGTCGGCATACTTGATCGCATTCCGCGGGAAATGGTGACGTCAATTTTGGGGCGGGGGAATAATTTAGCTGGAATTCTTCGGGCGACTGCGGCTGGCGTACTTTTGGATCTGTGCTCTCATGGTATTTTAATGGTCGGCATGAAGCTTTATGAGCGCGGTGCCAGTCTTGGCCAAGTCATGGCCTTTTTGATCGCTAGTCCTTGGAATTCCATATCTTTGACATTGATATTGATCGCCTTGATCGGCCCGGGCTGGACGGTTTTATTCATTGTAATGTCCATGTTTATTGCGTTAACGGCTGGTCTGATGTTTATCGGCTTCGTTAATCGTGGGGTTTTGCCAGAAAATGCCAATGAAACAGATCTGCCTGCGGATTACCACTTTTTCACAGAGGTGAAAGCCAGCCTGTCAGGTTTCCGCCCGAACCGCGCATTTTGGACGGAAACCCTCAAAGATGGGTTCACAGGGTCACGCATGGTCATGCGGTGGATCATGTTTGGTATTTTGTTGGCTGGTGCGGTCCGCGCATTTATCTCAGCCGATGATTTTGCGAACTATTTCGGCGCAAGCCTTGGCGGGTTGGGCCTGACTTTGCTGGCGGCGACAGTAATAGAGATTTGTTCAGAAGGTTCAACACCACTCGCCGCCGATTTGGTGACGCGGGCCCATGCACCGGGGAATGGTTTTACCTTTTTGATGGCAGGAGTTGCCACCGACTATACCGAGATCATGTCAATCAAGGATACCACGTCATCCTGGCGCGTGGCCTTGTTCCTGCCGCTGTTAACGGTGCCGCAGGTGTTGATTATTGGTTGGTTGATGAACAGTGTGGGCTAGGGTGCCTCGCTGTCATCAATCATGACTTCGACAATTTTTTCGAGCAAGTCAGCCTTTGAAAAAGGCTTTGCCAAGGCGGCATTTGCGCCCAGCTTTTGTGCCATATCCAAATATGATACGGCCCCCGACCAGCCTTGCCCGGATATGGCAATGATTTTAATATCCGGATAAGCTTTGCGGATCTCCATAATGGTTTCCATACCTTCTTTTTTCGGCATAAGAATATCTGTGATCACCAGATCAGGGGGATCAGCATTGACCATGTCCAGTCCAGCAACCCCGTCGGCAGCGCTGCGATAGTTATAACCAGAGGACCCAAGGAATTGTTCTATGACTTCCCGGACGAGGGGGTCATCGTCAATGACTAATATGTTCGGGTTGTTGTTCATAATGTGCCTGACTCACCGCTTCTTAACGTGTCTGTAACGAGGTCTCGAGACATGACCTTCTATTTCAATTAGATCACATGATTGAGATTTCAATTCTGCCGTCGACCACAGGTCCATATATTTTCAAGATGGCTATGGTTCGCCGTACTAACAAGCGCTTACTACTGCATTTATGTGACACTAATATTACAGTGTCGATCACGCGATGGTGAAACAAGAGATTAGGCGATCACAGCAGGTGCCACCTTGAACAGAGGCGCAACTTGACTATGATGGCAGCAAACGCCAAAGGGGCGAAAAAATAGCAGAGGACAATAAAAATGATAAATCTTGACGGCAAAACCGTTTTGGTAACAGGGGCTGCGGGTGGCATTGGGATCGCAACCGGGCGCAAAATTTTGGAAACAGGCGGCAATGTTGTTTTACATTACCATTCAGCGGCGCGTGAAATTCCGGACCTAATTACAGAGTATGGCGAAGAGCGCGCAATGTCTGTCTGCGCTGATCTGTCAAAAACGGCGGATATTGATCGCTTGTTTGAAGAAGCGTGTACCCTGACGGGAAAGCTGGATGCCATTGTTAATAACGCGGCTGTTATCCAAGACGTGACCGTTGAAGATGACATCGACACATGGCGCAAACACTGGAAATATATGATGGACGTGAATGTCCAAGCGATGGCTGATCTGTGTTATCACGGTATTCATCATTTTCGCAAACACGGCGGCGGTGCCTTTGTGAATATCGCCAGTCGCGCGGGTTTTCGGGGTGACCAGCCAGACAGCATGCATTATGCGGCGTCAAAGGGTGGTGTTGTGGCGTTGACGAGATCTCTGGCCAAGGGATTTGCGCGGGAAAATATTCTTGCCTATACGGTGGCTCCGGGCTGGGTGATGACCGAACGCGTGCGTCCGACACTCGAAAAGCCGGAAAACGCGTTTATGATTAATGAAATTCCCATGGGTGCACCCGCCCCGGCCGAGGAATTGGGCAATCTGATTGCCTTCATCCTTTCCGGTTCGGTGACGCACGCAACAGGGGCGACGTTTGATGTGAATGGCGCGTCATATTTTCACTAGGACAAGCCTAGAGCGCATCAATGACAGCTTTCAGTTTTCCTTGAACCTGGGTGGCAACACCGCCCAGGTTTTCGTTTTTCACGGCGGTCATAGAGGCAACGGGGTCAATGGCGGAGACCTCGACGCTGCCGTCTTCATGCTGCTGCACAATCACATTACAGGGCAGCATAGTCCCAATTTTGTCTTCATGGGTTAGTGCCTGATGGGCCAGCGCCGGATTGCAGGCGCCTAAAATGCGGTAGGGGCGAAAATCCACATCGATTTTTTTCTTCAGTGTCGCCTTCACGTCAATTTCAGTCAGCACGCCAAAGCCCTCTTTTTTCAGTTCTTCAGTCGTGCGCTCAATTGCGGTATCGAAATCCAGATCGACGGTTTTTGAAAAATGATAGCTCATGGAATAGTCCTTTTAATTGGAATGAAGTGAATTTAATATCTGGTTTAAAATATCGGTTATTCAAGGCTTTCATAAGTCGCGGGTGTGAAACGCGGACTACAAAGGCATAGGAAAATTAGGTCCTGATCCCCTGTGTTGGTAATGCGTTGGCGCACCATGGGGGGAATGACGATGCTGTCACCGGGGCCGACATTGAACTGCTCATTGCCAATATCGGCGCGGCCAACCCCCTTTTCAATGATATAAATCTCAATGGGTTTGACGCGGTGCCAAACAGTTGTGACGCCCGGTTCGACCCGCGCGCGGGCAATGGAATGCGCTGGATGACTGTGATCATTTAACAGCTCGGATATATAGCAGCGTTCATCGGTATAAAACTCATCACCGCCTGTCGTCGGAATGAAGGTCTTATGATTGTGGTTGATTTCATCCATATCGGCACTTTTTCAAAACGCGCGATGGGTGTCAACAGGCGGCTGAAGCCGTCGCTGATTTCATTTCGCTGACAAAGGCCCGTTCGGTGCCTGCCTCTATGGCTTTTACAACAGCTGATCCAGAAATAACCCCGCCGACGCCAGCCTTTACGGCGTCACGCACGTCATCCGGGCCGGAAATGCCAAAGCCAAGTACGGCGGGTGCGCCACCGTGGCGCTTCAGGCCATCCAACAGATGATCCAGCGGCATCCCGGCGGCGGTTTCTGTACCTGTGACCCCAGCGCGGGACAGCAAATAGGTATAGCCCTGTGATGCCTTGGCAACGGCTTGGATGGTGGTTTCGCTGGCGTTAGGTGGCAGGATCAGCACCAGATCAATGCCATGCGCTGCGGCGCTTTGATCAATTGTATTTATTTCTTTGAAGGGGATATCGGCAACCAGAACGCTATCCACACCCGATTTGGCGGCTTTTGCAAAAAATTGATCGGAACCGGGGCCTATGACCAGATTGGCATAGACCAATAGCCCGATGGGTGTGGACGGGGCATTGGCCCGCACAGCCGCAATGATGTCAAAGCAATCATCCGGTGTGATCCCGGCGTCCAGTGCTTTGATATTGGCGGCTTGAATGACAGGGCCGTCGGCAACCGGATCGGAAAAGGGAATGCCCAGCTCCAGCGCATCGGCACCGTCGGCAATCATGTTTTCAATGATTTCCAATGAGCGAGCCTTATCGGGGTAGCCAAGTGTGGTGAAGGGGATGAAGGCGGCCTCCTGCTTCGCGTTCAGATTTTTGAACATGGCAGCGTATCGATTGGCTTTGATGGTCATGCGATTTCTCCCTCAAGATGGCGGCGGACATGGGCGAGGTCCTTATCACCGCGCCCGGATAGATTGACAAGGATGATATCATCAGCGCCAAAGGCATCGCTTTTCGCCAGTTTCATGGCAAAGGCGAGCGCATGCGCACTTTCAAGCGCCGGGATAATGCCTTCTGATCGCGACAGCGCCTGAAAGGCATCCAGGGCTTCTGTATCTGTTATGCCGACATATTCTGCGCGCCCGCTGTCCTTAAGTGCAGCGTGTTCTGGGCCAACGGCAGGGTAATCCAGCCCAGCGGATATGGAATGCGACTCTTTAATCTGCCCAAATTCATCCTGTAACACATAGGTTTTTGCACCGTGCAACACCCCAACACTGCCCTTGATAAGGGTTGCGCCGTGGGCATCCGTATGCAGACCTTTACCCGCAGGCTCGACACCGAATAATTTGACATCTGTATCATCCAGAAAGGCGGTGAACATGCCAATGGCGTTGGAACCACCCCCGACACAGGCGATCACAGCATCGGGCAGGCGGCCTTCGCGGGCCAGCATTTGCGCGCGTGCCTCGTCACCGATGATGCGTTGAAAATCACGGACCATGGTCGGAAACGGATGCGGGCCAGCCGCAGTGCCTAGCAAATAGTGGGTGGTGTCATAGCTGGCGGTCCAGTCCCGCAGCGCTTCGTTGACGGCATCCTTCAACGTGCCCGAGCCTGCATCGACGGGGATGACCTTGGCGCCCATCAATTCCATGCGGAATACATTGGGTTGCTGGCGGCGGACATCTTCGCGGCCCATATAGATGACAGCGTCTAATCCCATCAGCGAACAGGCAAGGGCGGTTGCAACGCCGTGTTGACCCGCGCCCGTTTCAGCGATGATGCGCGTTTTCCCCATGCGTTTGGCAAGAAGCGCCTGTGCCAAGACCTGATTGGTTTTGTGTGCGCCGCCGTGCAACAGGTCTTCGCGTTTCAGGTAAAGCTTGGGGCTGCCCGTCGGTAGGAGGTTTTGGCACCGAGTGATGGGCGTGCTGCGGCCAGCAAAATTCTGCAATAGGTCACTGAGTTCTGTTTGGAACGTGGGGTCTGATTTGCACTCGAGAAAGGCTTGTTCCAGCGCTTCAAGGGCCGGAACCAGAATTTCCGGAACAAAGGTGCCGCCAAAAGTCCCGAAATACCCCGGAGGATGATTTGTGGCGGGGGCCTGTTTTGGAATTGATTGGTCATTCATTGTTCGTAGGGCCTTGAAAAGAGTATTGATTTTTTGCGCATCTTTTTTCCCGGGCGCGCTTTCCACGCCCGAATTCACATCCAGTATTGACGCATATGTCCGCGCCGCCGCAACGATATTGTCGGGGTTCAACCCCCCGGCAAGCACGATGCGGTCGCGACCACTTGCGCTAGACTCCAATCCGGCGAGCAGCGTCCAGTCAAAACTGCGGCCGGTGCCACCCGCAACATTGGCATCCCAGGTATCCAACAGTAAACGATCGGCGCCGCGTGGAATGCCAGCTGGGGCGGTGTCTTGCACCTTTATGGCCTGCCAAATTTCCGTGTTTGGTCCCAGATGCGCCCGAAGCTCGCGGCGATAGATGCTGTCCTCGTCGCCATGCAATTGTACGGCCTTTAGACCAAGCGCTGACGCGGTGCCGACGACTTGGCTGATGGGTGCATTTCTAAACACCCCAACATAGGCCAGTTTGGCACTGCTCATGATGCGTTCCGCGGTGCCAAGACTCACGACGCGTGGACTTTCGGCGACAAAAATCAACCCGCCATATGTGGCGCCCGCTGCTTGTGCAGCACGCGCATCATCGGCGCTGGTCAAGCCGCAAATCTTGACGCGACCCAGCAGCAACTCATCCGCTTTGGCAGCAATATCATGGGATTTCATCAGGGCAGAGCCGACCAGAAAGGCATCCGCATGCGGCAAAAGAGAAATCACATCGGCGCGACAGGAAATGCCGGATTCGCTGACAATGACGGCATTTTTCGGTGCAAGAGCGGCCAACCTGCGGGTGGTCCCTAGATATGTGGTGAGGGATTTCAGGTCACGGTTATTGATGCCTATGATGCGCGCGCCCAGTTTTTTGGCGCGGCTCATTTCTTCTGGGCTGTGCACTTCGGTCAGGATATCCAGATTCAACTGTTCTGCAAGCTTGGCGAGAGTTCTATATTCTACGTCATCCAAGACGCTTAGCATCAAAAGGATGGCATCCGCGCCCGCGCGGCGGGCCGCATAAAGCTGGTAGGGATCAACAAAAAAATCCTTGGCCAAGATGGGCACATCCAACAAATCCCGCATTTTTTTAACATCATCGAAACTGCCGCCGAAATACTTGCCATCACACAAGACGCTGATGGCATCGGCACGGGGGCCGTAAATCGCGGCAAGGTCTTCTAGGCTGATATCCGGTCGGATTGGCCCCAGTGTGGGTGACGCCTTTTTACATTCCATGATAAAAGACGGCCCATCGCTGCGCAGCGCGTCTTCAAGCGACTTGGTTGATGGCTGCGGATCGCCAAGACGTACGCCATCGTCTGTTTTCTTGAGGCGTGCGATTTCTTGGCGTTTGTCGGCGACAATTCGGGCGAGCACGTTTTCGCCTCGGCTTGGGGTGATCGCTTGGGGCTGCGCGTTGTCTAGCGCTTGATTGGCTGATGCTGTGGGCATGATGGGACCTTATGCGGCGCGGGTTAATTTGGTTGCGGTGATGAAACCTTGGAGGCGCAGCAAGGCTTGACCTGTGGCCAGTGTATCCAGTGCCAATTCAGCACCTGTTTTCATATCTGGCACAATGCCTGCTAAATACAGCAATGGCCCGGTGTTGGCGGCGATAAATTGCGCGTGCTCCAGCCTGCCTTTGCCACCAAGCTGGGCTTCGAGCAAGGCTGCATTGGTGGCCACATCGCCGCCCCGCTGGGTTTCTAAACTAACCGTTGCCAAACCCAATTCCGCCGGGGTGATCTGGTGCATTTTCACCTCACCATCTTTCAGGATCGCGGCGGTTGTTGGACCGTGAAGGGCAACTTCGTCGAGGCCAGAGCCATGCACTACCATGGCTGATTTTGCGCCGAGGATATGCAGTGTTTCCGCAAGCGGCTGACACAGGTCAGGGTCGAAAACGCCCATGATCTGTACGGGCGGTCGAGAGGGATTGATCAGCGGTCCCAGCACGTTAAAAATGGTCCGTGTGGACAGGGCTTTTCGCACCCCCATGGCGTTCTTAATGCCGGGGTGGTAGCTGGGCGCAAATAAGAAGGCGACGCCAGTTTGATCCAAACATTTCCGCGCGACGTCTGGGCTGGTGTTGACGTTGACGCCCAAATAACTCAATACATCAGCGGAACCGCATTTCGAAGTGACCGACCGGTTTCCATGCTTAACCATCGGCAGGCCGCATTCCGCCGCTAAAATGGCGGCTGCGGTCGAGACATTGATGGTGGATTGCTTGTCGCCGCCCGTGCCGCAGCTGTCGGCGAAAATATAATCGGGAGAATCGAATGGCAGACAATTGTCCCGCAGCGCAAGGGCCGCGCCCGCAATTTCGTCCGGGGTTTCGCCTTTGATTTTCAGCGCTGTCAGCACAGAGGCCAGCGTGGGCTCGTTCATATTGCCTTGGATGATTTCGCGAAAGATGCGTCCGCTTTCTTCATGACTGAGGTTTTCACCTTGGTATAATTTTTCTAATAAAATGTGCATGGTCTTGGCCTTTCAAAATGAGGTCATATTGTTTTTGTTAAGTTGACCGCCAGAAAGACACGCATAAAAAAACCCGCCATCTGGCGGGTGTAGTGCATGAATTTTCAAATTATGATTCACATACAGGTGTGCCCGCCGTCTATTGCCAGCGCCACCACCAATAATTCTTGGTGAAATCGATTTGAATATTCATTTCCGTTTTCATGCTGCCACCTAATATGACACTGGCTTGCTTGTCAATGGAGAAAGCGTGAAGCCCCCGGTTTTATTGATTTCACATGAAATCAATTGCTTGTCCGTGGGTGTTGGTCTCTGCCTTGAAGTCCTTGAAGATGAACGTAAAATTAAGCAAATGTGGCCTCAATGTGATTGTCGCAAGTCAGCCTCGTTTTGTCTCATAGGCCTGTCCTTTGCCCAAAAGGCATGGTTAATGTCTATCCAACGACAGCGCGTCTGGTTGGGAGCAAGCAGACAGGGGATCATCACAACGGAATCAAGCATGAGGGGGCGGGGTTCGGTGTCAATCAGTCGCACGACTGAGGGGGCAGAACACATGCAAACGGCTCACAAAGCAGACAATTTCAAGTTGGAGTATAGGCTGAGGGCACATCTTTTTGGGCCTGCAGTGGCGGTCGCCATTTTTATGCCAGTTCATTCTACGGCATTTGCCGCGGAAGATGACGGTGCGCGACCACCGGAAAATACGTCTGCGCCGGTGGATGAGGCACTTGAGGGTCAATTCATCGAAGACAGCGCCACCGGAACCATTACCTATGGAGCCACTTTCATCACTGCGCAGCAGGGGGTTATTTCTGTTGCCGATCTGGTCGGGCGTATCCCGGGGGGCTCAGCCATGTTGCAGGGCGGTAATCGGGAACGGCGCGGCTTTTCTAATGGCGTTGACCGTATTTTGATCAACGGTAAACGCATATCTGGCAAATCAAATGACGCGCGGACCACTCTGTCGCAGATGGCGGTAAATCAGGTCGAGCGGATCGAGGTCATTCGCGGCTCATCGCCAGACATTAAGGTCTCGTCACAGGATAGCCTGCTGAATGTGGTCCTTAAGGACGACGCAGGCGGGTCGGGGGCGTGGAATATTCGTGGTCAGCGGCCATTACGAGACGATGTATTTGGCTTGACCGGGGATCTCAGCTGGCAGGACAGTACAGATCGGTTGGATTATTCGCTGTCGCTTGGTTTGCGCAGAATGGATCAGGTGGATTGGCAGAATACGCGATTGTTTGACCCGCAGGACAAGCTGATGAGCACACATGAGGAACTCCCCACTGTCGCCTTTCGCCGTGCCGAGATGCGTGGGCAGGTGACATGGCACTTGGCCAATGGCGATGACATTAATTTGAACGGAATGTATGCGGTTACGGGCAGGGAAGTGAACCAGCCCGGCGATTTTCAGGAATTTGATGCCTTAGGCAATTTGGATCATGCGGGAAGCAATCTGCGTTTTTCTGACTGGCAACAGCAGAATTGGGAAGTAGGCGGGGACTATAGTACCAACATCAGCGATAGTTTGGAGTTGAAGCTGCTGGCTTTGCGGACCGAGCGCAGTGCAGATTCCCTGTTTCAGGAAGATTTGGAAATTGAAAGTAACCTGATCGAGAATGATTTTCGTGGCCTTTCCGATGAGGGAAAAACAGAAACCATAGGCAGGACATCGTTGGTCTGGGCGTTGCATGACGACCACAGGCTGGAGGTCGGCACCGAAGTTGCTGTCAATACGTTGGACTTTGGCCTGCGCTTCTACGAACGCGAGGATGGCGCGCTGGTCGAGCAGGATGTCAGCGCAAGCAATGTGGGTATAAAGGAAACCCGGGATGAAAGTTTTATCATCCATAGCTGGCAGATCAGCGAAAACCTCAGCCTAGATAGCACAGCGACGTTTGAGTGGTCTAAAATTAGCCAGTCGGGGCAAATTAATAAATCACGGACCTTTACCTATCTGAAACCCGCCGCAGATTTACGCTATAATATGACGTCAGTGGATCAATTTCAGCTTTCGGTGCGGCGCAACATATCGCAACTGGAGTTTCTTGATTTCGCCTCGAGTGTTTCCGAAGATAACGAGGTGGTTGGGGGGAATGAGAACTTGTCGCCCGAACGGTCGTGGCGCATGGAAGCCAGCTACGAACGCCGCTTAGGGGATGATAGTGGCTCCATTAAGCCCACTCTTTTCTACGAGTATTTTTCAAATAAACTGTTCCAGATCGAAACCGAGCCTGGCCTTTCCGGCGTGGGTAACGTGGGGGCGGGTAAGCTTTACGGTCTGCAAATGGAAGCCTCTCTGCGGTTTGGCTTTGTTGGACTGAAAGACTTGCAAATGACGACGCGATTTGCCTTACAGAAAAGTGAATTAACAGACCCATTCACTGGCGAAACCGTCGTATTCAATCACACACCCACGACGATGGAGGGCAGTGCGACCCTGCGATATGATGTTCCTAAAAGGGGCATGGCGTTTGTTTTTAATGCCTATTTTGATGGCGATCGTTATTTCCGTGATATTGATGAGGTGACGCGGATCAAGCGGCCGCTGCCGCATTGGAGCGCCTTGCGTGTAGAGAAGCAGATTTTTGGCGATTTGGTGCTTAGCCTTGGCATTGTTAATCTCTTTGACTTTGATGTGGGGCGCACCCGCAAGCTTTGGGAAGATGGCCGGACCAGTGGTCAGTTAACCAGTTTTGAGGACCGTGAAGCCAGTTGGACACGACGGCTGGAGATCGGCTTGAAGGGCACTTTTTAGACCTTTCTGGTCAAACGATTTTACCGCAGGCGTTCGGGTTATGGGCGCCTGCTATTTCGTAATGCGATAAGCCGAAAGGATATTGCGATAAACCGTATCTAAATTGCGTCACTTTTCCTATACAAAGCCCTGTAATTAAGACATGTACACACATGGTGTCTTCAACTAAAACCATCTGCTTGTTTTCAGGTGGTTGATTTACGGGTGCGTTATGGGACTTAAATTGAATGCCGCACTGGCATATTTTGGGCTGGCGGCGATGGTGCCCGGCCTTCACCTTGTTTTTGCCCAGCCCGCAATTGCCCAGGAATTTGCTCAGGAATCTGCTCAGGAATATGGACAGGAATCTACGAAGAACTCTGCCGAGGCAGAGCAAGAAGGTTCTACCGTTATTTATGACAGTGAATTTTTCTCCCAATACCCCGGCGTCATTTCCGTTCGCGATATGATCGACCGTATTCCAGGCGGCAGCCAAATCATTGGCTCGCGCCGCGGCGGGGATGGTGGTGACCAGCGCCGTGGCTTTTCTTCGACTGACGACCGCGTCTTGATCAATGGACGCCGTATTTCGGGCAAGGGGTCATCTTCATCGGCTGCGCTTGACCGGATTACAGTGGACCAAATTCAACGGATCGAGATTATTCGCGGTGGCTCGCCCGATATCAAGGTTTCCAGCCAAGAGGCCATTCTTAACATTGTTCTGAAAAGCGATGTATCCTCTGCATCTGGCTCTTGGCGGGCTGAAGGGCTATACTCAACGCCCGATGGTCGTGTGCGCGGTGGGGGGTTTTTGTCTTATGGCGGGGCTTTGGGTAAGGTGGATTTCTTTGCCTCGGTGGAGGCTCGCCCCGATCAGCGCAGGTATACACGCTACGAGGAACTTTTTGACGGCACGGATACGCTGCAACAGCGTATTGATGATATGACCCGGCGTGATCGCACCGACTATAATGCCTCTGGCAATCTGACTTGGAATTTGGACAATGGTGATCAGATCCGCTTGAATGGCAGTTTTTCTGAGAATGGTGAGCGACGCTCACTGGACAGTGTGAATTTTTTCCCCGATGCGGATGGACTATTGGTTGAAAGTGACGCGGGCCTGCGCTTTGAAGACAAGGTTAATCCGCGATGGGAAGTGTCCGGCGACTATGAAACGGACCTGACATCCAATCTATCCATCAAATTTATCGGGCTTTATGGCCGACGCGTTGATGATAATTTTCAGCAAGAAGATTATATCATGGCGGGTTCAGATCCCGAATATGACACCATTTCAGACCGTGACAGATTGTCTTCGGAGGCGATCGGGCGGGTTTCTTTGAAGTGGAACAGGGTTACCAATCATGAAATTGAAGTTGGCGGTGAATATGCTGTGAATACGTTGGATTCCACATTGACCCTGTTCGAACGCGAAGGCGGGGAATTGGTCGAGCAGAATGTGGACGGCTCTGTCACGCAAATCCGTGAAAACAGGTTGGAAAACTTTATTATCCACAGTTGGAACATCTCAGACGACGTATCGCTTGAATCTGCTGTGTTTTCTGAACTGTCCAAGATTGAGCAGCTCGGCGATACACCGAACAGTCGCAGCCTTTTCTATCTGCGCCCTAGTGTGGACTTTCGTTATGATGTCAGCGCCAGCAGGCAGGTGCAGCTTTCGGTCCGCCGGGACGTGGGACAGTTGGATTTTGGCGACTTTGCCACCACGGTTAACGAAGATGACGAAATCGTCGGCGGCAATCCAGATCTTGTACCTTATCGAAGCTGGGATTTTGAAGGCACGTTTGAACAGCGCTTGCCGGAGGACGCGGGCTTTGTGCGTTTGAGCGGCTTTATGGCCATAGGGCAGGACGTGTATGAACAGGTCGAAGTGCAGCCCGGAGTGTCAGGAATGGGCAATGCGGGAGATGCCTTTAGCTATGGTTTGCGCCTGAAATCCAGCTTTCGCTTGGATGAAATTGGCCTCAGCGGCGCGGTTCTAGAGATTGAGGGCGAGATCAATAAATCAGAAATGACGGATGCCTTCACTGGCGAGAAACGCCGCCCGTTTTGGCGCGGGCCGTATCGTTACGTGGTCACCTATCGTCAGGATATTAATCAGTGGGGCATGTCCTATGGGGCCTCGGTGCGGGCTGGTTCGCCTGAACGGTTTTGGGATTATGATGAGTACCGCACAGCGAACGTAGGGCGTCGTTGGGTGTCGGCCTTTGTGGAAAAAACACTGGGCGGGGGTTTGACTGCACGTTTTGCTGTGAGCAATATTCTCGGCGTTGATTTTGGGCGCGAACGTTTTCTGTATGCAGATGGACGTGCGGGCGGTATCCTGACCGGACGGGAATATCGGGACTCGCGCATTGGGCGCCATTTCCGACTGAGTGTTAAAGGCGCATTTTAGGACCTTAATTTCATGAGCGAGAATGATCCAAACGCCTATCAGCCCATCCCTTTGCCAAAGGGGCCGGACTATAGCGAGGATGAAATGCGCGCCCGCGCGGATGATTTTTACAAGCTGATGAAAAAGCGCCGTACCGTGCGCGACTATGATGATCGCCCTATCCCGCGGGAGGTTATTGAAAAAGCCATTTTAACCGCGGGGACCGCACCCAATGGGGCCAATCGCCAACCGTGGCATTTCGCGGTGTTGGCACCGGGGACGAAACGTACAGAAATCCGCGAGGCGGCCGAGGTTGAAGAACGCGACTTTTATCTTGGCGGTAAGGCCTCTGACGAATGGTTGGAAGCCCTGCGCCCCTATGGGACAGATGAAAGCAAGCCCTTCCTAGAACATGCCCCATGGTTGATCGTGGTGTTCGCCGAACGTCACGAGGTTCAACCCGATGGCACACGCGTGAAAAATTATTATGTGCCAGAATCAGTGGGGATCGCTTGTGGTATGCTGATTACAGCACTGCATAATGCGGGGTTGGCGACCTTGACCCACACGCCCAGCCCGATGAAATTCCTCAACCAGATTTGTCAACGCCCAGACAATGAAAAGGCCATGATGATTGTGGTGGCGGGCTATCCGGCAGACGGCGCGATGGTTCCAAAGCATGCGGCCGAGAAAAAACCGCTGGATGAGATTGCCAGCTTTTTCTGAGATCAGCTTGTCGGGGCTAAATGGACTCTCTATCGTTTGGTTGTAGCGGATTGGCTGGTTTAAGCATAGGTAGAATAGGGAGGTATATTTGAGCATTCGATGCGCCCTGAGCATAAAAACTTCTGAAATATGGGTAAGCCGCCGTTCTTCCGACCGTCTCGAAAAAGAGGTTGATGCAATCTTTGTCGCAGTCAAAGAGACCCTTAAACGCAATCACGAAATTACATGAGGCCTTGACTAGTTTTTTTCTACCAATTTTGTTGGAAGCATGCCATTTGATCTCGCCGACCAAAAGTCCTTCTTCTGGGTCGTAAGTCTTGTAGATAACATCCCAAGAGAAGTTATTTTTTACGTCGGCGTTTTGGTCTGGATTGATGAAAACTGCTAGCGCCTCCGGTTGTACATCAAAGTTTCCTTTGATCATCCGTACGCCAAGTAGTTCAGCTTTTTGAACTATGGAATTGTAGTCCTTAGCTTGTATTTTCTTCGTTTTGGTCATGCGGGTTCTTTTTGTCGGTTACGATATTCAAACACATTAGGTGTGGCGATGGCGCCGCCTTGCCAAATTTTCCGGTTTGCTTCAACACTTGTAGCAGGCAAGAAAGGTCTGGCGGATGCGTTTATCATGTCATCTTCCCATTTAGCGCTGTATTCAGATCTAAATCGTTCTATCTCTCCTCTTACTCCGATGACTACCGAAGAAAATAAATGGTGCGGAGTCTCTTGGATCTCCTCATCCATTTCTTGATCTTGGTCCAGAATGTCTGTGGTGAACTTAGGTTGGATGCCCAGTGCCCAAAATGTTCTGCCGACACTTTCAACAGTAAGGTTTGCATCCTCACGCAACATTTGTGAAACATTACCAGCTGAGCAGCCGATCTTTTCCGCTAGCTGTTTTTGGGAGATATTCAATTTTTTCATAGCATGCTGGATAGCGAATTGAATATCAACTCGCAGGGCTTCCACAACGTCAGACAGTTCTTCTTCTGGGCTTGCGGGTTTGAATAAGTCAGCCATGGTTATTTCCTCTGTCCAATTGCACCAAAGTCTTGGCAACATTCTCAAGCATTTTCATATCAGCTTTATTGGTTTTCTTTATGTGAACCTTTGTGCAAGCAAAAATCTTACAGTTATCGATATATCCACCATACACACGTACTTGGTTTGATCGAAATTGATAAACTACTACTGTTCTTCCATCGAGTTTGAAGCTCTCTTCACGTTTGAATTGATGGTCTTGAAATGGACCGCCGTAATCACAGAATTTTCGAATCAGTCCTTTAAGTCGCGAAGAGTCCTGCCCTCTGTCTTTCTTTAGTTTGCCAAAGTCTTTGGACGCCGATTTTGTGAAAGCAACACTGTACTTTCGTCCTTGAATGATGTCTGCAAATCGGTCAGTCACGAATCATATTGTCCAAATAGTTAAGTTTTAACTAAAGAAAATTCAACTTAAAATATCAATTAGTCAAATAATATATTGTCGATATGCATTTTTAGCACAACTAATTAGGATATTAAAACAAACTTAAGCAAGCAATACTTGGTTGTTAGATGGAAGGGCTATCGGCTTGTTTCTTAAGGTAGCTGGGCTCTATGCATTGATTTTTTTTGCATGTTGCTTGTACCCATGTTGCAGGTATATATGATGGCGTTAATGGCGGTTTATGGGGACAGACTATATGCGTGATGCATCACAGGGTTTTCTAAAATATATTTCGGGCCAATTGGATGGCATCCGCGATGATGGGCTTTATAAAAAGGAACGCATTATCACCTCGCAGCAATATGCTGAGATCGAGGTCACATCCGATGGCCACACCAACGAGGTCATCAATTTTTGCGCCAATAATTATCTGGGCCTTGCCAACCACCCCGAATTGATCAAAGCGGGTCAACAGGCGCTGGAAGATCACGGTTTTGGCATGGCCAGTGTGCGTTTCATTTGCGGCACACAGGATATCCACCGCGAATTGGAGACCAAAATCGCCGACTTTTTCGGCTATGATGACAGTATCCTTTATGCCGCCTGTTTTGATGCCAATGGCGGCGTGTTCGAGCCGCTTTTGGGTCCTGATGATGCGATTATTTCCGATGCCCTTAATCATGCATCGATCATTGATGGCATTCGCCTGTGTAAGGCCAAGCGTTTCCGCTACGCCAATTCCGATATGGCTGATTTGGAAGCCCAGCTACAAGCCGCGGACGCTGCGGGTGCGCGTTATAAAATGATTGCCACAGACGGGGTCTTTTCCATGGACGGCTATATCGCCAAATTGGGTGAGATTTGCGACCTAGCCGACAAATATGGAGCGCTGGTGATGGTGGATGATTGTCACGCGGCGGGTTTCATGGGGGCCGGCGGGCGCGGGTCCATTGAACACTGCGATGTCATGGGCCGCATTGATATTTTAACGGGTACGCTGGGTAAGGCACTTGGCGGGGCGATGGGCGGCTATATCGCTGCTAGTCAGCCGATTGTTGATATGATGCGGCAACGGTCGCGCCCCTATCTTTTTTCCAATTCGCTGGCGCCCGTCATTGCCACGGCGAGCATTCGCGCGTTGGAACTGGTGGAAGAGGGCGCCGCCCTGCGTGCACGGCTGTTTCAAAACGCCGCGCGTTTTCGCAAGGGAATGAGCGAGGCTGGCTTTGACCTGCTGCCCGGCGAACACCCGATCATTCCGGTGATGCTCGGCGATGCCAAGCTGGCGCAGGAAATGGCGGCTAAATTGTTGGATGAAGGCATTTATGTCATCGGCTTTTTCTTCCCCGTGGTGCCAAAGGGGGCAGCGCGTATTCGCACGCAAATGTCGGCGGCGCATACGCCCGAGATGATTGACAAAGCCGTTGCCGCCTTTACCAAAGTTGGCCGTGAACTGGGGGTAATCTAACATGATTGAAGGCACAATGCGCGCTCTTGTTAAGGCCAAAGCCGAACCCGGCGTATGGATGCAGGACGACCAACCCATTCCATCCTATGGCGAGGATGATGTCCTGATCAGGGTGAAAAAAACCGCGATTTGCGGCACCGATATCCACATTTATAATTGGGACGAATGGGCGGCGAGCACCATACCCGTGCCGATGATTTTTGGTCATGAATATGGCGGCGAAATTGCGGCGATGGGTGCTAAAGTCAAGGGTCTGAGTGTTGGTCAACGTGTATCCGGTGAAGGACATATCGTTGGCGCCACCAGTCGCAACGCCCGCGCCGGTAAATTTCATCTGGACCCGGATACCAAGGGGGTTGGGGTGCATATTCCGGGGGCTTTTGCGGAATATGTGGCGATTCCGGCTTTCAATGTGGTGCGCTTGCCGGACAAGGTCAGCTTTGATCAGGCAGCTATTCTAGACCCTCTGGGCAATGCGGTTCATACCGCGCTATCATTTGATCTTGTGGGAGAAGACGTTTTGATTACGGGCGCGGGCCCCATTGGGATTATGGCCGCTGCCGTGGCGCGGCATGTAGGGGCGCGGCATATTGTACTGACCGATGTGAATGATTTCCGGCTTGGCTTGGCGCATAAGGTGTGCGACGTGACCACGGTCAATGTTGCCAAGGAAAACCTGCGCGATGTGATGGGGCGGCTCGGCATGACGGAAGGCTTTGACGTGGGCATGGAAATGTCGGGCGTTGGCAAAGCGTTTGAACAGATGGTCGATCATATGATCATGGGCGGCAAGATTGCTATGCTTGGCTTTGCGCCCGGGAAAACGCAGGTTGAATGGTCAAATATCGTTTTTAAGGCCCTGACCATTAAGGCCATTTATGGCCGCGAGATGTTTGAGACTTGGTATAAAATGCTGGCCATGCTGGAATCAGGTCTGAATGTGGACGCCGTGATTACGCATCATTTTGCCATTGATGATTATCAGCAAGCCTTTGACATCATGGCATCCGGCAAATCGGGCAAGGTGGTTTTGGACTGGGGCTGAATTGGACGAGAGCGGGCATGACATTTCATCTGTCGAAACTGCACCAACGCGCGACCCATAAGGAGACATTCCTGAAGTTTATCGGGCTGTTGGCGGTTCTGCTGGGGTATTTTTTCTATCTCTCTACGCGATTTGACTTGGTGACCAGTGGATATGTGGCGGCAATCACATGGAGCTTTTTTGTGCTGTGTACACCTGTTGCCGATGCGGGGTTTTTGTTGGATTTTCCGCTTCGCTTATTGTTTGGTGTGCGGATGTTTGTGGTGGAAATTGGCGTATGGGTTCTGGCGCTGGCGATTAATGTTGTGGCAATTTTGTTGGCCCCGGAAATTTACAGCGCCACCGCAATTACTGGATTGTTATATCAGATATTGAGCCAACCTTGGCCTTATTGGGGCCTGATCATGATCAGCGCCACGGGCACGTTTCTCTCTATATATTTTGGCGATGAAATGCTGGATGTGTTTCACCATCACGAGCGCACAAAATACCATGCGCACAGGCTCAAATACCGCATGCTGGCCCTGGCAGGCGTGATCGGGCTGAGTGTAATTTCTTATTATTACCTTCTGGCAAATTCGGGTTTGGATTTTTCTGGCGTAGGGTTCTAGGTCTAATCCAGACCAGCGGCCATATCCTCTAGACGCTCACGCTGAAGGATGCATATACCTTTGCGTCCTTTAATTTCGATTATACCTTCTTTGCCAAATTTGGTGATGGTCCGACTGACTGTTTCTATGGTCAATCCAAGATAGTCCGAGATGTCCTGTCGGCTCATCGGCAGGGTAAAGTCATCTTGTGGCACATCGGCGAAGTGCCGCCCGACTTGTTTTTCCATGCGCCGCCGCGAAAAAGCAAGGAGGAAAGACGCCATGCGTTCCGCAGGCGATTTGCGCCCCAAAAGCACCATTTGATCCTGTGCTTCTTTGATTTCGTTCGACATCATACCGAGCAGCTTACTCTCCAGTTTTGGAATTTCCTTCAGCAGTCCTTCCAGTTTAAGGCGGGGAAATCTGCAAACCTCAACCGTTGATACGGCCTCAACCGAATAAGAATAGCGATCATGAAAGGCCAAACCGACAAAGTCACCGGGGTAAAGAAATCCTGTCACCAGACGGCGTCCGTCGGGCAATAATTTGGTCAGACGCAACACCCCTTCAGAAATATTATAAACACTTTCGGCTTCATCCTCTTCATAGATCAAGGTCGCCCCAGATTCGAACACCTGATGCGTCATCATATCGTCCAAACGATCAAGTTCGGTGCAGTCCAACACACCGCAAAGGCTATCAAAACGGCGCGTGCATGACCTGCAACGCTCCCTTGACGTTGCATTTCCTGCAGCATTATCACTGAATTTAACTTGCCCCGATGAGGTCATGACCAACGGTTTCTCCCGATGCGCTGGAACGCAGTTTGGCCTTTGTGTGCGATAAAATCAAGGCTGCTTTGATCAGAATCAAAGCAGATTATTCTTTGGCGTGAAACATTTTGCCCTTAGTTGGGGTGCGCTCGGGGTGCTGGAGCGAATTGTAAATGAGTGTATTGATTGAAAAAGACGAATTGCGTGCGGGGGAACTTGCCCCCGAGACGTTGACCCAAGCGTATGCACTTGCCCGCCTTTCCGGCGTCGAGACAGAAGAGAAAAAATGGTGCGAAGACATCATTCGGCGTCAAGCCACCAGCTTCGAATATAAAGAGGGCGTTGTCTCCATCCGCAACCGCGATAATTACATCGTTGCGTTGCTTTTTTATGGGGTGGAGGCTTCATCTGAACATGGCCGCACGCTGCGCTTAGATGAATTGATCCTGCCCAATGTTTTTATCCGATCATTTGTCGGCTGTTTTGTCCCCATTGTTGATGCCATTGCTCACTCCCTTGATTGTGTAACAATTTTTGCCCCAACGGACGTTTATCTGCGGCTTGATTGCCTCGGCATACCAGAGGGTTTCCATGATGATATCGACGGCATATACAGATATCTTTCCGTCCGCGATTAAGTCCGCTATAAACCTCCCTTGCGACCTTGGATTGAACATCTTGTTGAATGGGTGATTATCGGACACATGGCCTCAAACATGGACAATTTATTGGGGGTCATCCTCGCTGGCGGGCAGTCCCTGCGCATGGGTGGGGTTGATAAATCCACTGCGATTCTGGGTGAGAAGCGGCTTGTGGATCATGTTCTGGCGCGCCTGTCTGGGCAAGTGGGGCGCGTTATTATTTCCGGATCGGATGATTATGGTTTGCCCCTGGCCACGGCACCGGACGCCCTGCCGGGGCAGGGGCCATTGGCGGGTTTGCATGGGGCTATGGTTTGGGCCTTAGAAAATGCGCCTCAAACCCTCGGCCTATTGTGTGCTCCGGTGGACGCACCTTATCTGCCGCTTGATCTTGCAGCGCGGTTGGTCGGGGCTGGTCCCGCGATTGCTGAGACACGGGCTGGTCTACAACCAACATTTGGCTTTTGGCCGCTGTCACTTTATGAGCAGTTGGATGCGCATTTGCGGACGGACGAGGGCGGGGCACTGCGTTATTTCGCGCGGAAAACAGGCGCGCGGCACGTCGTGTTCGATGATGAAAGGGCTTTTTTAAACATCAATGCCCCTGATGATCTCATGCGTGCACAGGGGGAGGCGTCGTGAACCACCCCCTCAGCGTCAAAGCAGGCCCAACGGCCTATAGGTTGATCCGCGAACATGGGTTTTCACTGGCTAATGTGCGCGTTATTGTCGCAGCGTCTGGCGGGGCAAAATGGTTGGTTCTTAACCAAATGGACCGGGTGCTGTTCCCCATGCTGAAAGCGGCGGCCACTGCGCCTGTACATTTATTGTGCTCGTCCATTGGCTCGTGGCGGATGTCCATACTGGCCATGGCGAACCCTTTGGCGGCCATTGATCGGTTCGAATCAACCTATGTGGATTATGAATGGCTGAAAAAGCCGGGACCGAGCGACGTGAGCCGCGTGACAAGATGGACGCTGGATCAGTTGCTTGGGGACCGGGGGGAACAGGAAATCCTGTCAGACCCCTATATGCGCATGCACATTCTTGCGGTGCGCTCCAAGCATTTGCTGGCTTACGACTCTAAATTGCCGCTGTTAATGGGACTGCTATCCACATGGGGTGCCAACGCGGTGTCACGGCGCAATCTGCGGTTTTTTTTCGAGCGCGCGTTATTCTCTGATCCACGCAGCCGCGCCCCTTTTCACGATATGGTTGATGATACGGGCCTAGCGACGATCAATGTTGACCTGAATGATGGAAATTACCGTGATGCGGTTATGGCGACCTCGTCTATACCGCTGGTGATGGATGGCATTCCCGAAATCGCGGGCGCACCAAAAGGCATGTACCGTGATGGGGGTTTTACCGATTATCATTTCAATAGCGCTTTTTTGGGTGATGTGACGGAGCCAAGCAATGACTTGGTTCTCTATCCCCACTACCGCGAACGCATCATTCCCGGTTGGTTTGATAAAGCGTGGCAGGGGCGCGGACCGTCAGCCCAATATTATGATCGAGCGCTGGTCATTGCCCCCAGCGATGAATTCGCGGCAAGTCTTCCCTATGGCAAAATCCCAGACCGGGGCGATTTCAAGACATTTGATCATAAAACCCGCGTTGCATACTGGCGGCGTGTTTTGGAGGAAACCGCGCGGCTGGGCGATGACCTTAGGCACCTTTTGATCGATGACGGCTTGGCGGCGCGGGTTAGGCCACTTTAACCCTCGAATCTGTGGGGTTGTGCTTCCTTGTTGAGAAACTATCTGTATCTCGGCGTAATATTATTTCAAAATTATGGCGCTCTATCGATATATTTTGGGAAAATAGACCCGCGCTCGTCAGAATATTGTTACTTGATCGGATGCTCTTGCCAAGCCTGATAATTGAGTGCAATTTGGTGGCGTTTGTTGCTGCTCGGGAGGGCATCAAACACCATATTTTTCGTTGTGCTTGGGATTAAATGACAGGAATGAAGGCTTTGCTGGCTTTTTTTGCGCGGCCTGCCTTTGGGAGTGGAAATGAAAACTGCCGCCTCATTTGAGATTGGATACCAACAGTATCTGGATGAAAACGCCAAGCCGGTCAATGACCTGCCAGCGTTCGCGCGCGATGAAAAATCGCTGATGCAGATGTATGCGGACATGCAGTTCCTGCGCGTGTTGGACAAACGCGCGGTGGGGATGCAGCGCATCGGTAAAATGCGCACCTATCCGTCATCCTTGGGGCAAGAAGCCGTGGGTATTGGTGCGGGTGGTGCATTGAATGAAGATGATGTGGTCATTCCCTATTACCGGGGGACCGGTATGATGTTGTCGCACTATATTCACGCCCATGAAATTCTACTGTACTGGGGCGGGGACGAACGGGGTACGTGTTATAAAGATGAACGCGCTGGGCAGGACTTTCCGATCGCGGTGCCCATCGCAACCCAGATTTTGCACGCGGCGGGCGTGGCAACGGCCATTAAGCTGCGCGGCGAAAAACGCTGTGTCATGACAGAAATCGGCGAAGGCGGCACGTCCGAGGGGGAGTTCTACGAAGGCCTTAACGTGGCGGGGATATGGAACCTGCCCATGGTGACCATCGTGAACAACAATCAGTGGGCTATTTCTGTGCCTAGTGCGCGCCAAACGAAGGCCCAGACCTATGCGCAGAAGGCTCTGGCGGCGGGTGTTGATTGTCTGCAAGTGGATGGCAACGACATCATTGCCGTGCGCGATGCGGCACGCCAAGCTGTAGAAAAAGCGCGCAATGGTGGCGGCCCGACGTTGATTGAGGCGATTTGCTACCGCTTGGGTGATCACACCACAGCCGATGATGCGTCCCGCTATCACGACCCCGAGGTGGCAAAAGCCGCGCGGGAGCGTGAGCCAGTTAAACGCCTAGGCGATTATTTATTGAGCCTCGGCAATATCAAGCAAAAGGACTTGGATGCGGTTGAAGATGCGGCCAAGGATAAGGTTGAGGAAGAGGTTGCGCTCTATTTCGACCAGCTTGAAAATCATCCGCAAAAAGCCGCCGACATGTTTGATTATCTTTATGCTGAATTGCCTGAAAAAACACGACCCCAGCGCGAAGAAGCCATCCGGCGGGAGGGCAAATAATGGACGCGATTACACTGATCGAAGCGGTGAATTTGGCACTGGCATCGGAAATGGCGCGCGATGAAAGCATTCTGGTGTTTGGCGAAGACGTTGGCTTGAATGGCGGTGTGTTCCGCGCCACCGACGGCCTGCACGCGAAATTTGGCGATGACCGCGTGATGGATACCCCCTTGGCCGAGGCCATGATCGCGGGCTTGTCTGTGGGGTTGGCGGCACAGGGGTTCAAGCCCGTGCCGGAAATTCAGTTTATGGGCTTTGTTTTCCCAGCATTTAATCAGATTGCTACGGCCGCCGCGCGGATGCGCAACCGCACCCGTGGCCGATTGAGCCAACCCATGACCATTCGTATGCCCTATGGCGGCGGTATTCATGCCCCTGAGCATCATTCAGAATCGACCGAGGCGCTTTTTGCGCATATTCCGGGATTGAAAGTCGTGATCCCGTCCAATCCGACGCGGGCTTATGGACTGTTGTTGGCGGCGCTGCGTGACCCCGACCCGGTCCTGTTTTTGGAGCCGAAACGGGTTTATCGTCTGGTGAAGCACGAGGTTGAGGACAATGGCGAGGCGTTCCCGCTGGAGACCTGTTTTATTGACCGCGAAGGCGATGACATCACGCTGGTGTCTTGGGGCGCGATGATGCATGAAACCCTGCTGGCGGCCACCGAGTTGGAAAAAGATGGCGTCACAGTTGATGTGATCGATGTGGCGACGATTGCGCCGATGGATATGGGCACGATTTTTGAGAGCGTGCGCAAAACGGGCCGTCTGGTGATTGTGCAGGAAGCGCCACGTTCTGGGGGGATAGGCTCGGAAATTGCGGCCGAGGTTGCCGAACATGAAATTATGAGCCTGTTGGCACCCATTGGCAGGGTGGCGGGTTATGACACCGTGATGCCTTATGCCAAATTAGAAGGTCAATATATGCCGAGCGTCGAGCGTATTCTCGAAGAGGCGCGACGGATTTTGGATTTCTCATGAGCAAATTTTTGTTGCCAGATTTGGGCGAGGGGTTGCCAGACGCTGAAATTGTCAAGTGGCTGGTCAAAGAGGGTGACCAGATTACCGCTGGTGATGACATGGTGGAAATGTCCACCGCGAAAGCTGTTGTTGAAGTCCCCGCACCCTTTACCGGAACGGTCACAAAGCTATATGGGCAGCCCGGCGATGTCATCGACACAGGCAACCCGTTGATCGAGATAACGGGTGACGGCGAAGAAGCCCCCATAGAGGCTCTTGCGGAAGATACCCCAGCAGATACGGATGAGGTTGCTAAAGAGGCAGCAATCGAAGTGGCTGCGCCAACGTCCGCTGGTCACGAAGTTTTCCGTCTTCCTGATTTGGGCGAAGGCTTGCCTGATGCTGAAATTGTTCAGTGGCTGGTTCAAGAGGGCGCTGAGGTGACCGCAGGCGATACCATGGTGGAAATGTCCACCGCCAAGGCAGTGGTTGAGGTTCCAGCGCCCCATTCCGGCATCATAACGCGGATGCATGGCGGGCCCGGCGATGTGATCAAAACGGGCCATCCACTGGTTGAATTCGCAACCGGCGGCGGGACTGCGCCCAAAACAAGTGCTGTACCTGAAAAGTCGGCCAAGTCAGCAGATGCGGCAACCGTCGTTGGTGCTGTTATGGTGGGCAATACCGTCGAAAAAGAATCCGCTGTGTCGGGGGATGGAATGAAAGCCGGCCCCGCAGCGCGGGCACTGGCGCGCAAGATGAAGCTGGATCTGTCTGGCCTGAAGGGCAGCGGAAAAGACGGCGAGATTACGCTGGCCGATGTAAGAGCGGGCGCGGAAAATCCCAGCGCCAGCGCTGCGCCAGTGGCTGCAACATCAGCGCCTTTGGATCTAAAAATTGGACCAGCGGCGCGGGCGCTGGCCGACGGACTGGGATTGGATTTGTCGTTGGTGACACCTACGGGTGCGCGGGGAACCGTTTCTAAACGCGATGTTTTGGTCGCGGCGCGTGGCATGATTGCGGGCAATGGTGGCGCAGTGGTCCCAGTTGTGGCCCCGGGTACGGTCATGGGTACGGTCATGGGTGCGGTTTCGACGGCCAAGGGCGTGAAAGCTATGCCTAAGGTCCGCGCCTACGCCAGCCAAAAAGGGGTCGACCTTTCCCGTGTTAAAGGCACGGGTCCGATTGGCAATATCTCTATCGACGATGTAAACGCTGCCCTCAAGGGCGACTTCGCGGTCACGACTGCGGCACCATCCGCCACATATCAATTGCCACCGCGCACGGCCCTGGTCTCCGGCGAACCGGAAAAACTTATTGGTCCGCGTCGTGTGATGGCGCAGGCCATGTCAAAAGCCCGCGATGAAGTGGTCAAAACCTCCATCTTTGATGAGGCCGATATCGCGGCTTGGGTTCCCGGTAGCGACGTGACCGCACGCATCATGCGCGCGATCATTGCAGGGTGCATGATCGAACCAGCGGTGAATGCTTGGTATAATAGTGAGACGGGCGAAAAGACGACCCATAAATCCGTGCATCTTGGCGTGGCGGTCGATAGCCCACGCGGCCTGTTTGTGCCGGTCATTCAGGAAGCCGAAACCAAGTCAGGCCCGGAATTGCGCGCGGTGCTGAATACCCGCCGCGGTGCGATTACGGATGGGAGCATTAAACCCGCGGACATGAGCGGCGCGACCATTACGCTTTCGAACTTTGGCATGATCGCCGGACGGTTCGCCACGCCCATTGTAGTGCCGCCAGAAGTGGCCATCATCGGTATTGGCGGCCTGTTTGAAAAATTGGTGATGGATGAAAAAGGCATCGCCAACCACCGCATGATTCCAGTGTCGCTGACCTTTGATCATCGTGCTTGTACGGGCGGCGAGGCGGCGCGCTTCTTGGGCGCGATGCTCGCGGACCTAAGGTTGCCAAATTAGCGTTCAGTAACTTATTGATTTTGCGGAAAATTTCCAGCCCGACTGACCATGCCGGGCAGTTGATGACCCAGTTTGTCTTCAACCCAGTGCGCTAAGTCGATGAGCTTTTCCAGATCGATTCCGGTCGCAATTCCTGAACGCTCAAACATAAAAACGATATCTTCGGTCGCGGTATTGCCCGTGGCATTGGGGGCGAATGGACACCCGCCGAGGCCACCAATACTGGCGTCAATGGTGCGGGCACCACCTTCATAGGCGCCCCACGCGCTGGCCACGCCCGTGTTCCGCGTATTATGAAAATGGCCACGCAGCGGAATGTCCCCTGCAACCTCTCTGGCGGCGAGAAACATATCGCGGGCGCGCTGGGGTGTCGCCCCGCCGATGGTATCAGCGATCGCAATTTCAAAGGGTTCAGCCTCAGCCAATTGGCGGACAATTTCGATCACCCTGTCTTGTGGCGTATCGCCATCAAACGGGCAGCCAAAGGCGGTGGAAATGGTCACCTGCGCCGGAATACCGTCGGCTTTTGCAAGGCGTAAAATTTCGCTGGCCACTTGTACGCTTTCCTGTGCGGTTTGCCCTTGGTTTTTCATTCCGAACCCATCGGATGCCACGGCAACACAGCCAATTTCACCCACGCCGCCGGATGCATGTCCTTGATCGCGGGTCTCTAGCGCGCGGAAATAGCCACGCTTATTCAGAACAAGGCCGATATAAGATGCTCCATTCGGGGCTGGTAAACTTGCGAGAACGGCTTCTGCGTCGGCCATTTGCGGCACCAGTTTGGGGTGCACAAAACTGGCCACTTCGATGCGCTTGATACCCGCATCCAGCGCGGCCGTGATCAATGTGGTCTTATCGGCGGTCGGCATGATGCCGGGCTCGTTCTGTAAACCATCGCGGGCGCCAACCTCAACAATATTCACCGTGTTTTCATGCATCTGATTCATGTACCATAGGTTAGGTTATTTGCCAGCATACTAGCCAATTGGCCTACATGACAGAAGGAAAAAGAACGCCTGAATGATTGGTGTGAAGCAGGAGAAGGGTAGGTTATTTGATTAGCCGAGAATATTCTGTCAATTGCGGCAGTAGATCAAGCATGTCGGTAATGTCCTGGACCGTTCCAATACTGCGTTGTGGCTCGCCACTCTCTGAAAAAAGTGTCTGTCCGCGTTCTTGGATTAATTTTGTGGTGCCATCGCTTAAAATGACGCGGTAAAGGATATTGTAGGGCGTGCGCATATGGATGGAATTGTCAAAGAGTGCCTGCACGCGCTCCAAGTCGTCTGGATGGAGCAACTTTAAAAAATCTTGGTTGTTGGGTTCATAATTGGCAGGGTCGACCTTGAAAACTCTATACACTTCGTCGGACCAGAACAGTGTGTCTTGGTGAATGAAAAACTCCCAACTGCCGATGAGCGCCAATTTCTGCCCATGATTGAAGTTTCTTTCGCTGGCCTCCAACGACCTTTGCAGCCTTACAATGCCGCTTAATTCTTTCAGTAAAATGCAGGCGACAGCTTCGTCCTGTCGTGGCTCTGTAAATTTGAAAATGACGCCATAGCAGGGAAATTCCTCGCCGCTTTTGCGCATTCCGGTGATCATGCGGAAGGATTTACCAACACGCCCTTCTTGCTGCTGGCCCTCTAGAAATCCTTGCATTAACATCTGGTGGTTCAATCGATAAACTGACGGAAGCAGCATATCAATCGGTTGCCCCAACAACTCAACACGGTCATAGCCAAATATATCCGTGGTCCGAAGGTCCAAATCCGCAATATGGAAATCTCGGTCCATATAGACCAAAGCATCGAAGCTCTTGGTGACAACTTCGCTTAACGGAATTGACAGTTCACTTTGCACTGCGCACTCACCTGTTACAAATCCAACTCCCCGAGACGAGGTCAGTATTAACTGGAAATCAGGTTGGCACAAGTGGTGTTTTGGGCGTTGCGGCAATCAAGAAGAGAAGCGACCCAGCACTGATAGAGTAGGGTGCGCCAGAAAAAGTGGACTTAACGAGGTGAAAGGCGAGGCTTGGTTCTTAAGGCTTAGAAGCGGTTGGGATCAATTGCGGAGACATCAATGGGTGGGGTGTCGCCTTCAATCATCGTGCTGATCAGTTGGCCGGTAATGGCGCTGAGGGTTAGGCCCAAATGCTGGTGGCCACAGGCAATGAATAGCCCGTCTTTAGCCTGTGCTTTGCCCACGGCGGGCAAGAAATCAGGCAGGGTCGGTCGTGATCCCATCCAGCGCGATGACACTTTCAGGTCCGCCTGTGGCAACAGCGCACGGGCATTTTCAAGCAGGCGCTCTGCGCGTGACCATGTCTCTGTCTGCCCATGGCGCGCGAATTCCACAGTCCCCGCGAGACGCAGGCTATCCTTGCCCCCATTGATCCGCATCGGGGTCATCAGGAAGCCACGGTCGATGGAGGTCACTCCAGCGTCGAAGCCCTGATGTTCCACCATCGCATGATATCCGCGCTCCGCCACCAGCGGCATTTTAACGCCAATAGCTTGTAGGAGGTCGCGGCTTTGATGCCCGGCAGCCACCACAACCGCATTGGCGTCGTGCAGGCCTTTTTGTGTGATCACTCCTTTGACGCACCCGCCTTCGGTGGCAATTTTGTGCACCGCCAATTCTTCCAAATGCCCGCCTTCTTCGAAAAACCCCTCTGCCAATTGGCGGGTGACCATTTGCGGATCGATGAAATGATAGGCGTCATCAAGCCATACTGCGCGGCAAATATTCTCGCTGAGGCCGGGGATAATCTCCCGGCATTCATGGCTATTGAGAATGGAAAATTTTGCTCCGGCTTGTCTCTGTGCGTCGCGCTCAACCGCGCCTTTTTGAAATGATGGCATGCTTTCATAGACCTTCAGCATGCCTTTTTGCTGCACCAGGTGATTAAGCCCGGAATCGCGCATGATTTGCGGCCATAGATCACGCGTAAGGGCGAACATATCGCCCAAAGCTTTGGCCCCGCGGCGTACTTGGGTGGGGCGGGTTGCCCAGGCAAACCGCATAAACCATGGCAGCAGGTGGCCAAAATCCCCCGCACGAATACTCAGCGGCGCGTTTTTGTCACGCATCATGCTGGGCACGCGTTTCAGCACATCGGGCCGTGCCATCGGCAACGCTTCGTCTACCGCGATATAGCCCGCGTTGCCCATAGAGCAGCCATTGGCAACCCCCGCAGGGTCAAAAAGGGTCACGCTATGACCTTTGTCGCGCAGTGCACGGGCGCACATAACGCCGATAATGCCAGCGCCTATCACAGCTATTTTCTGTCTGGGGGTCATGATTTTATTCTACTTTACCGTAAAGCCAAAGGCGAGCGGGTCGCGCTCATCCACAAAAATACGATTTTCGCCTGTTACACGCGCCCACCCGGCGATAGACGGGCTGATGGCCGGGGCGAGACCGCAGGACGTTTCAGCCTCGACCCGACCTTCAAATATGGTGCCGATAATGCTTTCCGAGAAATATTCATCCCCCACGTTTAGCTGACCACGCGCCGCCAGTTGTGCCATGCGCGCTGATGTGCCCGTACCGCATGGCGATCGGTCAATGGCTTTTTCTCCGTAAAAGACGGCATTGCGTCCGCTGGCGCCTTTGGTTTGTGGTGCGCCGATCCATTCCACATGGCTGACACCTGCGATGTTGCTGTCCTCGGGATGCGTGATATCAAGAATTTTATTGATCTCTTTTCGAATGATGGGACTAAGGCGGATAATTTGATCAGCGGAAATGTCTTCAAGGCCGCCATAATTTTTCTGTGGTTCTATAATGGCATAGAAATTACCACCATAAGCCACGTCCATAACCAGTTCGCCCAATTCGGGCACGGTGATTTTGACCTCTTCGGCAGCCAGATAACTGGGGACGTTGAATAGGCGCACCTTGGAGATATTTTTTCCATCCCGTTCAAATTCAGTGACAACGCGACCCGCAGGTGCGTCCAAAACCAACTTGCCGTCCTCTTTCGGCTCGACCAAATCATATTCAAGCGCAAAAGTGACCGCGCCTATCGTGCCGTGACCGCACACTGGCAGGCAGCCAGAGGTCTCAATATAAAGAATAGCCGTGTCACAGTCGTTGCGGGTGGAGGGCAACAGAAAAGCCCCAGACATCATGTCGTGACCGCGCGGCTCGAACATCAAAGACGTGCGGATCCAATCGTGCTTTTTAATAAATTCGACCCGTTTGTCGCTCATGGTCGCCCCGCGTAGCGCAGGCGGCGGCGTTTTAACCAAGCGCACAGGATTGCCGCAGGTATGACCATCTATACAGTCAAAGACCGCACGCCCATCAGGGATGATTGGTGTCTCTGTCATATTTGTGTCCGTTAGGTCAAATCTGGCTTTTGCGCCATCGCATCGGCCATGATTTTTTCAACATATGCTCGGTCTTCGCCCACTAGCTTCAGCCGGGGCGGGCGGGTTAATTCTGACCCCCGACCGGCGATCTGTTCGCACAATTTGATGCACTGCACCAGATCGGGGCGAGCATCCAAATGCAGGAGGGGCATGAACCAGCGATAAATCGCCATGGCGTCCTTCATTTTGCCATCGCGGGCCAATTGAAACAGGGCTTCGCCGTGTTGCGGGAAGACGTTGCTCATGCCTGATATCCAGCCCTGCGCCCCCAGCGCCACACTTTCCACTACCACATCATCTAGACCACAAAAAAGCGCCAAGCGATCGCCAACATAATTCTGCATATCCACCAGTCTGCGGGTATCACCTGACGACTCCTTAATCGCGACAATGGTGTCGGCCTCAGCCATTTCAGCAGCCATTTCTGCTGTGATATCAATGCGGTAACTGGGTGGGTTGTTGTAAATCATGATCGGTGTATCGCTTGCCGCCGCTACGGTTTTAAAATGTGCGATTGTTTCGGCGGGCTTGGCCGTATAGACCATGGCGGGCAACAGCATAAGGCCATCAACGCCGATGGCCGATGCATCGCGGGCCAGATCACAGGCCAGTTGGGTGGTGTATTCGGCAACGCCGGCGATCACCGGAATGCGCCCAGCGGACGCATCGACAGCGAGTCGTAGGATATCGCGCTTTTCATCCGCTGATAGCGAGCATCCTTCGCCCACAGTTCCGCACATGACCAAGCCTGAAACGCCATCGCGAATCAAGCCATCCAGCACGCCGCGCGTGGCGTCCATATCAATGGAAAAATCATCCCGGAATTGGGTTGTTACCGCAGGAAATACACCGCGCCAGTCAATACTCATTTCGGCCCCCTAAATTTGCTTGGTCTTTTGATTTTATTTGGTCAAACACGGTAATGGAAAATAGGCGTTTGGCAAAGCCCACAAAATGCGATTAGGGTGTGCTCATGAATCTTGATGTACTTGAACAGGAACTTGTCAGTCCCGCCAGCCCCCAAGTGGTCGCTTTGGGGATTGGCTGGGATCAAAACTCGTCTTGGATGCGTGGCTCTGCTGCGGGTCCGGCAGCGGTGGAGCCTTTTATTTTTCACGATGGCTATAATTCGTCCTGTGAACTGGGAATTGATTTGGGCCCGGACCAATTACGCTGGCTGGGCGAGTTGGAATTGGGGGAGGACCCGTTCGGCACCATTTTCTCTGCAGCGGTGCTGTGTGCGACCTATAATCCCATCCCGCTGTTTGTCGGGGGCGATCATGCCATTACCTATCCGGTGGTGAAGGGCCTGATGGCTGGCAGGGGCCCGCGTGGTCCTTCGCGGTTTTCCATCCTGCATATCGATGCCCACCCCGACCTTTATGATGAACTGGGCGGAAATCGCCTGTCACATGCCAGCCCCTTTGCCCGCATTATGGAAGAGGGCTTGGTTGATCGTCTGGTGCAGGTGGGTATCCGCACCATGACAAAGCATCAGCGTGAACAGGCCGAGCGTTTCGGTGTTGAAGTTGTTCACATGAAAGACTTTGCGCCTGATAAAATCCCGGCCTTTGATGGGCAGGTTTACATGAGTATTGATCTCGACGGCATGGACCCGGCCTTCGCGCCCGGCGTGGCCCATGCCGAACCGGGTGGCCTGACCAGCCGGGACGTGATCAATATGGTGCATGGGTTGCGGGGGCAGATCATTGGCGCCGATATAGTGGAATATAATCCGGCGCGGGATTTGAATGATATGACGGCGGTTCTGGTGGCCAAATTGGTGCGCGAGCTTGCGGGCAGTGTGATTGCCGACAGTGTGACTGCCAAATTATGAATTTTAGGGGGATATATGTTCGATAGAGCAAAAATGTGGCGTTGGCACCGCTGGCTGGGATATTTGATTGGCATACAGGTTTTACTGTGGATTTTTGGCGGTCTGGTCATGAGCTGGTTTGATATCGAAACCGTGCGTTCAGAACACCGGATTGCAGACCATAGTGCGCAGGCTCTGCCGCCAACGTCTGATCTCATATCGATGGAGCAGGTGGTGGCACAACACGGACCAGCAAAATCCGTTCGCCTGCAATTTGTCGGGCCTGATCCGGCCTATATTGTCGAGGAACTTACGGGCGCGCAAACCTTGGTCGATGCAGTCAATGGAACGGTCATTAGCCCACTGAGCGCGGAGCGCGCATTGGCGTTGGCACTTTATGATTTTGAAGGCGATGTGGTGCCATCAGAACCGGTGCTGTTGGACGCCCACGATGGTGATTATCGGGCGGCACTACCGGTATGGAAAATCGCCATGAACGATGGGGAAGGGACCAATCTTTATATCGCGCCTGATACGGGCCGCGTGGTGGCCCGGCGCAGCGATGTCTGGCGCATCTTTGATTTCTTCTGGATGCTGCACATCATGGACTATGAAAATCGCTCCGACTTCAATCACCCACTGCTGATCGGGGCGTCATTCATTGCGGTTCTCTTTACCCTGACAGGTGGCGTTCTGAGCTATTATCGTCTCAGTGGCAGGCGGCGCAAAAAGCGTTAATGTTTTACTTTAAGAAAGAATATAAAAATATGTTAAATCAATATATTAGCACAGGATATAAAAGTATTTTCAGGCGTAGCTTCGCCGTTGGCTTTGCCAGCTTTGTTGCTCTGTCTGGGATGACCATTATGGGGACGCAGAATGCCATTGCAGATGGTCATCATGACAACACTATTTTGACCAAGGCGGTGGCGGCTACTCAGGCCTATCGCAGTGCGCGGGAAAAGGAAATTCTTGAAGAATATATGGCGCTTTTATCGCTGCCAAACCACGGTAGCAATCATGCCGATATGCGCAAAAACGCCGCTTTCATCATGGCCGCATTTGAAGATGTTGGCGTGGAGATGGAACTGCTGGAATTGGATGGAGCGCCACCAGCTATTTTTGGTGAATGGCGCGCTGAGGGTGCAAGTAAAACCGTGGTGATTTATGTCCATTATGATGGGCAAACCGCGCTGGCTGAGAATTGGAATTCTGATCCTTTTTCACCGATCATTCGCGCCGGGAAAATGGAAGAGGGTGCGGCGACCTTGGCCATGACGGCGTTGGACGGGGAAATCAATCCTGATTGGCGGATTTACGCGCGTTCGGCCAGTGATGACAAAGCCCCCATCGCGGCGCTGCTGACGGTCATGCGGGCCTTTAAGGAAAATGGCCTGCGCCCGTCAGTGAATGTGAAGTTTTTCTTTGAAGGTGAAGAGGAAATGGGCTCGCCCAACCTCCAAGCCGTGATTGAGAAATATCAAGACAAGCTGGCATCAGACTATTGGCTGTTTTTTGATGGCCCACGGGATAGCCGTGGAAACGCCCGCGTTGTGTTGGGTGTTCGCGGCTCTATTGGGGGGCAATTAACGGTTTATGGCCCGGCATCCGGTCTGCATTCAGGGCATTATGGCAATTTCGCGCCCAATCCGGTGGGGCGCTTGGCACATTTGCTGGCCAGTATGCGTGATGAAGATGGCCGCGTGCTGATAGACGGATTTTACGACAAAGCTTTGCCACCGGATCAAATGTCCAAGGACTTGATTGAGGCGATCCCGCCCGCAGACGACGCAATCATGGACGCCATTCAGGTTGCTGGGCGTGAACATGATGGTATGCGCTATGAAGAAACCCACATGTACCCGGCGCTGAATTTCCAAGGCATTGAAGGCGGCGGTGTCGGCGCGCGTTCACGCAATGTGATTGTGCCGCGGGCTTATGCATCGCTTGGTATGCGTATTGTGCCGAACATGACCAAAGACCATACCGAACAGGTGATCGAGGATCATATCCGCGCCCAAGGCTATCATATCGTGCGCGAAGACCCTGATTTGCAAACGCGCTTGCAGCATGACAAAATCATCAAGGTGGTCTGGGCTAAGTCAGGCTACAGCGGCGTTCGGGTCTCGCCGGATGAAGAAAACACCGCACGCTTGATCGAAATTATGCAGTGGGCCACCGACAATAGCACGCTGGTCTATCCGATACTGGGGGGCAGTCTGCCGTTGGCACATATCGTTGACGGGCTGAGGGTTCCCTTGGTGGTTCTGCCCATTGCCAATCAGGATAACAGCCAGCACGCCCCCAATGAAAATATCCGCATTGGCAACCTGTGGCAGGGCATGGAACTTTATGCAGCGATCCTCGCCGGTCTGGACCCTGCGAACATGCAAGCCCCAAGCCCGGATTGATCAGAATCATGTTTATCCTGTAATTTCCATTGCTTAATGCTAGACTTTGACATGGCATGGCAACTGAGTTTCTGGAAATTACGGGAGAGACTGTGGCTTTAGATAATCACCAATTAAAAGCAGCTTCCGATTCCGCCGCCTTTGTGGTGGAGGGGCTGACCAAAGTTTACCAGATGGGCGAGACCGAGGTTCATGCCTTGCGCGGGGTTGACTTGCGGGTGCGTCACGGCGAAATGGCCGTGTTGCTCGGCCCTTCGGGAAGTGGGAAATCCACCTTTTTGAATATCCTTGGGGGCCTAGACCGCGCAACATCCGGCCATGTGCAGGTGGACGGTCTGGAAATCACCGAACTCGATGATCATGACCTGACGCGCTATCGCCGCGATAATGTGGGCTTTATTTTTCAATTTTATAACCTGATGCCCAGTCTGACCGCCGCCGAAAATGTGGCTCTGGTGACCGAGATTGCCCAAGATGGCCTCGACCCGATTGAGGCGCTGGAGATTGTTGGCCTTGGCGGGCGGGCGGATCATTTCCCATCGCAACTGTCGGGCGGCGAGCAGCAGCGTGTCGCGATCGCCCGTGCTATCGCCAAAAAGCCAAATATTCTGCTCTGTGATGAGCCTACAGGCGCGCTCGACCGATCAACGGGCATTGTGGTGCTAGAGGCCTTAGAGCGGGCCAATCGGGAAATGGGCACCACCACATTGATCATCACCCATAATGCGGCCAGCGCGGGCCTTGCTGATCGGGTGATGTATTTCGCTGATGGGGCGATTGAGCGGGTTGATAAAAACGAGGTCCGTCTGAAACCATCAGATATCAACTGGTAGAGGGTTTGATGGGGAAACTGGCATGATGAGGGAATTGCAGGCATATCTCGCGTCTCTGTTTCTTGCGCCCGTCGGCATGTTGGACCGAAAATTGCTGCGCGATCTATGGCGCATCAAGGGTCAGGTCATCGCCATTGCCTTTGTGGTGGCCTGCGGGATTGCCACATTTGTGGTGATGAAAACCGCAATGGATAGCCTGTCAGAAGCGCGCACGGTCTATTATGAGCGCTACCGGATTGCCGATATCTTTGCCCATGCCAAACGTGCGCCCTTATCTGTGGCAGATCGCCTGCGCGAGGTTGAAGGTGTGGCGCAAATCTATCCGCGCATCATGTTCGGCGCAACCTTGGATGTGGCGG